>Ga0335078_10003144_pt1 | contig 24658 bp, 6 predicted proteins | sample Lox_Sample_32_FD_206711 | JGI IMG/M metagenome (GOLD analysis project Ga0335078, IMG submission 206711) | Soil microbial communities from Loxahatchee National Wildlife Refuge, Florida, United States - Lox_Sample_3.2 | ecosystem: Environmental > Terrestrial > Soil > Wetlands | place: USA: Florida... | reverse complement strand
GAACATCTCGGCGTCGGCTTCGTGTCGCTCACCGAGGTTCTCGATCTGATCACGCCTGCGCGCCGCGCCATGGCCGCACTGCTCGCCGTCTTCGCTGAGTTCGAGCGCGAGGTCCTCTGCGAGCGCGTCCGCGCCGGACTGGCTCATGCGCGAGCCAACGGCAAGAGGCTGGGCCGTCATCTCACCGCCGCCCTCAATGCCGACCAAATCCGCGAACTGTTCCGCGGCGGCGCGAGCAAATCCGAAATCGCCCGCCAGCTCCACATCGGGCGTACTTCGGTGCCTCGCATCCTTGCTACTTCGCCCAGGAAAAAGTAGACCGCACAATCAATTACGCAGATTCATTGAAAACTCACGATCTTCTCAACCGTCCGGCTGTTTGACCGGCATAATCACAGTCAACGTAAGTCAATAAACGGCCTCCAGCGGGGACGCGAAATCAACGATTTGTCAATTACCTCCATCCATACCCGAGTAGATGGCGTGCATGGCAAGGATCTTCGCAATTATCCCGGTTAGTTCGCGGCGGTTGGTTTCGAGATAGAAATGACCGCCGTGAAAGGAACGCTGGCTGAATTGCTTTGAAGTCTGGTTTCTCCAGAGCGCAATTTCTTCGTGCTTTACTTCCTTGTCGGCATCGCCTCCGAAAGCAGTAATTGGACATTGCAGAGGATCCTCCGACTTGTAGACATAGGTTTCGGATAGCGCGAAGTCGGCGCGAATGGCCGGCAGGAACGTGCGCATGAGATCTAGATCTTCGAGCAACTCGGGAGAGGTTCCCCCAAGTTTGACCAGATCTCGCAGCAGTTCGTCTTCTGGCATGGTATGCCGGGGAGGATCGGTCTCCGGAACGGAGGGCGCACGGCAAGCGGAGACAAACAGATGTTGAGGAATCGGGCGGCTTGTGCGACGCAGTTGCCGCGCTAGTTCAAAAGCGACAAAGGCGCCGACGCTATGGCCAAAAAATGCGAATGGCTTTTCACACGGCAGAGAAGCGGCCAACAATTCGACCAAAGGTTGTAATGAGTGAAACGGCGCTTCTTTCAGCCGGCTTCCGCGGCCGGGCCGCTCGACTGGGCAAACCTCGACGTCCGCGAGGCCCTCGTCTCTCGCCCAATCGCGAAAGACCGCGCTGCTGCCACCTGCGTAGGCGAAGCAGTATAGCCGCAGGGACGCGTGCGGCCGTGGCTCATAGCAGCTTACCCACCGACTAAAGCCTAGATCAGTGGGGCTCGAGTAAGTTGTGAACGAGTCTCTCATCCGGCTGAACGCTCAGCCATCGCCTTCCTCAAACTGAGCGGGCGCAGGTCAGTCCATATCTCTTTAATATGCGCGAGACATTCTTGCTTGGTCCCGCTGAACCCAACCTCTGTCCATCCGGGTGCATTGGGGCGGCCAACCGGCCAGATTGAGTACTGTTCTTCCCCGTTGGCCACGACGTTGTAGATTGTCTTCTCTTCCTCGGTGTCGATCATGTTGAGCTCCTGCGGCGGGTTTCTGGTCATTCTTCAATCGCAATGGTTGCGCCGGTCGATTCGGTCACTATGGGCAAGGGCGAAATCTTCTCTTCAAGATAACTTTGAAGCAGACGCGCCAAAGTCCTTACGTTTGGCGCAGTCATCATCGTCAGGTGGTTTCCTGGAATGCGATGCCACGCGATGGGTACGGAGGAATGTTTTTGCCAACCCATCGTGGGATCTTCATGGCGCGGGGCGTGGATCTTCGATGCCTCGTCGGAGCTTGGGAAAACAACGATCTTCCCGTCGTAGGTTTCGGGTGTGTAGTCATTCATGGCGCGCAAGTTGCTATCGTAAATGTTCAGGTAGCGCAGGAAGTAGTCCAGATCGATCTCTGCCGGCAAAAGATCGCGCGAACTCATTTCACGGAAAACAAATTCCGCGCGCTGGTTCGCGCTGAGTCCTTCAAGATCCTCTTTTCTGACCGGCACTTCGCGGCCGGTATAGATCTCCAACATCCCGCAGAGAGCCATGAGCGCCTGCACCGAGTCGGCTCCCTGTGGTTCGCCCGAGGACTCCCGGCGACCATGGGCTTCGACATCGATGATAGTCAGCAGCGATATGTCCTCTCCCTGCTGCCGCAGCTGTTTGGCCATCTCGAATGCGATCACTCCGCCCAACGACCATCCGCCTAAGGAGTACGGCCCGCGGGGTTGCAGAGTGCGGATCGCCTCGCAGTAACTTTGCGCCATTTCTTCGATCGAATTGGCCACATCTTTGGCATTGGAGCTTATATCTTCCAGTCCGTACACGGGCTGGTCTGTTCCCAATTCCGCCGCGAGTTCGTAGTAACACAGAATGTTTCCACCCGCCGGATGAGCGAGAAAGAGCGGTCTTCGCGCTCCCCGGCTTTGAATCGGAACCAGCGGGGACCGCTGCTCGAAGTTAGTGGAGCTTTGAAGAACTTCGGCCAGGTGAGCGACCGTCGGCCTCTCGAGAAGAATGCGCAACGGCAGGTCCCGGCCAAAGGTCTGGCGAATTCTAGCCATGAGCTGTGCAGCAAGTATCGAATAGCCCCCGAGGGCGAAGAAGTCATCGTGAATGCCTACCTGTTCCATGCCGAGCACGTTCCTCCACAAAGCAAGGATCCGGCTCTCGATCTCTGTTGGCGGCCGCATCGAGAGCTTGCCGGGAGCGATATTCGAGGCGTCGCTGCGCTCGAGCCAGGTCCGGTCGATCTGCCCCGAGCCGGTAAGCGGGAGCTCCGGTAATTCGACGAACCGGCAGACGGTTTTCGCATTAAAGCGGTCGGGAACCACGAAAGACTGCAGCCGCTCGATATCGATCCTTTGGTCGGCGGAGAAAAAGGCAACTGCGTTTTGTCTCTGGCACTCCCGCGACCCCAAATATCGTTGCAGCGGAATACTGCTGCCATCCAGACCGATAATGAGATGATTCTGTTCCTGAGAGAGTGCCGCAAGCAGGGAATTGACTCCTTGATTTGCTGTGATAGGTAACATGCCGCGTTGACGGTATGCAGAACCGAGTTGGAAGTTACGACTCATCCCAATACCATCCCACACACTCCAGCTATAGCAATAGCTCCGCATGCCGCGGCGGCGCAGGGAGTGGCTAAAGGCTTCAAGGGAATCGTTGGCCGAGCAATAGGCCGCCATGCCTGTGGCCCCCCACAGGCTAAGCGCGGAAGATACGGAGAGAAAGATAGCCTGGGGGTTTTGCGCGATGAGTTCGGAGAGAACGCGAGCGCCTTCCAGCTTGACATGGAGCACTGCCGAAAAACTCTCGATCGACTCCTGCTCTAGAAGAGTTTCGGTCGAGAGTCCAGCGAAATGGAAGACGCCGTCGAGCGTGTGTTGCCACCTGTGTTCGCATTGACGAACCGCATGGGTGACGGAATCCGCATCGCAGACATCCAGCGCATGATACTCGATCTCACCTGCTCTTTGCAGATCTAGATAACCTTGCAGACGGCGGGCCTCCACAGAGCCGCTCTTTTCGAGGATCGCGGGCCATTGCTCTCGCGGTGGAAGCTGGGTCCGCCCGAGCAGGATCAGCCTTACTCCGAAGACCTCCAGGAGATACCTGCCGAAGATCACGCCGATGCCGCCGAGTCCGCCGCTTATGAGATACAGCCCATTGCGCTTGATAGGCAGCTCGTTCGTGTGCGCTTCAAGGCTCACCGGCTCCACTCCAGGAACCATCCGATCCTGGTTTGCATAAAGCACCTCGACTTCACCCAGCGGAGCGCGCAACTCCAGCAATAGTGCTGCAAATGCCTCCTTAACCGATCGCAGCGGGAAATCGATTTCACGGCAATGCAAGCGGGGGTTTTCCAAGTTGGCTGTCTTCAACAATCCGCCCACCGCGGCGCGGCCGTAGCTTAGGTCTTCGGTGTTCTCTCCCGGCCGGGAGTGGGATGTAATCACGGTAAGATCGATCGGGGAACCGGAGCGGGGAGCGAGATTGCGGATGAGATGGAAGATACTGTACACCCCTGGCGCCAGGCCTCGGTCCAAGGCTTCTGTACCGGCTGGAATGGACTGGGGCCGCGCGTAGCTCCACAGATGCACAACGTGCTGAGGCTCTCTGCACTCCTCCGCCAATGCCGAGGCCAGTAACGCATAATGCTTGGCATTTGCAGGTTCGATGCGATAAGAGTGGGAGCCTGTCTTTTCAAATTGGCTGCCCATTTCAACCGTTGCGTATGGCCGCCCCAGGCGATTCAGTTCCTCACACAAGCTGGAACCCAGTCCTTCGCGATCTAAAAAGACGAGCCAGCTTCCGTGAGCCAGCGAATCCCGCGTGGCGGCAAGCTTTCTTGGCCTCCAGGTTCGCTTGTAGAACCAGTTCGGCAAGGTATTTGCGTTGCCGAGCAGCAGATCGATCTCGCGGAGCGTTGAACGAAAATCTCCGGCTTCAAAACGGTCGCGAAGCAGGGATCGCTGGATTTTGCCGATGGAGGTTTTCGGCACTTCGTCCTTGCTGACCGGTATGACGAACTCCGGGGTTATCCCCATGCGCTGTGTCACCTGAGCGCGTATCTGACGGAGAATCTCGACGAGGCCGGTGTTTTCCTGCCGGCAAAAGAATATTGCCAGTTGATCGGTGTCGGCTCCGCGGGTGCGCACCGGGCAGGCCGCGGCGAAGGAAACTTCGACGCCTGGAATCTCCTCGACGACCGACTCAATCTCATGGCAGTAGAAGTTGACGCCGTTCATGATGATGACGTCTTTCTTGCGTCCAACCAGGGTCAAACTGCCATGGCTGAGAAATCCGAAATCACCGCTATCGAACCAGCCGTCGTGGGTGAAGAGTGTGGCGTTCAGTTCCGGGTTTTGATAGTAACCGGCCATGAGGGATTCGCCGGAAATCTGCATCCGGCCGACCTTGCCCTCTTCGACGATTGCGCCGTTATCATCCACGATGCGCACGCGAAACCCGAGAACGGGCGTTCCAATGTCAACAAAGGAACTGTTTTCGTCGATATTTTCGGCGAGGAAGTTGTATGAGAAAGTCACGGCAGAGCAGCATTCGGACATGCCGAAGGTTGGGACCATCGCGGTCTTTGGCAAACCGAAGGGCTCGAGCGACTCCATGAAGTACTTAGCCGTACGCGGTACGATCGACTCCCCGCCATTGAGGACCAAGCGCATCGAGGAAAGATCCCATTGGTGCAGCGGGAACTCTCCCGCGTGGTCATTGACCATAGCAAAGGCAAAGTTCGGCGCCCAGGTGATTGTGGCTCGATACTGATTAATCAGATCGAGCCAGGTAAGGGGCGAACGCATGATGACCTCAGTTTCGACATGGATCTGCGCCGAGCCATGGTAAACATCCTGAAGGTGACACATGACGACGCCGCCGACGTGATCGAGAGGCATCCAGTTCAAGGAGATGTCTTGCGCGGAAAGACCATGACGCAGAGCCACCGCGGCCGCTCGCCGCAATAGATTGCGATGGCTTAACGGCACGCCTTTTGGCATGCCGGTGCTTCCGGAAGTGAGCAGCATCAGGGCGATGTCTTCGGGCAACGCCTGATGAAACTGCGGTTCGGGCTCAGATTGGAGTAGGTCCTCGAGTGTCGCAGTGCGCAAGCCGTCGAGGTCCGATTGCTTGGCAAGATTCTCAATAGAAATTATCGAAGACCGCGTGGTCAACAGGACAGGCTGGTTTAGGAGGCGCCAGGCGTTGATAAGCTTCGAGGTCACCGAATTGGATGTCGCGTAGAGCGGCGGGACGGCGCTTGGGACCGGAACAACACCGTTAAGGATGCAGCCCCAGAACGCAAGGACGAAATCCCGGTTGTTCGCAAATTGAAGGATGGCATGGTTTCCCGGAGTGAGTCCGGCTCTTTTCAGACCGGCCGCAATGCGCCGCGCGCCGTGCAGCAAGTCTTCGTAGGTGAGCGAGGATTCTGAGCCATCCGACGAGATGAACAAGATGCTTTGTTGCGGATAGAGGTCTGCGGCGCGCTGTAGGATCTGGCCCAGATTGGCCGGCATCTCAGGCGGCAACGGCAAAGGTCCGCCGTCGGAGACCGACCACCTGATCTCGCCGTTCTGCTCTGAAAACTGCGTCACGGATGGTTGGGGGGAATGTCTCCCCTCGACAACAATGTGCTCGTTGCGCGGTTTTGAGCCAAAGGCAATGCCAGGCGGAAGAATATCCTGCAAGTGCAGCCGGGATTGCTCAACGCGAACAGGTTCCTTGGCGACCACGGCAACCTGGCAGATCCCCTGACTTGCTTCAATGGCGCGCTCCCAGCGCGAGAGGACCTGGGTGTCGAGAACTTCCACGGCTTCCAGAGCTTTCCAGTCCACCGAGCCATCCGCATGAAACGGAACGCAAGAGATAGGGACATAGACCTGCGGCAACAGATGCTCAGGAAGTTGAGAGCGCAAGCAGAGATCAAGCCGCTGCGGGGACCATAAGCCGCTGGCTACGACAAAAGCGACAAGCTGATTCTCGTGATCGGAGGTCTGCCGCACGGTCACGGCACAATCCTCCACAGAGGGCTCGCGGCACAAAGCCGATTCGATCTCAGCGAAGGCGATGCGGGCGCTCCCGACCCATCCATGCAAAGCAAGACTGCCTTCCAGTATGAGTCCTCCACTCGGGTGCAGGCGCGCCAGATCACCGGTCCGAATCCGGCCTTTTTCCGTTGCGTCCGGAGTGACCTGGTCTATTGGCCACTCGACAAATACTTCGCCGGCCACGCCGACTGGCACTGGTTTGCCGAAGCGATTGAGGACATGGATGCGAACATTTCCTGTTCTGCGGCTTATTGGCCGCCACCATGAGTCCGGAGCCTCTTCCTCGAACTCCGCGATGGCAGCTTCCACAGACACCTCGGGCGGGACATACAGGTGCAGGAGCCTGCAATGGGCGGACGAGAAGAACGCGCGGAGGACAGGCATCCCGGGCACTTCGCCCGCACAGAATACAGCCCGCAAGCCGTGCAGGATATCGGGACGGTTGGATTTCGCGAGGAGCGGCAGTTCGGATGCAGCGGCGAAGGCGACAGTCGGCCCACATTCATGGGCGAGAGGGCAAAGCACGGCTTTACCCGTGGGACCGCTCAAAACCCGCGCCCCGAAGGCCAGCGGCCAAAAAATCTCGATTTTGGCGAGATCGGTGCTTAGCGGAGATCGCTGTGGCAATGCATCGCGGCCCGTCAACTCGACTAAGCTCTGAAGTGTGGCCAGCCGCTGCACAAGATGGCGGTGGCACACTTCATGCATTCGGTCCAACTCGAACCAGCGATATGCGACGCTTTGGGCGGTGCTCGCCGGCGGAGGGTTCTGATCGCTCTCCGCGTCGATCTCGGAGTGCTGCCGATCCAGCACAACCAGCAATCCAGAGAATTCGCGAGCCAGAGCCTCATGGCGCTCGTGGATCAGCATGGCTTGAGGAGCACAGTGCTGCAGCATCTGATGCCGATAGGGAACCGGGTCGAGCGGCGACAGGAAAACCGCCGCAGCTCCGGTCTTGAGCACTGCGATCGCTGCGACGACAAGATCGAAACAGCTCTCCAGTGCGATGCAAACGGTATCGCCATCGCGAATGCCGCGCCGGACGAGATATGCCGCCAGGCGATTGGCCGACCGATTAAGTGAATCAAACGTCAGGCTGACGCTGCCTTGTTGCACCGCGATCCGGCTGGGGATATTGAGCGCCTGGAACTCGAATGCCGCAGTGAAGGTTGCATGCGGCAGCTTATTTACAGGGGTCGCATTCCAGCTTTCAAGCGCGCGTTCTTCGCGGGGTGTCAAAAGAGAAAATTCCGACGCGACGGTGTCGGGCGCTTTGACCGCGCTCTCCAGCAGACGCTCGTAGTGGCCCATCATGCGCCGGATGGTCACATCGCTGAAGAGATCCCGGTCATAGAACAGAACGAGACGTAGCTGGTCTGAGCCGCCGAGAACCGAACGGTCCCAGTCTGAGAAGATATGAAAGCTGAGATCCCAAACAGACGAAGGATTCCCGGTTTCAATGGGAGTGGCAAAGCCATCCCCGAGGACTCCCGTGGAGAGATCGGTTGCCGGGATGTCCTCGAACTGAAACATGACCTGGCTAAGCGGGTTACGGTCAGGTTCGCGCTTTAGGCGCAGCTCGCGAACCAGCAATTCGAAGGGAAGATCGCGATGCGCGAGGGCCGAGAGCACGGTATCACGCACCTGGCGCAGAACCTGGCGAAAGGTTGCATGCATTGGGATCTGAGTGCGCAAGACGAGCGTGTTGACGAAACGCCCGAGCGTGGTTTCGAATTCGACTCGATCGCGATTCGCGACGGGCGTAGCCACGGCGATATCTCCGTGGCCCACATAGTGGAGAAGCAGCGTCTTAAAGATCGCCAGATGGGCCATGAAGGGGGTTGCCCCTTCTCGAGCAGCCAGCTCTTTGATCGCGTCGGTCAAGGCTTTGGGGAGCAGCGCGGTCTCATTGGCTCCATTCATGCGTTGAATCTGAGGGCGGCGATAATCCGAAGGCAGGTTGAGGTCCGAGACGCCCTCGAGCTGTTTTTTCCAGTAAGCGAGTTCACGGTCCAGGTTATCCCCTTGCAGGTTGTTTCGCTCCCAGACGGCATAATCGCCATATTGAGCCTTTAGCGGAACTGGCGCGGGCTGGCCGAGCACGCGAGCTGCTGCGAGGGAAGAAAGATCGTTCATGAAGATCTTGCGGCACCAGGCATCGATGATGCTGAGGTGAGTGGAAGAGCACAAAACCGTCTCACCGGAAGAGATTTGAAGGATGTGAAAACGGCAAAGATGCGCAGTCTCGACGTCAAAGCCGCGTTGGCTCTCTTCGGCCAGAAACTCTTTGACCGAGGCCTCCTTCTCTTCCGGCGCCAGATGCCGCAGATCGACGATCTTTACAGGAGCAGAGGGCGCCGGATCGACGATTTGCGAGGGTACGCCCTCGCGCAGGACGTAGCGAGTGCGGAGAATCTCCTGCCGCTCGATGAGCAGGCGAAAGATTTCCTGCCAGTCTTTATCCTCCATCGCCAATTGGAACCGGACCGCCATCACCCAGTTGAATGAGGGATGCCTGGGCATCAGCTGCTCGAGAAACCAGAAGCCCTCCTGGGCGAAGGAGAGCGGAAAGACGTTGGCGGCAGGGTTTCGGCGACGAAACGGATCGGAGACCGGAGATTTTTCCGCCTTCAACTTCCTTGCAAACATGCGGAGCTGCTCGACCGAGAAATCTGCGATGCGGTCAGCTACGGATGCGGCCGTCTGCTTTTCCGTCATGGCACCCTCCTTCAAGCGTTGTCGCGCGCGATCAGCGGTTTGGGGTTGCGAGAGATTTGGCGTCGAGGAGTACTTCCTGGTCTTTGATGGAAAGAACTACTTTGCCGATGTGCTTGCCTTCCGACAGGTGAAAGAAGGCATCTGTCGCCTTCATGATGGGATAGGAGCGAAACGGCAGAGCCTGAAGCGATCCGTCGTTGAACCACTGGGTAAGTTCAGTGGCCATCCGCCGACGGAAGCCGACCCGGCACCGGTCCATCAATCCCAGTGTGATTGAGGAAAACGAAATTCCCTTTGCAAAGGGCAGGAGTCCGACTTGCATGTCCTCGACAATGTCGCGCTTGCCAATATCGACAAAACGGCCAAATGGGCGCAATAATTCCAGGCCTTTGAGAATGGCCTCACCAGGCAGCGAATTCAGGATGACGTCCACTCCCTCATCGTTTGTGGCAGCTAGCGTCTCTTCGACAAAGGAGAGCGATCTTGAATCCATGACGTACTTGACGCCCATCGCGCGCAGGTAATCGCGCTTCTCCGGCGTGCCTGCGGTTGCAAATATTTCGGCTCCAACTTTACGCGCGTATTGAATTGCGGCAAGCCCGACGCCGCCCGCGGCGGAGTGGATGAGGATCGATTCTCCCGGCCAAAGATCGGCCTGTGTGCACAGGGCAATGTAGACCGTGTAGAAGACGACAGGTATGGTGACGGCTTCTTCGAAGGTCATATGCTGGGGTTTGTGCAGGGTGTCGCCTGCCTCGACATTGACGTAGGCGCCGAAGCAGTGTCTGCCGATGCCCATGACCTCGTCGCCGATATTGAAACCTTCGACCCCTTCCCCGACCGCGGCGACTTTGCCGGCGAAGTCGCCGCCCAGGGCCGGAATTTCGCCGGGAGCCGTGGGATAGACGCCGAGTGCGATCATGACATCGCGAAAGTTCATTCCGCCGGCGTATACCTCGACCTCCAGTTCTCCTGGTGGGGGAGGAACGCGCGGGCAGAGATGGCAACTCAGCGAATCGAAGTTACCGGGGCTGCCAATTTCCAATCGGAAGTTGGCGTCCCGGGTCGGATCGAATCGTCTTCTGGTTGTTCCAGCGGCCGTGGGTTTTCCCTTTCCCTGGCGTAGCCTAGCTAGGAGCTTGTCTACGTTCTCTGGGTTTATCTGGCTGATGCGAGTTTCCATGTCTTGCACTGCCGTTTTCTCCATTTTGAATTGCGGATTGATCTAGACGGAACCCACGGCTACGCCGGAGTCTTTCTCGACCTCATTGAGTGCCTCGGTCAGGGTCTCTTCATCCGCTTGCTTGACGAGCGCTTGCAGGACTGCTTCCGCCAGGCCCGCCACGGTCGGTGTGTTATAGAAGCTGGCCACCGGCAGCTCGATCTCGAACGTCTCTCGCATGCGGGAGGCGATTTGAATGGCGAGCAGCGAGTGACCACCCAGTTCCAGGAAGCTATCGTGAATGCCGATCTCGGAGATGCCGAAGACACGTGCCCAAATGTCTCCGATGCTTTGCTCCAACTGGTTGCGCGGCGCCTCATAGGGCGTAGAGAGATTCGGACGCGGATGACCGGACTTGCCCGTCGCTCCGTCGCTATGGTCCGCCTGGGTTTTATCATCGCGCGCTGATTCTTCGGCCTCCAGAGCCTGAAATTCGAGCGGCGATATCACAATCATCGGCAACCAAGTAAGAGACAGCGCTCGCCGGAAAGCTTCTGCGCCTTCCTTCGGCAGGATGTACTCCAACTTCTTCGCCTTTGGGCGGCTCTCTGCGGGAACCGGTAGAGACCCCATCCGTCCCTCGCTGACGGCCTGAATGAGCGAATCATGAACTTTTTTCATGTTGTAGCCTTCGACCACCACAATTTCCTTGCCTTGGTCATCGAGAAGCTTAAGGTTCAAGGTAATGATCTCCTGCGCGGCGTCTTTGGCTTTTTCAAAGCTCGCGTGGCTATAGAACTTTGCCGGGAGAGCTTTGTAAATGCGCACCGATTTGTAGGAGAAAGGCAAGTAGGATCCGCCATTAGCGGCCAGGTCGATCGAGAATGCCGTTGCCATGTCGAACAAGGCCGGATGGAGCAGGTAGTGCTCCAAGTCGCTGGCGTGTTGTTCGGCCAACTGCAGCGTAGCCAGCGCCTCGCCGCGGCCGATGGCCACAGAAGAAATGACATCCCAGCGCGGGCCAAACTCAACCAGTTCCACCCGCTCCTGGATGATGGGGACTGTGCCGCCGCTCTCAGCCGCTTCCGCATTCTCCGGGCACCGTTCGGCGATGGCGGCAAGCGAGTGCTGACGTCCTTCGCCGGACGCGATGGGAACGATTTTGCCGGTCGCGTGATCTTGCCAGGCTAGCTCAGGCGGCAGACTCTGCACTTTGAACTCGGTCAGATTGCCCAAGTCTTTCAGGACGACCCGAATCTCACGTCTCTCGTCTTCTCCCAAAACGAGCGGGGAGATGAAGGTGACGTCTCGAAGCTCGACTGCGGCCGCGTTGCTTTGGCTGGCGTAGGCGGATCGCGCCAGTTCAAGGAAGGCGGTGCCTACCAGTGTCGGCGCTCCCATCAGGCGATGTTCCCCGACCAGCCAGTGCTCGGATGGGGACAAGACTCCGATATAGACCTGCTTTCCATCCTCCGGCTTGTGGCCGCCGAAGACTGGATGCGCGACGGGGCGAAACTCGGTGGGATTCTTGACAGAAGAGATGTGTTCCGGATCTTCGGTGGCATCGACGGCCATGCCGATCTCCTCCCAACGATCCCAGTTCAGCGAGATGAGCGAGTCGTCGCCCGGTTTCTTCCGTGAGTACGCGAAGGCATCCATGAAGGCGTTGGCGGAGCCGTAGTCGACCTGCCCGCCGTAGCCAATCAGCGCGGTCTGTGAGGAGCAGAGAGCGAAGAAGTCAAGATCGATGTGCTTGAAGACCTGTTCGAGCACCAGGGTGCCTTTGATCTTCGGCGCGAGAACGCGATCGGCGATTTCCCGCGTCTTGACTTCGATGATGCCGGCGCCTGCCGTACCCGCAGCATGAATGACACCGTGAATGGCGCCGAACCTCGCCTGCGCGCTGCTGACCACTTCTCGCATTTGGTCCAGATCCAAGACATCGGCGTTAATCAGGACGACTTCCGCCCCGAGTTCTTCGATCTTGAGAAGGGATCGGATCTTGCGCGAGATGCGGTTGGACTGAGCATGCGCCTTCAGCCAGCCCTCCCAATAGTCTCTCTCGGGCATCTTCGAGCGGCTCAGGAGAAGAAGCTTCGGCTTGACGGCGCGAGCCATCTCCTCAGATAAGGTGAGTCCCACGGCCCCGAGGCCGCCTGTAATGAGGTAGACTCCCCCTTCGCGAAGCTTGGGGTACACATTCTCAGCCACCTCGACACGCGTCGGCTCAAAAGTCTGTATCCAACGGTGACCGCCGCGGTAGGCCACCACTCCGTCTTTCGCGCCGGAATCGAATTCGGCGAGCAGGCTCTCTACTAGGGAGTCTCTTTGACCGGGATCCTGGGGCAATTGAACGTCGATGGCGCGACTCTTGATGTTCAGGTACTCTTTCGGAATGGTCTTGCATGGGCCGGTCACCGTTGCCTTCGACGGATGCGGAATCGATTCTCCCGTGACGTCATAGACGTTATTGGTAACCGCATGGATTCGAACGGGGATGGTGGAATACTGAGAGCTCAAACCTTGAGCGAGAAAGATCATGCTATAGAAGCAACGGTCCAGATATTCGGGAAAGACTTCCAACTCATCCTTCTCCGCCTCTGCCGGCGTGACGCCCCATAAATGGACAATCTGACGCGGCTCCTTCTCGGCGGCGCGAAGCTCGGTGAGAAGCGACACGTAATCTTCCTGAACTCCTATGCGAATCGAATAATGTTGCGCATCGTGCCGGCGATAACTGTCTCCCGGGGAAACGAGCACCACATCGTGACCGTCGCTCGTGAGGCGTTGCCCGATCTGAGCTCCAAGCCCGCATTCATCCTGGAACAGAAGCCACGACCCGCTTGGAGCGTCCGGCGTTTTGTGCAGGAGAGTGGAGCGCTTCCAGCCTGGAAAGTAGAACCAGTCGGCAATATCCGTCTTCTTCAAAAAAGCGCGCGCCTTGGATGGGCGACTGCCGGGAGCCGCAGAACTCAGATTGATTTTGTACTCCTGGTGCTCAAAGGGATAGGTGGGCAACGGCACCCGGCGCGGCAGATCCTCGCCGCGCATAGCATCCCAATTCAAAAGACAGCCTTTCGCCCACAATCTTCCCAGCGTGGACCAGAAAAACTCCATGGCCGGCATCGCATCGCCCTTGGGGTGGGGAAGCGTGGAAAGCGCGGCCTGCTCGACGGTTTTGGCCGGATGCTGGGCGGCGAGGCTGCTCAGCACACGCCCTGGACCAATCTCTAACAGAAGCCGGTTCGGCGCCGCCAGCAATTGGCTCATACCGTCGGAGAAGCGAACTGCATTGCGCAGGTGCTTGACCCAGTAGTCCGGATCGGTTGCTTGCTGTGCAGTAATCCACGATCCAGTCAAATTCGACAGATACGGCAGGCTGGGTTCGTTAAGTTTGACCCGGCGAACGGCCGCGCGGAACGGGTCCAGGATCGGCTCCATCATCTCAGAGTGGAACGCGTGCGAGGTATGCAGGCGGCGGCATGGCACTCCTCTTTCTTCGAGCATCTTCTCGAACCTGTCGACTTCAGGTGTTGGACCGGATACAACGCAGGTCGAGGGCGCATTCACGGCGGCGATGGATAGATGCGCGGCGGTCTCAAGCAAAGCGCGCGTCTCTGGCTCGGAAAGCAGCACACCGAGCATGGATCCTGGCGCCATTTGCTGCATCAGACGGCCTCGCTCCGATACCAGGGCCAGTGCATCCTCCAGGCCGAACACGCCGGCCAGGCAAGCTGCGACATATTCGCCGATACTGTGACCGACCATGCCATCGGGCTGGATGCCGTAGGTCATTAGAAGCTTGGCGAGCCCATATTCGATGACAAACAATGCCGGCTGAGTGAAGCGCGTTTGTGTGAGTTGCTCGGTGGCCTGCTCGGCATGGTCGGCTTCCGGAAAGAGAAGGCTCCGCAAATCTAAATCCAGCGAAGCGCGCAGCAGATCACAGCAGCGGTCAACCTCACTGCGGAACAGCGGCTCCCGCTCGTAAAGCTCACGGCCCATGTTGACGTATTGACTGCCCTGGCCCGGAAAGAGGAACGCAACCTTAGGCGGCTCGGCAGGAGCCGCGTCGGTAATGAATGCCGGGTTGTCTGCCCTCTCCAGGGCTTGCCGGGCATCTGGCAATGTCTTGCAGACCAGGGCGCGCCGTTGCGCAAGGAATTTGCGGCCCACTTGCAATGTGTGCGCAATATCCGCCAGGGTTGCCTCCGAATCTATCCGAAGCGCATCTCCAAGCCGAAGGGTAAGCGCGTCCAGCGCCTCTTTTGTCCGAGCCGACCACACCAGCAATTGGTAGGGGCGAGATGAGACGGTGGCCGGGACTTCGGGCGCTTCTTCCACGATCACATGCGCATTGGTGCCTCCCACGCCGAAAGAGCTTATGCCCGCGCGGCGCGGGCCGCTTCCATTCTTCCATTCCCTCAACTCGGTGTTCACAAAGAAGGGACTGTCATCGAAGTCAATCTCCGGGTTTGGCTTCTTGAAATGCAGGCTCGGCGGGATCAACTTCTTTTCCAGAGAGAGTATGGTCTTCGTGAGGCCGCAGACTCCGGCCGCGGCATCCGTATGGCCTACATTGGTCTTCACTGAACCGATGGCGCAGAATTGTTTCTCCTGAGTGAAAGCGCGGAAGGCTTTGCGCAGTGCACCCACCTCGATGGGGTCACCGAGAGCAGTCGCTGTTCCGTGGCACTCGATATACGTAACGGTCTCCGGATGCACTCCGGCGTTGGTGAGCGCCTCCAGGCAAACTGCGACTTGACCGTCGGTTCCAGGCGCGGTGTAGCCCACCTTTGCCGCGCCATCGTTGTTCATTCCCGTGCCCAGGATCACAGCATGAATCGTGTCCCGGTCGGCGAGTGCATCTTCGAGCCGCTTGAGCACGACCACGCCGCTTCCGCAGCTGAAGATGGTCCCCTTGGACGATGCGTCAAAGGAGCGGCAGTGCCCATCGGGAGACATGATTCCGCCCTCAATATAGAAATAGCCGGAGCGCTCTTGCGTCGAAATCGAGACGCCGCCAACGAGGACCATGTCGGATTGATGGTGAAGAAGATTCTGGCAGCCGAGTACCACCCCAACCAGCGAAGTTGAGCAAGCCGACTGTACGGTTACGCACGGGCCCCGGAGATTCAGCTTATAACCAACCCGAGTGGCGAGATAGTCTTTCTCATTGGAAGTGAGGACGGCCATCTGTCCGGCGGAAAGCATTGCGTCCTCGTCATTGACGAGCCCTATCATGTACTCCGAGGTTCCGGTGCCTCCGAACAGCCCGATGCGCCCGGGGAAGGTCAACGGGTTATACCCTGCGTGCTCCAAGGCTTCCCAGCAGCACTCCAGGAATACTCGTTGCTGGGGATCGATGATTGCCGCCTCGCGAGGCGTATAGCCGAAGAACGGGGCGTCGAACAGAAATGTCCCCTCATACACGCCGCGAGCCTTCACATAATTCGGGCTGTCGATCTCTTCCTGGGTGACGCCGGACGCGAGAAGTTCCTCATCGGAGAAAAAGTCGATGCTCTCTACGCCCTCGGCAAGGTTCTTCCAAAACCGTTCGAGGTTTTTGCTGCCGGGATAACGAGCACTCATTCCAACCACAGCGATCTTACCGAACGTGTCCTGCTCTTTGAATTGACTCATCGCTTTAGCTTCCTTTCTCGGAAAGAAGTTTTGCATTTGTGGCTTTGTAGCGCGAGAGATTGAGCTTTCTTAGCCGCGCCCGATTCTCGAACTGCTGTACGCCGACCGCGTCGTGCCCGGACCGGCCTAGGTGTTGGGCTAACGATCGAATTGTTGGATACGAAAAGAGGTCCACAGCGGCGACATCCCGCTTGAGCTCTTTCTGTAAACGGTCACGTGCCTGAATAACCAGCAGCGAATGGGCGCCGAGGTCGAAGAAATTCTGATCGCAACCAATCGTCTCGACATGCAGCAGGCGCTTCCAGACACCCGCAATGATGCCTTCCAAATCGCTTTCCTCAGCGAGATGGGGGGGCTCGATTTCAATTGCAGGTACACGAAGAGCATTCTTATCGACCTTGCCGTTCGCGGTCAGCGGCAAGGACTCGAGTGTGACGAACGTGGACGGCACCATGTACTCCGGAAGCCGCGCACGGAGGTGAAGGCGAAGCGCCTGGGCTTCCAGTTCCCGCGATGAAACGGAGACCAGAAACGCGACCAGCCGCTTGCCGGAATGAGGGCTCTCGGCGGCCACTACCGCTGCCTCCAGCACGCCAGGCGCTTCTCGCAAAGCTGCCTCGATTTCGCCAAGCTCGATGCGGTAGCCGCGCAGCTTGATTTGATCGTCTGTACGCCCGAGAAATTCCAACGAGCCGTCCGCAAGCCGCCGCGCCCGGTCTCCGGTGCGAAATAGCCGCGCGCCGGCAACTGCGCTGAAGGGATGCGGCAGAAAGCGCTCGGCCGTCATCCCGGGAGCCCCAAGATACCCGCGCGCAATGCCGCTGCCTGCGATGTACAGTTCGCCCGGCATGCCCTTTGGCGCCGGCTGCAAGTGTCCATCCAGAAGATAGACTTCAGCGCCACGGACGGGGCGGCCCACGGGCACTGAAGAAGAGATCGTGGGCGAGTTCAGCTCGCACGAGGTGGCGACCACAGTAGCTTCCGTTGGTCCGTAGGTATTGCACAACCGTACTTGCCGGCTGACTTTGGCGTTCCAGGTTTGCAGCTTATCTGCGGCCACCGCTTCTCCGCCGAGCACCACCAGACGAAGCGCCGTGAGGCGGCGCCAATCTGCCTCGCCGGTGGAGTCCACCAAGACATGCCAGTACGCCGTCGGCAGATCAAGCACGCTGATTTGTTGCTCTGCACAGCAGCGCAAGAAGTCGGAGGGAGAGTGGATCTCTCCCCGCAACACCAGGGTTGCACCACGAGCCAAGCAAGGAAAAATCTCTTCGGCGCTGGCGTCGAACGCAATCGACGCAAATTGCAGAACGCGATCTGATGCGTGGATGTCAAAATCATTCGCGGCTGTCTCGGCGTAAGCACCCAGCGAGGCGTGCGTAATCATTACACCCTTGGGCTTCCCGGTAGATCCGGAGGTGTAGAAAACACAAGCCAGATTGCTGCCCGATACATTCGCACCCTGTCGGCCCGCAGGTTCGGGCGCATCTGCAATCGCCTGGTCGACGCGTAGCCACCGAAACCCATCGGGTCTTCGCTGTCCGGGTTCCAGATCGTGGCGGACAAGCAGGACCGTCGCTCCACTATCGGCGAGCATGTAGTTCATGCGTTCCTTGGGACAGGCCGGATCGATGGGAAGATATGCGGCGCCGGCTTTGAGGACGCCCAGAACGGCCACCAGCATCTCCGGCGAGCGTTCCATAAAAATGCCGATAGGGCACTCCGGACCTGCTCCATGGAGTTGCAGATAACTCGCCAGCCGCTCGGCCTTTTCGTCGAGGGCTTGATAGGTCAGCGACTCCATGCCGGAGATCGCGGCAATCGCCTCGGGGGTCTTGCGCGCCTGTTCTCGAAATAGCTCATGAACACACTTGAATCCTTCGATCGGCTTGGGCGACCTGGCCAGGTCAATCTGATGCTGGCGTTCCCGGCTCGATAACAGCTCCATCTCCCAGATACTGCGATCGGGATGGCGGACGGCATCCCGGAGCAGGTTCTCGTAGTGTTGCAAGAGAGCCGCGATCTTTTCTTCGTCAAAGAGAGCAGTGCTGTATTCGGCGCGGACTTCGAGTCCGGTGGGCAGTTCGGCGGCGGTCAGAACGAGATCGGCTTCCGTGGTCCCTGTATCGAGCTGCACTTCCCGGGTACGCAGTCCGGCAAACGTCCACTCTTCGCCGGGGACGTTCTGCAGGTCGAACATGACTTGAAAGAGCGGGGCATGAGTCAGGGAGCGGTCTGGCTGCAACATCTCCACCAGTCGTTCGAAGGGAAGATCCTGATGGGCGTAAGCCGCCAGCGTACGTGTTTTGACGCGGCGCAAGACATCCCGAAAACCGGGTTCTCCACTTAGATCCGCGCGCAGCACAAGGGTGTTGACGAAGAAGCCTATCAGGCCTTCGACTTCTTCCCGGTTTCTTCCGGCAATTGGGATGCCTATGCCGAAATCCTGCTGTTCGGTGTAGCGCGCTAGAAGCGTCTGAAATCCGGTGAGCAGCGTCATGAAGAGCGTTCCCTGCTCTTCCCTGCTCAATTGCTTGAGAGCCTCCACCAGGTCCATTGAAAGGAAGATCTCTTTACGCGCCCCATTCGAGTTTGAAAATGCCGGGCGAGGACGGTCCGTCGGCAACTCCAGCAACCCGGGCATGCCGGCTAATTGTCCTTTCCAGAAGCTCAACTGATCCTGAAGCACGCCGCTATCAAACCATTCCTGCTGCCAGACCGCGAAGTCGCCATACTGAATGGGAAGTGGAGCGAGTGTCCGGCCCTCATAAAGCGCTCGCAGTTCGTTCCACAAAAGGTGCGTGGACCATGCATCGGTGATCGAGTGATGGAGATTGAGCACAAGGGCGTGCTCCTGTGGCGCGCACTTGATCAGCATCGCGCGCCACAGCGGGCCCCGGGAAAGATCGAAAGGCGCCCTTGCTTCTTCCCGCAAATGCTCGCCAACGCGCATAGAACGCTCGGTGGGATTCAGCCCGCTTAGATCGACTATGCGCAGAGATGCTTCCATGTTGGCCGCTGTAACCTGGACCACCGATCCCTCGCGCATTTCGAAATGGGCCCGCATGGTCTCATGCCGGTCGACGATCTGTTGCAGGCTTTCGTGAAGACGACGGACATCGAGCGGTCCCTCCATCCAAAGCCCGGAGGGTATGTTGTAGGCGGCGTCGCCGGGTTGAAGTTGGTCGAACAGCCAGAGCCGGCGCTGCGCAAACGAGGCCGGCAAAACCAGCGGAGAGGTCAAACGCACGGCGGCCTCAGAAATACGCACGGCTGTCGTGCTTTCGGCCCGTGCGCGGCTCGTGTCTGTCTGTTCGACGGTTGCAGCCAGCGCGGCGATCGTGGGGCCGTCAAAGAATTCTTTGGCAGAGATCTCCACGCCCAACAACTTTCGCAAGCGAGAAATCATTCGTGTCGCCATCAGCGAATGGCCGCCAAGCTCGAAGAAGTTGTCGCGGACGCCGATCTGCTGAATTCCCAGGAACTCTTGCCATACTGCCGCAAGCTTCTCCTCGACGAGCGTCTGGGGAGCAACGTAGCCGGCTGAAAGAGCGGGCCGGTGATATAAGTGGCCCGGATTCTCTTCTTCGGCAGGTGAAACGGCTTCCGGCTCGGGAGAAGAAGAAGGTACATGCAATGCGTCCCGCTCGTCCTTCACGGCCCAGAAACGCTGCCGCTCAAACGGATAGGTCGGCAACGGTACACGATGACGCTGTTCGTTCGCATAGAAGTTCTTCCAATTGGGCGTGACCCCGCAGAGCCATGCCTTGCCAAGTGTTTCGAGGGCGGACTCGAGATCGGAACCCGGCTCCCGGACAGGACGCAGAGAAGAGAGGATCGCAGTGCCTGATTTGGGCATCGGCTGCTGGCGAAGCAGCCCGGCCAAGGTTCGTCCCGGTCCCACTTCCACGAACAGCGAGTCGCTATCTTGAAGAAGCAGACTGGCGCCATCCGCGAATCGAACTGTCTGGCGCAGATGACGCACCCAATACTCCGCGCTCGTCGCCTGCGCTGCAGTGATCCAGGTTCCGGTGAGGTTTGAGACGTAGGGAATCTTTGGGGCATCACGCTCGATCTTATCGACCTCTTCGGCGAACTCATGCAAGATTGGGTCCATCATGGCGGAGTGGAAAGCGTGCGAAGTGCGCAGGCGGCGATGCTCTACGCCGATTTCCCGCAGATGACGCTCGAGGGCCTCGACGGCGCCGGATTCTCCGGAAAGCACGCACAGCGAGGGCGCGTTCACAGCCGCCAAGGAGAGCGATGGGGATAGGAATTGCTCAGCCTCGGATGCGCTCATGGAGAGCGCCACCATGCCGCCTGCAGGCAACGACTGTATGAGCCGCCCACGAGAGACGACGAGGCGGGCCGCATCCTGCTCGGAGAAAACGCCTGCCATACAAGCCGCGACGTACTCACCTATGCTATGACCGAGCATTGCCTGAGGCTGGATGCCCCACTCCGTCCACATCTGCGCCAGCGCATACTCGACGGCAAACAGCGCCGGCTGCGTAGTCGCTGTCTGATCGAGAGTTTCGATGGCAGATTGTTTCTCGCCTGCGGAAGGATAGAGCACTCGTTTCAAATCGATGTCCAGCAGCGGCGTGAAAAGGCGCAGGCTGCGGTCCATGTACCGGCGGAAGGTTGGCTCGGCCTCGTAGAGGCCCTGAGTCATGTGGACATATTGAGAACCTTGGCCGGGAAACAGAAACCGCACCCATCGCTCTCTCGGCTCCGCCATCGAATTGAAGACCTGGTCAACCGTTTCGCCGGCCAGACGGGCAATCGCTTCCGCGCGGGTGGAACTGACGATCGCGCGGCGATATCTGAGATCTCTGCGTCCGATGTTCTGCGTGAACGCTGCATCGTGGACATTGAGCTCCGCATGCTGTTCGAGATGCGCCGCAAGATTGCTGCAAATCGCATTCAGAGCGGTTTGCGTTTGCGCTGAGACAGCCCAGAGCGTGAACGGTCGCGAAGGCAGCATGCTCGAAGGTTCGTCAGGAGGCGCCTCCTCCACCACCACGTGAGCGTTCGTGCCACCAAAGCCGAAGGAATTGACCCCCGCCCGCCGCGGCCCGCTGCCATTCCTCCAGGGAACCAGCTCGCGATTCACGAAAAATGGACCCTCATCAAAACGAATGCACGGATTGGGCTCGTGAAAGTGGAGGCTGGGAGGAATCTGCTTGTGCCTGAGAGCCAGAATTACCTTGATGAGGCCCGCCACCCCGGCAGCCGCATCGAGGTGACCTATGTTGGTTTTTACCGAGCCGAGCGCGCAGGCCGAACGCAGGCCGGAGGAGGCAAATGCCCGATTGAGGGCTGCAACCTCAATGGGATCTCCGAGCAGGGTTGCGGTGCCGTGCGCCTCGACATAGTTGATCGTCGCAGGGTCCACCCCGCCAACGGCCATTGCCTCAGAGATTACGGCAGCCTGTGCGTCCGCGCTTGGCGCCGTGTAGCTGGCTTTGTCGAAGCCGTCGTTGTTTACCGCCGAACCGCGAATGATCGCATGGATAAAGTCGCCGTCGCGCCGCGCATCCGCTAGGCGCTTGAGAACGACCGCGCCGGCGCCCTCTCCTGGAATGGTTCCGTTTGCTGCGGCATCAAACGCCCTGCAGTGCCCGTCGGCAGAGACGATTCCGGCGTCGTTGCCGCTCTCTTCTTCTTCGCTGAGAGGCAGGCCAACGCCGCCGGCGATGGCGATATCGCACTCACCGTTCAGCACGCTCTGGCTCGCGTAATGAACGGCGACGAGCGATGTGGAGCACGCTGCCTTGATGACGATGCTCGGGCCCCGCAAGTCGAGCTTGTAAGAAACCCGAGTCGCCAGAAAATGATCGTCGTTGCCGATCATGAGCTGCGAAATTCCCATGCGGCGCCGCAGACTACGGTCGGCATAGAGCTTTTGTCCATACCAGTTGGGGCTGGCGCCGGCGAATACGCCGATGAGAAAATCTGGACTGGGTCTGCCATACCCGGCTGTTTCCAGCGCCTCCAGCGCGCACTCCAAAAAGATTCGATGCTGCGGGTCGGTGATCTCAGCCTCGCGCGGGTTGATACCGAACAGGTGTGCATCAAACATCTCCTTGCCGGCCAGCGCGCCTTTGGGAAGACCCCCGGCGAAAGAGATGGACTCCACCCCATCGCACAAATTGCTCCAGAACTCAGACAATGTGGCTGCGCCGGGAAAGCGGCCGCTCATGCCGATTACGGCCACCCCTCGTTCTATGCCGGCATTCGTCATTGCGATCGTCCTCGTTATACCAATCTGCCTATCGTTAAATAACTACCCTCTCGCGTCTCGCGCGAAGGTTATCACCGAGTGTCGTGCGCAATTGAGCGCGATATAGCGCTGCCGGAACTGCGGACTCTGTGGGAAGTTGACGTGATGCAATAAGTTCGGCGAGGTCTCGTATCGTGGGGCCATGAAAAATGTGCGCCACTCCAACATCCTTGCCAAAGCGGTCATACAGGGCGCGCTGGAGGTGCAGAACCAGCAGCGAGTGCCCGCCGAGTTCGAAGAAGTTATCGTGGACCCCGATCTGATCGATGTGCAGGAGTTGGCGCCAGACTTCGGCAATGATTTGTTCTTCGTTGGTCCGCGGCGGAACTTGAGAGGTGCTTGTGGCCCGGCCGGCATCTGGTGAGGGCAGCGACTTGCGATCTATCTTTCCGCTGGCGGTTAGCGGAAACTCCTCCAGCGTGACAAACGCATCGGGGATCATATACTCGGGTAACTTGCTGCGTAGATACCCGCGAAGAGCGTGGGGAGTGATATCTGCGGATATCTTCCTATCCTTGCTGAAACCGCTCCGGTTCGGAGCTGTGACTGCGTTCAGTTTGGCCTGCGGCAGGTTGGGCCGGACGGCATAGAGGTTATAGAGACCTGATCCGCGCATCGCCTGGTCCTCCTCATCGGATACCTGGTACCCCAGGCCGCTGAGCAGTTGCCGAATCGCATCCACACGGCTGCCTTCGTGACCTTTCACGCGGTCGTGAACCTCCAGCACGATGCGATCGATCTTCGGCCAGTCATCGCCATCGATCCCTTGAAGTACGTTCCATTCGGCGCGCTCGACATCGATCTTGAGCAAGTCAATATGTTCCACTTGTTGTTCACGCATGATGTCGGAAATCCGGCGCAGTTGGGCCGGGAATGTTTCCTGCTTCATGCGTTCTTCGAGAAGTTCGTCCGCTCGGCTTAGCCACGCGCCATCTATTTCGGACCAATTTTGCTGGAGGCTCAGATACTTCTTCACTACCGCTACATCTTCCGATAGATCCGCATATTCCCGCAGACCGGACATCATCGTATTGCCGCGGTAATAAGTGAATTCGGCAAGCGTCTCCTTGTCAAAAATGCCGAAAGGGAAGGCCTTGATCTCGGCATCGCTGAGCGCGGCATTGCGGCGCAAGGTTTCAAAGAGCGGAGGGAGCGGCTCAAAGGCGTAGATCGTCGCATTGGGATAAAGATCCCCTATATAGAGCGCAAACAGCCCGATGTTGGCGCCGACGTCGAACACGCAGGCGTTGTCCGGAAGCGAATCCACATGGCGTGTGTAGCTCTGGGACTCGTAGATCTCGCGATAAAGAAAGTCGGTTTCGCTTTTATTGTGTTGGAAGATGCTGAGGCCGTTCGGCAACACGTATCTGCCTTCGGCTTTCGCGCTCTGCGGTTGGGCAGGGAGAAGATATGCCACCAACTGACTGTCATCCGGGCCGCGCGGTTTCACTGCAACTACGGCCTCGCGCACTCCGGAATATGTCCGGAGGACCGCTTCGATCTCACCCAGCTCGATGCGGTTGCCACGGATTTTGATCTGGTAATCGATCCGGCCGCAAAATTCGATATCGCCATTGGGCCGGTAGTAGCCGCGATCTCCGGTGCGATAGAGGCGTGCGCCCGGCGACGCGCCGAATGGATCGGGCAAGAACCGCTCCGCAGTGAGGTCGGAGCGTCCCAAGTAGCCGCGGCCGACTCCGATGCCGCCGATGTATAACTCGCCTTGCACACCGCGAGGCACCGGATTCATGGCAGAGTCGAGGATATGGATGCTTATGTTTGCAATCGGCCGGCCGATCGGAACAGTTAGCCCGATATCGGCCTTTTCACAAGGCCAATGGGTCACGTCAATTGCTGCTTCGGTGGGGCCATAGAGATTGTGCAGTTGGCAATCGAACCGGCTGTAAAAGGCTTTGGTGAGGTCCGGCGAAAGTGCTTCTCCACTGCAGATAACACGCCGCAGGCTTGGGCAGGAAAACGCAGTCCGGGATTGCAGGAACGCGCCCAACATTGAGGGCACAAAATGAATCGTGGTCACGCGTTCGCTGACGATAACCTGTGCCAGATACTCCGGATCGCGATGCCCGCCAGGCTTGGCCATGACCAATCGCGCACCCTCGATGAGCGGCCAGAAGAACTCCCACACCGATACGTCGAAGCTAAAAGGCGTCTTTTGCAGGACGCAATCATCGGTCCGTAGCTGATAGGCCTCTTGCATCCAGAGAAGACGGTTGGCGAGGGCGGCGTGGGTATTGAGGGCGCCTTTGGGTGTTCCTGTGGAGCCGGAGGTGTAGATCATGTAGGCCAGGCTGAGCGGCAGAATAGGCAGGTTGAGGTT
>Ga0335078_10003143_pt1 | contig 24661 bp, 19 predicted proteins | sample Lox_Sample_32_FD_206711 | JGI IMG/M metagenome (GOLD analysis project Ga0335078, IMG submission 206711) | Soil microbial communities from Loxahatchee National Wildlife Refuge, Florida, United States - Lox_Sample_3.2 | ecosystem: Environmental > Terrestrial > Soil > Wetlands | place: USA... | reverse complement strand
TTTCCCAGAACGTGGAATACCTTCTCAGCAAAAGCTCCGCGATTTCCCCACGCGATCAGCGCTAAGCATCCTAGCATCTAGCGGCAATCTCAAAAAAGAGACTTTCGGCCTATGCAACTCGGTGAGAATGTACGTGAGGTAATGAGCAGGAGACGATCGTATCGCCGGGAGAACGGACATCTACGACAAATCCGAAACCAAACCGCGGCTTTGGTTACAATCGATCTAAGCCTTATGCCCGGGATGGCGAAATTGGCAGACGCAGCGGACTTAAAATCCTACAGGCCACATCGTTTAACACACTATCTCGCTGTAAACAATATTCTTATTGACATGTTGTCGAGCCGGGAATAGCTTCACATTCATTACACATTTTCGGGTTCTCGCGCCACTTCGCACGAGGAGCGAAAATGACTGAACACCACACGGTTCTGGGCGGAAAGGTCCACGTCTACAAACGCCCCAACAGCAGCCTCTGGCAATGCTCAAGCTTTTTCGCGGGCAAGAATCACCGAACCAGCACGAAGGAAGACAGTCTCTCGAGGGCCAAGGAGATCGCCGAGGATTGGTACCTCCGACTTCGCGGAAAACTCCGCGATGGCGAGATCAAGAACGAAAAGACCTTTCGCGAAGTGTCAGAGCACTACCTGCGCGAGTTCGACATCATGACCCAGGGACAGCGCAACAAGCGCTACGTGGAAGGCCAGCACTGGCGGTCTAGCGGACGCCTGGTTCCTTTCTTCGGGAACTTGGGGATTTCAGAGATTACCTCTGGAAAGATCCAGGAATATCGACTTCACAGGCACCAAGAAGCCATTGCGAAATTTGGCAAGCCGCCGGCCCACAGCACACTGCATCAAGAAATCGTGACGCTCCGCCAGACTCTGAAAACGGCGTTGCGCCACGGATGGTTGGACCGTCTTCCCGATTTTTCTGAACCGTATCGTAAGTCACCCAAAATCTCTCATCGGGCGTGGTTCTCGCCAGACGAATACAAACAACTCTACAAAGCGACGCGAACCCGCGCGCAAGGGCCGAAAAAACGCGGTTTCAATTGGGAAGCTGAGCAACTCCACGACTATGTCCTTTTCGCAGTAAATACCGGGCTGCGGCCGGACGAGGCATGGCGCCTTCAGTTCCGAGATGTCACGATCGTTTTCGACGACGATTTAAAAAAGACGATCCTAGAGATCGAAGTTCGGGGAAAGCGTGGAGTTGGATACTGCAAAAGTATGCCTGGTGCGGTGTTGCCTTTTAAGCGACTTCGAAGCCGGCTCCGCCCGGCGCGCGTTGATGGCGCGAACGCGCCCGCAGGAACTTCCGAGACACCTGTTCTTAACGGACAATGGCGCACGCCAGAACCTACGGATCTGATTTTTCCCAAGTGGCAGCGAGAGCTTTTCAAAACCATCCTCGATGAGGAAAAGCTCCGCATCGACCGTGAAGGCCAACCACGTACAGCGTACAGCCTGAGGCATACATACATCTGCCTGCGCTTGATGGAGGGTGCCGACATCTACCAAATCGCCAAGAACTGTCGCACCAGCGTCGAGATGATCGAGAAGTACTACGCGTCACACATCAAAACTTCGCTCGACTCCGTTGCAATCAACGTAATGCGACCGAAGAGGAAGAAGAGGACGAGCGACGCTAGCGTTGGCAACGTTGCTTAACGAACGTGAGCCTTTGCTTTTCAAAGCGGGGCCCTAGTTCAGCTAGAGCAGCCGAACGGCACGATGCGGAGCTTCAATAGCTCAAGAAGTCCTCGATCGTGTCGAAGCAACCGTCCATGTCATCCTTTACTTGGGAATTTGAGAACTCGAACAGCAGCCAGCCACCCTGGGCTGCGAGGTTTCGCTTCTCCATCAGCAGGGACTGTGCCGCCGCGTCGACTGACGAGGGTTTCGCGAGGCATTGGATCAGGATCTTGCTTCTGCTTGCGACGTTCACCAAGCCGAAGCTGAACTTCGCTGGAAACGCGGTATTATCACCCGATGGTATCCACATCTTTCCTGTCGTGTGGCCCCATACCTGAGGAAAGAGCATCGGTCTCTCGCCATCGTCCGAGAGGTTCCACCAGGCCTCGAAGAATTCCCCTTCTCGGGACGATCCAGAGTCGGCCAAGATCGACTCCGCATGCTTGCGAAGCTTCTTTCGTCCACCCAAGGTCGCAGCTGCATGCGCGACTGACCAAGGCTTGTACTGCCGGAGTTCCGCCGCGATGTCGATCTTCTTCTTCCAATTCGTGTCAACCGAGCCGAAGTTAATGGCTCGGCCGTCATAGAGCAGCTGCTTGAACATGATGTTCGCCTGAAGCGTCGGAAGCGCTTCGTTTTCCGCCACGACCGCCAGCTTCTTCTCGGCCCATTCGGTCAGTTGCTCTCGCACCGCCTTGGAGCTATTCACGAACTCCTTGTCAAGGTCTCGGGGGGACTTCTTCCATCTCGGCTGATATCTTACGAGAAAGCGCTCGACCATATCCGACGCTGTTTTGAAATGCTGGTCCCGGATCAGGTAGAAGTCATAGCTTCCCCACAATCCCGCCAGAGACTTGATTGCGGAATCACTCAAGGCCATGTCGATAAGTTATCCTCCATCGATTATCGCTGATTTTGCACGGCATGGCTTCGCCTCGCAGTCCCGAGTCGGCGGAACCGGCTGACCAGGAAACGGATGTGTAAAAACGGGCAACGTGCCCTATCATAAGTAAGGCAGCCGCGCGCGGGCGTGGCGGAATGGCATACGCAGCGGACTTAAGGAAAACTTGAGTGCTCGCCTGGGAAACCGGCGATGCAGAACTGCTCAAATTCGGGGAAACCTTAAACGGCAATCCCGAGCCAAGCCCGGAGAAACCCAACCGGGAAGGTGTAGAGACTAGACGGGCAGCACCCTAAGCTCTGGAGCTTCCGGGGGAGGGTGAAGGGATAGTCCAGACCGCAAACCTGACGTGAGCCCTCCAAGGGTGTCACATTCGGGCGGCGAAAGCCGTAGACGGTATGAAAATCCGCAGGGCTTAAACGGCCCATGAGGGTTCAAGTCCCTCCGCCCGCACCACGTCTTGTTGGAGCAGCGCAGCTGCCCGGATGCGTGCTGATCCAGCATCTGAAAATGCTGGTTCGCCTCAGTTTTGAAGGCGCTTAAGAGCTAAGGTGAGCAGCCTGTCATCAAAAAGGCTTAGTTTGCGTTTAGCTGCTGTTTTCCCTCCCGGCCAGGATGCAAGCCCTTCGCGTATCGATGTGACGCTAGGGCCAACGCCGCCGACAGAGAGCAACCAATCAACTGTTGCCAGCAACTCCATACCGAGCGGTGATTCGAACCCATCAATAGTGTTAGCGGTTCTTTCTAGTGCGGGAAGGAAATCTTTGGCTGAACTGCTATGGAGATAATCGTTGACGCGTTCTCGCTTGGAGTCTTCAAACCAGATCACGTCAAAAGGACCAGCATCACTCAGCCGCTTTTCACAGTGAAGATAGCTGCCGTCTAAGCCGTTTAGCAAATGGCGGAGCTGATCGGCGTAAGGACCATACTTGTTAGCGACGAAACGGAGTTTCAGAGGGTCTGGTAGATCTAATGTCGTAATGGCCCTTTGAAGGAACCACGCGAGTTTCTGGACTTCGAGGTTTGTGCATTCGATCCCGAGTACGGCATAGCGGCGAACGAGTTCGGCTATGAGCGCTCTTGCAGGCGTCAGTTCCTCAACACCATCTCTCTTTGGAGCGTTTTGGTAAGCGTTGGTTGGCGCGAACACCAGAATGTCTACTTCTGTAAGATCGGCTAAAGCTGCCTCGATTTCGCGGCGTATCAGCTGCCAGTCTAGCCCCCCATTTCCGCAACCAAGTGGGGGCAACGCGACCGAATGGATCTGTTTTTCCTGAATCACCTGGACAAGGTCCCGCAGTCCTTCGCGAATCCATTCCAACTTCGATGGGTGTCGCCAGTGCTTCTTTGTGGGGAAGTTTATTATCCACCGCGGGCTAATTAGAGAAGGATTTTCCGTCACGAACATATGTCCTACCCGGACTTTTCCGTCCTTGCAGGCTTCCTGATATGCACGCGTGTTCGCCGGGAACGCCTCACTGAACATCAGGGCAATGCCCTTGCCCATCACTCCGACCTCATTCACTGTGTTAACCAAGGCTTCAGCGTGAGCGTCAAGTAGATTTCCTTCTGCGTAGCGAATCATCAGAGATACCATCCTGGTAGTGCTTTGATTTCCACCTTGCGATCAAGGGTTGCGGCAAGTTCCGTGACCGTTTGCTGCTGCGCAGGCCCGTAGCAAATTATGCCAAGCAAGGCTTCGATGGGTACATGTTGATATATCAGAGCCTCGGCTTGATAACGCTCAACTTTGCCAAAATCGTTGGGATCACGCTTAAAATCGCGTGCTTGAAGAATTTTCCAATCGATCTTCTTTAGATCGTCAAGATCACTTGAAAACTCAGCAGCTATCAAATAAGCGTGCCTATCGGAAAACACGAATTGGATGCCCATTTCACGAACTTTTCGCAATGACGAAACCAAAATAGCAATATCTCGCATTGGCGTCTGTTTGATGCCGTTGTAGCCAGTCTTGATGTTCAGCATCATTGGAGAATACGGAGTAAAGTAGAAAGGGATGTAGTCACTCAGTGTGCCACCTGGCGGGATTGGCATCGCGCGATGTGCCCGCATTGCTATCAAATCTGGATTCCCAATTTCTTCATAGTCCGGGTCCAAAACCCCGGAGTTTCGACAGTGCAGACCATTTGCCAGAATCCAGGCCACGTTCTTGATATGCGTAATTCTGAAAACTAGAGCCTTCTCTGGCGTCAGTGAGCTCATCTCGCTTCACATACCTGCTCGTTGTTCGTCACACGCTCAATTGGTACTACTTGCCCCTCGACACCGCCACATTGTTCTCGGCCCGAACCGTTCTAGAGAGAGGTCCAACGAAACTCTAGTCGACGGGTGATATGAAGCCCAGATTAACAAGCCTAAGCTCCATCGCCCGTGTGCTCACTTTATATCTCACAGCAAGAGAGTGAATCGCGTTATCGAGTGTGCTGTCGTCAGGCTTCAATCGAAGTAAGTCTCGACGGAGGAAGCCCTCGGGCATCAATAGTGCTGCGGCGAATCGATTAGCTTCAATCTCGTCCACATTAGTGGCTTCCGACGAAACCGAATTTCTAAAATTTACGCGGAAATCTTCATCGAAGTGAACCTGTGTGCCTTTATGAAGAAGGAAGTGGCCAATTTCGTGCGCCATTGTGAATCTCTGCCTATTCTCATGCTGGGCAGAGTTGATGGCTATTACGACTGAGTTGCCGTCTCTTATCAGGGCACCCGACACGTCCTCCTTGGCTGGGGAAAAGCGCACGTCGATACCAAGCGCTCGAGCCAGACTCTCGACCGGAACTGGAGGACGTTCGACTCCGCTAGTCTGCAACAGCTTTCTTGCTTCGTCTTCTAAACTCTTTCTCTTCCGTAGCATCTGGTCCTCCCGGTAACTTAACATTCATCTGTTCGAGCCATTCCGACCGACTCACGCTGACCTCTCCAACTTCGTTGGGCAGATCCATGGTTTTCTGGGAAGGCAATAGCTCTTTAATGTCAATTGAAAGCAAACGCGCAATCAAATAGAGGGTGTGCAGCTGGACGGGTTGCCGTCCCTTTTCAATGTTCGTGATCGAGGTGCGTGAGAGTCCGAGTTCATCCGCCAGCATTTCTTGGGAGATTCCACGCTTGCGCCTCATCTCCGCAAGCAGCTTCCCGAAGGCGGCGTAAAAGGTCTTTTCGTAACCGTCGGATCCCATCGCTTTCAATTCTGAACAGTATTGCCCCATATGTCAACCCCATAAACGTGTTTACAGTGTTGACATCAGAGGAAATGGGTCCTGACGGTTTGTGTGGCTGACATAGTGCTTTGCCATCTTGACATACTGCAAGTGCCTGCGGAATACTGGTTGTGCAATCAGGGCCGGCGATGTGCAGCAAGTATGCGGTCGGGGCCAAATGAAGGGAGATCAATCATGGCAGATGTTCGGGTGACGTGCATCAGTAAGCCCCATCCACAGAGCCCGCATGAGCACATCACGCACCTGGGGAATCCCCAGGCGGGCTGGAAATGGAGCCGCGAAGATGTTATCCGCAGCATCGACGGAGGAACTAACACTTTCTTTGTTGTTGATTCCTACACAGGCAAGCGTTCCGACGTTGGCGTCGTACGCCCCGCCGGCCGTGCGCCTTACGTTCGCACCCACGCTGACGGTGACTGGAACGACAATCTCCTGTCTCTCGATCAATGCCCCATTTAGCCCAAGAGAAAAATATGGAAGACCATCAGCCGGCACGTCCGGTCCAGCTACGACCTTTTCCGCGAAGTCAGGGGCGACAAGGAAGACCCTGTCGTCGAGAATGACTCCGACCCGATGCGTTCAGCGTGATGTCCACTATGTAAAGTGCAAGTTGTTCAGATCCACCTAAACAGACGACAGAAGGGAGCAGGCAATGAGTAGATTCTTCATTGAACGACGAGAGAGGGAAGGCGACTACGCTATTCGTAGGCCCGACTCAGACCGGGCAAGCGCTATAGAAGGCACGCAAGCAGCAGCGATTGAGAGGGCACGCGAGATGGATCCCAAAGCGACCATCGAAGTCGAGCGTGTCCGGGATACGGACCGAGGTGGTCGGGACAAATGGCGGAAGCCATAGGTTCTGGCGTACAGCTCGCAAGTGACTCTTCTTAAGTGAATGCGACACCTTCGTCTCGCCGTGGAGGCTTATTGTATGTTGCAATATGTCATTAGATATCATTAAGTAATGACATATTGAGACCACTCATGGCAGAGGCACTTCAGAAGATTATGTACGTCGGCAAGCACGGGCTCGTTAGGCCGCGCGACATCGGGGCGAATCGGCCTTCCGCGGGAATATCTCGTTCGTCTCCACCGCCAAGGTAAGCTGAATCGGCATGGACGTGGAATCTACACGCTCCCAGACGCCAACGTGACGGAACACCATTCTTACGCCGCAGTAGCCAAGCGAGGCCCGGAAGCAGTTATTTGCCTGCTTTCGGCTCTCGCCTTTCACGAGATCACAACCCAGAGTCCCGCCTCGGTTTGGATCGCTCTCCGCGAAGGGGCACGAACACCTGCTGTCGTTTCGCCAACACTCAGGATCGTGCGCCTCTCCGGACCTTCGCAGACTGAAGGAACTGAAGACCATAAGATCGAAGGAGTCCATGTCCGCGTCTACTCCGCCGTGAAGACAGTAGTCGACCGTTTTGAGTTCAGGAACAAGATCGGACTCGATGTCGCAATTGAGGCACTGAAAGATTGCCTTCACCAAAAGAAGGCTAGCATCAACGAAATCTGCCGCTACGCGAAAATCTGTCGTGTTAGCAATGTCCTTCGCCCCTACATGGAGGCGCTGTGAAACGCGAAAAGCCCAAGAACACTGCGGCTTCCTCGGAGCGCTGGCCCATGCCGAGGCACGTCTGTGGGTTCCAAAGCTCAATTGGCAGGATGCCATGACGCCAGAAACTCAGTCCGAAGTGATGTTCGAGCGTTGATCACGCTGCTGCGAACTAAAAACCCTCAATGATCATGCAACTGCCGCTGCGGCTGACACTAACCGTGGCTGGCATTGGCGGTCGTCCTTCCAAGTCGCCTCCAGCCTGCACCGCACCACCTGGCCGGCCTGGACGTTCGTGAATGAGCGATTCCAGCAATTCCTCTTCGACACCGGTAAAGATTCTGAGGTCGCGTGCACCTAGAGCGGGGAAAAGGGGTTGCTCGACTCCCCGGAAGATACCAACGTTCGTTCTCTTCGTTTCGAGCGGCGCATTCGGCATGTCGAGTAGTGCCGGCTGAATTCTCTCCAGACGCCTATCTCGGGTCGTGGCGGTCTGAAACTGCCCTGCCCACTTCAGCAGGTTAGACTCCTCGGCAACCACGGTACGCTCGCGGAATGCTTCAGGATTGCTAATTCGCCAACTGCGCTTGCCTGTCCTCTCCGAGACCTTTTCCGATGCCTCGTCCCTGGGCCGGTCGTCAGCGGGTTTATCGGGAGGCGGGTCAAGGACGAGTACCTCGGTGCCGTTATCCAGTAAGCACGTAGCCACGACTACTGTTACAACTTGTCGTGGCCCGGCTCCCACCACTACCGAAGGAACCTGTTCCAACCCCCTGCGCAACTGATTGTGACTCTCGCTCCGGCTGCTCTGCGTGCCTTTGCACTCGACAACGTAGTACGGTGAATCAGCTTCGTCTCCCCACATCAGATAGTCGGGCTGGGCGTCCCCTTCCTGTTCAATGTCTTGATATGCCGCCGGGTCATTCAACGCGATGGATACGTCCACGAATGAACCGGCCCCAAAGAATTCCTCCATCAGGAGACCAGCCATCCCGACGCCGAATTCGTCGGAGAGCAGCGTCTTCTGGTGAAAGTCCATTCTTCTAGCATCATCGCTTAACCGCAGATTTGGTTGCTGGCCGACAGGTTCACCGATGGCCCAGAAATACCTGCGGGTAGCCCAGCTAGCACTGAGTCGAGCCATGTTCACCCACGCCGGAGTCGTTACGAATCCAATTTTGTGTAGCAAATCAATTGCTCGGATGTCCCAAGATCTCCTCCCTTGGAGTGCGCCGAGCACCGAGGCGTTCTTAGCGGGTGGGAGCGGTGCCCCCTTAGCCTGGAGGCCCTGCCGCCTCTTTTGCACTTGGCGGTTCACCTTAACAAGTAACTGATCGCTGCTTTCGACCGTTACGCGGTAGTTTGCTTCTAAGACTCGTCGCAGTCTTTGAAGTGGCATCGGAAGCCTCGGTGGATTACTTGATCAGATCAGATTCCCGAAGTGGTTCTAGCACGCCGTTCTGAAGCTTGCTCTTGTCAAAGCCTTCCGCAGATTCGGCTCGCACTGTCACATTGACTTTGCCTGCAAGATCAGCAAGATTGGCGATCGCGTTCCATGCTGAGAACAACTGGCTCCTATCGGCGGAGAAGTTAATCTCCACAGACCTCTGAGCACCCGATGACGATGTCCCAGCGACATCATTTGGCCCAATAGGCGGAGTAAGCACTAGCGGCGGTTCGCCGACTGGTGCGCGCCCAGGCGCATTCGGATCGACGCTCGCCGATCCCGCGTCTGGTGCGGCCACTGGTACGGCCTGCGGCATCATTAGGAAGCCGGATTCCAAATCGATCTCTTCCTCGGTGAGGCCGGCATTTAGGCGCACACGAGCCAGTGGCACTTGATATTTCCCATCGATGCCAAAGACAGGCGCTGAGCCTGAATAGTAAGCGAAAAAGCCGTCTTGAACGCCCTTCGCAATTGCCTTTTTCACCACGGCGCTACTAAGCAGCCTTGGAAAGCCGAGGAACGAATAAAAGCCGTCAACCACATCCGAAGTCTTGATCCCGAACACTGGCGGATTTCCTTCGCCTAGCTTGAAGAGTTCAATGATCTTGCTCGGATTCACCGTAGTGAATACCCGCCGCTGGAGATCGACAAGCAGTTCCATTATCCGATCATGTACTCGCGCCTGTTTCTTTTCGTCCAACGTGGTTTGCAGGGGACGACCACCCACGGCAGCAACGTCAAGCACGATGCCATCAGTGGTCACTTTGGGCAGCCAAACCTCGGCGTAGAGTTTCAGTAGGGCTGACTCCGCAGCGGCGCTTTCTGTGCGCTGACGCTCACGCAACTGTGACTTCTGCTCATCAGTGAGGTTGTGCATCTTCGCTTTTGCGGTCACATGCTCGATCGCGAGCAAGTAACGAACCGAACGGCGAAGAATCTCAATCTGTTCGGCTGCAGGAACCGCGAGGCCGAGTCCATTCCGATATTTGCGCGGACCGCTGCCATAGTTTTCAAAGATCTCCTTGGCTGCCATCTCACGCCCGGTACGCGCGTCAGTACCAAAGTCCAACGGCATATAGGCAACTAGGAACGACGGTTCCTTGTCAGGAATGTCCCCGGACTTCGCTCGCCACACGACGGCGTTCCGTCCGGTGATCCTTGCTTCCAGCATCTCTCTGACGTGCTGTTCGACTTGGCTTTCGTCTCGCGCAACAGCATTGGACTCTTGCTCAATCAATAGCGTGACATTTGGATCTTTCTTGAAGCAGTACCGGACACCGTCAAAATGCAGGTAGAGGCATTGCTCTTTAAGCTCTTTGAGGCAGGCGAGCGCCGTTGTGCTGTCTAAGTCAGGCCCCACGCAGACTGCGAGCAGGTCGGCTTCTGTAATGCCCGGCGGCAGGAATTCTGTTCCGGTCGCACCATCGCGTCGCAGACCTCCGAACGAATACATCAGGATCGCAGTGGCGATGCGAGAAGCCGTACGCTTCCCCGTTTCAGAAGGGCTTTCTTTGGTGCGCCTTTCGTCAATGCGCTTTGCCCGAGCATTGGCACCTATTAAATCGTGCTCCAGCACGGCTTGGAAATCGGCTTGCTGGCCTACCTCCTTGAAGAACGCAAGTCGAACCTCAGCGTCATTGATGGGAACATCACCCGGTCCGAGCACTGCGCGACTTCGTTCCTCACGCTTTGTGGCGCGAAGACAAGCTGCCAAAAAGCGCAAAGCGCCGCGTGTCCGCTGAAAATCAGGGATCGCAGCCCACTGCTCGCGCATCACGGCGATTAACGCGGGATGGAACGGGTATGCAGCACGCATCTGCTCGCGGAGGGCAAGCCCTTCTTCTTCCGCCTGCTGCTCCTCAGCCTTGCCCTTGGCATACCCGCGCTTCATCTGGGTCACGATGTCCTGGTAGGCCATTGCTGCCGGCGTAGCCTCCTCGGGCGTCGGAATTCGGGCGAGCAGACGGCGCTGGATTACCGACAGAACTTCGTTGCCCTCAACCGGTTCACGTAGTTGATCCTTTCGCGCGGCCAGATGGTCAACGGTCTGCAGCAAGTTAACGTACTCCAGCGACTCTCGCTTGCTCGACTGAAGCGAGAACACTAGGGCAGTGTTCGGCGTATTGCCCACAGCAACCGTCAAACGTTGTAGAAAGGTCAGGGTTTCATCTCTCAGTGTTGTCTGATGAACCTTTACCCCGCCCGCGCTGATGAGGTATTGCAAAACCTCGTCGAGCAGAATCAGGTTTGGGCCCTCAGCGAGCAGGGTCATTATTTCGTCTGCGCCCGGCGCGACACGGTTCTCATCTTGCTGGCGCATGATCTCGTAACTCTTCTTGCCGCCCAGAGACCAGGCGATCCAGCCCCACATAGTTTGCGCACGAAATTTCTCGTCCGGAAGCTCCTTGCCCTTGGTTGCGTCGAAGAACTGGCCATCGAATACCGCTGTGTGAACATTCTCTGGCCTTGCCAACCCCTGGGCTTCAGGAAGAACGTCCAGCGCTTTCCTGCTTCGGGCAGCGTGGAATAATGAGGCTAAGGTGTGGGACTTGCCCCCTCCAAAGGGCGTTAGCAGTTTCAATACGCGGTTTCCGGCTCCGTCGGCCAGGCGGGAAAGAACGTCCTGCAGCAGCGAACGCAGCCCCTTGGTCAGGTATGAAACGCGGAAGAAGTGTTCCGGATCACGGTAGACGACGGGAACAGCCGGATTGCGATCAGCGAGTGGCCCAAGATCAAGCGCGAAGATGTCTTCGGAAAAGTTTTCGGAGAGAACATCCGGATGAAGAGAAACGACGCTTACCCACTGCGGAGGTGTCGTTTTGCTCCGCGTTCGAGGGTCAGATGGTTCGGCAGAGGTTTTCTCGCCGAAACCGGTTTCATCAATGAATAGCACGACCTGGGCAGCGGAGAACTGTGCTTCTTTGGGATTGACCGATTCGCCTTTGTGGACGGCTTTATTGCGAACATCGACAAATGTGTTGAAGTTGGCGGATGAGAGATGCGGAAGTTTCCTTCCAATGGCTTTCTCCGCATGGGCGAAGAGGTCGGTTTCTCGAAACAGTCCAACGATCTGTCCCAATGAAAGATCACTGACCGGCTTTCCCTTTCCGACCTTCTCTAGAATGGCAGAAATCTTCGTTTGTTCCGCTGGGGGAAGTTGATCGACCGTGCGGCGGTATAGTTCTTTGAGCAGTCCTTCGAGGACAGAGCCGGCTTCTTGCAGAGCTTGCTTGTGATGTCCATCTTTTACTAACCGCTCAATATCGCTGCCTCGCTTTGACCATTCGCTGGCTTGCACGCTCATCGGCGATCTCCCTTCTCAAAGCGCAATTTACTTTGGCCGCTTCGGCGATCTTCTCTCTCGCCTGGGGTTGCACCTCCGTCGTCCACAACACTGCGCCAGTTCGCTGTCAACTTAGCGAGAGCAGCGAGCTCCGTCCCCGAAGCTACCTCACCTAGCTCGCCTCCTTTGAGCGCGGGACCGGCTAACGCCTGTGCCACAAGACGCAGTTGTTCGGTATCCGGTCGTGCCTTCCGCAAGAAATCACCAAGGCTGGATGGGCGTCGTTCCATGAGCCACAGCACCCTATGCAGCGTGTCAATCAGCGGTACTACCCGGTTGTCCTCAGAAAGATCTCCGAGCGCAGGTTCGTCGCCGCGCTCTGCATAATCCAAGAGGTGGTACTTGCTCTTGGTCTTGGCAACCAAAGCTCGTGTTCCGCTCGACAATCCTTGTCCACCATCTAGTTCGACGTGCGTGCCATTGGCGAAAATGATTGCCTCACCAGCGTCGAGGTCAGCGGCCTTATATGCATATCGCCACAACACATAAAATCTCGTCGCGGCATCCAATCCAACCAGGCTGTACTTGCCGCCGTTTCCTCCAACATCCTTTGACAACTGCGCCAGAATGGTCTCCAGAACCACCGTCTCGACTTCGGTCAGAAATCGCTGCGCAGGAACTTCGTCTCCGTTGGCGTACTCTACCCGCTCAAACCGAGTGAATGCCCGCAGCCCCGCCCCAACGCAGGCAATTACAAGATCCGCTCCGGAAACCCCCATATCCCACAGCGTCTTGACCCTCTCGCGGATAATCTTTTCTAGTTCAGGCCTGACCTCCTCTTCATACGACCCGGTCGCTGTACCGACACGCTTTCGCGCAATGAGGAAGATGCTGGATGCGAGGGACGCTGTGTCCGTGCGCATACCGCCAGCCATCTCCGTATCAATGGGCCACGCCTCCGTAACTTGGCTACCCGCCTTGCGTAAGGCATCAACTAGCGTGGCCCACCCCAAGGTAGTCTTATGCGCATAAATGACACACGTGCAGCCACCAGGCTTGAGAACCCGGTTAGCTTCCCGAAAAGCCTGCTCCATGACTCGTTCATAAAATAGAAGAGCCTGCGCCCGGCTTCCTTCATGGCGACACGAATCGGCAACGGCCTCTTCACGCTTTGGGGTCGCTACCGAAGTAAAATGTTCAGGATACAAATCCCCAATACTTTGCTTCAGCCAACCGTAGAAAAAATCTGCCAGATTTGCGTAGAACACATTGTCGTAATACGGTGGGTCGGTTACTACAGCATCAAACGTTTCCGAGGGCCAGCAGAGTCTTGTGGCAGAACCACGAGTGACTTCACCACTTTGTTCGCACTGGCTACACTCGTCAATTGCAGCGGAGATATGGTGCACAGACTCAGTCCAATCGCCAGCACTTCCACAAAACGGATTCATCTCTCCGAAATCCCACGCAAGCGGGAGCGCTTGTCGCGAAAATGTGGGAAGGACGCATGTCCGGGTGGGACGCCATACGCAAACGCTGGTGGAGTAATTCGCAACACGATCAAGCGCAAGAGCCAAGTAGGTAGCTACGGCTCTCGAATGATCGCTAGAAGGGTAGAAGCACCCTGTAATGAAAGCTCTGATAGCTACGCTGATTGTTAAGAGACACAATAATTGGCGGCGCAAATGCAGATCACTGAAGCGGACGAGGCCGTATAGGCGACACCAACAGCTGGATTTGCCATCGTCGAGGATCACAGTATCTGGTATCTGCAATTTGGACTTCTCGCACAGCAACTGAATCCTCTCTTCAATAAGATCCGCGGAGGGGACACAATCTGCACACTCGCCCGCCACTAGATAGCGTGTGTGGCCTTTACTGTCTCTGGCCACGACAGCCATGAGTTGCTCGCTCATGCGGCCGCCGCAGCCTTCCACTTTCACGTAGTCGCTGTCGGCAACCGTGCCGCAGAAGTGGCACGTAGCGTTGCCACCCTTGGAGCCGATGCTAGGATCGAAACCCATCTGTTTTTCCGAGCGGGCTTCTACAACCTCGAAGCGCACTTGTTTCTTACCCGAAGGTGCAACGATCTTCAGCGCGACGTAGCGGCCGGTCTTCCGACAGAGCCAAGTCTGCTTGACTAGCGGGACAGAAGCGCCGCAGCGCGGGTTTCTGCATGTCACTACGCGTGTCCATAAGTACGCTACTGGCGCTAGATATCCTTGCGGCAAATTGTCGTGTTGGCGCTCCTTGAGAAGGTCCACCTGGACCGCTGTATCTGTGCGACAGAACTCGGGGTCGCGAATGTTCGGGTAGAGTGTCTCTATATCCGGAGTGATCTCTTTGAGTATCCGATCCCCCCAATAACGGACTTCCTCGGCGAGTCCACCCCAGGTTGTTTCACCGTCGGCATTTTTTGGGCCACTCATACCCGGCACAGCGCTGTCAGCTTTGCCGTACTTTTGAGGGTAGACCAGCGTGCACAGTTCGGTGATGTGAGCTACGGGATTGAGATCGAGAGCAAACGCCTCGCACCCTAACCGCAGTGCCTCCAGCGGGATGGCCCCACCTCCCGCGAACATATCTAGAACCTTGGGTCGGGGTGCCCGGCCCTCGATGATGTCATCAACAGTAACTTTCGTTTCTATCTCCAGCGTCAAACGCTCCGCATGCGCTTCGAGGACGTGTTGTTGCGCTTCAGCGATAACGCTCGGGCTGCCCGGATACTGACAAAGCCGTTCGACAAACTTCGCCGCATTTGCCCTTCCGAGTGATTTTTTCTTTTCGTCACTTGCACCATTGGGAACAAAACGCGAAATGGGAACCAATGCGCCATAGACCGCTGCGCGGCAAGCAACTAGTGGTCTGCGTGCCCACCACAGATGTAAGGTCGAGATATGTCCCCTGCGAACGGACTTCTCACGCCTGGCTTCCGTGCTGATCTTTTCAATAGGGAGATAGTCCTCAATAACCCGCTTACCTTCGCTCACGGAAGCAACTCCTTCTGTTTTCCTGCTGCAAGCTGGATGGCGTCAGCAGGAATGTCATAGTATCGGGCCGCGATTACCTCGCGCTTAGCGTGATCGAGATGCTTCGCAGGGTTCTGAATCCGCACCGGCTCCGGATCAGGATTATCGAGCGGACTCCATACCACATAGAGCCAATAGCTGTCTCCCAGTTGAGTGGCCTTGTACCACTCGTTCGTCGTCAGCCGGATGGGCTGACCGCGCCGCCGCCCTTTCACCTCGATGCGCCGAATGCCGGTGACCGGGTCGCGGTAACCCGTCTGCGGATCCGCGGGACCGATGCTGCGAATGTCGAAGCCGATTTTCAAGTGTCCGACCCGCTCACACTCGAAGCCACGGGCGGTCTCGTGGGCGACAACGACATCCTCCGCGGCAATCTCGCACCTACGCCGCACTTCGGGGTCTAGGTCGTCGAGCGCCGCACCGATTTGTTCTTCGACGGAACGCGAAGTCGGGAGTACCAGCGCGGTGGCGATGTGGCGAACCGGACCATGTTTGGCCAAAGTCAATCTCTGAAGACCCGCAAGGCGCTCCGTGCGCGTTCGCTCCAGATCGGCAAGGTCGTTCTCTGAGCGCTGACGTGCAATGGCAACTTCAGGTTCACGCAATTCTCGCGCCTTTAGGTTCATCACACGATCTTGCGCGGCTCGGATACGCGCGTTGAAGGACTGTTGCAGGTAGTCGCGGCAAACCTGGATAAAGTGTTGCCGTTCCTGCTGGCACTCACCACGACGCTGCGTCTGGTACGTACTTTTGAGGAAGTCGGCTGCGGGCGTAGGGTCCTCTGGCTCCAGATTCTCCGGACCCGCAGGGTGCGCCGGCAGGTCGAGCAAAGTATCCGCAGGGATAACTGAGAATCGCTCCTCGGCACTCGACAACTCTTCCCGTACTGCGACCAATTCGCCTAACAGGGTCTGCACCTCGCCCTTTGTGTTCTGCCCCTTAACAGCCATCTCGAAAAAGTGAAGTTTGTACGGAACATCACTATTGGTGTCAACGAATACGCCAACACCCGCCGTTAGCGGCATGAGCATTTCATTCAACCGCTCATCAACAGCGGCATATAGGGGATGACCCGGTCCAATCAACACAGCATCAATGTGTTGATCCATCTCAAGATGCTCTTTGTGGAATGTCACCTTACGATACGTGGTCTCAGGCTTTCCGAGCCGCCGCAGGGACGCAAGACGGTCGGAACGCAAGTCGGCTAGGACGTGCTCGATTCGGTAAAGGCCATCAGCGCGGGCCTCGACCTTGAGGCCGATTTCACGGGCGGCATTCAAGAAGTGCTGCTCGACGTACCGCGGCATCAGGCGCCGCTCTTCCGCCTCGGCATTTGCCGTCTGGAAGCCCGAGAAATCGACATTCGCCCGTGCAAGCGCGATACCCGTAGCCTGCTCGTATTGGAGGAGTCGGGCGGGGTCAACCCGCTCAATCTGATCTAGGTATTCATCTAAGCGGCGAGGATCGTTGGCGGCCTCACGCAAGATTTCTGGCAAATTGACATCGTTCAGCGAAAGCACCTCACCGATGACATCGAAGACGCGATCCGCAAGCGCGTTTCGCATCTGCTCCATCTTCTGCAGCAGTCGCTCAAGGATTCGACCTTCAATGATGTCCTGCCCTTCTTCGGATTCGCTCGCGACAAAGTTGAAGGCGTGCACATCGCGTTCCTGACCGATGCGGTGAATACGACCGAGGCGCTGCTCCAAGCGAGTTGGATTCCAGGGCAGGTCGTAGTTGATCATCAGGCGGCAGAACTGAAGATTGATGCCTTCGCCCGCCGCCTCGGTCGCTACACAGATTTGTTTTGACGTGCGGAACTCTTCCTGTGCACGCTTCCGCTCGTGCGGGTTCATACCGCCGTGAATCTGGCAGGTCGAATATCCCCACCGAGCAAGGTGATCTAACAAATGGGTAAGGGTGTCCCGGTGCTCTGTAAAGATGAGCAGCCTTCCGCGACCGTCCTTCAATTCATTGAACTCAGCTTTTGCCAGGCAATCGCGAAGCGCCGTGAGTTTGGAATCAGTAGCATGGTCCCGCACTCGGCGTGCCTGCGCCAGCAAATCCCGAAGTGCGGCAATCTCAGCGCGCAGTTGATCGAGTTCGACTGCGGTTGTGTACTCGTCAGTGAGAAGGTCGCGTTCGGCATCATCGAGATCGTCTTCATCTTGCTCGACATCAACCAGCCGCCCTTGAATTTGTGCAAGCCGTTTCGCCCGCTGCGCGGGCGACAAAGACTCCAACTCATCTAGCAGTTCTTCTTGTTTTTCAAAACGACGACGTATGGATTCAGCAATGGCTTGCGTCGAACTGGCAAGGCGTCGCTGGAGAACGGTACGAGCCAGCGCCACACTTTGCTTTTTCCGCCCGCTCGCCTGTGGCAAAAACTCGTTTATGTATGCCGTGACGGCCTTGTACAGATCAAACTCTTCGTGATTTAGTCGGAAGGTCACAGTGTGCGCGTGTCGATCTGGGAAAAGCCGCTGACCGTCGATGTCGCGTAGGTCTTCCTTAAGGCGACGCAGTGCCCAAGGGCAATTCTCTCCGAGACTAAGGATGTCGCGCCTGATCTCGCCTGCGCGTTCTCCTACCCGAGTAGGTTCTGGGAATAGGTCGGGATCAATCAATCGGACGAAATGGCTGAAGCGGTCATCGTCACCGTGGTGTGGTGTTGCAGTGAGAAGCAGCAGATGGTCGGCATCTGCAGCAAGGCGTTCCGCAAGTTGATAACGACGGGTCTTTTCGACCTCGTCGCCACGACCAGAAGAGCGTTTGGTGTAGGCACTGCACTTGTGCGCTTCGTCTATGATGACCAAATCCCATCGCTGCTGCCAGACTCGCTCTCTCACATCCTCCTGCTTGGCGTAATCCAGGGACGCAATCACCTGTGTGGCACGCTGCCAAGGGTTTACGAGTTGCTGTTGGTCAACGGCAGAAAAGATGACCTCGAACGGTTCACCGAACCACCGCAATAATTCGTCTTGCCACTGTATTGTCAGAGGCGCGGGGCACAGTATCAATATGCGCTCAATAGCCTCCCGCAGCTTCATCTCTTTCAGCAGCAGGCCGGCCATGATCGTCTTTCCTGCTCCAGGGTCATCCGCTAGAAGGAACCGGAGTCGAGGCTGCGGCAACATCTTCATGTAAACCGCTTCAATTTGGTGCGGTAAGGTTCGGATACCGGAAAGGCTTACCGCAAACTGGCGGTCGTGAGCGTATGCAAGGCGGATGCGTGCGGACTCGACCAGCAGTCGCAGTTTCTCGGCGTCTGCGGGATGGATTGTCGCTGGTATCACAACAGCTTGGCCTACCAGCGCCGCGCCCTCTTCCAGGGAAAGGATCGCCTCATCCGGCGTACCATCTGCAAGTCGAACCCGGCATTCGTATCCGGAGCCGATGAATCGAATCCCCTCAAGCGTGACAGGCTCCAAGAAGTGGCCGGGCAGGCTCACGCGCTGTCCGACAGGGAACTTCTCTGGCGAGAGTTGTGGGGTAGACTGCGCCATAGGTCACTGACTTAGGGGAAGTTATCTAGGATACGCTAACGACGTTGGACTGTGCTAGGGAGGTACTCCAAGAGGGGACTGCCTTGTCTGGAACCTCCGGTCGAAGATCAGTCAATCACCCGCGCAACAAGTCCGTCTTTCCGCGCTCCGCATCTATCAATTCGGTGTTCTTGGCCGAAAGTCTTTCTCTCCTTAATTCTTTCTCCACTCAACCCGCGCCTTACACAACCGGCGTTATTCCAGCGGTGCTCCCTGTCAAGGGTCTTCGATGAACGCGGAACTTGCCCGCGCCCTTGACAGGTCCGCGCCGCTGAACGCCTTCAAAACCGTCGCGGGTTTTCGCGAAGAAAAAATTTGTTTTGAAGGAGAAGAAGACAATGCAAACCACCACCGAAAGAAAAGACGTATACAGCCGCGTCACCGCACAGATTGTGGAGTATTTGGAAAGAGGCGTCCGCCCGTGGACTCGTCCGTGGAATGCTGAGCACGCCGCCGGCCGAATTACTCGTCCTCTACGCTTTAACGGCCAGCCCTATTCCGGAATCAACATCCTGTCCCTGTGGATGTCTGCTCTTGGCCAGAATTTCGCAGCGCCGATTTGGATGACCTACCGCCAGGCCGGCGAACTCAATGCCCACGTCCGCAAAGGCGAGAAAGGCTCGCTCGTGGTCTATGCCAACGCCATCACGCGGACCGAGCATGACGACAAGACCGGCGAGGATGTCGAGCATGAAATCCCCTACATGAAGGGCTACACGGTTTTCAACGTCGAGCAGATCGAAGGCTTGCCCGAAATCTACTACGCGAAGGCAGTTTCGACGCACGATCCTGTGGCGCGCATAGACCATGCGGAGAAGTTTTTCGGCAGTCTGGGCGCCACAATCAAACACGGCGGAAATCGTGCCTACTACGCGCAGGAACTAGATTACGTACAGATGCCTCCGTTCGAAGCGTTCCGGGACGCCGAGAGCTACTACGCCACTCTCGCTCACGAATTGACCCACTGGACAAAACACGCACAGCGCCTTAACCGTGACTTCGGCCGCAGGAGCTGGGGCGATGAAGGTTACAGCCGCGAAGAACTCGTTGCCGAGCTGGGCTCTGCTTTCCTGTGCGCCGATCTGGAACTTCACGAGGAGCCGCGCGAAGAAAACGCTGCCTATATTGCGACGTGGCTGGAAGTCCTCAAGAAAGACACTCACGCTATTTTTGCTGCAGCCGCTCACGCGCAACGGGCGGCCGACTACCTCAATCAGAAATCCGCCGCCGCGCAGGTCTTCGAGACCTGCGCGGCTTGATTCGTTTTTCAGCCGCTCGTCTTGCGACAGCGGCTATCAGAAAAACCAACCTTTCGGCTCCAGCCATCCCTCACAAACGGCACACTCTCGCCGCTACGAGAGCAGCATCAAGTTCCTGTGGAAAAATCTTCCCCCTTTGGAGAGATCTTTAAGGCAAAACCGTGCAAGCAGCGGCTTTCGTGTGTCACAAGAATTTAACAAAAGCGAACAGAAGTTTTCTTTATGATGCTGATTGCATTGCAGGTTCTCCTCAGTGGTTCGAGAAGCATCCGCAAGACTTTCCCTTCAGCGAGCAAACGAGTGCGAGAACGAATCCCAATTGAACGGCCATTTAGAGCAAGACCCATTTGTTCACGCGCTCAAAACACATGATGTAAACAGCTCCTAGCAAGAATCGGTAGCGCGAGATGGGGACCGTACGAGAACGCATTCCTAAGAAGAGAACGGAACCCTTTCGCCTGGCACAATACTTCCGTGTCTCGACCGAAAACCATTCGCATTCAACCAAGCAGAAATCCACCATTCGCCTCTACGCACCGAAGCGGGAACTCTAAGTTGCAAATATCTGTATGGAACAGCACCAGCGCAACAACAGGTAATCAGATCTCAAAGAGAATTTTCGGAAGTAGGAACGAAATGAGGCCCATCAGAGAGATCGCTTCTGAGAAGATTGCGGGACCTGTCCGAGCAGCCCAGTACGTCAGGATGTCTACGGAACACCAGCAATATTCGACAGAAAACCAGATGGATGCGGTCGGCCGTTATGCGGACGGGCGCAAAATGCAAATTGTGCGTACGTACTCGGATGAAGCGAGGAGCGGTCTGAATATTGAGGGTAGGAACGGGCTGCGCGACCTGATTCGGGATGTTGAGACCGGACGCGCGGATTACACCGAAGTCCTCGTATACGACGTGAGTCGCTGGGGGCGATTCCAGGATGTGGATGAAAGTGCCTATTACGAATACATCTGCAAGCGAGCCAACGTTCGCGTCCACTATTGCGCTGAGCAGTTCGAGAATGACGGGAGCCTGTCGTCGACTTTGCTTAAGACCATAAAACGGACGATGGCTGGGGAATACAGCCGCGAACTCTCTGTGAAAGTCTTTGCCGGACAGTGCAGGTTAATAGAACGTGGGTTCCGTCAGGGCGGACCCGCTGGATACGGGCTGCGCAGGCAATTAGTCGATCAGGACAGAAACCCGAAAGAAATCTTAGCCCGAGGCGTTCATAAGAGCATTCAAACTGACCGTGTCATCCTAGTTCCAGGGCCGGAACCTGAAGTGCATGTAGTGCGGCAAATCTATGATCGCTTCACGCAAGGGACTTCAACGGAGAGTGAAATCGCTGCGTGGCTTAATGGACGCGGTCTGGTAACTGATCTAGGGCGTCCGTGGACGCGGGGGACAGTACACCAGATCCTTACGAATCCCAAATACGGTGGCGCAAACGTTTATAACCGCAGATCGTTCAAGCTCAAGCGGAAACGAGTCGCCAACCCACCCGAAATGTGGATCAGGCGCGATGACGCCTTTACTCCCATCGTTCCGATTGAACAGTTCAAGCAAGCGCTTGCGATCATCGAGAGCCGGCACAGGTATTTGACGGATGAGCAATTGCTTGAACGCCTGCGGAGTCTTCTCGCCCGAATGGGCGAGGTGTCAGGCATCGTCATTGATGAAGCGGAGAACATGCCATCTAGTGCGGTCTATCAACGACGGTTCGGCGGCTTGGCCCGAGCATATGCCCTAATCGGCTACACACCGCTGCGAGACCTCCGATACATAGAGATCAACCGCACAATGCGCGAATATCACAAGGATCAGTGCGCCCGAATTATGGAGGAGTTGAAGAACCAAGGTGCCGAACTTTGCGAGGGAAAGAATGGCCTGGTAGAGGTCAATCAAGAATTCACTGCTTCTCTCGTAATCTCCCGCTGCCGCGAAACCCTAATCGGGAGACATCGCTGGCTCATCAGGCTTGAGAACACTCTCGATCCCGACATCACGATAGCCGCCCGCCTCACGCCAACTAACGAGCATATTCTTGACTACTACATCTTCCCGAAAATCGAGACGTTGGCCAGCCAGCTCAGACTCACGGGAGAAAACGGCATCAGGTTGGATTCCTATCGCTTTGACAATCTGGATTTCTTTTTGAGCATGGCACGCCGCACCTCAATTGAGGATATCCCGTGAACAAGACTGACATTGAAAACATTCTTATTTCAGAAATTCGAGTAACGAACCCACGAACTCGGAGCAAAGGAAGATTTCTAGAGATCGTCGCCAGCATCGCTGCGGTCGGCCTCAAGCGGCCAATCACAGTGTCTCGGCGCGAGCTTGAGCCTGATGGCACGAGGTTCGATCTGGTCTGCGGGCAAGGACGAATGGAGGCCTGCCGTGCTCTCGGTGAGACCACAATCCCGGCAGTAGTGACCGATGCTCCTCGGGAGGAACAGATGGTGATGAGCCTCGTCGAGAATTTTGCCAGAAGAGGACCATCAAATCGCGATCTACTCAGGGAGGTTCGGAGCCTTCGGGAGCGGAAGTATAAGGTCGAGGAAATTGCTCAAAAACTTGGCCTTGATCGTACATACATTAACGGCATCATCCATCTGTTGGAAAAAGGGGAGGAAGGGCTCGCGCAAGCGGTTGAAGCTGGACGTTTGCCGATCAGCGTTGCAGTCCAGATTGCGACCGGCAATGACCACGAAGTGCAACAGGCCTTGGCTGAGGCTTATGAGAAAGGCGACCTCAGAGGAGATAGGCTGAAGAGCGCCAGGCGCGTAATTTCTCAGCGAATTGCAAAGCTGCAAAGGGCGGGCAAGCTGGCCCAGACTCGTCGTAAACTCACGGGCGACGCGCTTGTACGCGAATACAAGGACCGCATGCGAGAACAGCGCCACCTTGTTCAGAAAGCAAACCTCACCAAGGAACGGCTGTTGCTACTCACCAGCGCTATACGTCGCCTTATGCAGGACGAACACTTCACTACGCTTTTGCGAGCCGAGAATCTAGTCGATATGCCTGAACAGCTCGCAGCTCGCCTCACATAGAAAGGAGCTCAGACGTGGCAAACTCAAAGGTGAAACCTGCATTCAACCAGCAAGTTGTCGTCCTTCCGATTGAAAACATCGTTCCACAGAAGGAGTTGTCTCTTGAATTTCGAAAGAGCACAACCTACAAGCGAATCAGCGCTTCCCTGGAACATGTCGGTCTAATTGAGCCTCTCGTTGTGTATCCGCGCGGGCCGAGAGATTACCTGTTGCTCGACGGCCACGCTCGTTTAGACATTCTCAAACAACGCGGTGTGACAGAGGTACGCACAATCTTCGCTATGGACGACGAGGCATACACATATAACAAGAAAGTGAACCACGCACCGCCTGTTGCCGAGTACTTCATGATGCTGAAGGCGCTTTCCCACGGTGTAACCGAGGAGCGATTAGCTCAGGTGCTGAATGTTAGCGTTTCGGCCATCAGACAGCGTCGAAATATGCTCGACGGAATTTGCAAGGAGGCAGTTGAAATTTTGCGAAATCGCGACGTGTCTCCCGCCGTCTTTGCTTATCTTAAGAAGATGAAGCCGATTCGGCAGATCGAAGCCGCTGAACACATGCATGCCACCGGTACCCACACGGTGCGCTTCGCGAAAGCGCTACTCGAAGTGACTCGCCCTGAATTGCTCGTGGAGGTGCCCTCAAAGCGCAAGCCAACGATTGAAGCGACCTCACGAGCGGCTCAGGCGATGCTTGAGCAGGAAACCGACCTATTGATCCGCGAACTTAAAGCAGTGGAGGAATCTTACGGAACAGACATGCTCACGCTATCCATCGCGTGTGGCTATGTTGAGCGTTTGCTCTCGAACTCTCGGGTTGAGAAGCACCTCGATAAGCATCATCCCGACATTCTGGGCGAACTTCGCACGCTTCTGACGGATGTAAAGCCTCAAAAAGGCAAAAGTCCCGAGGTAGCGGCGTAATGCTCCCGGATAAAGCCATATAGGTGTCAAAGCAACAAATTCCTCTAGAGCGGGTTGACTCCAATGTAGAATAGGGCAACCACTTCTCTGCAGGGTTCCCCCCATGCTGTCGAATTGTTCTGTATTCCCGCCTTTGAGCGAATCCCCACAGGAGGTTCCGTCCTATGCCTGCCGAGCCAGTTAGCTTTACCAAATCACTATCGAATGCCGTATGGTCCGTTGCCAGAAACGTCAATTCAATGTTTTCGCACGGCAAACCAACTCAACCGTCCTGGGCCCCGAGCCAGCATCCTAGAAGCTGGGAGAGAGTGCCAATGGCGACCGGCGTTCCAAGGCGAACCCTGTCACTGTGCCCCGAGTGCAATCGAGAAGCTGTCGACACTGTGATTAGGGGTGAGAGCAGCATCGCAGACTTCGGTGACAGGCCGGGAATTATCGACGCGGAGATTGTCGAGGAAGCAGGGCGCATTCTCATGCGCAAAGCTTGCGAGAAGCACGGCCCGTTTGAAGACCTGCTTTCGAATCATCCAGAGTTCTTCAAACGAATGGAGAGCCTCGCGTTTGGTAGAGACTTCAATTGTGTCGGCGACGAAATGGTTCACAACCATGGCGCAAACAGTATCCGGACCGGGCGCGGTTCGTATTTGATTGTGGACCTTACGAATCGCTGCAACATGTTCTGTTCGCCCTGCTACATGGACGCGAATGCCGCCAGCTACGTCCA
>Ga0335078_10003142_pt1 | contig 24667 bp, 23 predicted proteins | sample Lox_Sample_32_FD_206711 | JGI IMG/M metagenome (GOLD analysis project Ga0335078, IMG submission 206711) | Soil microbial communities from Loxahatchee National Wildlife Refuge, Florida, United States - Lox_Sample_3.2 | ecosystem: Environmental > Terrestrial > Soil > Wetlands | place: USA... | reverse complement strand
GTCGGCGACAATGGCCGCGGCATCCCGACCGATATCCACCCGGAGGAAGGCGTCTCGGCGGCCAACGTCATCATGACGCAGCTGCATGCGGGCGGCAAATTCGACCAAAACTCCTACAAGGTCTCCGGCGGCCTGCACGGCGTCGGCGTCTCGGTCGTCAATGCGCTTTCAGTTTGGTTGAAGCTGCGCATCTGGCGCGACGGCAAAGAGCATTTCATGGAGTTCGGCAATGGCGACGCGCTCGCCGACCTCATCGTCGCCGGGCCGGCGCCACAGGCCGAGGGCAAGCCGAAGCGCGGGACTGAAGTCACTTTCCTGCCGTCGCCGGCGACCTTCAGCATGGTCGAGTTCGATTTCGCGACGATCGAGCACAGGCTTCGCGAGCTCGCCTTTTTGAATTCGGGCGTGCGCATCGTGCTCACCGACGCGCGCCACGCCGAGGTGAAGACGGAGGAGCTTTACTACGAGGGCGGGCTCGAGGCCTTCGTGCGCTATCTCGACCGCGCCAAAGAGCCTCTCCTCGCCGCGCCGATCATGATCGCGGGAAGGCGGGAACATATCGAGCTCGAGGTCGCGCTGTGGTGGAACGGCACGTATCACGAGAATGTGCTGGTCTTCACCAACAACATTCCGCAACGCGACGGCGGCACGCATCTCGCGGGCTTCCGCGCGGCGCTGACACGCCAGGTCACCGGCTACGCGGAGAGCTCGGGACTGGGTAAGCGCGAGAAGGTCGATCTCACCGGCGACGATTGCCGCGAGGGATTGACCTGCGTCGTCTCGGTGAAGGTTCCCGATCCGAAATTCTCGTCGCAGACGAAGGACAAGCTCGTCTCCTCCGAGGTGCGTCCGGCGGTCGAGAACATCGTCAATGAAATCCTCGGCCAATGGCTCGAGGAACATCCGAGCGAAGCCAAGACCGTCGTCGGCAAGGTCATCGAGGCCGCGACGGCCCGCGAGGCGGCGAGAAAGGCGCGCGATCTCACGCGCCGCAAGGGCGCGCTGGATGTCGCCAATCTTCCGGGCAAGCTCGCCGACTGCCAGGAGCGCGATCCGGCGAAATCCGAGATTTTCATCGTCGAGGGCGACTCGGCCGGCGGCACCGCGAAACAGGGAAGAAATCGCGAGCACCAGGCCGTTCTGCCGCTGCGCGGCAAGATTCTCAACGTGGAGCGGGCGCGCTTCGACAAGCTGCTCGGCAATGAGCAGATCGGCACGCTGATCACGGCGCTCGGCGCCGGCATCGGGCGCGACGAGTTCAATATCGACAAGCTGCGCTATCACAAGATCATCATCATGACGGACGCCGACGTCGACGGCGCCCATATCCGCACGCTGATCCTGACCTTCTTCTATCGGCAAATGCCAGAATTGCTCGAGCGGGGCCATGTCTATATCGCGCAGGCGCCGCTCTATAAGGTGACGAAGGGCAAGTCCACGCAGTACCTCAAGGATGAGCGCGCGCTCGAGGATTATCTGATCGACGCGTTGCTCGACGGCGCCGTGCTGCGCGCCGCCTCGGGCGAGGAGCGCGCCGGCGCCGATCTGCGCCGCGTGCTCGAGGAATGCCGCGCCTTCCGCCAACTCGTGCTGTCGCTGCATTCCCGCTACGATCAGAGCGTCGTCGAGCAGGCGGCGCTCGCCGGCGCCCTGCAGCCCCTGCCGGAAGACGCCGCGGACGCGCAGAAGCTCGCCGACGAAGTGGCGCGCCGGCTCGACGTCATCGCCGAGGAGACGGAGCGCGGCTGGCGCGGCGCTCCGCGCGACGGCGGCTATATTTTCCGCCGCACGCTGCGCGGCGTGGAGCACATCGCGATGCTCGACGCCGCGTTGTTGGCGTCAAGCGAGGCGCGCAAACTGCACGAGCGGGCGGCGTCGTTGCACGAGGTCTTCGAAGGTCAGGCGGGGCTCGTGCGCAAAGGCGACGAGGCTCTAACCTCCGGCCCGCTCGCGCTCTATGACGCGATGAGCGCGCAGGGCCGCAAGGGCCTCACCCTCCAGCGTTACAAAGGCCTGGGCGAGATGAACGCCGACCAGCTCTGGGAGACGACGCTCGATCCCGATGTGCGCTCGCTCCTGCAGGTGAAGATCAAGGACCTCGTCGAGGCCGACGAGATTTTCGTCAGGCTCATGGGCGACGTGGTCGAGCCCAGACGCGAGTTCATCCAGGAGAATGCGCTGAGCGTGGCGAATTTGGACGTGTAAGGAATATCCGCCTGCCGGCCGAGGCGCGCGAGCGGCATCCTCAATCGCCATGGCGTTCCACAGGGACGCGGGCAAGCTTTCTCGCCTCAGCTATGACAATGTGGCGGACTCGCTCGTCTGGGATACAGTGAGCTCCACCCTCCCGATTTGCTGCGCGTCGTCCTCGCTGAGATCGGCCGGGTCGGCGAGGAGTGAAGACGCTCGCAGAGGCCTTCATAGACAGCGCGATCACGGCCTTGACGCCGTCGGCTTGGCGCCTTTACTGGCGGGCGACCTCGCGCTCGCGCCCTGTGCGGGCGTTGCTTTCAGGAGAATCCGCATGTCCTTCGTCGCCTCGCGCCGCCTCGCCCTCGCCGCGGCCCTCTCGCTCCTGCCGCTCGCGGCGCTCGCGCATGGGCCGTCGCGCCAGAAGGTCGTCGAAAAGATCGAGATCGACGCGCCGGCCGCAAAGGTCTGGGACATCGTCGGCAATTTCCAGGATCTGAACTGGCATCCCGCGGTCGCCAAGACGGAAGGGACCGGCGGGAACGCCGTGGACGCCAAGCGCACGGTCACCTTCAAGAAGGGCGGCTCGATCGCGGAGTCGGTCACGAAATACGACGCCGGCGGCCACACGCTCTCCTATAAGATCGACAAGGACGAGCCGAGCGTCGTTCCGGTCGCCAATTACTCCTCGACGATCAGCGTCAAGGAGGAGGGCGGCAAGAGCGTCGTCGAATGGAAGGGCGCTTTCTACCGCGGCTTCCTGAACAATGATCCGCCGCCGGAGCTCTCCGACGAAGCCGCGCTCAACGCGGTCACCGAATTCTATCAGACCGGCCTCGCCGCGCTGAAGGCCAAGGCCGAGGGCAAGTAAGCACTTGATCTACACCAGTCTTCCGGGCGACTCCGCGCCCGGAGGCTTCAAAGCTTCGCACCCGCTCCTCGCATTCGTCATCGCCGCGGCGCTGGCGCTCGCGCCATCCTTCGCCGCCGCGCACGGCGCGACGCCGCAAAAGGTCGTCGAGGCGATCGACATCGTCGCGCCGCCGGAAAAAGTCTGGGCCGTCGTCGGCGACTTCGCCGATGTGAGCTGGCGGCCCGAGATCGAGCGCGCCGAGGCCCAGGGCGGCAATGTCCCCGAGACGGCGACGCGTCGCCTCTATTACAAGCGCGGCGGCTCTCTCGATGAGCGCCTGGTGCAATATGACGGCGCGGCGATGTCGCTGCGCTACATCATCGAGCGCGCCGACATCAACGTGCTGCCGGTCGGCAATCTCTCGGCGACGCTCACCGTGCGCGGCCTCGCGACCGGCGGGTCGCGCGTCGAATGGAAGAGCCGCTTCTATCGGGCCTTCCCCGGCGGCAATCCGCCCGAGCAATTCACCGATGAAGTCGCCATCGACGCCGTGACGCGGATTTTCAAGGCCGGCCTCGCCTCCTTGAAGGCGAAGCTCGAGCAGCCATGAAGACAAGCCTCGCCAGGGCTCGTGAAACCGGTCGGGCGCTCGCGCGCTGGACGGCCTTCGGCGTCGGGCTTTGCCTGCTCTTCTCTCCCGTTCGCGCGGAGGAGGCCTTCGTTCCCAATCAAGGTGGCGGCGATCTTGCGATCGTCGATCTGGCTGCGATGACGGTCGCGGCCCGCGTGCCGCTCGGGGGCAAGCCCGCGGGCGTCGCGGTCGCGCCGGACGGCGCGCGCGTCTATGTGACGAGCCCGGAAGGCGGTTTCATCTCCGTCATCGACGCCAAGGCGCGCCGCCTCGAAAGGCGCATCGAAGCGCCGGGCCTGCCCTTCGGCGTCGCGGTCTCGCCCGACGGCAGGAAGATCTATGTCGCCGACATGAACGGCCGTGACCTCACGGAGATCGATCCAGAAAGCGGCGCGCGACGCAAGGCCGACATCGGCGCCGTGCCCTCCGGCGTCGCGCTCACGCCCGACGGCGCCTCGATCGTCGTCTCGGCGCGCGACGATGATGCGCTCGTCCTCCTCGATGCGGCGGCTCTGACGAAGCGCGCGACGATAGCGGTCGGCCGGCACCCTTTCGGGCTTGCGATCGACGCCGCGGGCCAGCGCGCCTACTGCGCCAATGTGGAGTCGAACGACTTGAGCGTCGTCGATCTTAAGGCGCAAAAGCTTGTCGCCACCCTGAAGGTCGGCTTGCGCCCCTATGGCGTGGCGCTCGCGAACGGCCGCGTCTTCGTCGCGAACCAATATGACGAGACGGTCAGCGTCTTCGACGTGGGGAGCCTTGCGCCGCTCGCCGTGATCAAGGTCGGCGAATATCCCGAGAGCGTCGCGGCTAGTCGTGACGGGGCCCGCGTCTATGTGACCATTTGGTTCTCGAACGAGCTTTGGGCGATGGACGCCAAAAGCCTGGAAATTCTCGGAAAGGTCGAGACGGGGGAGGGTCCGCGCGCCTTCGGCGCCTTCGTGCGCCGAACCGATTGAGACTGGACATCCGCGGCTCCAGACGCGATAAGACGCCCGCGATCGAAAGGGACCCAAAGCGCATGTCGTTCATCGTTCGGTTCTTCACCTGGTGGAACAAGGCCACGCTCAGCACGGGCCTCTACACGCTGCTCATGGGCGAGCGCGTCGGCGAGGACGAGTTTGGCAACGTCTACTACCGCACAAAAGGCGGCAGGAAGGACCGGGCGCTCGGCTTCGACCGGCGCTGGGTGATCTACAACGGCTATGCGGAAGGCTCGGCCACGCCCCCCGGCTGGTACGGATGGCTGCATCACACGGTGGATACGCCGCCGACGCAGGAGAGCTACGAGCCCCGCGAGTGGGAGCTTCCCTATCGGGAAAACATGACCGGCACGGCCCTCGCCTATCGCCCGCCGGGCTCGATTTTGGCGTCGGGCCAGCGTCCGGCCGCGGGCGGCGATTACGACGCCTGGCGCCCGGAGGGCTAGCAGGAGTTTCGCCCCTGCTTTCGCCCGTTCAGCGACAATAGTCCCGCCACAACCGAAAACTCCGCGCCGTAAGGGACACGCAATCGCCTTGATCGCGTGTTTCTTCGGCGCCGGCCGCATGCTTTCGGCTTTCATAAAGGTTTCGATCCCGGTGACGCTATGACATCGCCCAAGGGCCATCCGTTTCCCTTGCGAGGCGCGCTCGTCGGCGCGGCGCTTGCGGCGCTCGCGCCGTCGGCTGGCCGCGCCGATTCGATCCGGCACCCGACCGCGGTTTTCGCCGGATTGGACAAGATCACCGGCAGGATCATCAACTTCGACGTGGCCATCGACGAAACGGTCCAATTCGGCACGCTTCAGGTCACGCCGCACGTCTGCAACACGCGCCCGCAGACCGAAGCGCCGATGACGACGACCTTCGTGGAAGTGGACGAGCAGCAGCCCAAGCCCGATCAAAGGCGAGACCTGGACAATCCGGGCCGAACCCCGATCAAATACGAGACCAAGCGGATTTTCTCGGGCTGGATGTTCGCTTCGAGCCCCGGTCTGCACGGCGTCGAGCATCCGGTCTATGACGTCTGGCTCGTCAACTGCAAAGGCGGCAAGGAGGTCGCCACGCAACCGCCGCCGCAGGAAGCCCAGCAGCCGGCGGCGGTCGCTGCGCAGCCGGAGGGGCGGCGCGGACGCACGCGTCGGGTCGTGCCCACGACGCCGGTCAGTCCTGAGGCGCAGCCGATCGGTCCCGCGGACGAGCCCGTCTTCAACAGCACGGCGGCCGCTCCAGGGGAGCCGGCCGCCCAGCAGCAAAGGACCGGGCGGCAGAGGCGTCAAAGGCCGGCGCCGCAGCAGGCGCCCGCCCCGCAGATTCATGACCCCTTCGGCATTTTCTAAAGCTCTTTAGTTGCGCGCGACCCCGAGCGCTGCGAGGGCCTCGACACCGCGCAGGCGGCGGGTTCGCGACCAGACCCAAAACTCCGCCCCAGGCGCTTCGATCGCCGCGGCGAGCAGCTTCCGATACGCCTCTCGCGAGACTTCCTTGGCGCCGAGCGACGCAAGGTGGTCGGTCATGAATTGCGTGTCGAGCAGCCGGAAACCGCCGGCGCGCAGCCGAGCCACGAGATGGGCGAGCGCCACCTTCGAGGCGTCGCGCTCGCGATGGAACATGCTCTCGCCGAAAAAGGCGGCGCCGAGCGCGACTCCGTAGAGACCGCCCACGAGCCTGCCGCCGCGCCGGCACTCGATCGTATGTGCGACGCCGAGATCGAAGAGCGCCCGATAGAGCTTGCGGATCTGCGCGTTGATCCAGGTTTTCTCGCGCGAGGGGGCCGGCGCGGCGCAGAGATCGAGCACAGCGTCGAAATCCTCGTCGACGGCGACCTCGAAGCGATCCTGGCGAAGCGTCTTGGCGAGCGAGCGCGAGACGTGGAAGGACTCGAGAGGGAAGATGGCCCTCTCGCGGGGCTCGACCCAGAAAATTTCCTCGTCCTCGGCGCTTTCGGCCATCGGAAAGATGCCGAGCGAATATGCGCGCAGCAGCATCTGCGGGGTGATCTCAGGGGCGAGGCTGCGGAACGACATGGGAATAAATTTACTGCAAGCCGCACAAATTTCGAGCCAAGATTCGGCGCGCTTGGTCAGCTCAAGGCTTGCAGGTTTCGTCGCAATTGGGCATGAAGGAGTTTCGAGATCGGGCCGGCGCCGGGCCAAGCGCCGCCGGGATGCGGCATGATCGGCGCGAGGGCGTCATTTGACCGGCAGTGACCGGAGCACCGCCAGCCAGGCGAGACCCAGAACGTCGCCGTCCTCCTTGGACGGACGCAGGGCGGTTGCGCCGGCGTTGCGCGTTCTTCATCCTGCGCCGCGCGCCGCGGAGCATGTCTATGCGGCGCTCGACCTCGGCACCAACAATTGTCGCCTGCTGATCGCCCGCCCGGAACGCCGGCCGCGTCGGCGCGCGACGGAGGCCCTGCGGATCGTCGACGCCTTCTCGCGCATCGTGCGCCTCGGGGAGGGACTCGGCCGCAACGGCCGAATCAGCGAGGCGGCGATCGAACGGACGCTCGAGGCGTTGCAAATCTGCCGCGAAAAGATGGAGGCGCGCGGCGTGACGCGCGCGCGCCTCGTCGCGACGCAAGCTTGCCGCACGGCGGCCAATGGCGATGAATTCACCGCCCGGGCGCTGGAGCGCACCGGGCTCGATCTCGAGATCATCGACCGCGAGACCGAAGCGCGATTCGCGGCGCGCGGCTGCGGCAATCTCGCCGACACCCGATCCGAGAGCGTGCTGCTGTTCGACATCGGCGGCGGCTCGACGGAGCTCGTTTGGCTGGCGCGCCCCGACGCGTCGCCTTCAGGCCGCCTCGAACTCGATCAATGGACCTCCCTTGAGCTCGGCGTCGTCTCGCTCGCCGAGCATTTTGGCGGCAAGAGCGTCAGCGCCGAGACTTTCGAGGCGATGACCGCCTGCGCGCGCGACGCGCTGCGGCCTTTCGCGGAGGCGCTCGCCGGGAGGCGGCGCTGCGGGCGTTTCCATCTCTTGGGCACCTCCGGCACGGTCACGACCCTCGCCGGGGTCCACCTCGGCCTCGACCGTTACGATCGTTGGCGCGTCGACGGCCTCTGGCTGACCGACGGGGAGGCGAGCCGCGCCATCGACAGGCTGCGCGGCATGGATTTCGAGGAGCGGGTCGCAAACGGCTGCATCGGCCCGCAGCGCGCCGACCTCGTTCTGGCCGGCTGCGCGATCTTCCAGGCGATCAGGGAGCATTTCCCCGCCGAGCGCACGCGCATCGCCGACCGGGGTCTGCGCGAGGGCATGCTGCTCGAGTTGATGGAGGCTGAAGGAGATTTGCCGCTCCCTGGCTGTCAGGTCCCCTGAGCCCAGAATAAGCTCAAAGAGCCGGCCGAAAGCCTTCCCGACCCTCTCGACATCCGCGTCCGCTTCCTTTAGGGAACACGGCTCAACTTAAAACAGCGTCCCGAAACGCTCGCGCCCGCCCTGAAGCGAAAAGGCGCGGAACGGCAGGAGATTTTATCATGAACCTCATCGCTCAGCTCGAGGCCGAGCAGGCGGCGAGCCTTCTCGCAGGCAAGACCCTTCCAGATTTTCGTCCGGGCGACACGGTGGTCGTCAACGTCAAGGTCAAGGAAGGCGATCGGAGCCGCTTGCAGGCCTATGAAGGCGTCGTGATCTCGCGTCAAGGCGGCGGCCTCAACGAGAGCTTCACGGTCCGCAAGATTTCCTACGGCGAGGGCGTCGAGCGCGTATTTCCCGTCCATGCGCCGCTGATCGACTCGATCAAAGTCGTGCGCCGCGGCAAAGTGCGCCGCGCCAAGCTCTATTATCTGCGTGATCGCCGCGGCAAGGCGGCCCGCATCGCGGAGCGCGTCGAAACCAAGGCCAAGTCGACGAGCGAATGATCCGCGGACGCAGCGCGCTGAAGGCCGCGCTCTCCGCATGGGTCGCGGCGGCGCTTTGGGCGGCGGCGCCCGGCGCCTCTGCGCAAGCTCTGCAGGAACGCGTCGCGCCCGGCTCCCACGCCGAGGCGCTTCTCTCCTTCGCGCCCATCGTCAAGAGGGCCCAGCCCGCCGTCGTCAACGTCTTCGCTTCCCGCGTCGAAAAGGTCCCCGCGAACCCGCTTTACGACGACCCGGTCTTTCGGCGCTTTTTCGGTGAGGGCGGCATGCCGGGCCGCCAGATGGCGCAGTCGCTCGGCTCCGGAGTCATCGTCGATCCGACGGGTCTCGTCGTCACCAATCACCATGTGATCGAAGGGATGACCGACGTGAAGGTCTCGCTCGCCGACAAGCGCGAGATCCCCGCCAAAATCCTGCTTCGCGATCCCCACACCGATCTGGCCGTGCTCAAGCTCACGGAAGGCGGCGGCTATCCCTCCATGGAGCTTGCGGATTCCGATCAGTTGCAGGTGGGGGACCTCGTGCTCGCAATCGGCAATCCTTTCGGGGTCGGTCAGACCGTGACCCAGGGCATTGTTTCGGCGCTCGCCCGCACGCAGGTCGGCATCTCCGACTACGGCTTCTTCATTCAGACGGACGCCGCGATCAACCCGGGCAATTCGGGCGGTCCGCTCGTCGACCTGAACGGCCGCGCCGTGGGGATCAATTCCGCGATCTTTTCGAAATCCGGAGGCTCGGTGGGCATCGGCTTCGCCATTCCGAGCAACATGGTGAAAGTGGTGCTGGCGACGGCGAAGGGCGGCGGAAAGCAGGTGCGCCGCCCGTGGCTCGGCGCGACGCTGCAGGCGCTGACCCAGGACATCGCCGAGGGTCTCGCGATGCAACGGCCGGCCGGCGCGCTCGTCGCCGATCTCGACCCCAGGGGGCCGCTTGCGGAAGCCGGGGTCAAGCGGGGCGACGTCATCCTTTCAGTCGACGGGCAGGAGGTCGACGATCCCGAAGCTCTCGGTTATCGCCTCGGGACGAAACCGCTCGGCGGCGGCGCCGGCCTCGGCGTGTTGCGCGGCGCCAAGAAGCTCGCGCTCACGACCAAGCTCGTCGCCGCGCCGGAAATCCCGCCGCGCGATCCGGTGAAAATCAGAGGACAAAATCCGTTTTCTGGCGCGACAGTGGTGAATCTCTCGCCGGCGACGATCGAGGAGCTCTCGGTTCAGGGGAGCGCCACGAGCGGCGTCGTGGTCGCCGAGATCGAGGAGGGCTCCGTCGCACAGCAGTTCAATCTGCAAAAGGGCGATGTGATCCTTGCCGTTAATGACAAGAAGATCGCCACGACCCGAGACATGGAGCAGGCGACCGCGGGCCGCGCCTATTACTGGAAGATCACCCTTTCTCGCGGCGGGCAGACGATAACGACCATGGTCGGCGGGTGAGGTAGCGCCCCGCAAGGCTGCTCAGCGCGGAATGATGATCACGACGCCCGGGACTGCTGATGACGGGCCGGGCTGCTGGCGTCGCGCGGGCCGTCCGGCGCGTGAACAGGCAGCATCCAGCCGGCCACAAAAGCCAGCACCGCCACGACAACCAGCGCGGCGAAGGTCTTCCAGCGTAGTCCCTTGTAGTCGTCAGAAGGAACGGACATTGCTCGAACCTCCAAAAACACCGCCTCGTTAACCATCAGTTATACGTACAAATAGCAATTTTGCTTCACCGCACAAGCGTGGCCGGGCCTTCTAAGCCGCAACTTCGTTGCTGCAATGCGAAGAACAGCGTGTCGTTCGACCGTCCTCATAGGCTTGGCCCCGCCCCCTGCAGGGAACGAGCGGAAGGGTGCGCCGTGTTGAAACGCTTCAGCCGCAACGCGTTCATGACGACGAAGACGCTAGAGAAGGCCATCGCGCCCGCGGCGAGCATCGGCGAGAACAGCGTCCCGTTGATCGGATACAGCGCGCCGGCTGCGACCGGGATCAGCACGACATTGTAGCCGAATGCCCAAAACAGATTCTGGGCGATGTTCCGCATCGTCGCGCGCGAGATCGCCACGGCCGTCGGAACCTTGGCGAGGTCGCCGGACATCAGCACGACGTCCGCGGCTTCGATGGCGACGTCCGTGCCCGTGCCGATCGCGAGCCCCACGTCGGCTGCAGCGAGCGCTGGCGCGTCGTTGACGCCGTCGCCGACGAAGGCGAGCTTCTCGGCTTCGCGCAGGCGCTTCACGGCCGCGACCTTGCCCTCGGGCAGCACGCCCGCGACGACCTCGTCGATGCCGACCTCTTGTGCGATTGCGCGCGCAGGCCGCTCCTGATCGCCGCTGATCATCGCGACCTGCATTCGCAGAGCGTGCAGCGCCGCGATCGCCGCGGCGCTCGAGGGCTTCACCGCATCCGAGACGCAGAGCAGCAGCGCGACTCTGCCGTCGATCGCCGCATAGAGCGCCGTTCGTCCCGCTTCGGCGAGCTTTGCCGCCGCGTCCGAAAATCCCGAGGTGGACAGGCCGAGAGCGGCCATGAAGCGCTCGGCGCCGATCGCGACGCGCTTGCCCTCGACGAAGCCGCGGGCGCCCATGCCCGGGATCGCGGCGAATTCCTTGCAGGGAGCCGCGGCCAAGCCCTTCTCCTTCGCCGCGGCCACGATCGCGCCGGCGACGGGATGCTCGGACAGCGCCTCCACGCTCGCCGCAAGCCGCAGCGCCTCGTCCTCCGCAAAGCCGGGAGCTGCGACAAGATCGGTCAGTCGCGGCTTGCCGAAAGTGAGCGTCCCCGTCTTGTCGAAGGCGATCCGTCGCGCTTCGCCCAAGGTTTGAAGCGCCTCGCCCTTGCGGAACAGCACGCCGAGCTCAGCGGCCCGGCCCGTGCCGGTCATGATCGCGGCCGGCGTCGCGAGGCCCATCGCGCAAGGGCAGGCGACGATCAGCACAGCGACCGCATTGACGAGCGCGAAGGAAAGACGCGGCTCGGGACCGACGAGCATCCATATGAAAAAGGTTGCGGCGGCGATGGCGAAGACGATCGGCACGAAAACCGCGGTGATGCGATCGACGAGGCCCTGAATCGGAAGCTTCGCCCCCTGCGCCTGCTCGACCATGCGGATGACGCCGGCGAGAAAAGTGTCGGCGCCGACGCGCTTCGCCTCGAAAGCGAAGGCTCCGGCGCCATTGACCGTCCCGCCGGTGACGGTCGCGCCTTCGGCCTTCGCGACCGGCGCCGGCTCGCCGGTGACCATCGATTCGTCGACATGCGACGAGCCCCGCTGCACGACGCCATCTGTCGGAATTCTCTCGCCGGGACGCACGAGCACCACATCGCCGACGCGCACCTCCTGCGTTGGCACATCGAGCGCGGCGCCGTCACGCTCGACATGAGCGACGCGCGGCGCAAGCGACGCGAGCGCGGCGATCGCGCCCGCCGCTCGGCCCTTAGCGCGCGCTTCGAGCAGCCGGCCGAGGAGGATGAGCGTTACGATCACGCAGGCCGATTCATAATAGACATGGGCCGAACCCGCCGGCAGTAGCTGCGGGGCGAAGGTCGAGACGGCGGAAAAGAGATAAGCGCTGGCCGCGCCGACCGCGACGAGCGCGTTCATGTCGGGAGCGCCGCGAAAGAGCGTCGCGAGCCCCTTTTCAAAGAAGACGCGTCCCGGAAAAGCAAGCAGCAGGCTCGTCAGGACGAAGGACAGATATTGCGCATTGTCCTGGCCGACATGCGCCATGAGCCATTCATGAAAGGCGGGGATCAAGTGGCCGCCCATCTCGAGAATTGTGACCGGCGCCGTCAGGGCCGCGGCGAGGATGAGGCGCCGCGATAGCGCCCGCGACTCCTCGCCCCGTGCGTCCGTCTTGGGCGCGAGTGCGCTTTCGGTCTCGCGCGGCTCATAGCCGGCCGCAGAGACGGCGCGCCCCAGCGCCTCCAGCCGGCCAGGGCCTTTTAGCGCTCGCACGCTGGCTCGTTCGGTCGCGAGATTGACGCTCGCCTCGATCACGCCCGGGACGCCCTTCAGCGCCTTCTCGACATGGGCGACGCAGGTGGCGCAGGTCATCCCGCCGACGCCGAGATCATAGGTCTCGACGACCGGCTCATAACCCGCCTCCGTGACGGCTTCGGCGATCTTCGCCGTGTCGGCCTGCGCCGTCAGCCGCACATTGGCCCGCTCCGTCGCGAGATTGACGCTGGCGGCGGCGACGCCGGGCGCGCGCGTCAGCGCCTTCTCGACGTGAGCGACGCAGGACGCGCAGGTCATGCCGCCCACGTCGAAGGCGAGCTCGCGATCAGCCGCGACTGTGGCTGCGCTGTGCGTCATCGAAACAACCATCGGGGCGTTTCAGCCGCCCATTGCGCATATTGCGCGCTGAATTTTTGTTGCAGATGACGCTCTTCCGGCAGCACGCTCATGAAATGCAGGGCGACGCCCACGAGCGGGGCGAGAAGCGTGACGGTCCAGGAGCCGAGCACGAGACCGAGGCCAAAGACCAGCGCGACATAGGCGACATAGATGGGGTTGCGTGAGTAGAAATAGGGACCGTCCGTCACGAGCGCAGTCGCCGGGCGATTGGCCTGAATGGGGGTGCCGTGCTCCCGCAGCATCCGCGCGCACCACAAATTCGTCAGCACCGCCGCGACGACGAGCGGCCCGCCGATCACCGTAAGAAGCGCGTCGGGCCGATCCGTGCCCATCGCCAGGTCAACGGCGAGGCCAAGGACGATGGCGCCGCCGACAAGAAGCTGCGGCCAGGGCCGCTGCGCAGGGGCGGTTTCCGACGTAAGCGGTTTGTTCACGCGTTCCTCCTTGCTTTTCTAACTGGCCTTTGCCGTCGCTGTTGCAAGCCGTCTGGCGCGCTGGGGGCCGCCCGTGGATCGCCCCGGCTCGGCCAGGCCTAGCCAGGGCGGCGAATTTGGTGTAAGCGCCCCTCTTCCTAAAAATTCTACGCCAGGGCCCTTTGGGCCGAGGTCCCAGAGGAGTGATTACATGGCCGTTCCGAAGCGAAAAACCTCGCCGATGAAGCGCGGATTCCGGCGGTCCGCCGACGCGCTGAAAGCCCCGACCTATGTCGAGGATAAGGACTCCGGCGAATTGCGCCGTCCCCATCACATCGACCTGAAGACCGGCATGTATCGCGGCCGCCAGGTATTGAATCTGAAGACGGAAGAGGCCTGAGCGTCGGGCCGGCGCGGCGTCGAAACCGCCCGCGCCGACAGTTGTCCTGCGGCCCCGATGGCCCAAGGCCGGCCCGTTCCCTTCAGCTCTTGCTCGCGGCAGGCGAAAGGCCGCCCGGCTCGCGGCGCCCGTTCATCGCCGCCGCAATGAGCGGCAACAGCCAGCCCCGCGGGACGTGCCTCGCGACGAGGACAATGGTGCGGTTCAAGAGTCCCGGCACGACGACGCGCCGGCCCGCCATCAGGCCGTCGTAGGCCTGGCGCGCGACTTCTTGGGGCGGGACGAGCGCGAGCCGCGCAGCGCCCATCGTCCCCTCCAGCGCGAAGCCCGACCGCGCCTGAAATCCCGTCTCGACGGGCCCAGGACAGAGGCAGGAAACCTTCACGCCGCTTGGGCGAAGCTCCTCCGTCAGGGCTTCGCTGAGAGAAAGCACATAGGCCTTCGTCGCATAATAGATCGCGAAATTGGGCCCCGGCATGTAAGCCGCGATGGACGCCACATTCAGGATTGCGCCTTGAGTGGCGACGATCGAGGGCAGGAAGCGCAGCGTGAGCGCGGTCAAGGCGCGCACGTTCAGATCGACCATGGCGAGCTGCTCGGCCGGATCGAGCGTCTCCGCGCGACCCACTAAGCCGAAGCCCGCGTTGTTGACGAGGATCTCGGCCCGCGCCCCCGCTTCGTCGAGCGCGCCGGCGAGCGCGTCGATCGCGCCGGGCTCGCAGAGATCGAGCCCGACGATGAGAGGCCTCCTTTCGGCGCCGCGCGCGACGATATCGTCGGCGAGCGACTCGAGCCGGTCGGCGCGACGCGCGACGAGCGCGAGATCATGTCCTCGCGCCGCGAAAACGCGCGCAAGCTCTGCGCCGATTCCTTCGGAGGCTCCGGTGACAATCGCCAACGCGCGCCGCTTTCCGTCCGCAGTCGTCATGAAGTCTCCAAAGGTCAAATGCGCCTGTTTGGGATGATCGTGCTCAGGAGTCCGACCAGGGTCCAGGCGGGACGGTCGCATCGCTTGAGGCTTCGTCGCGAGCGTATTGCCGCAGCGTCACGCGCTCTCGCGTCGACACGCCAAGCAGCTCTGCGACGCGCCAGACGACATTCTCCTCGCATTCGTCGATGTCGCCGTCCGCGTAAGCGAGCTCCCAAAGCATGCCGACGAGCTGGCGGCGGCCTTCCTCGTCGAGCGAGCGTTTCAGGACACTGGTGAAAGAATAGAGATCGACGGCCTCCCGCTCGCTTTCCGTCGCATGCGCGATCAACTCGCGCGCCTGCGCATGCGAGAGACCGAAGCGCTCTTCGACGAGTCTTTGCACGCGCGTGCGCTCGTTGGCGTCGAACTCGCCGTCGATAGCGGAGATATGGACGAGCAGCGCCGCGGCGGCCAGATGGTAGTCCTGCTCCGCGAAGACGCGCTCTTGCGGCGCCTCGACCAGTTCGCCGATAAAGCTCTTAAGCGCGTCGAACATTCTTGCGGGGCTCCACAGCCGATGCGACGACGTATAGCGCGGCCTCAATCGCGCGTCTATTGCGACTGCTCCGGCGCTCCTTGATTCTCAGACGCCGACGCGACGCGGCCTGCTCGGCGCTGTCAGCACCGGACAGGGCGCCTCCCGCAGCACCTGCTCCGTCGTGCTGCCGGTGATCGCGTCAATGAGATCCTTGTGGCCTTCCGTCGCCATGACGATCAGGTCCGGGCCAATCTCCTCGGCGACGTCTAGGATCGTCTCGACGACGGGCCCGCGCCGCAGCTCGACATGCGGCAGAAGATTGCCATAAGTGGGCAGCGTGTCGCCGACATGCAACAGATGGAACTCCGCCGTAGGCTCGAGCATGCGCACGAGCGGCGAGGCGAAGCCCCAGGCGTGCATCGGCGCGACCTCCGCGGAGACGGGCATCAGCACGCGCCGCAGTTTGATCTTGCCGGTCGCGGGCTCGACGAACCCATGCGCCCCAGCGCGCAGAAACAAAGCCGGCGCGTGCGAAAGCCTCGCGCTCTCCTCGGCGACCGAGCCGGCGAGCAGGCGCTCGAGCCAGCCCGGGGCATGCGTCGCGAGCACGAGGAGATCGCAGGAGTTCGCCTCGGCATAAGCGCCGATCGCGGAGGCGATGTCCTCCGACGCGACCGATTTGTTGACGATCCGAACGCCCAAACGCTCCTCGACCGCACGCGGCACGACCCCGGGCTCGATCAGACTCCAGCGCGCAAAGAGTTCGCGCGCTTTCGGGAAGCGGTCTTCGGCGGCGAGGAGTCCCGGTTCATCCTCCACGTGGAGAACATGCAGCGCGCTTTTTCCTGCGACGGCAAGTCGGACGGCGTGAATGAAAGCGGCTTCATTATCCTCGGAGAAGTCAGTGGGATGCAGTATGGCGTGGAACGGACAGTCTTCCATGCGCGCCTCGCGCGGTGTTGGAGCCAGTCAGGCTCTCGGTTCAAGCTCGATCGACGGATGTTAGAGCATGTTCCCAAGAAGTGCGAAGCGGTTTTTGGAAAAGAACATGCTCAGCCGAGAGCTGCAGAGCGCGCTCGAATCAGAGGCCTCGAACGCGCTCGACGCGAGCCGAGCCGGCAGTCTCAGCGCGGCGGATGATCGCCGCGCTCAGTGATGATGGCGCGCGGCGAAGCCCTTGCCCCACACGAGCCCCAGTCCGTGGAGACGCTCCAGCAGATGCTCGGCGAAGCCGCCAGCGTGAGCCGGCTCCTCGATAAAGGGGGAGCTGGAGAATTCCTCGCGCAGCGACGCCGCCTTTCTCCTCTTGCCCAAAGCTTCGAGCGCGTCCGCGACGACGAAGGCGGCCTCGATCGTCCAGGGGTGGCGCGAGCGGCCATCCGCTTTCAATCTCGCGAGCGCCCCTTCTCCAAGCGCGAGGGCCTCACTCGCGAGGCCGAGCTTGAGCAACACTCTCGCACAAGCCGCTTGGCGCCGACCCGTCGCCGGATAGTCGAGGCCAAAACTCGTTTCGAAGATGTTGCGCGATCGCTCGAGCAGAGGCCGCGCGCCGACGAAATCGCCTCGAGCGCAGCGCGCCGTCGCGACATTGTCGAGGCTCGCCGCCGTCTCGGGATGGCTCGGTCCAAAAAGGCTCTCGCGGATCGAGAGCGCGGATTGGAACAAGGCCTCCGCGCCCGCCTGATCGCCCTGGACGAGCAGATAATCGCCGGCGCGAACCTGTAGATCGGCGCGCGCTTCATTGAACTCGGCGCGCGAGCGATTCTCGGCGCAAATCTCGACGAGATGCGGCGTCAACTTAGCGCAAAGCGACCGGGATTCCGGATTTCCAAAAGCGTCCTCCGGATAGATTTCGGATAGACGCCCAAGGAGGCTCTCGGCGACGGCCTCGCCGCCCGTCATCTGCTGCGCGCATTCACGCGCGAGCTCGTGAACGGCTTGCCCCATCAGCAGCGCGGGAACGCCGTCTGCGAAGGGGGCGGCCCTCGCCAGCGCGAGATCCGTCACGATGCGAATCGCCGACCATGACTCAGTCGCGTCGCGGTTCACGCCCCCGACCAGAAGCAACGGCGCGCGCTCCTGGGCGCAAAGGCCCAGAAAGGCGACGAGCTGTTCCGCGGTCGAGCTCAGCCTTCGCGCAGCGCCGAGAGACAGACCGAAAGCGGCGGCGACGCCGGCCGAGCGCCCCTTCCGGCGGGGAGTCGAGGAGATCAGCAGCCGCGCATTGTCCGCATAGGCGGACAAGGGCGTTCTCATGCGCCCGCAGTGAGCCGCCGCGAGCTCCAACGCCAGCGGAGTCGAGCCGAGAATATCGATGAGCTCCGCGGCTGCCGCCGCATCGCGCGTCGCGCCGCGCCGCCGCAAGAAAGCAAAGGCGTCGCCGGGGTCTAGCGCGTCGAGCGCGGCTTGATCCGCCCAGTCGTCCCATCCTCCGACCATTGCGGGCGTCGCGTTCTCAGCGACTTCACGCTCTAGGGCCCTCCTTGCGAGCGCCCCGACGTCGGCCTCCGCCGCATGGCGGGACTCGTAGACGTCCAACCGAGCGCACAGGGTTTCGACCTCGCGCGCGAGCGCGTTCTTTTCGAACTTGAACGCTTCGAGCTCGGTCATCATCGCTTCAAGACGCGTGCTTGTGTCTACAAGCTCTTGCCCGCGTTCCGCGGCTTCGTTCTCCAATCGCGCGACGTTGCGGTTTGAGGCGTCGAATTGCTCTTCGAGCGCCTGAACCTCGAACAGGCGACGGCCCGCGTCCATCAGGGCCTGCGTCCGTGCGGCCGTGACGGATTCTAGCTTTTGCTCGAGACTTCGCTCTTGCGCCGCCCAACGCGCGAGCAGCATCGAGTGCTGCGCGTCGATCTGCTCGAAGGAGCAGGGCATGCGGCCCTCGAGGCGACGCCGCGTCAGGCGCTCGGTGCGCCGCCGCAGGAGCGGGAGAAGGGCCAAACAGGACAGCCCGGCCATGAGGAAGCCGAGCGTGAAATACAACGCCTGCTCGATCAAGACGCACCTCGCACGCCGCCCGCCACGCCCGGGCCCGGCTTTCGCTCCCGCTTCGCCTCGACGATCGTAGACGCGACGACGATAGCCAATACTTCGCCTGCGCAATAAAACTGGTGTTCTCTTTAGAGAGGGCAAGCGGAGCCGAGGGCGTTTTTTTTCGCAACCTTCGGCATATTTTCGCCGCCATCCACGCTGATTCTCGGCCGGGGAGCTAAGGAAAAACGTGGATAATTCTCGATGCTAAGGTCGCAACGCGCTCTAATCGGATGCTTCTCGGCGGCTCTCGGGCTGCTTGCGGCGCCAGCCGGCGTCGCGCAATACTATGGCTCCTCTGACTCATACTATTATTCTTACGCGACGCCTCAGGCTCGCGCTTACTATGACCAACGATACTATGACGAGTATTACTATGGAGGCGGCTATTATGATCGCCGCGCTTACGGCCGACCCAATGATTATCGGCGCGCCTCCCCCAGTGAGGACGACTATGCGCCCCGCGCGCGGCCGCCGGCGCGCGCGCGAGACGCGAGAGATGAGGATGACTACCGCGATCCCTATGGCGCCCCGCCGCGCGCCGGAGGCGGGCCTGGCGAGGCGCGAATGGCGACGCTCCCGCCCGACGCGGATCGCGCCTATTCGACGGCGATGGACCTCGACCAGGGGATCGACTTCCGCCAGCGGACGGCGGCGCTCGTCGCCGATCCCTTCTCTCGTCGCAGCGGCGAGATCACGATCGATACGGGCAACCGCAAGCTCTACCTTTCTCTCGGCGACGGGCGCGCGATCGAATATGGCATTGGCGTCGGACGTGAGGGCTTCGCCTGGAAGGGGCAGGCGGAGATTGGCCGCAAAGCCTATTGGCCGGGTTGGACGCCGCCCAGGCAAATGCTGCTGCGCCGGCCCGATCTGCCGCGTCACATGGAAGGCGGCATCGACAATCCGCTCGGCGCTCGAGCGCTATACCTCTTCCATGGCGACAAGGACACGATGTTCCGCATCCACGGCACGAATGAGCCGGACACGATCGGTCAGGCCGTTTCGTCCGGCTGCATCCGAATGCTGAACTCCGACGTAATCGACCTTTATCAGCGCGTTAGGAAAGGCGCGCGGGTCGTCGTGTTGTGACGCGGCGCGCGCCATAGAAGAGCGGAGCGAATTCTGATCGCGCTAGTCGGTCAACTTTTGCGGAATTCGCTCTAGCCGTCCTTCTGGAACTCAAGCCGCGCGCCGCCCGCTTGCGGCGTCACGCCGGCGCGAAGCGCGTCCTCGAGCCGGTCGAGCCGGATCATCGCGAGGCCCAGCTCGCCCTGTCGGGAGCCGGTGACGCCGAGATCGATCTCCCCCGCCTTGACCGGCGTTCCGGGCTCCGGCGCTCCGCCCTCGGCGCGATAGCGGGTGACGCGCCGGCGCGCCAGGCCGCGGTGCTGCGTGCGCGCGACGACCTCCTGGCCGACGAAGCAGCCCTTCTTGAAATCGACGCCTGCGAGAAGGTCCATATTGGCCTCGTGCGGGAAGGCTTCGCCATAGGAAAAATCCACCCCGCCTTCCGGCACGCCGGCGGCGACGCGGCGCGCGTCATATTCGGCGCGCGCCGTCTCGGCCGCGATCGCCTCGCGCGGCGCGATCGCCCTGAAACCCAGGGCCTCGGCGCGCGGATCGGGCGCGACGGCGAGCGCGGCGGAGCCTGTCTGCGAGGCCTCGGTCATTGCGAAGACCGCGAGATGATCGCTCAAGGAAGCGATCGTCACGGTCGAGCGCAACCGGTACATATTGAGGCGCTTGACGAGATCGGCCTCGAGCGCCTTGGGGCAGTCGAGCAAATAACGCCGACTCTCTCCTTCTCCCGTCGCGAAGAGCAGGAAATCGAACAGGATCTTTCCCTGCGGCGCGAGCAGCGCGCAATAGCGCGCCTCTCCCGGCGCAAGACGCTGCACGTCGTTTGTGACGAGTCCATGCAGAAACCCCGTGGCGTCGGCGCCGGCGACCTCGACGACGCCGCGATCAGCGAGGAGGATGGGGCCTATCATGCGAATGGCGCTTTCCTTCTGAGCGTGAGGCGAGCTTGACTCGACATGCGTCTCACGCAAGTTTCCGTCAAGCCGACGACGGTTCCGCGCCTTTGACGGGTTTCGGACAGAACGCGCGGCGCCACCCCCACTGCAAGCAAGGCGCCACGCCATGGGCTTCGACACGATTCTCTCCGGCGGCGTCCTCGTCAATCACGACGGCGAGGGGGCGCGCGACCTGGGCCTCAAAGACGGCAGGATCGCCGAGATCGGCGACCTCGCGGGGGCTTCAGCCGCAGAGCGCATCGACTGCGCGGGACTGCACATTCTGCCGGGCGTCGTCGATACGCAGGTGCACTTTCGTGAGCCCGGCGCGACGCACAAGGAAGATTTGGAGACGGGGTCGCGCGCCGCGGTTCTGGGCGGCGTGACGGCTGTGTTCGAAATGCCGAACACCAAGCCGCTGACGACGACCGCGGCCGATCTCGCCGACAAGGTCGCGCGCGCCAAGGGGCGGATGCATTGCGACTTCGCCTTCTGGGTCGGCGGCACGCATGAGAACGCGCGCGACATTCCTGATCTGGAGCGCGAGCCGGGCGCAGCGGGAATCAAAGTCTTCATGGGCTCTTCGACCGGCTCGCTTCTCGTCGCCGACGATGCGGGCATCGCGGAGATTCTCTCGCACACGCGCCGCCGCGCCGCCTTCCACGCCGAGGATGAAGCGCGCCTCAAGGAGCGCGCAAGCCTGCGCGTCGCGGGCGATCCTTGCTCGCATCACGTCTGGCGCGACGCGCAAACCGCGCTGCTTGCGACGGAGCGGCTTCTCAAGATCGCGCGTTCGAGGCGCGCGCTCGTCCATGTGCTGCATGTCTCGACCGCCGACGAGATGGCGCTGCTGGCAAACCATAAGGACATCGCCAGCGTCGAGGCCACGCCGCATCATCTCACCTTGAGCGACGCCGATTATTTGCGCATCGGCGCGCTCGCGCAGATGAATCCGCCTGTGCGCGACGCGGCGCATCGCGAGGGGATTTGGCGCGCCCTGCAACAAGGTGTTGTCGACATTCTTGGCTCCGATCACGCGCCGCACACGCTGGAGGAGAAGGCGAAGCCCTATCCCGAAAGCCCATCGGGCATGCCGGGGGTGCAGACGCTCGTGCCGATCATGCTCGATCATGTCCAAGCGGGACGGCTCACGCTACAGCGCTTCGTCGATCTGACGAGCTCCGGGCCGGCGCGGCTTTTCGGCATGGCCGGCAAAGGGCGCGTCGCGGTGGGTTATGACGCGGATCTCACAATCGTCGACCTGAAGCGTCGCGAGAAGATCCGCAATGATTGGATCGCCTCGCGCTGCGGCTGGACGCCCTATGACGGGCGCGAGGTCGCTGGCTGGCCGGTCGGAACCTTCGTGCGCGGCGCCAAGGTCATGTGGGAGGGCGAGCTCGTCACGCCCGCGACCGGCGCGCCGGTGCGCTTTCAGGCGGCGCTTTAAAGAGGGTTAGCGACCGCGAAGCGAGCCGATCGGCTCCTGGAACGAGAGCCCCGTGTCCCAAGGAAAATATATCCAGGTCTCCTGCGGGATTTCGCGCACATGCGCGTCGACGAGCGGAAGCCCGAGGGGCTTGGCGTAGACCGTTGCGAAATAGGCGCCGGGGAGCTGCGCCTTGACGACCCTGGCGGTGTTGCCGGTATCGACCAGATCGTCGAGGATCAGCACCTCCTGCGTGGGCCGCGCCATAATGTCCTCTGACAGCGACTTCAGCACGGCGATTTCCCCGCGCGTCGTCTCCTCGTGATAGCTCACGACGCATATCGTCTCGATCAGCCGTATGCCGAGCTCGCGGGCGACCACCCCCGCCGGAAAGAGCCCGCCGCGCGTCACCGCGGCGATGGCCGAGAAGCCGCCGCGCTCGGCGAGCCGATGCGCGAGCGTGCGCGTGTCGGCGTGAAACTGGTCCCAGGAGAGGTGAAGAGACTTTCGCATGGGCTTTTTCAGCACGTCGCGCCGTCGTCGCGCAAGCGGGTGAGTAGCTCCCGCACCGCAGCGGAGGCCAAAGCCAGCGCCGCCGCGTCGCGGGAGCGCAGCACGATCTCATTATGGACGCCGGCTTGCGAGAAATGCGGGTAGGAGCCGGCGCTGACCATAGGGTGAGCGGCGGCCAGCGCCGTGAGCCCTTCCGCATATTTCCCCTCGGGCACGCCGGCCGCGTCGATGGTGTCGACGAGCACGCGCGCGCCCGTTTTGAGTTTCGGCGCCGCGGCGTCGAGCATGAGGTGCATGATCATCGGCACGCCGGCCATCACGATCACATTGCCGATCATGAAGCCGGGCGCCTTGGTGAGGCTGTTCTCGACAAGCTCGGCGCCCTTCGGAATACGCGCCATGCGGCGACGCGCCGCGTTGAGTTGGTCGAGCTTCAGGCGCTCGAGCAGCATCGCGACGGCGCGCGAATCCTCCTCCACAGGAACGCCAAAGGCGCGCGCGATCGCGTCGCACGTGATGTCGTCATGCGTCGGGCCGATGCCGCCCGTGGTGAAGACATAGTCATAGCGCCCGCGCAGGGCGTCGACCGCGGCGACGATCTCTTCCTCGACGTCGGGCACGATGCGGACCTCGCGCAGATCCACGCCCATCTCGGAGAGATAGCGCGCGATGTAATGGCTGTTCTGGTCCTGCGTGCGGCCGGAGAGAATTTCGTCGCCGATGACGAGCACGGCCGCCGTGACGATGTCGCTTTGCGCAGAGGGCGCCATGCCGCTTCCCTGAGGTTGAGTCGGGGATCATAGGCGGCGTGACGCCCGAGGCAAGGGGCGGATCGGATTGCTATCGGGCCATCGACTCGACGGCCCCTTGGGCCTAGTCTCGCCTGCCTGCATTCCAGAGGGGACTTGCAAGGACAATGGCCACGGTCCACCTGCTTGGCGACGACGAACTCTCTCCCGAGGCGCAAGCCGTCTTCGCCGACATCCGCGCGACCCGGCGGACGGACTATGTCAACAATTTCTGGCGGGCGCTCGCCCATGATCCCGCGACGCTGGAGCGCACCTGGGTGAGCGTCAAGGCGATCATGGGGCCCGGCGCGCTCGATCCGAAGGTCAAGGAGATGATCTACATCGCCGTCTCGGTCGCGCACGCCTGTCCCTATTGCGTCCATTCCCACACGGCCAGCGCGCGCGCCAAGGGCATGTCGGAGGCCGAATATCAGGAGCTGCTGGCGATCGTCGGCATGGCGTCCGAGACGAACCGGCTCGTCACGGCTTTGGGCGTGCCGATCGACGACTCCTATGAGGTCGTCTGAGGATCTCTGAAGCATGTTCTTTTCCAAAAACCGCTTTGCACTTTTTGGGAACATGCTGAGGCGCTCTAATCCAAAATGCGGGCGTCGATCCGCTCGACGGAGCTGACGCCCATGAGCGTCATCGCGACGCGCATTTCCTGCGCGATCATCTCCAACATCTCTCTCACCCCGCGCTCCCCGCGCGCCGCGAGCGCATAGGCCTGCGCGCGTCCGAGCAGCACGCCCTTCGCGCCGAGCGCCAGCATGCGCAAGACGTCGAGACCCGAGCGCACGCCCGAGTCGGCGAAGATCACGAGGTCGTCGCCGATCGCGTCCCTGATCTTCGGCAAGGCCCGCGCCGTCGAGGCGGCGCCGTCCAACTGGCGCCCCCCATGATTGGAGACAACGATCGCTTGGGCGCCGAAGCGCGCGGCGTCGCGCGCGTCCTCGGCGGTGAGCAGGCCCTTGATGATCAGCGGCCCGCGCCAGAAGTCGCGCAGCCACTCGAGATCCGACCAGCCGATCGAGGGATCCAGATTGGCGTCGAGCCAAGCCATATAGTCTTCGAGCCCGATGCGGCGGCCGAGATATTTCGAAATATTGCCGAGATCATGCGGTCGCCCGAAGAGGCCTACGTCCCAAGCCCATACGGGCTTGCCCAAAGCTTGCAGGAGCCGGCGCTGCGCCTTGAACGGTCCCGTCAGTCCCGAATGCGCGTCGCGCCAGCGCGTTCCGGTCACCGGCAAATCGACCGTGAAGACGAGCGTGGTGACGCCCGCGGCCTGCGCTCGTTCGAGGACATTGCGCATGAAGCCGCGGTCCCTCAAAACGTAAAGCTGAAACCAGAGCGGCGTTTCGCTTTGCGCGGCGATTTCCTCGATGGGGCAGATCGATACTGTAGATGGCGCATAGGGAACGCCGCAAGCCGCCGCGGCTCTGGCGACGGCCGCTTCGCCGCGCCGCCGGAACATGCCCGTCAGGCCGACGGGCCCGAGAACGACCGGAAGCGCCGAGCGCCGCCCAAACCATTCGGTCTCTAAGCTCAAATCCTCGACAGTGGCGAGCACGCGCTGCTTGAGCCGCACTTGCGCCAGATCGGCGAGATTCGCGGCGAGCGTCTGCTCCGCGCTGGCGCCGCCGACAATGTAGTCGAAGAGAAAGCGCGGCAGCCGGCGCCGCGCCGCCTCTCGATAATCCTCGATGCAGGAAATGATCATGCGCGGTTTTCGCGCATTGCCGAGGCGGGGGCAAATCGGCGCGCTTGTCC
>Ga0335078_10003141_pt1 | contig 24670 bp, 24 predicted proteins | sample Lox_Sample_32_FD_206711 | JGI IMG/M metagenome (GOLD analysis project Ga0335078, IMG submission 206711) | Soil microbial communities from Loxahatchee National Wildlife Refuge, Florida, United States - Lox_Sample_3.2 | ecosystem: Environmental > Terrestrial > Soil > Wetlands | place: USA... | reverse complement strand
TACTCAGCGGCTCGACGAGGCGGCTGCCTTCGTTCGCAATATCGAGATCAAGCGCGTCATTGAGGAACATCAGAGCGCAACCGGCCGGCGCGCTTTTACTGCGGGCGAAGCGCACGGCCGAGCGCCGCAACACAAATACGCCGCCGCAACGGCCTTCGGCGTCGCGCGCGACCCAGAAGCCGTGGCTGTTTTGGGCGATGTAGAACAATGGAATGGTTTCGGAAAGAACAGTGAGATCTGGCCGCTTGGGAAACTTGACCACGCTGCCGACGCTGCCGGAAGCCCGGCGGCGCGAGTTGAAATTCTCTCCGGAGTTGGCGGTGGCGAGCCTGCTAACGTCCGGCGCGGCCGATCTGGAAAAATCGAGATTATTGAATAGGCTGCCCATTGTCGTTCTTCGTTATCTGGTTCTGCCTTGATTTTCGCTATCAGCCCCGGATCCGAGCCTCGCGCGCTGCCGTTACCCGCGCGAATTTTGCATCGCGTTTCTGCTGCGGTTTCTTGACCATCAGTTGCCGGCAGCGTTTGATGTCTTCGTCGACCCGGCGCAATTCCTGCTCGGAGACTGCGTGCTTGGCCGGATAGGCAATCAGGGCATCAAGCCGCTCGGCGAACCCGTGCCAGAACCGCCGCTTGGCCGGCTTGGGACGGAAATCGACGGGGATGGCACTCATTGGAACCGCTCCTTATTGTTGCTCTCGGCTCCCTCAAATCTGCGCTTCCGCTCATATGAATTCGAGACGGAACGCCTCGCCTTGTCATAAAGGCCGCATAAGAGCGTAAACGGATCGGAAACCGCGGCGCTCATGCAAAATTCTCGCACCAAACAAGCTCGGCGGGCGTCGGTTCGACGGCGGGCACGGAGGCGGCGGAACGCGGAACGGCGGCGGCCATGCGGCGCGCCGTTAGAAACGCCAGCAAAATGGCAAGCGGCATGACTTCGTGATTGGCGTCAGCCGCTTCGTCGAGCGCCGCCGGCAGGTTCGGTTGCCGCGATAGCGAGCAAAACCACAAGCCATCTTCGCAGATCAGCCGGCGCAGACTCCAGCCCGGCAGTTCCAGCTCGACCAAGGCCAAAGCGGCATCGGCCCAAGCTCCCGATTCGACCAAACGGCCGATTTCCGCAGCCGTTCCGGAGTGAGCGAGAACAGGAATGCGGGTACAGGCGCCAGCGATAATCTTTGCAATCAGCTCGCGCGTCGGCTTCCCCGCGAAGCGAACAGCCTCGTCCAAACGATCGAGCAAAACCGCATGGTCGGAACCGAATGCCACTTGCAAATCCAAGCCAGCGCAAGCGGGCCTGCAATTAGGCCCGCGAGCCATAACATGAGGCCAAAGCCCGTAAAGAAACGAGAGGTCAAAGGCCGAAACGATATAAAGCGGACATAGGAAGCCGAGGGTGTTTTCATAAAGCTCGGCGGGTGGCGATTCGGTGCAGTTTTTCCGTGTGTGCCCTTCGGCACTCGGCGAGTTACCGTTTGACCCTATTGTGACGGCTGGGAATTTTCCGCCATTGCGGCTATCCCCCCATCGGGATCGGGGTGCTAATTTCGGCGCATGGGACGCCGACCAGGAATTGCAGTGAGGCAGGGATGAGCGACGCAAACCCGCAGGCGGCTTCGATTCTCGATCGCGCGCTTGCGGCCGCCTCGCAAAACCTGCGGGTCGAGGAGCTCCTGCTGCAGCTCGGCCTCGACCCGACCCACCTCACGTTCAGCGCCGTCTTCAACCGCCTGGTCGACATAACCGTGGCCCATATCAATTTCGCCAACATGATGGCGCTGATGGGCGCGATATTTTTCGTTGCCACGCTGATGGTGCGCACCATCGTGCCATTGCGCATCATCGGCATCATCAGCAACCTGTTCTTCATCTGCTATGGCGCGCTGGCCGGCGCGGTGCCGACTTTCCTGCTGTATCTCCTGTCGCTGCCGATCAACGTTTTGCGGCTACGCCAGATGCTGAATCTGGTCAAGAAAGCCCGCGTCTCTGCGCAGGGCGATCTGTCGATGGACTGGCTGCGGCCGTTCATGACCCCGCGCAAATACCGCAAGGGCGAGGTGCTGTTCCACAAAGGCGACGTGGCGAAGGAGATGTTCCTGACCATCACCGGCAGATTTCTGGTCACCGAAATCGGCGTCGAAATCCCGCCAGGCCGCATGATGGGCGAACTCGGTTTTGTCGATCCAAAGAATCGCCGCACGCAAACCGTCGAATGCACCGAAGACGCCGACGTTCTGACCATCACCTATGAGAAGCTGCTCGAGCTCTATTTTCAGAATCCGGCATTCGGCTATTATTTCCTGCGCCTGACCACGGAGCGCTTGATGCAGAACATCGCGCGCCTCGAAGGCGTCATCGAAGCCAATAAGCAAAATATTTCGCGTCTCGAAGAAACCATTGCGGAGAGCAAAGTAGCATCAGATTAGAATGCCCACGTTGCCGTTGGCCGCGCGAAGCACTTACGCGGCCTTTATACCCGATACGAATATTCGATCTGGAATTTCTATGGCGCGCCCTTCACATCGGTGAGGAGCGGCCGCCCGTCTGACGCGCGGCCGCGGCGACAAGGAACGGCCACATGAAGCGCATTTATTACAACAGCAAAGGCCACAGCGAGCTTTCCGCCCTGGCGGCGGTCGTCACAATGCTGACGGCCGGCGTGCTGGCGAAGAGCGGCGCAGCGGCCTTCTTTCTTCACCTTGGCCAGTAGCGGGCGGATCATCGCTCGCACTCGGTCCAGTCATCGAGCACTTCCAGATGCTCGGCGGCACGCTTTACTGATCCGGTCGCGCTCGACCAAGCGAACTTCTTGATTCGTCAAACTTCTTGATTCGTCATACGTCTCCCCAGGAAGCAGGCTGTTTCGATATGACAACGATGCTATCGATGCCTCGGGCCTCGGCACTTATACGATTCCTATACGATTGCACCCTTCGCCCCTCTCGAATTCCTATGCCATAGGTGACACGTAGTCGCCCATGTACGGCGGGGTTTATTTGCGCCGACTTGATTCAAATCAAGACGACGCACCGCCGTTCGGCATCTGGTGCCGCCTGGGGAATATTTATTCGGAGAGTTCCGATGATGGACGCCGTCATGATGGCGATCGCTTTCGTGTTTTTCGCGCTATCGATCGCCTACGCTTTCGCCTGCGACTGGCTCTGAGGAGAACGTCATGATCTTCGATTACGCGCTCGCCGGCCTCGTGACCGCGGGCTTGCTCGTCTATCTGATCTACGCGCTGCTCAAGCCCGAATTGTTCTGAAGGGACAACGACCATGACCGCCATCGGCTGGGTCCAGATTCTGCTTTACTGCGCGATCATCATCGCGATCGTGCCGGTTCTCGGCGGCTATATGACGCGCGTGTTCAACGGCGAGCGCACCTGGCTGACGCCGGTCCTGCGCCCCGTCGAAATTGCGATCTACAAGATCGCCGGCGTCGACGAGCGCCACGAGCAGCACGCGCTGACCTATACGGTCGGCATGCTGCTGTTTCACGTCGGCGGGTTGCTCATTCTCTACGTGCTGATGCGCACACAGGGCCTTTTGCCGTTCAATCCGGAAGGCCAAGGCGCGGTCGAAGAAGGCCTATCGCTCAACACGGCGATGAGCTTCATCACCAACACCAACTGGCAGAACTACGCCGGCGAAAACACGATGTCCTACCTGGTGCAGATGCTCGGCCTGACGCACCAGAATTATCTCTCGGCGGCGACCGGCATCGTGCTGGCGGTCGCGGTGATCCGCGGCTTCGCCCGGCACTCGGTGCGCACCGTCGGCAATTTCTGGGTCGATATCACCCGCTGCACGCTTTACATCCTCATTCCGATTTGCGTGCCCTATGCATTGTTCCTGGTCTGGCAAGGCATCCCGCAAACGCTCGGCGCATATGTCGACGCCACCACGCTGGAAGGCGTCAAGCAGCACATTGCGGTCGGGCCGGTCGCCTCGCAGATCGCCATCAAGATGCTCGGCACCAATGGCGGCGGTTTCTTCAACGCCAATGCCTCCCATCCGTTCGAAAATCCGACCGCGCTGTCCAACTACGTGCAGATCATCTCGATCTTCGCGCTCGGCGCGGCGCTGACCAACGTGTTCGGACGCATGGTCGGCAGCCAGCGCCAAGGCTGGGCCGTGCTCGCCGTGATGGGCGTGCTGTTCATCGCCGGCGTAACTTTCTGCTACTGGGCCGAAGCCCATGGCAACGATGCGCTCAATGCGCTCGGTCTCACCGGCGGCAATATGGAGGGTAAGGAAACCCGCTTCGGCATCGTCGCTTCGGCGCTGTTTGCCGTCATCACCACCGCCGCCTCATGCGGCGCAGTGAACGCCATGCATGACAGCTTTACCGCGCTCGGCGGCATGATCCCGCTGATCAACATTCAGCTTGGCGAGATCATCGTCGGCGGCGTCGGCTCGGGCATGTACGGCATGCTGCTGTTCGTCATCATCTCGATCTTCGTCGCCGGCCTGATGGTCGGGCGCACGCCGGAATATGTCGGCAAGAAGATCGAGGCGAAGGAAGTCAAGATGGCGATGCTCGCCATCCTGGTTTTGCCGCTGATGTATCTCGGCTGGACCGCGGTCGCCATGCTGGTGCCGTCGGCCGTGGCCTCGATGAACAATCCCGGCCCGCACGGCTTCACCGAGGTGCTGTACGCCTACACCTCGATGGACGGCAACAACGGCTCCGCCTTCGCCGGGCTCAACGGCAACACCATGTTCTACAATCTCAGCGGCGTCGTTGCGATGGGCGTCGGACGGTTCTGGATGATCATCCCGACCATGGCGATTGCCGGCTCGCTCGCCGCCAAGAAATTGGTGCCGGCGTCCGCTGGAACGTTCCCGACCGACGGAGGCCTGTTCGTCGGCCTCGTCGTCGGCGTCATCGTCATCGTCGGCGGTCTCACCTTCTTCCCGGCGCTCGCGCTCGGCCCGATCGTCGAGCAGCTCGCGATCAACGCCGGCACATTGTTCGCATCCAATTAAGGCTCGGAGTCACTGCGATGGAAACCTCACATCTGCGCAAGCGTATGCCGGTCTCGGCGCTGTTCGATCCGAAGATCGTCGTGCCGGCCATCGGCTCCGCTTTCGTCAAGCTCAATCCGCGCACGCTCATGAAGAATCCCGTCATGTTCGTACTCGAGATTGTGACCGCGCTGACCACGGTCATTCTGATCCGCGATCTGGCGACCGGCGGCGGGCACATCTTGTTCGAATTTCAGATCATCGTCTGGCTGTGGTTCACCGTGCTGTTCGCCAACTTCGCCGAGGCCGTCGCCGAGGGCCGCGGCAAGGCGCAGGCCGACACGCTGCGCCGTCAGCGCACCGAGACGCAGGCCAAGCTCCTGACCGGCGCCGGCGATACCCAGAACTACCGGCTGGTTCCGTCGACCGGCCTCAAGGTCGGCGATGTCGTGCTGGTCGAGGCCGGCGACATGATCCCGTCGGACGGCGAGGTGATCGAGGGCATGGCCTCGGTCAACGAAGCGGCAATCACCGGCGAATCGGCTCCGGTCATCCGTGAGTCGGGCGGCGACCGTTCTGCCGTGACCGGCGGCACGCAAGTGCTGTCGGACTGGATCCGCGTGCGCATCACCGCCGCCCCCGGCTCGACCTTCCTCGATCGCATGATCCGCCTGGTCGAAGGCGCCGAACGGCAAAAAACGCCGAACGAGATCGCCCTGAACATTCTCCTGATCGGCCTAACCATCATCTTCGTGTTCGCCACCGCGACGATCCCGAGCTACGTCTATTACGCCGGCAGCGTGATTTCGGTCGTGATCCTTGTCGCACTGTTCGTAACGCTGATCCCGACCACGATCGGCGCGTTATTGTCCGCGATAGGCATTGCCGGCATGGACCGCCTGGTGCGCTTTAATGTGCTGGCGATGTCCGGGCGCGCGGTCGAGGCCGCCGGAGACGTTGATACCCTCCTCCTCGACAAGACCGGCACCATCACGCTGGGCAATCGCCAAGCCACGGAGTTCAAGCCCGTGCGCGGGGTGACCGAGCAGGAATTGGCGGATGCCGCGCAGCTTGCATCGCTCGCCGATGAGACGCCCGAGGGGCGCTCGATCGTCGTGCTGGCCAAGGAGAAGTACGGCATTCGCGGCCGCGAGCTGCATGAGCTGCAGGCCAGTTTCATCCCATTCTCCGCGCAGACGCGGATGAGCGGCGTCGAGATCGGCTCGTCCTGGGTCCGCAAAGGCGCGGTCGACGCCATCTTGAATTTTCTCAACGGATCGCCGGCCGCAGTCGCTGCGGGCGGCGCCGTGCAGGCGCTGCGGCCGAGCGTGAGCGGCGAGACCGTCCACGAAATCACCGCGATCGCCGACAGCATCGCCAAGGCCGGCGGCACGCCGCTGGCGGTCGCCAAGGACGGCCGCCTGCTCGGCATCGTTCACCTCAAGGATATCGTCAAAGGCGGCATCCGCGAGCGCTTCGCCGAGCTGCGCCGCATGGGCATCCGCACCGTCATGATCACCGGCGATAATCCGATGACGGCCGCCGCCATCGCGGCAGAAGCCGGCGTCGACGATTTCCTCGCCCAAGCGACGCCGGAGGAGAAGCTGCGGCTCATTCGCGACGAACAGGCCAAGGGCAAGCTTGTCGCGATGTGTGGCGACGGCACCAACGATGCGCCGGCATTGGCGCAGGCCGACGTCGGCGTGGCGATGAACACCGGCACGCAGGCGGCGCGCGAGGCCGGCAACATGGTCGACCTCGATTCCAACCCGACCAAGCTCATTGAGATCGTCGAGATCGGCAAGCAGCTCTTGATGACGCGCGGCGCGCTGACCACGTTCTCGATCGCCAACGACGTGGCGAAATACTTCGCCATCATCCCGGCAATGTTCGTCGCCTTCTATCCGCAATTGCAGGCGCTGAACATCATGAAGCTGCAGACGCCGGAGAGCGCCATCCTGTCTGCGATCATCTTCAATGCGCTGATCATCATTGCGCTCATTCCGCTGTCGCTCAAAGGCGTCCGTTATCGCCCGATCGGCGCCGCGGCGCTGCTGCGCCGCAATCTGTGGATCTACGGCGTCGGCGGCGTGATTATTCCGTTCGTCGGCATCAAGGCGATCGACGTCGTCGTCACCGCCTTGCACCTGGTTTAAGGAGAAACCACCATGTTGCGCGAAATCCGTCCGGCGATCGTTGTTCTGGTCGCTCTTACACTGATCACCGGCCTCGTCTATCCGCTGGCGATGACCGGAATCGCCCAAGTTCTTTTCCCGAATCAGGCGAACGGCAGCATGATCGAGCGTAACGGCACGGTCGTCGGCTCGGCCCTAATCGGCCAGGAATTCGACAGCGACAAATATTTCCATGGCCGGCCCTCGGCGACGACCGCGCCGGATCCCAAGGACCCGACCAAGACCGTCGCCGCGCCGTATAACGCCGACAATTCGGGCGGGTCGAATCTCGGGCCCTCTAACAAGGCGCTGATCGACCGCGTCAAGGATGATATGGCCAAGCTGCAAAAAGAGAACCCGTCGATGCCGGTTCCGATCGACCTGGTCACGACCTCGGCCAGCGGGCTTGACCCGGACATCTCGCCGGCGGCCGCCCTTTTCCAGGTGCCCCGTATTGCCAAGGCCCGTAATCTGCCGGAAGATCGCGTCCGCAAGCTCGTCGACGACAATACCGCAGGGCGCTTCCTCGGCCTGTTGGGCGAGCCGCGCGTCAACGTCTTGCTGCTCAATCTTGCTCTCGATCGATTGGCTGCCGGATGATACGACGAGCGCCCGTAGCTTGAGATCCATCGGCGATGGCGGAGCAAAGGCGCGATTCCGAAAATAGGCCCTCCCCGGAAGCGCTCCTCGAAGCGGCACGCCGCGAAGAGGGGCGCGTCGGCAAGCTGCGAATCTTCGTAGGCGCCGCTCCCGGCGTCGGCAAAACCTACGAGATGCTGCAGCAAGCCCATGCCCGCAAGAAGGACGGCTACGACGTCGTCGTCGGCATCGTCGAGACCCATGGCCGCCGCGAGACCGAAGCGCTATTGACCGGGCTCGAAACGACCCCGCGCAAGCGCATCGATTACAAGGGCCAGTCGCTTACCGAGATGGACCTCGATGCCATCATCGCGCGGCGGCCGCAGATCGTGTTGGTCGACGAGCTGGCGCACACCAACGTCGAAGGCAGTCGCCACCCCAAGCGCTATCTCGACGTCGAAGAGCTGATGAGCCGCGGCATCGACGTCTATACCACGGTCAACATCCAGCACATCGAGAGCCTCAATGACGTGGTCGCGCAGATCACTCATGTGCGCGTGCGCGAGACCGTGCCGGATGCCGTGTTTGACCGCGCCGACGCCGTCGAACTGGTCGATCTGACGCCCGACGATCTCATCCAGCGCCTCAAGGAAGGCAAGGTCTACGTTCCGAGACAGGCCGAGCGCGCACTCGAACATTTCTTTTCGCCCGCCAATCTGACGGCGTTGCGCGAGCTTGCTCTGCGCCGCACCGCCGAGCGCGTGGACGAACAATTGCTCTCGGAAATGCAGGCGCATGCGATCCAAGGTCCGTGGGCGGCGGGCGAGCGCATTCTCGTCTGCATCAGCGAGGACTCGCGCGCCGCGGGCTTGGTGCGCTACGCCAAACGGCTTGCCGACCGTTTGCACGGGCCGTGGGTGGCGCTTTATGTCGAGGGCCGGCGCAGCCTGCAGCTCACCGAAGAGGAACGCGACCGCATTGCCGATACGCTGCGGCTCGCCGAGGCGCTCGGCGGCGAGGCCGTCACGCTGCCGGGGAGCGACCACCGCATCGCCGAAGACGTGATCGGCTATGCACAGGCGAACAATGTCACGCAAATCATCATCGGCAAATCGGCGCGCACCCGCTGGTTCGAAATCCTGCATGGCTCGGTGGTGCACGATCTGGTGCGCCGTTCCGGCAACATCAGCGTGCACGTGATCGCCGGCGATGTCGTTGCCGGCCGACCGATCCCGAAGAAGTCGACGCGGCCGGCGGAACGCGACCGCGGTTTCGACCCACGTCCTTACGGTGCCGCTCTGGCTGCCGTCGCCGTGGCGCTTGGCATTGCCGAACTGATCGGTGCGGCGATCGGCCCCACCAACAGCGATCTCGTCTTCCTCACTGCCGTCGTGGCCATCGCTGTTCGTTTCGGTCTATGGCCGTCGCTGTTCGCCAGCGTGGTCTCGGCGCTGGCCTACAATTTCTTTTTCCTGCCGCCGATCTACACCTTTACTATCGCTGATCCGCATAATGTGACCGCGTTCGGCTTTTTCACGCTGGTCGCCGTCATCGTGTCCAGCGTGGCCGCGCGCGTGCGTACCCAAGCGGTCGCGACCATGGAACGGGCTCGCACCACCGAGTCGCTCTACGCTTTTAGCCGCAAGCTCGCCGGTGCCGGCACGCTCGACGACGTGTTGTGGGCGAGCGCTTACCAGACCGCGCTGATGTTGAAGGTCCGGGTCGTCTTGCTGCTGCCGGAACGCGGCTCGATCGTGGTGAAAGCGGGTTATCCGCCGGAAGATATTCTCGACGATGCGGATATTGCGGCAGCGAAATGGGCCTGGGAGAATAATCACGTCGCCGGCCGGGGCTCCGACACATTACCCGGCGCCAAGCGCTTGTTCCTGCCGATGCATACCGGGCGCGGCGCCATCGGCGTCATGGGCATCGACAGCGACAAGCCCGGCCCGCTGCTGACGCCCGACCAGCGGCGATTGCTCGACGCGCTGGGCGATCAGGGCGCGCTCGCTATCGAGCGCGTCAAGCTGGTCGAGGAAATGGATCGTGTCGAGCGCGCCGCCGAAACGGAGCGTCTACGCTCGGCGCTGCTCACTTCGATCTCCCATGACCTGAAGACGCCGCTTGCCGCCGTGCTCGGCTCGGCGGGAACGCTCCGCGATCTCGCGGACAAGCTTTCGAGCGGCGAGAAGACCGAGCTTCTCGGCACGATTATCGACGAGTCCGAACGGCTCAATCGCTTCATCGCCAATTTGCTCGACATGACCAAGCTCGAATCCGGCGCCATCACGCCGAATGTCGCGCTGCACGATCTCGGCGAAATCGTCGGCAGCGCCTTGCGCCGGGCGAGCCGCATTCTGTCGCGCCATCACGTCGAACTGGAACTGGCGCCGGATTTGCCGATGCTCGAACTGGACGCCGTGCTGTTCGAGCAGGTGCTGTTCAATCTTCTCGACAACGCCGCCAAATATGCGCCGCCGGAAACGACCATCCGCATCCAGGGCTGGCGCAACGGCGACGCCGTCTGCTTGCGTGTACTCGATGAGGGCAGCGGCATTCCCGCATCCGATCTCGAGCACATCTTCGACAAGTTCTACCGCGCGCAGAAGGCGGACCAAGTGCGCGCCGGCACCGGCCTCGGCCTTGCCATCTCGCGCGGCTTTGTCGAGGCCATGCACGGCACCATCGTCGCGGCCAACCGTTCCGATCGCTCAGGTGCGATGTTCACGATCAAGCTGCCGATTCCGCGCGAGGGTCAGCGCCTGGAAGCCGCCGCATGACCGCCGCTCCGCTCCGTGTGCTGGTGGTCGACGACGAGCCGCCGATTCGCAAACTCTTACGCATGGGGCTCACCACCCAGGGCTATCAGACGCTTGAAGCGTCCACCGGCAAAGCCGCGCTGGAGTTGCTGGGTCAGGCCCCTGATCTGATCATTCTCGATCTGGGCCTCCCCGATATGCAGGGCCACGAGCTCCTGCGCACCATCCGCGCCCGCAACGAAAGCGTTCCTATCGTCGTTCTTTCCAGCCGCGGCGACGAGGCCGGCAAAGTCCAAGCGCTCGATTTCGGCGCCGACGATTACGTGACCAAGCCGTTCGGAATGGACGAGCTGTTGGCGCGGATGCGCGCGGCGCTGCGGCACCAATTGCAGACGCAGGGCGAGCGTCCCATCTTCCGCGTCGGCGACCTCTCGGTTGATCTCGTTCGCCGGATCGTCAAGGTCGGCGACAAAGAGGTCAAACTGTCGCCCAAGGAATACGAGCTCTTGCGCGTCTTGGTGCAGCATGCCGGCAAGGTGCTGACCCACAAATTTCTGCTCGGCGAATTATGGGACGATCTGACGGACGCCCAATATCTGCGCGTTTATGTCCGGCAGCTGCGGCAAAAAATTGAAGCCGATCCGGAGCGACCGCAATTCATTCTCACAGAAACCGGTATAGGTTATCGGATGCGCGCTCCTGATTGATCGTAGGTGCCTGAAATCCCAATATTCATCTTCTTGTTAGGAGCGCGCCCGCGACCCCATGAAAATCTCAGAATTTCTCTCGGCAAACAATGTCGTGATCGACGTTGCCGCCTCCGATAAGAAAAAGCTGCTGACCGAGCTTGCGCGCATGGCCGGGGCAGCTGTGGACGTGATTCCGGAGCGGCTTCTGGCCGAACTCACCAAGCGCGAGGAGCTCGGTTCGACCGGCATGGGCGGCGGAGTGGCGATCCCGCATGCGCGATTCAGTCAAGTCCCCAAACCATTCGGCATATTGGCCCGCTTGCGGAGACCGCTCGATTTTGACGCCGTCGACGGCGAACCGGTCGATTTGGTCTTCCTGCTGTTGTTGCCGGCGGCGGCACCGACCGGTGATCAGCTCGGCGCCTTGGCTTCGATCGCCCGTAAGCTGCGCAACCCGAAGACCGCGGCGGCGCTACGCGATGCGCGTGACGGCATCGAAATGTATCGCACGCTCACGGCCGATTGATCTGCCGCGGATTGCCGGCGGGATTTTAGCAGCACATATTCAACACCGCGCTCGCCCGCTTTTCTGCCCGGCAAAGGAACCGATCATGGCCGATGAACTCGTTCTCTACACCAATCCGCAGTCACGCGGCCGCGTCGCCCGCTGGATGCTCGAGGAGGTCGGCGAGCCCTACAAGGTCGAAGTGCTCGACTATGCATCGACGATGAAGGCGCCGTCTTATCTCGCGATCAATCCGATGGGCAAGGTGCCGGCCTTACGGCACGGCGATGCCGTGGTGACCGAGACGGCGGCGATTTGCGCCTATCTGGCGGACGCGTTCCCGCGGGCCGGCCTCGCGCCACCGCCCGGACACAAATTGCGTGCGCCTTATTATCGTTGGCTGTTCTTTGCCGCCGGGCCGGTCGAATATGCCGTCAGCAACAAAGCTCTGGGTTTCATCGTGCCGCCAGACCGTGAGCGGATGATAGGCTACGGCAACGTGACGAAAGTTATGGAAGTGCTCGAAGCAGCGGTATCGCGCCCCGACTATCTGGCGGGAGATGCCTTCACCGCGGCCGATCTCGTGGTCGGTTCGCAACTCGGCTTCGGCATGATGTTTGGCACTATCGAAAAGCGGCCCACTTTCGAGCGCTACTGGCTGCGCGTCAGCAGTCGGCCGGCATGCCGCCGCGCCAACGAGATCGACGATGCCAAAGCGGCGGAACTGAAGAATGCAGCACCCTGATTTACGGCAGCCGCATCAGCGGCTGGCCGACGCGAACCGTCGCCCCTTCCCGGACATTGTCGCAGAGCGTGAAGCCATCGGGCGCGAACACGATAATCGTCGAGCCGTGCTGGAACCAGCCGAGCTCTTCGCCTTTGCCGACTTCAGTGTTACAGGCGATGACGCCGGGTCCGCGATAATCGCGATTCAACACGGGCTGCAGACAATGCAGACGGATGCTGGCAACGAGGATCGCCGCGACCGCCACTAACGTCACGGTCTGGCCGCCCACAGCGAGCGCCAGCGGCAGCACCGCCCGCTCGTTCTTGCAGAACAGCCGCTCGATCCGCTTGAGCGCGATCGGGTTGACGTTCCAGGCGTCGCCGGAGACGTAGATCACGCGATCGAGCCGGCCATCGTGCGGCGCGTGGAAGCGATGATACATGCTCGAAGTCAGTCGCAAAGTTACATAGCGGCCGTCGCGATGCGCTTCGACCAGATTGGGATCGCACAGTAAATCTTGCAGCGTGTAGGGAAAGCCTTTGGCTTGATAGAGTTCGGTTCCGGCAATCGCGCCACAGGCGCCGACAATGCCGTCGCACGGACTGACGAGAATATCGGCGGCGACATCGATGGGCCGCGCGCCGTCCTTCAGCTCGCGGATGAAGCAGTCGTGCAGGCTGCGAAATTCCGTCTTTTTGGCCTCGCTGAGATCGAGATCCGAAAACAGCCGCCAAATCGCGATTGACAGGTCGCGAATGAACGGTTGCTCGATTTGGCTGAACCAGCCGATAAACTGCGTCGCCAGACGACGCGGGATACGGTTGGTGAGCAGAAAATTGATGTCTTCCTGCGCGAAGATCCGCAGGATTTGGGTCCTCACCGTCATGGGACTGTAAAATCTCCGCGCTAAACCGCGATTCGATGACATGGGGCTCAACGAGTCTCGCCTTTTATGGCCTGGGCGCCGCAGCGGTTGCGACTTCGGTTGCGACCTTGAGGAAGCGGCTTGAACTGTCCCAGGCCAAGCACGGGTCGCTTGCCGGACACTCCCGCATCGCGCGCCGGCTCGCCGGCTTGGTGCCGTTCTACGACTATGGCGAGGACCGGTTTTTCTGCTCCGACGGTGCGCCGCCGGACATCGCCGCGAAGCGACGCGCCGGCTTCGAGCGGCTTTCGGTGCTTTACAAAACCCGCTTTGCCGAGACCATTCGGCGCACGGCCGAGGCAAGCGAATGTATTTCCGACCTGAAATTCACCGACGCTTACCGGGTGCCGTTCCAGTACAGTCGCAAAGTCAGCGCGGAGCTTCCCTCCACGGCCTTCGTCCAATCGACGAGCGGGGTGACGCTGACCGATCTTGACGGCAACCGCTTTTACGATCTGAGCGGCTCCTACGGCATCAATGTGCTTGGCTACGATTTCTACAAGACGGCGATCGACCGCGGCATCGCCCGCGTGCGCGAGCTCGGCCCGGTGCTGGGTCCCTATCATCCGGTGATCATCGAGAACACCAAAATCCTCCGGGAGATTTCGGGCCTCGATGACATCTCGTTTCACATGTCCGGTACCGAAGCCGTGATGCAAGCGGTACGGCTTGCCCGATACCACACCAAGCGATCGCATCTGGTGCGGTTCTGCGGCGCCTATCACGGCTGGTGGGGTGACGTGCAGCCCGGCATCGGCAATCCGGTGCCCGCGCACGAGACTTACACCCTCACCGAAATTTCGGAGGAGACGCTGCGTGTGCTGCGCCGGCGGCGCAACATCGCCTGCGTCTTGGTCAATCCCTTGCAGGCACTGCACGTCAATGCGTCCGATGCGTCCGATTCGGCGCTCGTCGACAGCGCGCGAGCCGCGCATTTCGACCGGGAAGCCTATGCTGAATGGCTCAAGCGGCTGCGCGCGGTTTGCTCCGAACGCAATATCGTTCTGATATTCGATGAAGTCTTTGTCGGTTTCCGTCTCGCCAAGGGCGGCGCGCAGGAGTATTTCGGGGTACGGGCCGACCTCGTGACCTACGGCAAGACGCTCGGCGGCGGACTGCCTATCGGCGTGGTCTGCGGCAAGAGCCACTTGATGAAGCGCTTCCGCGACGACCGCCCGGGCGACATTTGCTTTGCGCGCGGCACGTTCAACTCGCATCCTTACGTCATGGCAGCGATGAACGAATTCCTGCGCTATCTGCGAACGCCGGAGGCCGACGCGTTGTACCGGAACTTGGATGCTGTTTGGAACGAACGCGCGCGAGCGCTGAACCGCCGGCTTGCCGCGGAGGAGCTGCCGGTCGAAGTGGCGAACATCTCGTCGATCTGGACCGTCTGCTACACCAAGCCGTCGCGTTATAATTGGATGCTGCAGTATTATCTGCGCGCCGAGGGACTTTTTCTGACCTGGACCGGCACCGGGCGCTTGGCTTTCAGTCTCAACTACACCGGAGCGGATTTTTCGGCAGTCGCCGACCGCTTTGTCGCCGCAGTCAGAGCCATGAAGGCAGACGGCTGGTGGGAAAATCCGGCGACCACCAACAAGACGATCAAGCGTGCCGTCTTGAAGGAGATGATCGCGCACCGGCTGTTTCCCTTGCGCCTGCGTTAGCGGCAATCGGTTCGCTGAACCGCCACATTACGCAGAACTCGGCGATCAGCTGGTGCGCGGCAGTTCCGGCAGCTCTTCAGCGTCGTCCTCGTCGTCCCAATGATGCAGACCGATCTCGGGATCGATCAACTCGCCGCGCAGCAAGGCGAGCGGAGCCTTGTGATAGATTTTGATATCGTGAAACGGATCGGTCAGGATCTTGGTGGCCCAAACCAGCCCGGTCTGCACGTCCTTGATGACGAATAGCTGGACGGTGCGGAACACCACGCCGCCGACACCAAGAACGAGCCAGATGATCGCGACGTGGTCGATAAACTCTCTTTTGCCGGCGGCCGGCGCGAACACACCGAAAAAGCTCGGGCTGAAGTAGAGCACGAGAGGCGACAGTGCCCAAATTGACAACAGAACGACCTTGCGGCGCAGATTGTAGCCGACTTTGATCTCTTCCTTGTACTCGTGGGTGGCGTTGTTGATGACGTCATAATCCTTTGGCTCGAAGAAAAAATGCCCGGTCTGACGGGTTGTCATCGCCACCAGCCACCCGGCCAGCGCCGAAATCGCCGGATCCTTGAAGATCATCACATAGGAGAACAGAAAGCTGATCGCACTGACGAGGTGAAGCGACTGGTTGATCCGGCTGTGATGATAGTAGCGATGATCGTCCCAGCGCTGGGTCCGTAAAGCCTCTAGAAAGTTTTCCATGTTCTCTGTCCCCGTCGGTGCAGCCGTCCGGTCTGGGTATGGCGATTCGGTGAACCCCTCGTGACAGAAAGGCCGTCGCCACCGTGACAATGAGCCGGCGCATGACGGCGCCGTGACCGTCAGCGAGATGATTTATTGACGAAGATGGCTGATCAACCCGCGGCGCGGACCGGTTCGTCATGGTAAGCGCGACCGGCGCCACCATCCTTGCCGAAGCGGATCAAACTAAAATGCCCGAGCGGGGGCATGGCGCGGCGTTCGAGGAGCCGCATGCCGGAAGCCCGCTCGGCCCACCGCGTGTAACGTTCGAAGGAAAATTCCGTGCGCCAGCCGAGCTTGCGCGCCGCTGGCTGGAACCAATGTTCCAGCGAGCGCCGCAAGCCCGCCTCCGCGCCGACACGGCTGACCAGAACGATTTCGCCGCCGGGCTTCAGCACGCGGGCAAATTCATCCAAGGTCGCTTCCGGATTCGGCACTGTGGTGATGACATATTGCGCCACCACAACATCGAACGAATTGTCGGGGAAGGACAGATGCTCGGCATCCATCACCCAGAGGCCGTCGACATTGCTCAGGCCGAATTCGGCGACGCGCTCCTCTGCCTTGCGCAACATGGGCGCGGAAATATCGACGCCGCACAGCCGGCAATCTTTTGAGTAATGCGGCAACGAAATTCCGGTACCGACCCCGACTTCGAGAATGCGTCCGCCGACGCGCTCGGCGGCGGCGATCGCCGCTTGACGGCCGCGTTCGAACACCGCGCCAAAAACCAAGTCGTAGACGGGCGCCCATCGCGCATAGGCTTTGGTGACCGTCTGATTGTCCAAATCCGTCTCAGACCGAGTGTTCATGCGTAACCCTTGTGTTGCAATTTGGCACGAGCGTTTGCGTGGCTGGGTCAGGTTCGTTTTCGGCTATCGGGACTACCCTCTCGGCTTCGCATGCCGCGCCCAGCGCCACTTTGCGCGCATGACCGATGAATTGCCTGGCGCTGTTTTCCCAGGAATAGCGCAAGGCGAATTCGCGGCATGACTCGCGCGAAATCCAGAGCGCCTGCATACAGGCCGTACGCAGGTCCTCGCTTAAAACGCCGATCGAATTGTCGCCGATGACGTCTTTCGGGCCGGTGACCGGATAGGCGGCGATCGGAACGCCGCTGGCGAGCGCCTCGAGCTGCACGACGCCGAAAGTGTCGGTGCGGCTTGGAAAAACGAATACATCGGCCGCGGCGAGATGCGCGGCAAGAATGCCGTTGTCCAACTGGCCAAGGAATTTGGCGGCCGGGAAACGCCGTTTGAGTTCCGCTTCTTGCGGTCCGGCACCGATGATTACCTTGGTGCCGGGCAAATCGAGCGACAGGAAGGCCGGGAGATTCTTTTCAACGGCGACGCGGCCCACGGTCATAAATATAGGCCGCGGGAAATCGAGATCGATGGCGCGGTCGGGACGGAACAGATCGACATCGACGCCTCGCGTCCACATGCCCAGATTGCCAAACCCACGATCCGACAGCTCAGTCATCAGCGACGGCGTTGCCACCATTGTGACCGCGGCGGCGGCGTGAAACCGCCGCAGTGCGTTGTAGATCCATTGCTGCGGGATCGGCGAGCGCGCTGAGATGTACTCGGGGAACCGCGTCGTATAGCTTGTCGTGAACGGGCGGCCCTGCCTGATGCAGTAGGCACGCACGGCGTAGCCGATCGGTCCCTCCGTCGCGAGATGGATCGCATCCGGTCTTGTCGTCTCAATATGCTCGGCGATACGCTTGCGCCGCGGCATCGCGAGACGCAGACCGGGATAGGTCGGCACCGGGAAAGTCCAGAACCCTTCCGGCGACAGGAAGTCAATCTCGACGCCAAGCTTGGCGGCAGCGCGCGCCAGCGAGCCCAGAGTACGCACCACCCCGTTGACCTGCGGACGCCACGCGTCCGTCGCGACCAAGACCTTCATTGTGGTGCTTTCGGCCCACCCTGGGCGGCCGCCGTGTTGTCGAATCGCATGCAACAACAATTACGACTTCGTATCTCATTTGTGTGACGGTGAAGACAAGTTCGCGCTGGGCGCGGCTTTGAGCGTAACAATGCTGTTACAAATGGATGGGAATTTCCCGCCACGATTCGTCTGATGGAGTCGATTTGGACCTGGCAGCATCGCTCCCCTTCACGCAGACGATCGTCCGCGGGTTCGGTCGAAGCAAGATCAGCGTTGCGATCAGTCTCGTGATCGTCGTCATCGCCGCCGCCACGCTATATCATTTGTTGCGCGGTATCGACGTCGGCAAAGTCATTGCTGCGCTCGGGGCGCAGTCGGGGCTTCATATCCTGATTTCAGCAATGCTGGTCGTCGCCGGCTACACCAATCTTGTCTGCTACGACCTGTTCGCGCTGCATACGATCGGCAAGCACAAAATCCCGCTCCGGGTGGCGGCCTTTGCAAGTTTCACCAGCTACACCATCGGCCACTCGCTCGGCGCCGCGACGGTGACCTGCGGGCTGCTGCGGTTCCGCGTCTACTCATTCTGGAACCTGAACATCGTCGATGTCGCCAAGATCGCCTTCGTCACTGGAATGACTTTCTGGTTGGGCAACATATTCGTGCTTGGCACCGCCGTCACCTACCAGCCGGACGCACTTGGCGTGTTTGATCAACTGCCGCCGTGGATCAACCGGCTGATCGGGCTGACGGGTTTGTTCGTGCTCGCTTGCTATCTGCTTTGGCTCATTCCGCAGCCGCGGATCGTGGGTCGGGCGAATTGGCGGATCTCCCTGCCCGATCTGCGGCGCACGCTCTTGCAAGTCGGCATCGGCACGCTCGATCGCTGCCTGGCATCGCTGTCAATCTTCATGCTGCTGCCAAACAGTCCCAGCGTCGGCCTCGCGACCATCGTCGTCGTCTTCGTGCTTGCGACGCTGCTTGGAGCGGCCAGTCATACGCCCGGCAGCCTCGGCGTGGTCGAGGCTGCGATCCTGATCGGTCTGCCGCAATATCCGCGCGAGGACCTGCTCGCGACATTGCTGACGTTCCGTGTGCTCGATTTCTTTCTGCCACTTTTGCTCGCCACATTTATGTTCGGGTTGCGCGAATTGCGGCTCCTCGCGCGACGCCATGGCCGGCACACCGACACGCCTGTAACCTTGTAAGGCCATAGCCCCCACGTTAAGGTCGCTGCCGGTCGAATTGGGGCTGCAGGTGGCGAGTGGGATTATGGCTCCAGCGTTGCGGCGCAAACCGCCGTGGGGATGGAACAAAGGCCGGCTCATAGCGGTAATTCCAGTCGGCATCGCACTAATTGCCGGATCAGGACACCAAGCCGCCGCCGAAACGATCGAGGCGGCGCTCGCCAGAGCTTACGAGACCAATCCACAGCTCAATGCTCAACGCGCCATCGTCCGTCAAACCGATGAGAGCGTGCCGCAGGCGCTGTCGGGATATCGCCCGACGATCTCGGCCAACGCCAGTATCGGGCGGCAGTACACCGATATCCGGCAGACCATTCCGCCGCTTCCTCCCACTTTGCCGAATGGCGTGTCGTTTTCAGCGCAGGGCCTGAGCACGCCGCAGACGATCGGCGGCACCGTGTCGCAGACGCTGTTCAACGGCGAGCGGACCGCGAACAAAGTTCGGGCCGCGGAGAGCCAGATTTCCGCCGCGCGCGAAACATTGCGCATGATGGAAGCGTCGGTATTGCTGTCCGCCGCTACCGTCTACATGGACATGTCCCGCGACACCGCCAATCTCGAAGTCCAACAGAACAATGTTCGCGTCCTTGATCGTACGCTCGAAGACACGCGCAACAGATTCGCCGCCGGCCAGGTGACCACGACCGATGTCGCGCAATCCGAGGCGCAATTGGCGGCCGCCCAGGCCACCATGCATGCTGCCGAATCGACGCTGATGACGACGCGCGCAAACTATCGGCGCATCATCGGCGTGGAGCCGGAGAATCTCGCGCCAGCTTCGGCCGTCGACAGGCTCGCCCCCTCGACGCTCAACACCGCGATTGCGGTCGGCACCGCGCAAAATCCCAATGTCCTCGCGGCGCTGTACGGGGTCGACGTCGCGCAATTGCAAGTCAAGATCGCGGAAGGCGCGCTGTGGCCGACCTTGACCGGGCAGTACAACATCCAACAGCAGATTTTTCCGCAGCTGTTGACGCCCAAGGATTTCACCAACACGGTGATGCTCAATTTGTCGGTTCCGCTCTACCAGGGAGGCGCCGAGTATTCGGCGATCCGTCTCGACAAGGAAAACGTCGACCAGCAGCGGCTGACCGTCGATCAAATCCGCGATCAGACCCGGGCCGATGTCGTTCAAGCGTGGGGCCAGCTTCAGGCAGCGAAGGCACAGATCGAAGCGGCGGAGCGCCAGAATGACGCCGCCGCGCGGGCGTTGACCGGCGTCCGCAACGAGGCGCTTGCCGGCCAACGCACGACCCAGGATGTCCTCAATGCCGAGCAAGTGCTGGTCAATGCCCGCCAAACCTTGATCGTTGCTCAGCACGATCGGGTCGTCGCCTCGTACAGTCTATTAGCCGCGGTGGGGCGGCTATCGGCGAAGGATCTGAAGCTACCCGTGTCGATCTACGACCCCACGGTACACTATCAGCAGGTGCGCGACTCCTGGATCGGCGTCCGTACCCCGAGCGGCCAGTAGCTGTCTCTTGGCCACGGCGGGTATTCGCGGGCCGAGATGCTTCCATCAGCCCGCCGCCATCGCCCTTATCTCTTGGCGTGCGGCGACGGTTCGATACGCGCCATATTGGCTTGCAGCCAATACGCCGCAATGACGAGTTTCGGATCGTCGATCAGGCCCTTCGCCAACCGCGCGAATAATTCTTCGACGCTCATTTCCAAGACTTGGATGTCTTCGTCGCCGAGGCCGCCGCCCTTGCCCGGCCTCACCGCTTTGCTGACCTCTGCGAAGTAGAGAAAAATGCGCTCCGACGTGCCGCCGGGAGATGAGAGAAACTTGCAAATCAGTTCCGGGGTTTTGATCTGATAGCCCGTCTCCTCCAAGGTCTCCCGAATGGCCGTCTGCTCGGCGGTCTCATTCCGACCGACTATGCCCGCCACCACTTCGGTGATCCAACCGTCGGCGACGGTCGGATCGTCGCGACGCCGGCCGATCATGGCCGACACTTTGAATTGCTCCACCAGCACCACTGATTGCGCATCGGCATTGAATAGAAGCACGGCCGCCGCATCGCCGCGCTCGAAATTCAGGCGCCGCTGATCGGCACTCATTTCGCCGTCGTATTGCTGATGCGAGACGACAATCTCGTCTATTTTGAAGAAGTCATCGAACAGACGCCTTTGACTTTTGATCTCAACGCGACGGTGGCCCTGCATTGGATGCCCCTGCCACAGGTCCTTCCTGACGACGGTTGGCGGAGGGAGTGGGATTCGAACCCACGATACGGTTTCCCGTATACACGCTTTCCAAGCGTGCGCCTTCAGCCACTCGGCCACCCCTCCGGATCACGGAAGCGAGCGCAATATAGCGGCCGGGGTTTGAGTTACAACCCGCGCAAAAAATAGCCGCCGCCACGGGCACAAACCGCAGTCCATGCATCAAATCAGCGATAAGCCGTGGAGTGGAACTCTCGCCCAGCCTTACCGTTATCCCGCAGTCCTAACGAGGCGACACAAGAGGAAGTCATGGGACGCGGGCTATTGCTATGGCTCCTCGGCATTCCACTGCCGCTCATTCTTCTGATTTGGGTGCTTGGCGGCCTCCACGGCTGATATTGCCAGGCCAAAGACAGGCGACGTGTAAGTGAGAGGCCCGGCGCGAGTCGGGCCTCTTGCTGTGCGCGCCATCGCTTCCGCCGGCGCATGCCTTGCCTTACATTAGCGGCATGAATCCGCGCCCCGACGATTATCTCGTTCGCCCCAATCCGCTCGATCCGCGCCTGACCGAGCGCGTCACCGGCGTCGATCAGACCGGCGCCCTGGTTGAAACCGCAGTGGTGGTGGAGCGCGCGCTGACGATCTTCCTCAACTCGCAGGAGATCGTCACCGCGATGACCATCAACGACCATCCGGAATACTTGGCGCTAGGCTACCTCCTCAACCAGAACATGCTCAAGGCCGACGATGTGATTACCGGCGTCGACTATGACGAAGAATTGTCAGTCGCGGTCGTGCGCACCAAGCGCAAGACCAATTACGAAAAGAAGCTGAAGAAGAGGGTGCAGACCTCCGGCTGCGCCCAAGGCACGGTGTTCGGCGACCTGATGGAGGCGCTGGAGAACGTGACGCTGCCGCCGGCCGAGCTGCGGACCTCCTGGCTTTACACACTCACGCACAAGATCAATACGACGCCGTCGCTTTATCTCGAGGCCGGCGCCATCCATGGCTGCGTGCTGGCGGTCAAGGACTGTCCCATCGTCTATATGGAAGACGTCGGCCGCCATAATGCCGTCGACAAAATCGCCGGCTGGATGTTCAAAAACCACGTCGGCGCCGCCGACAAGATTTTTTACACAACCGGCCGGCTTACCTCCGAAATGGTGATCAAGACGGTGCGCATGGGCATCCCTATTTTGGTGTCGCGCTCCGGCTTCACCGCCTGGGGCGTCGAACTGGCGCGCAAGGCCAATTTGACGCTGATCGGCCGTGCCCGCGGCAAGCGCTTCATCGCGCTCTCCGGTCAACAGCGTATCGTCTTTGATCAGGATCTGGCTTATGTCGAAGAGGAAAGCGTCAAGCACCGGCGCAAGGCCGCGGTGCACGACGACTGAGCTGAAGCCCGCGTGATGATCCCCGCTACTCTCGGCCTCGTGCTTGCCGGCGGCTTGGCGCGCCGCATGGGCGGCGGCGACAAGGCGCGGCTCTCGATCGGCGGCGAGACGATTATGCAGCGCGTGCTGGCCTGCATCGAGCCGCAATGCGACCGCGTCATCATCAATGCCAATGGCGATCCGGCGCGCTTCGCCGATAGCGGCCTGCCGGTCGTCGCCGACAGCGTGCCGGATTTTGCCGGTCCGCTCGCCGGCATTCTCGCCGGACTCGATTGGGCCGCGGCCTATGCCCGGAACTGCGACTGGGTTCTCAGCGTGCCGGGCGATTGTCCGTTTCTGCCGAAAGATCTGGTCGCGAGGCTGCATCAGGCGCGTCTTGCGGCGGGCACGCCGCTCGCCTGTGCGCGCTCGGGCGAATGGCGCCATCCGGTCATCGGCCTTTGGCCGGTGCGATTGCGCGACGATCTGAAGCATGCGCTGATCGATGACGGCCTGCGCAAGATCGAGATCTGGACCGCGCGCCACGGCGTCGCCATCGCCGACTGGCCGGCCGAACCGGTCGATCCGTTCTTCAATGTCAACACGCCCGACGACGCGGCGCGCGCCGAGGCGCTTGCTACGTGCTATCCCGGCCTTCAGCCGACCAGCGACGCGTAAGACAGAAAGCCGACCGAAGCGCCCGGCTCGATCTGGGTCACGTCCTCGCCGAGCTCGGCCAGGCCATCGGTCTCCGTCAGCGAGGTGAGAACGCCGGCGCCGTCCTGTTCATATTTGTGGGCTTCGATGGTGCCGTCGGCGGCTTTGCGCAAAGCGACCCGAATATATTCGCGCCGGCCTTTCCGCTTCTTGTAATGGAACGCGGAACGCGCCGGCATGGCGACGAGCGGCTCCGGCAAGGCTCCGGACAGCCGCAACAACAAAGGCCGCACGACGCGAACGAAAGTGACGAAGACCGCCACGGGATTCCCCGGCAATCCGACAAAGGCCGCGCCGCTGCCGTTACCCCCGGGTATGACGCCCATCGCCACCGGCCGGCCCGGCTTTATCGCGACGCGCCAAAATACCAACCGGCCGATGCTTTCGATCGCCGTGCGCACATGGTCGGCTTCGCCGGTCGACACGCCGCCCGACGTCAGAACGAGATCGTGATCGGCCGCCGCATCGGTCAGCGCGCGTTTCAGTTCTTCCGGATCATCGCTCAAGATGCCGAGATCGGTTATCTCGGCGTTAAAGCGCGCGATCAATCCCGAGAGCAGATAGCGGTTGGAATCGTAGAGCGCGGCGCCCGGCAATGCCGCGCCCGGCTCGACGATCTCGTCGCCGGTCGAAAACAATGCGACCCGCACGCGCCGGCGCACATCGAGCGCGGTGAGGCCGAGCGCTGCAGCCAGCGCAACATGCTGCACGGCGAGCCGCCGTCCCGCCGGCAAGGCAATTGCCCCCGCCCGCATATCCTCGCCAGCGAGCCGCCGATTGGCGCCGCGCTGCAATCCCGCCGGCACGACCACGCAATCGCCTTCGACGCGGCAGTCTTCCTGCATAAAGACGGTATCGGCACCGGGCGGCATCGGCGCGCCGGTAAAAATGCGAATCGCTTCGCCCGTTTTCACGACATGGTGCGCCGCATGACCGGCGGTCGCCCGATCGACGATGGTGAGGCGCTTCTCGCCATCGAACGCGAGATCGTCGCCCTGCACCGCGTAGCCGTCGACGGCGGAATTGTCGAACGGCGGTACATTGACGGACGCGACGACATCTTCGGCGAGCACGCGGCCTGCCGCTTCGCGCAACGCCACGGTCTCGCGGCCGTCGACCGGCGCAACCCGGGCAGCAATCAGGCTCTCGGCCTCGCTGACCGGAAGCAACGGACCGTTGAAGGCGAAACAATCGTCGTTGAGCTGCGCCATCACGCTTTTCCGAGCGATGCTGCGATCTGTTCGCGCGGCCGCGCCTCGGCCTGCAAGACGTTGGCGATACCCTCGATGTCGTCGAGCATCAGCACCGGTACCTGTGCTTGCGGCAGCGGCGCATCGGTGGCGACGGCGACGATGCAATCATCGTCGGGGTGCAAGAGCGGCTTGCCGACGGCGGCACGGTAGACTTCGAGCTTGGGATACGACTGCCGCTTGAAGCCTTCGACGATGACGAGGTCGACGGGCGAAAGCTTCGTCAGCATGTCGATAAGCAACGGCTCGGTTTCGCCCCGCAGCTCGTGGACGATGGCC
>Ga0335078_10003140_pt1 | contig 24674 bp, 22 predicted proteins | sample Lox_Sample_32_FD_206711 | JGI IMG/M metagenome (GOLD analysis project Ga0335078, IMG submission 206711) | Soil microbial communities from Loxahatchee National Wildlife Refuge, Florida, United States - Lox_Sample_3.2 | ecosystem: Environmental > Terrestrial > Soil > Wetlands | place: USA... | reverse complement strand
CCGTTGAACGCAGTCGCGGAAATTACGCGAGCGCGCGAGTCCGACGTGCATCAAGTCGACGGTTCGGAGGTCTTGCAGTTGCGCAACAAAGTTCTTCCGCTGGTCCGCCTCGGTCACGCTCCCGAAGCGCGCCTCGCTGGTTCGCGAGCAAAGATCTTCGTCCTCGTAATCACATTGGGTGAGCGCAAGCTGGGCTTGATTGTGGATGCTCTGGAAGGCGAAGGCGAGCTGGTGATCAAAGCGTTGGATGACCAGACCGTGGCTACTGATCTGGTAAGCGGTGCATCGATTCTGGGGGACGGCAGGGTCGTGCTTGTGTTGAATCTCGCGGCCATTCTCGAGCGCTATTCCAAAGCCCGCGGCGAAGCGACGAATGCAATCGCTTCCGGATTGCTGCTCACGCAAGCGGACCGTGCCCGCGAACTTCAGACCGGCGCCAGGGGGCAGGCATGAGTGCAACGGTCAGAGTCCTGGTCGTCGACGATTCGGCGCTCATGCGGAAGCTGATCCCCCAGATTCTGCAAAGCGACAGCTCGATCGAAGTGGTGGGGACGGCAATGGACGGCAACTTCGGCCTGCGAAAAATCGATGAGCTCAAACCCCAAGTTGTCACCGTCGACCTTGAGATGCCGGGAATGGGCGGACTGGATATGCTGAAAGCCATCATGCGCCGCCATCGTTTGCCGGTGATCGTCGTGAGTTCACACAGCACACAGGGAGCCTCGGTGACCCTGCAAGCGCTTTCGCTGGGGGCATTTGATTTCGTAGCCAAGCCGCACGATGTTTCGGCACGCATGCCAGAGATCGCGCAAGAGCTGATTGCCAAAATCAAAGCCGCCGCGCAAAGCGGAGGCGTGCGCTTGCGGCCATTGTCGGAAACCACGCTGCCCGCGATCAAGGCGCAACTCGACACCAAGCGCGTACCCACGCGGGTGATTGCGGTGGGAATTTCCACCGGCGGGCCGCACGCTCTGCAATACATGCTTTCTCAGCTGCCGGCGGATTTTCCGGGAAGCATCGTCGTCGTGCAGCACATGCCGGAAGGCTTCACGGAAATGTTCGCCCGGCGGATGGATGAGATTTGCGCGATCGGAGTGAAGGAGGCGCAGTCCGGCGATCTTTTGCTGGCCGGGCGCGCGTTGATTTGTCCCGGCAGCCGGCACATCAAGGTGAAGCGTCTGCCGTTGGGTGACGTTGTGGTGCTCAGCGATGAGCCGCGAGTGAATGGGCACAGGCCGTCCGTGGATGTGCTGTTTCGCAGTCTGGCCGAGGAATTTGGTCCCAAGGGCGTCGCCGTCCTGATGACCGGCATGGGTGAGGACGGAGCGCTGGGCCTGGGAGCGGTCAAGAGTAAGGGCGGATTGACGATTGCTCAGAATGAGGAATCCTGTGTGGTTTACGGCATGCCCCGTGCGGCCATTGAACGCGGCTTCGCTCTGCGAGTGGTCCCGCTGGAAGCGATGGCGAACACTCTGCAAGTGCAATGCATGCCGGAGCGAAAGCCCGGAGACTTCGCGGAGGGTGGCAATAATGGTAAGGCCGCAGGAGCGGCGCAGAGTTAGATTTCACCGGCGAAACCACGCCGGGATGAGTGAATTTAGGGAGGTCATCATGGAGCAGTTTGCACCTGTAAAACGAGCGAAGGATGGGCAGCCCGTCCGCTACCTGGTGGTGGACGACTCAGTCTTCGCGCGCAAAAATCTGGCCCGGATCATCGAGAGCTTCGGCGGACAACTCGCCGGAGAAGCGGGAGACGGCGCCACTGCCATCACAGAATATGAACGCAGCCAGCCCGATATCGTGCTGATGGACATCACCATGCCGCAGATGGAAGGGATTGAAGCGGCGGAGAAGATCGTCCGCCAACATCCTGAAGCGCGCATCGTCATGGTGTCTTCGGTGGGATATCAGGAAAACATCGTCGCAGCCTTGCAACGTGGCGCACGGCACTTCGTACAGAAACCGGTCAAGCCCGAGGTTTTGTACGAAGTCATCAAGTACGTACTGGGTGAAGATGCGGTTGTGGCCAATGCCACTGGCGCAGGAGCCTGATTATGAAAATGGAGCTGATCCAGCCCTTTATCAACGCGGCGGACGCTGTGTTGGCGGAAGGGCTGCAGTGTCCCACATCGATCGCCAGCCTGACCATGGAAGAGGAAGCCTATCGTCGAAAAGGCGTGGCCGCGCTCATCTGGGTCACCGGCGATATCGAGGGGCGAATTATTTTGGATCTCGATTCTGAGACCGCAGTGCGAGTGGCCAGCAAATTCGCCGGCGCCGAGCTTCCGGAGTCCGATGCCTTGGTGCGTGAGACTGTGTGCGAACTGGCGAACCAGGTCACGGGCAATGCCATAACCTCACTCAATGACCAGGGATTTCATTTCCGCGTGCATCCGCCGGTGGTTCACACCACGGACGGCGCGCGGAGCAGCGAAGATACCGAAGCATTGGTCATCTGCTTTGATACGGAAGTGGGCAGCATTTTTATGAATATCGCGCTTCGTCACCACCGGCAGCAGCCTGACTTGATGGCGGCTGCAGGGCGGTGAACCACAGCTTGCAAGACCGGACTGAACCTCGCTTCTCTTCCTGTTTCTCGCAAAATCAAAGTCCTGCTTTTTCGCAAAACCAAAACTGAGCGCCTTTCATGGCCCGGCCAGCATGAAGACGGGATTCTGCGCCAGTGTGGGGACTCCGGTTCCAGTCTGCGGCGAGCCGAGCGTGCAACCAAAGGGATTCTGCACCGTGATCGTTCCGGCACCGAGACCGGTGATGGTAAATGTGCCGTTATTCGAGGGCGGCGTAGAGGAAGATGATGAAGGACAACTTGCCAATCCCGTTACCGCCAGGAACTGACCGACACGAAAAACTGATCCCGAAACCGGCGTGTAGTTGTAAGTAACGCTCGACCCATTTAGCGTGGCTGCGGAGATGTTGATTGCCGGCGACTGGAAAACGCTGGGCGGAGCGAACAGCGAAAACAACCCGTTGGTAGCGGAATCGATCAGCAGCGTGTCGTCGGAGGTTCTGATAACCGAAACGTTTCCGGAATCGCAGTTTGAAATATAGACTTGCGAGCCGTCGGCAGCCGCTACATCCGATACGCGAAATGGCAGTGGAGACGCCCCAAACGGTGAAGTCCCACAGCCCGTCGGGTTAGCCGTATCGACCTGAACCTGGGTTTGAGTCGGATCGAGCGGCGCGAGAGTGCGGATCGTGTTATTCAGAAGATTCGCTACCGATACCTGCCACTCGATAACCGGAGGATTCTGAGTGTTGTCGAGGAAGTAGCTGGCCACGTATGCCCGGCTGGCGTCCGGCAGAACTGCGATCGAAACAGGATGACACGCGGCGATGGCACAAAGCGCCGTTCCCGCCGGCGCCACGGTCAGATCGATCGAGCCGATTGCGGTCGGAGGGTCCGTCGACGCGTCCAGCACGGCCACGCTGGTTGAGCTTGGATTCACGACATAAAGACGAGTACGGACCTTGTCGTAAACCATGTAGTTGGCGCCGACGCCGACTGAGACATTCCCCAGTACCGTATCCGTGGCACTGTCGATTTCCGAGACTGTTCCGCTGCCGCTATTCAGCACATAGACTCTGAATCCCGCCGGCGGCGTCTGCACGGCATCGGGACGGGCAATGGCCCAGACCGGCGACGTGCCGGTCGGGATCGTCGTGATCACGGTGCGGCTCACCGTGTCGATGCTGGAAACCGTGCCGTCTCCTGAATTCGCAGCATACAGCTTTCTGCCATCGGCTGTTTCCGCCAGGGCGACCGGCTTCAGGCCCACGTTGAGCGGGGGATTGAGCAGGAGGTTGGTTCCAGTGGGAATCACTCCGACCGTGTTGTTCCCAAAATTGGCGACGTAGATATTTCCGGTCTCGGTGGTATGAACGAATACGGGTTTCGAGCCTGTGGGCAAACTGGTTGTAGTCACCGGGCCAATGCTGTTCGGAGGCAGGGACGAAATCGTATCCTCGAGGCTGTTCGCTATGTACATGCGAATGGCGTTGGGCATGAGAACGGCGTGAATTGGCCCCAGGCCCAGGGGCGCAACTCCAATGTTAGTGTCGCCTGAAACGTCAATGTGGCTGCTGGCGCCGCCATTGTTAGGGCCATTCGAGCTGAGCACGTAAATCGCGTGCGTGGCCGAAGGACTTGTCGGGGACGGAACCAGAGGCGTAGCTACGGGACGAAAAGTGTCTCCGCAACTAGCGCAAATCAACAGGGCAAATAAGCCTAACGTTAGCCGCAACGCACGAGACAAAGTCATCGACACCTGGAAGAGTCTCTGGGTACTTTGATGCAGAGTGGACTATTTTACCCGCTGGAAAGAATGCGCGCCAGAGCAGTGCCGGAATGCCGGCCCCGGAACCGGATCAGTAGGATCGCTGGTGTCCCCTGACCTTGACATTGCCGAAAGGCTTCAACCTCGGCCCCGGGTTCTTTTCCCGCCCACGGCTTCCTTAGCGGTCGCCGCCGGCTTCTTCTTCCCTTCCATCTCAGCAAGACTTTGTTTGAGCGCGGCCATCAGATCAACCACCGGGGCGAGCTTCTTGGGCTTCTCGACTTCGGCGATCTTGCCACCCTCCAGCTTGGTCTCGATCAGCTTCTTTACATTGTCCTGGAAAGTGTCGTGATATTTCTCCGGCTCCCAATCGGCGGCGAGTGCTTCGATCAGCTGGTGCGCGACTTTTACTTCGGCTTCTTTCAACTCCACGTCGGGGGCGCCAAATCCGTCTACTTTTCTGACCTCGTCTTCGTAGTACATGGTGTGCAGCATTAACCCGCCCTGCGTCGGCCGCAAGAAAACCGTGTACTCGCGATTGTGCATGGTGAGCTTGGCGATTGCCACGTAATCGCTCTCTTCGAGTGCCTTGGTTAAAAGGGCGTAAGGACGCCGTCCAGCCTCTTCGGGCAACATGTAATAAGAAGATTCGAAGTACACAGGATCGACGTCAGCAGCCTTTACGAACTCCAGGATTTCCATGGTCTTGGCGGTCTGCGGCTCGATCTTCTTGATCTCATCCGGCTCAACCACCACATATTCGCCTTTGCGATACTCGTATCCCTTCACGATTTCGTTGCGCTCGACCACCTTGCCATCCGCCAGGCAGACGTATTGCTGCTTAAGCCGGGAAAGGTCGTCGCGATGCAGCATGTTGAAGGAAATGCCGTTGCTGCGGGCGCCGGAAAACAGGCGCACCGGCATGGAAATCAATCCGAATGTCAGATAACCAGACCAAACTGAGGCCGCCATGGTTCACCCCGTAGAGTTCGGCGCCAGAGCAGCGCCAGGTTCTTGAGTTTAGACTACCTTTTCGCGTCTCAGGGACAACGTAAAATAAGGAATCGAAAGCGAAAGCCCAACTAATAGTCTTGTTTTCAAGGGCCTACAACAAATAGGGTTATCGATTGAAGTATCGCAATTTTAAGCGTAAGGCTCAGCACTTTCATGCCTCACCACATTCTGACCGGCGCGGCGCTCACTCTGGCCTTTGCGGTTCTGGCCCGTGTTCTGCGAGGGGTCACCACGGCAGGAGCGGTGGCGGGAGCTGTGTTTTGTTTCGTTTTATATATCGGCGCTGGGCCGGGCGCGATTGTTGTACTCATGCTGGTTTTCGCGTTCACCTGGGCCGCAACCCGCCTAGGATACCGACGCAAGCAAAAGCTCGGAACTGCGGAACGAGCGGGAGGCCGCAAAGCTTCACAGATCTGCGCAAATTTGGGTGTCGCGGGAATTTGTGCTGCTCTCCACGCAGCCAAACCGGGCGATCCGGCGTTGCTCGTCGCCATGGCCGCAGCCCTCTCGGAGGCCGCCTCCGACACGGTTTCCAGCGAACTGGGCCAGGCTTCTGGCGATATGCCTCGATTGATCACCACTTGGGAGCGAGTCCCGGTCGGCGCAAATGGCGGCGTCAGCATCGCTGGAACTGTTGCCGGAGCAATTGCAGCTTTGGTCTTAAGCGTCTTTTGCGCGGCATTAGGAATTGTGAGGTGGAAGTTATCAGGCATCGTCGCTGGCGCGGGCGTTTTAGGGATGTTGGCCGACAGTTTCCTGGGCGCCACGCTCGAGCGGCCCGGCTGGCTGAACAACGATGCAGTCAACTTGCTCGGCACCTTGATCGCAGCACTGCTGGCCTTTTTTCTGGCTTTCTAAAATAATTTCGCTGGCTCTCCGGTAGTTCATGTCCTCAGGTTCCTTGCCGCTTCCAATCACGCAAATGAGAATGGAACGTAAGCTTCACAGGATGATTAGGCTGCGATTTGCGCCGCTTCGCAAATTTTTCTTTCGATTGAGCGAATTGCAATGCAGGCCAGCACAACCATGCGGATTCAGACATTCGTAATCGGGATCGCGCTGGCGCTCGCCTTGCTGCTGTTTGCCAAACGGCATACGGAATCCGCTCCACACACGCCGTTTCGAGCCGTAATCGACCTGACCTCGTCAGAATCCAAAGGAACGACAGGAATCGAGGCTCCCGGACGCTTGGTTCCGGGCATGTGGATCGTGGATGAAATCCCTCCTGAGCGACTCATTGCGCCGCTGGTTGTTCTCGACGTCAGCGCGGCGGTGAGCAACGACCCGCAATACGAGATTTCTGTCGAAGACATCGCCGCCTGGGAGCAGGCCCACGGCCAGGTTCCCCTGGGCGCAGTCGTGTTGGCTCGCACGGAAGCAGATCGCTCGCGCAATCGTTCCCCACAGCTTCCTGCATTTTCCGCCGACGCTACCAAGTTCCTGGTGGAAGGCCGCTACGCGATTGGGTTGGGCATCGACACGGCAATGTTGGACTCCGGTTCCTCGAAGCAGGCCGCAACATATCAGTACGCGCTCGCGCATGGTCTTTATCTTTTGAAGAACGTCGCCAATCTCGACCGCGTTCCCGCGAGCGGGGCGATCGCCATGGTCGCGCCCATCAAACTGCCAGGTGTCTCCGAAGCTCCGGCCCGGCTGATGGCGCTGGTTTGGTAGCATGGCTTTGTCTCGGTTCTCAGATAATCCAAGTTAATCTCATTTTTCCTGCGGCTTTCCTTCTCCTTCGCTCATCTGTGTGGCAGCACGACGTATTTTGAGGGAGAAAAATGGCAGACTCACAGTATCCTGTCGGCAAGTTTGTTTACACAAACCCGCCCACCGAAGAACAACGCCAGCAGATGATCGGCGAGATCGAGCAGGCCCCGGCCCGGCTGCGCGCAGCCGTGCTGGGCCTCTCAGCGAAACAACTCGACACTCCCTACCGTGACGGTGGCTGGACGGTGCGGCAGGTCGTACACCACGTGCCAGAGAGCCACATGAACGCGTACATCCGCTTCAAACTGGCACTCACCGAGGACGAGCCTACGATCAAGCCGTACGAACAGGACAGCTGGGCAGAATTGCCTGATGTCCGATTGACGCCGATAGAAGTTTCTCTCGCGCTGCTCGATTCTCTGCACGATCGCTGGGTGCGCGTGCTGCGGGCCATCAAGCCCGAAGAATGGAAGCGTACCTTTCGTCATCCGGAATTGGGCGTCGTTGCACTCGAGAAAAATCTGGCGCTCTATTCCTGGCATGGGCGGCATCATGTGGGACATATCACGGAACTGAGAAAAAAGATGGCATGGTGATTCCCGGTGACCGCGTTTCTGCGACGCGCATGCCGGCATCCCGGCACTTAGCACGGGCAGCAAAGCGCAATTAGGGTACTTATCTCTCAAAGCTATATATTTTAAGCCCCTGAAACTACTGCCTTTCTTCCGATTTCGACAAGTGTTCCACGTGGAACATTTCTCCATTTTGGCGCAGATGCCAGGAGCTTCATGCCGGAATCCCTACCCTCCACAGCAGATAACTCACCGCTTCCCGCAAGACTGCCTCGCATCGTTGCCAGCCGGTGCGGGGGATCGAATCCGCACGCGGAGCCACACGCACTTGCACGCCTTCATGTTCAAGCAGGTGCCGAATGCGAAACACGTGATAAGCGTCGCTCACGGCCACGCAACTGCGCATGTGATTGGTGCGCATGATCACACCCACGCGCTCCGCCGACTGCGCCGTGTCCGCTCCTTGTGTTTCCGCGATCAGACTCGATTCAGGCGCGCCGCGAGACATCAAATAATCGCGGCCTACGCCACCTTCGCTGTAGCTGGGATCGGCGCCTGAACCTCCCGTGGTGATGATCACGGGAGCGACGCCACGCCTGAAGAGATCAAAGGCATGATCGAGCCGGGCGCGATACACCGGCGAGGGATGCCCGGAATATTCGGCCGCACCAAAAACCACGATCGCGTCGGCCGGCTGAACTTCCTGCAAGGAAGCTTCGCTTACGATCTGTAGACAGGTCACGCCAAGAGCCGCAGCCAGCGCAGTCGCGACCGCTGCGCTCAGCCACCAGAGGTAGCGCCGCGGCCGCCGAGTGCCTTCCGATCCAATCATCCCTTCGCGAAGAATTCAGAGATTTCCTGGCTGGGAATCGCGCCTTCCCGCAGAATTCGCCAACGCGCCTCTTCGTTGGTCAGGTCAACAATCGTGGAAGGGACATCGCGCGGCGAAGTGCCGCCATCGACGATGATCGAAATGCGATCTTTAAGCTGGTCGCGCACCGCGGTTGCGGTTGTGCACTCCGACTCGCCGCTCAAGTTGGCCGAAGTGGCCGTGATGGGAATCTGTGCTGCCTGTACGACTGCCAGGGGAATGGCGGCGTTGGGGACACGCAGCGCGACGTTGCCGGTGTTGGCAGTCACCTTCAGCGGCAGCCTGGATGAGGCTTTGACGATGATGGTCAGCGGCCCCGGCCAATAGCGCCGGGCCAGCGCCTCGAATTCCTCAGGCAAAACTTGGCTCAGCTCTTCGGCCTGATCGACGCTCTCGATCAAAAGCGAGAGTGGCTTGTGCCGCGAGCGCGATTTGATGTCATACACGCGGTCGACGGCGCGCAAGTTAAAGGGGTCGGCGGCCAGCCCGTAGAAGGTGTCGGTCGGCATGCCCAGCACTTCGCCGGCACGAATCTGGTCGGCGGCATAGCGAATGAGCGAGGGCTCCGGTTTTTCACTGCTGATTTTAAGGATTTCCGCCCGCAAAGGTGCGTTCCTCAGCTTCTGAAGTGGACAAGAATGACACCTAACATAACATGACGAGGCATCGCAAGCCGAGAGAAACGCGGGTGCTGTCCTAATTTGATTTAGAAGTTTTCCACAGTAAACAATCCAACGAAAAGAGGGGAAACCAATGAGAACGAGAACAGAAAGAGGAAATTTCGCTCTTGACAATTCCTTAAGGAACGTAGTATATTCCTTAATGGAACACAACGAGGTCAGGTTTTTGGGCATTGAGTTCACACATCGGGGGAAGCGTTGGAGAGTGGATACGGTTGACGAGGCCGTAGCACTGCGCCAACGTCTCGAACGTGAGGATTACGATGCGGCAAAAGCCGATCCGAAGATACACCGTAAATTGCTACGCGCTCAAGCCGTGTGGACTGCGGATAGATTCTGGGACTTGCTCAATGGTATCGGGGAGTCTCAAAAGAGATTGCTTGAGGCTTTGATGGGGAAGCGCGAAGTAGACAGCACGCAACTCGTCAAGGGTCTTGGGCTTGGCTCACAGATTGCACTCGCTGGCGTGTTAAGTGGATTGTCCAAGCAGTTACGTTCGATGGGGCTTTCTCCGACCGAACTGTACCGAGTGGACACGTCTTGGCGCGAGAACAAGCGAGTACGCCGATTCACACTCATGCCTGAGTTTGAACTGGCTGCACAAGACGCAGGATGGCCGGAAGCATGGCGCGAGAAAGGAGTTACAGATGCAGCCTCCACCAAACGGGAGCGCAAACTGTGAGAGCCGCTAGGTGCGCTAACACCTAAGCGGCCCTGAAACCATAACCTTAACGGCAAGCCGTAGTCATGGCCTCGCAACCTCGATTATCGGCTTGCCTCAACTGCCCGTCAAGCGGGAACTGAGGGGCCGAAATGTACACACTCTCACCTGAGAAGAAACTCTCTGTAATCGCGTCTCTGCTGGAAGGAAATTCTGTCCGCTCAACGGAGCGCATGACTGGCGTGCACCGTGACACGATCTGTCGTCTGCTAGTACAGGTTGGAGATCACTGTGCCGAAGTCATGAATTCGACTATGCGGAATCTCAAGCTCGGTTTCGTGGAATGCGACGAAATCTGGACATGGGTTCTCAAGAAACAACGGCGCGTTCAAGATGGCGATTCGCCGGAAGTGGGCGATCAATGGGTGTTTGTTGCGATGGACGCGGACACGAAATTAGTCCCCGTGTTCACCGTGGGCAAGCGCAACGAGGAAACCACTTGGTATTTCATCAACGAACTTGCCGAACGTGTCAGCAACCGGATTCAGCTGACAACGGACGGCTTCGTTTTCTATCGCCGTCATGTCGAGGATGCGTTCGGGGCCGAAGTGGACTTCGCGCAGCTTGTGAAACTTTACGGCGAGTATGGCCAGCATGGGAATGAGAAGTATTCCCCAAGCCCAATCGTCGAGGTTATATCCAAGGTGCGATCTGGCGACCCCGACCCTGACCGGATTTGCACGTCGCACATTGAACGCCAGAACCTGACGATGCGAATGCAGATGCGGAGATTTACGCGCCTGACGAACGCTTTCTCGAAGAAGTTGACGAACCTGAAAGCCGCCGTCGCGTTACACTTCGCGCACTATAATTTCTGCCGCGTGCACTCAAGCCTGCGCGTGACTCCAGCGATGGCTGCTGGCGTAGCAGCCGAGGTCTGGCCGCTTGCGGCATTGCTCACTTAGGAGCGTTATGACCCCAGATCAAGACCTAATCAATCGGCTCCTTGATCTTATCGAGACTCTCATCGGCCAGAAACTCGCGATGGTGTGCGTCTTTGAGGTTTTGCTTCCAAGTTACGATTGGTATTCTCATGTAGAAAAGGCGGAGCAGACGCACGCTGAACGGATTCACGAATTGTTAGCGCCATTGCGTGCTTTAATCGTCTCAAGTTCTGGCGAAACGATTCCAGAAACTGATTGGCGTCGAATCGTTGAGAGACTGATTGAGAGTGTGAATGAGATTGGCCCCGACGATCCTGATTTGACAAGGTAGGACTCCAGCCATGAAAATGGGCGTGCGCACGAAATCACTACAGCCCCGTTCACAGCGGGGCTTTTCTTATTTGCAACCAGCGTCATCGGGATGCTGCTGGCAATACTTGTCGTGCGCCTGCTGTTCCCGCTCTCGCTGCTGTTCGTTGAGACATCGTTGCCGCTCTCTCATACACTGTTGGACACGTGCGCTCTCCTGCCGATTCCGTGCTAAACAGTTCTGGAACTCTGTGTCCGGCACGCGATTAGGATTCGCGACGCATTGTTCGTATTGGCCAAGACAGACAGGGCAGGTTTCGGCTACGCAAACGCTAGTGACCAAGAAAGCGGCGAGCAGTATCCTAAGCATTGAACGCAATTATATCGCCACACGTCAAGGCAGATCGCGGCAGATTAGGACAGTACCGAAACGCGCTCGCCCCGGCAGAGCAGCGAGTTCAGCAGCCTAATCGCGTATCATTCAAACCCATGGCCTCTGCTCAAAGGGCTGGACAAGACGCGCGATCCCGTCTACGGCACATTGAGGGCCGGCATAACGCCCTGGTGAAAGAGCTACGATTGGCCTTCTCCCAAGCCGCCCTGACTCCCGACGGCTGCTGCGCTGTCGAAGGCCTGCGCATTGTGGAAGAAGCCATTCGCAGCGGAATACGCTTTCGGGCGGTGTTTTTCAGCGTATCCGCCGGGGACGTGGCCAAAAAGCTCTTGCCGCAGCTCGGCGCTCATGTGGAAACGATCGTGCTTCCCGCTTCGCTGTTCGCCAGCGTGGTTCCCAGCGAGACGCCGCAGGGTATTGCAGCTTTGGTGCGGTGGCACTCGCACTCGTTAGATGACCTGCTGGGCCGTTCGCAAGCGGGTCCGCTGGTCGTGATTGCTGGCGTGCAGGATCCGGGGAATGTGGGAACGATTTTTCGCTCGGCCGAAGCTTTCGGCGCGGCGGGAGTGCTGGTCGGTGAAGGAACGGCGAGCGTTTTCAATTCTAAGGTTGTGCGAGCTTCGGCGGGATCGGTATTCCGTTTGCCCATCGCAGAAGTTCAGATGGAGGAAACTGTGCGGCAGTTGCGAGCGGCCGGAATGAAGCTGGTGGCAACTTCCTCGCACAAAGGCACGCCGTTGCCGGAGGCGGAACTGACCGGGCCTTTGGCTATTTTCGTCGGCAATGAAGGCGCAGGCTTGCCGAAGAAACTGATTGGGACGTTCGATCAATTGATTTCTATCCCGCATTCGCCGCAAGTTGAATCGCTGAACGCAGGCGTGGCTGCGAGTATTGCGTTGTATGAAGCGGCGAGGCAAAGAAATTGAATCATTGAATCAATGAATTTATGGGTCTTTTCCAGCCCATTCCGAGCGCTGAAAATCGTGGCGATCGCACGCGGCCGCTGGCTGACCGCATGCGTCCGCGAACGCTTGAAGAATTCGTCGGGCAGGAGCATCTGATTGGGCCGGGCAAACCCCTGCGGGCACAGATTGAGCGCGACGATATCGGCTCGCTCATTTTCTGGGGTCCGCCCGGAACGGGCAAAACTACGCTGGCGCAAATCATCGCCCGCATGACGAAAGCCGAGTTTATTGAATTCTCAGCCGTGCTCGCCGGGATCAAAGAAATCAAACAGGTCATGGCCGACGCTGAACGCGCCCGGCAGTACGGCACCCGGACTATCGTTTTCATCGATGAGATTCACCGCTTCAACAAAGCCCAGCAGGATGCGTTTCTCCCGCATGTGGAAAAGGGCAACATCCGGCTGATCGGCGCCACAACGGAGAACCCTTCGTTCGAAATTATTTCTGCGCTGCTCTCGCGGTCGCGGGTCCACGTGCTGAAGCCGTTGACCGAAGACCAGATCGTTCGGTTGCTGAAGCGTGCTCTGAGCGACGAAGCGCGCGGACTTGGCGCCATGAAGCTCAAGGCATCAGATGAACTGCTCCAGAAAATCGCCGCTTACTCGAGCGGCGACGCGCGCAGCGCCTACAACGTGCTGGAAGTGGCCGCGTCGCTGTCACTGAGCAAACAAACTGACCAGACCGGCGCAGAAATTACCGATGAAATTGTTCAGGACGCGCTGCAAAGGCGTGTCCTGCTTTATGACAAAACCGGGGAAGAACATTACAACCTGATCTCGGCGTTGCATAAGTCAGTTCGCAACAGCGACCCCGACGCCGCACTCTATTGGCTCGGCCGGATGCTGGAAGCGGGGGAAGACCCGCTCTACATTGCGCGGCGCGTGGTGCGCATGTCGGTGGAAGATATCGGGCTGGCCGATCCCACGGCGCTGGCTTTGTGCATGGCTGCACGAGACGCTGTCGATTTCATCGGCATGCCGGAAGGAAACCTCGCCCTGGCGGAAGCGGTTGTCTATCTTTCGCTGGCGCCAAAATCCAACGCTCTTTACACGGGTTATACCGCGGTTCTCGAAGACGTGGAACGCACGGCTGCTGAGCCGGTCCCTCTCCATCTGCGCAATGCGCCCACCAGTTTGATGAAAGGGCTGGGCTACGGCCAAGGTTATCAATACGCCCACGACGTGGAAGGCAAGGTGGCAGACATGCGATGCCTGCCGGACAACCTTAAAGAGCGCGTTTATTATCAGCCGACAAATGAGGGTGTGGAAAGGCGGATTCGCGAGCGGCTTGATGCGATCAAACGGGCTCGATTACGGGCTGCTGGCAGCGCCTCCGGGCCGCAAAAAACTGAATCCAGTCAATAGTTTGGCTAATCTTACGACTTGGCAGCGCAATCCTGCACTCCTCGAGAAAAAGGTATTCATATGGCTGCGAATCCACGACTTTTCGACTCCGATTCCAGCGTCGCGTCCGGTCTCCAGTTCGAGCAGATGGAAGACATGTTCAAGCTGCAGAAAGCGGCGCACAAGATCAACTCGATCCTCGACCTCGATCAACTCGTTGAAAAAGTTGTGAACGATGTTGCGTCGTCGTTCGGCTGCGTCGATGCCGACATTTATCTGCACGATGAAGAGCGCGGAGAATTGGTGCTGGCAGGGGCGTGTGGCTGCACCGACTGTGAAGTTCACGGCAAGGGCCACAGCCTGAAGATTGGCAAAGAAGGAATGGTCGGCTATGTGGCCGCCACCGGCCAGATGCGCTATGCCCCCGACGTGCGCCGCGACCCGTATTACATCGGGTGCGAAGAAGCTACGCTTTCGGAAGTGGCGATTCCCCTGATGGTCGACGGGCGGTTGGTGGGAGTTTTCACCGCGTCGCACCACGAACTGGACGCTTTTCCGCCGCAGCAGTTGCGGATGCTGCAATCGCTTTGCAGTCACGTTGCCGTCGCGGTGCACAACGCGCGGCGCTTCAAGCATGAGCGGCAGGAGCGGGAGCGCATGAGCCGCGAGCAGCAGGAAGCGCGGATCATCCAACAGGCGTTGTTGCCGAAAAGCTCACCGTATGTGCCTGGATTTGCCATCTCCGGGATGAGCGTACCTGCGGGCGAGGTGGGCGGCGATTGGTATGACTTTATTCCGTTCGACGACGGCTGCTGGGGTCTGGTGCTGGCCGACGTTTCGGGCAAAGGAACGGCAGCGGCCTTGTTGATGTCGGCGACGCGCGGCATGCTGCGTTCGCTGGCCACGGCTTGCAGCAGTCCAGGGGAGGTACTGAGCCGGCTGAACCGTTTGCTGGCCGACGATTTTCCGCTGGGCAAATTCGTGACCATGATTTATGCCGTGCTGAATCCCGCGGAACGCACCTTGACCTTTGCCAATGCCGGCCATTTACAGCCGCTTCTGGTCGACGCGCAAGGCGCGCGCTTCCTTGCCAGCGAGCGCGGCCTGCCGCTCGGACTGGGATCCGGTGATTTCTCCGATCATCAGGTCCAGCTTAACGATGGCGCGAAGCTGGTTTTCTACAGCGACGGAATCACCGAGGCAACTGGGCCGGGTGAAGAAGAATACGGCGGAGAGCGCCTGCGCGATCTCATGCTGCGTCCGGAGACTTGCTTCGAGCACATTCTCAACGACGTCCGCAGCTTCGCCAACGGCACGGGATTGCAGGATGATGCCACCGTCATCCTGGTAAGAGAGCAGTCGAACTAGGATTCAGCGGAAGCGCGCGCGGTGGTCCTGCAAGATGCAGCGATCCATGACTACGAAGATGCCTGCCTGGCGGGCTTTCTCTGCGGCTCGCTCGTGGACGACGCCCTCCTGCATCCAAATGGCGGGAATCTTTAACTGGATCGCCTGATCGACCACTTCTTCAACATGTTCCGGCCGGCGGAAAATGTTGACGATGTCGATTTTTTCCGGAACTTCCATCAGAGAGGGATATGCAGGCTCGCCAAGCACTTCCTGCACCTGCGGATTAACCGGAATAATGCGATATCCCTGGGCCTGCATATACGCCGCGACGCCATGACTAGGCCGCAACGGGCTGTCGGAAAGGCCGACCACGGCGATGGTCCTGGCGCGTTTGAGCAGTTCAGTGATCGGATCGGTTCGAGCCGAAGACGCCATACAGGAAGTATAGCGAGGGGGCTGCGGAACTTGCAGGGCGGGAAAGAAAATTGGTGCCGCTACTTTCTGACGGCGCTTTTCTGCTTGAACATTTTGAGTGCAAGTTTGCGCAGAGTGTCCGACACTTCCTTGTTTCCGGCAAGATTCCGCAGATCGCTCACCAAGAGATTCTTGACCAGCGTAAGAGAGAGATCGAGCGGCGTGCGCGGATTGAAGATTAAGCTGCGCATGATGGCGTAATTCTTGGCAAAACGCCGCTTCAGAGGAATGGCGCGGAGAACAGACTCGAGCACATTCTTCTGCGAGGCGATTTTCTCGACCTCGCCGTCGCTAATTTTGGGCGACTCCAGCACCGCCAAAGCGACGACTTTGGTTCCATCGCGGACCAGAAGAGACCGTTCTTCTTTGTTGCCCTTCATCGCCAGCTGGATTCTGCCTTTTATGTCGAGCCTGGAAATTTTCTGCAGGGCGCTGCCTCGTTCTTCGTTGGCGCTTAAGAAAGTCTTCTTGACCGGGGCTCGTCTCGCCGCGGCGGCCGTGCCGGCGCCCGATGGTTTTGTCACCTCGGCAGCAGAGGGAACTTGGGCTTTTGCGCCAGCCACGTCGGTATTTTGCTGGGCCACGGGCGCATTTTGATCTTCTGCGGCCGGTATGAGTTCTTCGTAAAAACCGCCTATTGGCTGGAATTCTTTTTGCCCTTCAGCGGTGATTTCATTGTTGTGTTCCGCCAGATAGGCCAGAACGCCCTCGTCGGAGACGTGTTCCTGCACGGCGGTTTCGGCGATGAGCGATAAAGGATCGCCTGCCTCATCATGCGCCGCGGCTGACTCGTCGAGAGCGAGCGACGTTTCGTGAGATTCGGCTGCGGGTGCTGACTCCAGCGGCTTGACCCCAGCGGCGATGACATTCGGGTTCGAGCGCAACGCTTCCTGCAAATTTCGAGATTGGCGGCAGCGCTCGGTCTCCAGCATAATCTCGGCAACGTCGAATGTGGCTTTGCCCGCGAGCTCAATCAGCGATTCCTCACTCACCGATCGGTTCGAAAGCAGAGCTGGCAGCAGAACCGGCCGCAGATTTCTGGGAGAGATCATGTAATCCAGAACTTCTTTAGGGGTGGTGGGATCGGCAGCCACAGTGCGCGAGACGGCCTCATCCCATCCGGCCAGGGTAAGTTGCGCCTGCTGGCTGAAAACCTTGTTGTGGACGGCAAGGTGGACGAGGATCTCGATCATCTCGCGCGGCGGCACGGCCAGAGAGCCTTTGGCTGCCGCCATGACAATATTCGACGGCAAGGCTGAGACGCGCAGCAGATCGAGCATGCGAGGCATGCTTACAGGATGAGGCAGCGAACCGCAGTTTTTCTACTGTCTTCGAGGTTTGGCACGTTACTTTCGGGTGGGGCTGCGCCCAGGGAGATTGAGACTTCTCACTAGCTGGCGGCCGACTTCTCACTTCGGCGCATCATTAAATAGCCGCGGATGAAGGGCTGCAGATCGCCGTCGAGAACGCGGTCCACGTCACCGACTTCGACCTTGGTGCGATGATCTTTGATCAGGCGGTAAGGCTGCAGGACATAGGACCGAATTTGTGAGCCGAAATCGATATCCAGCTTGGAATCTTCAATTTTCCTTGTGGCCTCGCGCTTCTTCTCCATCTCGTATTCGTAGAGCTTGGATCGCAGCATGCTCATGGCGCGTTCGCGGTTCTTGTGTTGCGAGCGCTCGTTCTGGCAACTGGCGACGATGCCGGTGGGAATGTGGGTGATGCGCACGGCGGAATCGGTGGTGTTGACGTGCTGTCCCCCCTTGCCGCTGGAGCGGTAAGTGTCCACGCGAATGTCTTCCGGTTTGATCACCACTTCGATGCTGTCATCGATTTCTGGTGAAACAAAGACGCTGGCGAACGAGGTATGCCGGCGCTTGGCTTGATCAAACGGGGAAATGCGGACAAGGCGGTGCACGCCAATTTCACTGGTGAGCAGGCCGTAGGCGTAATCGCCATTCACCGCGAACGTGGCGGACTTTAATCCTGCTTCTTCCCCCGGCTGGTAATCGTAGAGCACAGTTTGGAAACCCTGACGCTCGGCCCAGCGAAGATACATTCGCAGCAGCATGTCGGCCCAGTCCTGGGATTCGGTGCCGCCTGCGCCCGGATGGATGGTCACGATGGCGTTGCGAGCGTCATTTCCGCCGGCGAGTAAGGTCTCGGTCTCCAGGCGATCGACGAGTCCGCGAAGCGCATCAATTTCACGGCGCAGATCGGCGTCGACGTTTTCGCCCTCCCGGCCTAATTCGAGGTAGGCAGAAATATCGTCGCTGCGGCGGACGAGTTCCGCCTCCGTCGCCACCAGATGTTCCAGGCGCTTTTTTTCGCGCATGACCTGCTGGGATTTTTGCGGGTTCGACCAGAGGCCGGGATCGGCCACCTGTTTCTCGATGTCGGCTAATTGAAGACGCAGCTTGCCCGCGTCAAAGGTACTCCCGGAGATCGTGGACCTTGTTCTTTAACCCGGAATATTCCTGTTCAAGTTCTTCGACCATAATGCTTTTTTCCTCGATCCAGAATGAGAAGCCGGAGCAGCTCCCATCCAACGAACACTATTGAAATTATCGCACAGAGATAAGCGAACCAATCGCCATAGCGCGTGTAGAAGGTGGTTTCGCTGGACAACGAATAGGGAGCGAACAGAACGGCGCGAATTTTGCGCGGAATGCTGGCCGCGATTCGTCCATAAGGATCGATCGCGGCGGTGACGCCAGTGTTGGTGTCGCGCAAAAGCCATCGGGCGTTCTCAATGGCGCGCATGCGGGCTTGCTTCAAATGTTGAGCGTACGCGCCGCTGTCGCCATACCAGCCATCGTTGGAAATGTTGACAAGCACCTGCGCGCCCTGCGTGACGGATTGCCGTACTTCATCGGGAAAGATCGATTCATAGCAGATGAAAACGCCGAGCTTCGTCGTTCCTGCTTGAAGAGGAGCGTGCGACGTGCCGGGAGTGAACTCGCCGACAGCTTTGGTAAGTCCTCCGGCGAAAGCAAAAATGCGCTTGAAGGGAAGGTATTCTCCGAATGGGACCAGGTGCACTTTGTCATATCGTCCCATCCATTCACCGCTCGGACTCACAAGGCTGGCCGAATTGTAAATTTCAGTGGACTGCTCAGGTGTGTCGCTGGCGCTGCGCGTTCCCAGGCTGCCGACGACCATCCAAGCCTGCGATTGTTGAGCGAGGCTGCTAATTGCATTCCGAAAAAACGGGTCGCTCGTGTAAAACGGCGCCGGCGATTCCGGCCAGACGATCAGATCGGGGTGCGTGGGTCCGTTTCCGCCATTCTGTTGGGCTGGAGGCTGGCTCAGACTCAGAGTTGTGAACTCGCGCAGCGTGGAGAGGAAATATTCTCTCGTCCAGTCTTGGCCTCCGCCTACTGGAACATTCTGCTGCAGCAAAACGGCCAGATGATCGGAGCCGGCCGTGGGCGCGGGAATCCAGCTTCCTGCCTGCAAAACCACGGTCGCCACCAATGCGGCCAGGAAAAGGGCTCTCCGTTTTTCACGTCGGACAAGAAAGATCGCGGCAATCGCCGCGTTCACCAGCATGATCTCGAAGGAAACTGCATACACGCCGGCGATGGTAGCGGAGTGGGTGAGCGCAACGTTATCCACTTCCGCGATTCCCAGCAGATCCCAGGGGAAGCCGCTAATGCGAGTGCGCGCCAGTTCTACCGTCACCCATACCGCAGGGGCTAAGAGCACTGCGCGACGGCTGAACTGAGTTTTGGCCGCACTGTCCCTTGCGGCCAACAAACCGATGATCAGCCCGAAGGCACCGTGATAAAGGCCGAGGTATAAACAAAACAACATCAGGATTCCCGTGGCTGCGGGGGCGCTGACTCCGCCGTACTGGCGCATGGTGGAATAGACCCAGTAGCAAGTTCCTCCGTACCATAGAACGCCGCAAGAGTATCCCAGGAGAAAAGCCTGTCCCGGATTCGCGGGAATCAGTTTCGTGCTTTCGCTGAGTTGCAAAGTTTGCGGCGGCCGGGCCCGTAGCAAAGCAACCAGCAGCGGCGCAACAGCGATCCAGGAGAGCGGATACAGATTGGGGAGAGGGAAAATCAGGATCTGGAGAATCGCCGACAACAGAACAAGCAGCCAGGCGCTGGAGTGGATCTGCCGCACGCGGCAAGCATAGCAAACCAGGCCGCTTGGAAGACTCTCAAGAGGCGCAAGGGACCAAGCCTATGCCGCGTCCCGCGTATCAGGTAACATAACTCACGCATGAATTTGCTTGCCACGATTGGGGTTCGAACGCTGGAAGTGATGTTTGTCGCCGGGTGGTTCGGGACAGCAATCGTGCTGCTGCTGACGGCGATTGAAGACATCGAAACTCTAGTCGAGAAGGACGAACCCCCGCAGCCTTAACGGCCCCAACTGTAAGAATGCCTTCGTCCCCGCAAGATACCGGTCAAGTTTCTAACCGCGTCCGCATTGTGGTCGCGACGTCGGTGATGTTGACTTTTATTTCCTTCTGGCGGGCCGCTGCCATCATCCTGAATGATCTGGGATCCTCCGCCTTTTACGCAGGGGGCATCGCCGAGCAAGCCGTAGGCAAGAGCGCACCGTGGTTCGTGCTGGCCGTGATGCTGTTTTCCTTCGGCGTACGCGCCGTGTACGTGGAAAGCTGCTCGATGTTCGTGCGTGGCGGCGTGTACAGGGTGGTGAAAGAAGCTCTGGGCGGGACTCTCGCCAAATTGAGCGTTTCCGCCCTGATGTTCGACTATGTGCTTACCGGACCGATCTCCGGCGTTTCCGCCGGGCAGTATATTGCCGGCCTGATCAACGACACCATTCTGTTCGCCGATACGCATGGTTGGATTCCCCGCGCGGTCCACGCTATTTTTCACGGAACACCACAAGTCAGCCAAAACGGGACGGCTGTGGTTTTCGCGCTTCTGGTCACGCTGTATTACTGGTGGCAGAACCTCAAGGGGATTGAAGAATCCAGCGAAAAAGCGCTGTGGGTGATGCAGATCACCACCGTAATGGTGGTGCTGCTGCTGGCGTGGTCGGGCATTACCTTGCTGCAAACGGGGTTTCATCTCCCGCCTTTGCCCACACTGAGCAACCTTCATTTCAGTCACGAAGCGCTCGGCTTCTGGAAGCAGAGCCGTGTCGCCTACAACTTTGCGGTACTGGCATTGATTATTGGCTTTGGGCACTCGGTTCTGGCCATGAGCGGCGAGGAATCGCTGGCCCAGGTATATCGCGAACTGGCCCATCCCAAGCTAAAAAATCTGAAGCGCACTGCCATCGTCATCGGCGTTTACAGCTTCGTCTTCACCGGACTGGTCTCGCTCCTGGCGGTCATGTTGATCCCGGATGCCGTGCGCGTACCGGTTTACAAGGACAATCTGATCGCCGGCCTCGCCATGTCGATGTTCGGTCCGCAAGTCTTGCGCCTGGTCTTCCGCGCCTTCGTGGTGGTGGTGGGTTTTCTGATCCTTTCCGGCGCAGTGAACACCGCGATTGTGGGTTCCAATGGCGTGCTGAACCGCGTCTCTGAGGATGGAGTGCTGGCTGACTGGTTTCGTCATCCTCACCGCAAATACGGTACGACTCACCGCATCATCAATATGGTGGTCGGCCTGCAGATTTTTACGATTCTGGTGAGTAAAGGAGACGTCTACGTACTCGGCGAGGCCTACGCCTTCGGTGTGATCTGGAGTTTTGTGTTTAAAACAGTTTCGATGTTGGTGTTGCGCTTCAAGTACAAGGGCGAACGAACCTGGAAGGTCCCCCCTAATCTCAAGATAGGAAAAATTGAGATCCCCATCGGGCTCGCCTCGGTTGCCATGGTCCTGGTTTCGACCGCAGTCGTGAATTTGTTTACGAAATCCGTGGCCACGGTCAGCGGCATCGTCTTCTCGTTGGGCCTTTTCGCTGTGTTCACAGTTTCCGAACGCGTCAACCGGCGCAAGCACGCGCATTTTCAGCAGCAGATGAAGGAGCAGTTCCAGTTGCTGCAGCGGGACACGGTAGATCGCGGAGGCCTGGGAATTCGGGCCGGGAACGTGTTGGTCACGGTCCGCGACTACAACACGCTTAACCATCTCAAATGGGTACTCGACCGGATTGACACCAAGGAACAAGACATTGTGGTCATGACGGCGCGAGTAAGCCAGTTCGGTTCTGCCGCTTACGGTTTATCGACCGAGCAGGTTTTCAGTGACTATGAACAGGAATTGTTCACGCGCGCGGTCAGCGTTGCCGAAAGCTTCGGCAAGCGCGTTTCTCTGCTGGTGGTTCCGGCGCGCGACGTGTGGTCCGCGATTGTGCAGACCGCCATCAATCTCGAATCTTCGGCGGTGGTTTCCGGCCTTTCCAGCAAGATGAATTCCCAGGAGCAGGCTTTTCAATTAGGCCGAACCTGGGAAGAAACGCCCGAGCCCAAACGCCAGTTCGTCTTTCAAGTAGTCCACTCGGATGGCCTCGTAGACACCTTCCGCATTGGTCCTCACACTCCAACCATGAAAGCCGAAGACATCCATCTTCTGCATCGGCTTTGGCTGAACATTACGCGGGAGTCGGGAATGGAGAATCTGCACCATCACGATGTTCTGACCGAAGCCCTCACACGCTTTGCCCATGACTACGCTGGGCGCGACCGGGAGGAGATCGTGCGTGACCTGCGAAGGGTCGCTCGCGCTTCTCCCTCCGCGTTGAATCTTGACTCCTCCGCCGGCACGCAACCAATACGTTCCCTTCCGGAAGATGAAGAGGAACCCATCGGCCCTAAGAAAGATGAAGGCCCTCCCAGCCCGCCGGTTGTGGGGCCCTAGCGCCCGTAATCTTGCGGGTTGGGCATCGCCTTCTCTATGATCTAGGTTGAAAACGGGGATCGTGGAATGGCAGAGCGAAAGCCCGACAAGCCCGCAATCGCGGAAAGCCCAATCGCTGACGTCTTCGAGGGACGGCACCCCTCCGCTTCTGAAAAAATGTGGGCTGAGAAAACGCTTGGTCCATCATTAGAAAAGGCCCCGGAAAAGCCTATTGGCGCCCACTCCGGCATCAACCTCGATGAGCACAGCCATGCTCGTTTCACGACCATTTCTGGTGTGCCGATTCGCCGTCTATACACGCCCGCTGATCTTCCGGAAGATTGGAACTACGAGCAGTACCTCGGCTATCCGGGCCAGATTCCTTACACGCGCGGAATTCACGCCAGCGGGTATCGGGGCAAGCTTTTCACCATGCGCCAGTTTTCCGGCTTCGCTTCGCCCGAGGAAACCAACCAGCGTTACAAGTATTTGCTCGAGCACGGCGGCGGCGGCCTCTCTGTCGCCTTCGATTTACCAACGTTGATGGGTTACGACTCTGACCATCCGGCCAGCGAAGGCGAGGTTGGAAAGTGCGGAGTCGCAATCGATTCTCTGGAAGACATGGAAATTCTCTTTTCCGGCATTGATCTCGAGAACACAACTGTCTCGATGACGATTAATTCGCCGGCCTCGGTGCTCTGGGCCATGTATCTGGTAGTTGCGGAAAAACAAGGCGCCGACTGGAAGAAAATCTCCGGCACGATTCAAAACGACATTCTGAAAGAGTACATAGCGCAGAAGGAATACATTTACCCGCCCGCGCCATCGATGCGGCTGGTGGTAGACACTTTTGAATTCGGCTCCAAGTTTACCCCACGCTTCAACACCGTCTCGATCAGCGGATATCACATCCGAGAAGCCGGCTCGACCGCCTTGCAGGAATTGGCGTTCACGCTTTATGACGGAATTGAGTATGTTGAATGGGCGCAGCGGCGCGGCCTCGACGTGGATGAATTCGGGCAGCGGCTCAGCTTCTTTTTCAATGCGCACAGCGACTTTTTCGAAGAACTCGCGAAATACCGCGCCGCGCGCAAAATATGGTACCAGGTGATGAAAGGACGCTTCGGCGCGAAGAATCCACGCACCTTGCTGATGCGCTTTCATACTCAGACGGCGGGAGTTTCTCTCCCAGCGCAGCAACCGATGAATAACATAGCCCGGGTTGCGCTACAGGCGCTGGCGGCGGTTTTAGGAGGCACCCAGTCACTGCATTGCGATTCTTACGATGAGGCTTTGGCCCTGCCCACCGAAGAGGCCGCGCGCATCGCTTTGCGGACGCAACAGATCATCGCCTACGAAACCGGCGTGACGGAGACGGTCGATCCCTTGGGCGGGTCCTACTTCCTGGAAAATCTGACACTGCAGATGGAAAAGGGAGCGTTCGACTACTTCAGCAAGCTGGACGCGATGGGAGGAATGGTGCAGGCCATCGAACACGGCTATCCGCAGAAAGAAATTGCCGAGGCCGCTTATCAATACCAGCGTGCGGTTGAAGCAAAAGAAAAAGTCATCGTGGGCGTGAATGAGTTTCAGATTGACGAGCCGCCACCGAATATTCTTTACATTGACGAAAGCGTGGCGCAGGCGCAATCGGCAAAACTCAAGGCATTGCGATCGCGCCGGTCGAACCATGAAGTGCGGCGCCGGCTGGACGCGCTCAAGCAAGCGGCCGCTCAAGAACCTCAGGCTGGTGAGAATGGAAACATCTCAGCCACCAACACGATGCCATGCATCATTGAGGCAGTTCGCGCTTACGCCACCGTGGGCGAAATCTGCGATACATTGCGGGAGGTGTACGGCGCATACACGGAAACATCGATTGCTTAGCTCGATTATCGCCTTCGTTCGCTTTCCGGCGGCAGCGCGTTTCCGAAGTGATTTCTGCTATCTTGCTTGCCTGCGTTCAGTCCAAATCTTTATGCGCAAGGCCATCAATTACCTGAGAAAATCTGACCCGGTTTTGTGCGGCCTGATTCACCTTGTCGGTCCCTGCCGCATGGAATTCGGATCACCCGAGTTTCACAGCCTCGCCGAAGCGATCATCTATCAACAGCTTAATGGCAAAGCGGCGTTCACGATCTACAAGCGTTTTGCCGAACTCGCAGGTGAACCCCTTACTCCACAAGGCATCCTCAAACTGAGTGAGGGCCAAATGCGCTCGGTTGGCCTCTCGAAGCAGAAGTCGTCCTATCTGAAAGATATGGCGGAACGCGCCGCCAGCGGCGCCCTGGACTTTACCCGTTTGCCAGGGAT
>Ga0335078_10003139_pt1 | contig 24682 bp, 29 predicted proteins | sample Lox_Sample_32_FD_206711 | JGI IMG/M metagenome (GOLD analysis project Ga0335078, IMG submission 206711) | Soil microbial communities from Loxahatchee National Wildlife Refuge, Florida, United States - Lox_Sample_3.2 | ecosystem: Environmental > Terrestrial > Soil > Wetlands | place: USA... | reverse complement strand
TAAACGGGTAAGGCACAGGCCCCCGGAACGACGGCGGCGAATAAAATCAATCCGGGGAAAACTCTCATGAGAAAGGGCAGTATGACACTGCTTTTTTCCAATGTAAATGCTCTGAGGTAATGGTCTATTGTGGTCGTATTCCGTACTGCAGGTACGGTTGTACCCCTTTGCAATACTGGGCGTATGAATTGCCGTACTCTCGTCGTCGCCATTCTCGATGTCCGCAGCAGCTACCTCGAAGGACGTCAGGAACCGGCCGAGCGCGAAACGCCCGATACGGTTCAATGGTGGATTGCGCCAGATCTTACCTGGAGGATCAAGACCTTTGGCATCGATCACGATCTGCACTTGCACCACGTCCGAGGCGGCGACGCCGATTACTACATGGAGCACACCCGCGCCGACTACGACGGGATGATTCGCGCCCTCTACAAGCTCGATTTCGAGAATTATCTGGACGAGACGGCGCGCGATCGCGTGTTGCATGACGCCGGATTGCACGGTGGGCTGGAGATCGCGGCCGAGCACGGCTTCGCCTTCTGGAACCCCGATCGGGCCGTGTACAAGACAAAGTCGTACCCGGAAAACTGAAATGCCGGGCGGCCATTCGTGGCCGCTGCCGGCCTTCCGGCCGGCTGGAGAGGCGGTTACTTATCGGTCAACGCCGCAACTCCGGGCAGTTCGATGCCGGACAGATATTCCAGCGATGCCCCGCCGCCGGTGGAGATGTGCGTGATCTTGTCCGACACGCCGGCCGATTTGATCGCCTTTTCCGAATCGCCTCCGCCCACGACGGAGACCGCGCCGGAGCCCGCCACCGCCTTTGCCAACGCCACCGTGCCTTTGTCGAACGGTGGTTTTTCGAAGACGCCCATCGGCCCGTTCCAGATGATCGTCTTTGCGGCCGCGATCTCGGCCTCATATGCGGTTACTGTCTTCGGCCCGATGTCCACGCCGAGCTTGTCCTCGGGAATATCCGTCACCACATCGAATGGCGCGCCTTCCTTCAGTTCCGCGACCACCACGTGATCCACGGGCAGCAACAGCTTCGCGCCGGAGCCCGCCAGTAGTTCCTTCGCCAGATCGATTTTGTCTTCCTCGACAAGCGATTTGCCGGTAGTCTTACCCTGAGCGCGCATGAACGTATACGCCATTGCGCCGCCGATGAGCAGCTTGTCGGCAAACTTCAGCAGATTCTGAATTACCTCAATTTTGTCGGAGACCTTTGCGCCGCCCAGAATGGCGATGCAGGGCCGCTCCGGGTTGGTAGTCGCCTTGCCCAGCCATTCCAGCTCTTTGTCCATGAGCAGACCGGCTGCGGCCTGGGGCATGAACTGGATCATTCCCACCGTGGAGGCATGGGCGCGATGCGCCGAGCCGAACGCATCGTTCACGTAAAGATCCGCCAGCGACGCGAGCTGTTTTGAAAACTCAGGGTCGTTCTTCTCTTCCTGTGCATGGAATCGCAGGTTCTCCAGCAGGAGCACCTCGCCGGGCGCCGGCTTCATGGCGGCCACTTCGGCGCCAATGCAATCGGGCGCCATTTTCACCGGCTTGCCGAGCAGTTCCGACAACCGCGCCGCCACCGGCTTCATGCTCATTTCCGGATTCGGCTTTCCCTTGGGGCGTCCCAGGTGGCTGGCCAGAATCACGCCCGCGCCCTGTTCGAGCGCATATCGGATGGTTGGCAGCGAAGCCTTGATGCGCTTGTCGCTGGTGATCTCCTGGCCGCCGGGGGCGAGTGGAACATTGAAGTCCACGCGGATGAAGACAGTCTTGTTCTTAAGGTCCAGATCGCGGATTGATAATTTTGCCATAGGATTTCGGGTAGTCGGAATAAGGATGTTGTCAGAGAGCCGGAACCGGGAAGCCCGGATCGCGGCCATTCGGCTTTGCTTGAAATTCGATGTTATCAAACCCCGGCGGCGTCAATGGCTGGTGGCGGCCGGAGCGGCGGATGCCGCGTTCCGAAGATAGAAGAAACGGCCGGTTATGCGCCGCATATCGACTCTGACCTTCGGGGGCCCCGGCGGCATGGGGCCGGCTCGCCGGTAAACGCTGATATCGGGCGGTACGCCCGCTGAATCGGCCAGGACCCAGGTGGATCCGGAATTTTCAAGCGCTTCGCGGAGCTGGGCGATGTGTGGCCGGTTGTCCGAATTCTGCACAATGACCGCGCCGACGTGCGCCTCGTCAAGCCAGACTGCCACCGCTTTGGAGTCGTCAAAAACGACTTTGTAATTCAATCCCATCCACGAGACATCCGCAAGCATCTTGCTGGCGCGGAGCACCACGTGCTGCTGGCGGGTATCGGCCAGGTCCATGTCGGCGATGAAGGCTCCCTCGTTCTCCGAGTCGCCGGCAATCAGATAGATCGTTGTTGAAATCCCCGCCGCCCCTTCGCGATTCACAATGCGATGAAATCCCTGATCGGGTTTCCGCTCTCCCAGACCCATCGATGGAGCCGCGAGGCAGAGAGCAAGGACTCCGAGTACGGCTCCCGCACGCTGGAAATGCCAGCGCGCCGCCACGAAATTGTTGACGAAGACGATACCCGCGCCAAACAAGGCGGCAACGCCAGGCGCGGCGACAATCAGGTAGCGCGCCTCCAACGGCACGTTCACCAGAATGAAGAAGAGCCAGCACCCCCCGGCGAGTCCGATCATGGCCGTCCAGGCACTTCGGTTCTGCCTTTCATGAATGATCGAAGCAGCGCCGATCGCGGCCAGTGCGGCGACTGGCCATCCCATGGAAGTGAACAGCCTCCACGGGAACGTCCATAAATTCCGCGCCGCCGACTCCAGGGACAGCGGGGCAGCCTGGCTCAAGCGGTACGGCAGAATCACGCTCGTAACCAGCATCGCGGCTGAAATGACCGTGGAGACCAACCCCGGCCGGAGTCTCCAGCCGATGATCGCCACAGCCACGGGAAGCAGCCACACTTCGGCGCCACGGCCGTGGGTGAGCAGGGACAGGATCGCGAGTCCCCAGAAGGCGGCCGCATATTTCCTCCCGCCGAATTCGAGATAGCTCCCGTATGCCGCCGCCGCCAGGAATGCGAGCAAGCCAAGGAGGATATCCGGCTTCACTGAGTCCATGTCCGCACGCATGAACGCCGGAAGCACCAGGAGGGCCGCGGAGAACAACCCGGCGATCGCGCCGCATCTTCGCCTCACCCAGCCAAATACGCAAAGCAGGAGCGCGATCGCGATCGCCGCCACCAGCAGCAGCATCACCGGCTTGCTTCGTCCGAACACAAGCATCCACGCCGCTTCACAGGTATAGAAGAAAGGCGGCCAGTGGCCGATCGCGATTTTCGGGTAATGAACATAGTAAGACTCGGCGAACGGAAGGGGCGCTTCCGGCAGTCCCTGAGCGACATAGTCCCGGACCAGCAGGCTTGAAACCGCGTGAGCCGGCTCGTCCGGATCCGACGCGAGGTCGGCATCGTAGCAGCCTGACTGCCACTGCCACAGAGCGATCAACGCGGCGAGCAGCAGACCGAACGTTGCAGTGTGAAGAACGCTCCGGCGGGGTGGATGGAGCATCGCGATGATCGTAGCAAAGCCTGTGTTCGGCGCCTGCTGAATCGTGGGCCCTGCAGGATTTGAACCTGCGACCAACGGATTATGAGTCCGCTGCTCTAACCGCTGAGCTAAGGGCCCTTATCGCGGCGACCGCGGCTGTCGCTCTCAATTGTAGCTTTACATAGCCCTGTGCGCACGAATTGACTTCGTTGTTCCCGCGGGTTAATCTCCAGTCGTAGATCATCCGTCCACATCTCCATGGGATCGCCTTGCATCGCGGGCGCGCCCATCATGGTATCTCGACCCGCTCGTCGCACGGCAAAAGCGGAATGTCCACGTGCGTCTTTTCGAACGCTGGATGCCGCGGCGTCCCCGCGTCGCATTGAAGACCGATCTCTTCGAAGAGGCATTTGGAGCGGACGCGTTGCTGCACGATCTCGCGCCCCTCTGTCCGAATTGGATCGGCATGGATGTGGCTGCCGCAACAGTTCTCGAGGCGCGAGCGCGCTTCCACTCGACCGGCGCGCGATTTCTTGTTTGTGACGCCCGGCGCCTCCCCATGCGCGCGCAATCGCTGGATCTGGTCATCTCGAACTCGACCCTGGATCACTTCGCAGATCGCCGCGATTTCGAGGCCGCGGTCAGCGAGATTGCCCGCCTGCTCCGCCCCGGCGGCCGCCTGCTGATCACCGTCGACAATCCGCGGAACCCTTTCTACATACCCTTGCGCTGGATCAGCCTCTGGCGGCGGAGTCCCTTTCCGCTCGGCTACACTCCGTCGGCCCGGGCGCTACGCGTACTGCTCGCGTCCAACGGGCTTGAGGTCATCGACACCGGCACGCTCATTCACAATCCGCGCGGCCTTTCCACGGTTCTGTTTCTGGTGATCCGCCGGGTAACGGGTCACTACGCGCCCGGATTGATTGCTCGGTTTTTGAATCTCTTTGAGAAGCTGGATCGGCTCCCCACCCGCGGCATCACGGCATGCTTTCTGGCGGCCTGCGCGGTGCGGCCAGGGGAAGACAAAACATTAGAGCAGGCGGCCGAAAGCCAGGAACCCCCGGCGGTTTCTCACAGCCCGGAACCGTGAAAGGCTTCGTTCCACCAGCTCTGTAATACCACCAGCTTTGAAACTGCGGATGCCGCGGTATTCCCGCGGCTCATCCAGCGCGCGAGAGCGTGTTGCAGATATTTTGCGTCGAAAGGGCCGCTGCGCGCGTTGTCGAGCAGCAATTCGCGTGCATACCGTTTACACGGAGGGGCCAGCCAGAGTCCGTGTGGGTAGCCGAGGCCCTTCTTTCTCCGCGCCGCGATCTCCCGAGGCAAGTAACGCCGCGCGAGATGCGAGAGAACCACTTTTTCTCGTCCGCCATGCACTTTCCACCGCGAGGGAAGGCGCAACGCGAACTCCACCACGGCCGCGTCGAGAAACGGCATGCGGATTTCGAGCGAATTGGCCATGCTCATCTTGTCGCCGCTGAACAGAACCGCATCGGCCAGCCTGCCGCTGAAATCGAACGCGAGGCGGCGGGCAAGAGTATCCGGACAGGTTTCGAGGACGTCGCTGCCGATGAGAACGGCCTGTGTGTCCGGGCCGCCGGCACAAAACTCGGGGCGCAACAGCCTGCGCTTGTCCGCGGGAGTGAACATCCGCTCGAACTCCGCATCGGCGGTCCGCTCGTCCGCCGCGCCCAGCACGCGCAACCCGCGCCGTAGCCGGCTGGGGCCAAAGCAAAGCGAAGCAAGCCGAGCCGGAGCCCGTGGGACGAATCGCCGCAAAAGGTATGGATAACTGACGCGGAAGCGATCATAGCCCCCAAAGAGTTCATCCGCTCCCTCTCCACTGAGCACAGTCTTCACATGGGCGCCCACAAGGCCCGCCAGCACATACTGCACTCCCAGGGGCGCGGACGCGCAGGGTTCCTCCGTGTGTTTCGAGACCTTGGCCATAAGGTCCGGCATCATCGCGGCGCGAAACTCAACCTCGAAGTGATCGGTTCCCAGATGCCGCGCCATCATCCTTGAGTAACGGCTCTCATCCGCATCCGAGGAATCCGGAAAAACCACGGAAAAAGTCTTCAACCTCACTCCGGCAATCGCCGCCGCGAAAGTCGCGATCAGTGAGGAATCCCAACCTCCGCTGATCAAAACTCCAACCGGTACGTCCGCGGCCAGATGCGAGCGAACAGCGTGGCGAAGCTTCTCTTCCAGTTCGTGTGGACTGTCCTCGCCAGCCGAGGGCGTGGCGTATCGGTACTTCCAGAACTCCCCGGTTCGCAAGCCCGTCGAGTCGGCAATCAGATACTGCCCGGCGCGCAGCTTGGCGACGCCGCGAAATGCGCTGGCCGGGGCGGGAATGAATCCCGAAGCAAGATATGTGTCGATAGCTTCGGGATCGGGCGACGGCTGGATCAATCGCGTTGCAAACAGCGCCCCGGCCTCGGAGGCAAACAGCAAACCGCGGGCGGTGTTCGCGTAATAAAGCGGCTTCATTCCGGGCCCGTCCCGCGCCAGCAGCAGACGTCGTTTCCGCGTGTCGTAGATCGCCAGCGCGAACATGCCCTGGAGCTGTTTCAGGAACTCGACATCGTGGTCCTCGTACAGATGCAGGGAGGCTTCGGTGTCGGAGTGACCGCGAAAGCGATGGCCGCCGGAGGTCAGCTTATCGCGCAGGGACTGATGATTGTAGATCTCGCCGTTAAGGACGATAAAAGCCGTGCCATCCTCATTGCCGAGCGGCTGGCCGCCGTGTTCGAGATCGACGATACTCAGTCGTCGCGCCGCCAGCCCGCCGCGAGGCTGGCTGAGAACGACTGTTCCACCCTCATCGGGCCCGCGATGGAGCATTGAGCGCTCCATCCGCGCAAGCGCCGCCTTCAGTTCGTCATCGGGCAGATCCGTATTGAAAATGCCTCCGATACCGCACATCGACTATGCGCCTTTTGCCGTGCCCGGCACCGGGGGTGAATACCTCATGCCCGACGAGCTATCATAGCGGCGCGTTTCGCGCTTAGCGGTCGGCCGTGGATTCGCGAGCGCTGCCGAACTTGCTGTCGCGCACCTGATCCAGACAATGGAGCGCGAGCCCCGCCGAGAATCCGATGCCGCTGTAGACGAAGTAGAGCAGATGAAGCGGGATTGCGCTCAGGGCGAAACGCCAGCCCCGGCGGCTCGCCAGGAATCGATAAAAACGCCGCTGCACGCAGATGATTCCCAGCACCGCGGCCGCCGCCACCGCGAGGCTTCGGACGTTGTAGACAGCGACCACGAGCGCCAGCGCCGCGACCCAGCTCATCGCCACGCAACGCCTTTCCCCGCGCCTCAGATTCAGGTCGTCGGGCATCCGACCTTCCCGAAGCAGCAGACGTGTCCACGGAACCGCGCGGTCGCGAACGTCCGTTTTTACCAGATTCGCGAGCGTCCATCGTTTTAGATGCTTCACCTGAGTCAAAGAGTCGAGCGCAAGCCGTTTGCCCGCGCGCCGTATGCGCATCCCGTACTCTATGTCCTCCACGGAAGGTCTGCGGAAGTCCTCGTCGAATCCGCCGGTCTCCAGGAACACGCGTCGCCGCGTGCCACCGCAAGCGCTCCAGAAAGTCCCCGCCCGCGCGTTGGCCTGCTGGTGAATATAGTGGTGCAGCAGATTCTTGAACTGCGACACGAGCGACGGATCGGCCGGACTCTCGTCGTAGGACCCGATCACCGCGTCGAGGCCGGGGTCAGAGTCGAGCGCCTTCCAGATGCGCTCCAGCGTGTCCGGGTGCACGCACACGTCCGCATCCAGGAAGAACAGCAGCTCGGTCTCGGCCATGCGCGCCCCGCGATTTCGCGCCACTGCCGGTCCGCTGTGAACATCTAGCCTGAGCACCTTGCACCCATGCGACGATGCCACCTCCGCCGAATTGTCGGTTGAACAATCGTCCACGACGATGCATTCATAGCCGGTAAATGAGGAGAGCCGCAGTGCCTTCAGGCACGCATCCAAACAATCCGCACTGTTTCGCACCGCGATGACTACTGTAAGCCAGGCAATCCTTACAGCGTATAACATCTGGTGGATAAGGTTCAGTGCTTAAGCGGGACGGAATCCTATCCGGCGGCTGACGGCTCGGGAGGCCGCCATGGCTTTGGCCGGCGAGGACGACCCTATGGGGTTTTCGTTTCCGTTGTCGTGGTGGGCGCTGCCGTCGATGTTCCGGAGTCCGTCTTCGGTGACGAGTCGCTGCTCGCCCCCGCTTCTCTACCGCCGTTGTTCGATGGCGCCGGCGATGTGCCCGACTTGCCGTAATCGGTTACGTACCACCCGCTGCCCTTGAACTGGAGCGCCGGGGGCGAAATCAGACGATGGACGTGGCCCCCGCAACCTGGGTGTGCAGCGAGCGGTTCGTCTGAGAACTTCTGTCGTTTCTCGAACACGTTCCCGCACAACTCGCACTTGTACTCGTAAATGGGCATCTCAGTTCTGCGGAGTGTCGTCGTCCGGACCGGACAGAGGCTCTTCCTCCTGCTGATCCGCGCGCTTCTGCGAGTTTCCGCGCGCGATCTCCGGCTTCCCCTTCACCACTACTTCGATGGCTTTATTGAGCAGCGGATCGTCGCCCGCCTGCTTCGCCTTAGGGGTAATTCCTGGGCCGTTGTCGTCATCGCCATCGCCCCCGTCGCTCTCGAGCTGGGGAACTGACGGCGTCACGCCATTGTCCTGAATCGATTTGCCTGCCGGCGAATAATATTTGGCCACCGAGAGAATCACGGCCGAGCCGTCGTCCATCGTAATGTCCTTCTGGACCGCGGCGTCTCCATAGGTTCGCTCGCCCACCACCTCAGCCCGCTTGTCGTCAAGCAGAGCGGATGCGGCCACTTCGGCGCCGTCGGCCGTCCCCCGGTCCACAATCAGCGCCAGCGGCAGATGAGTAATTGTCGCCGTGGGAGCGGCGTCGAAATCGCGGCGCGCTACTTTCTGGCCTTCCGAATATGTGATCAGCCCTTTGTCGAGGAACAGATTTGCCAGAGCAACACCCTGCTCGGGGCCGCCCGTCGAGCAGTGGCGCAAATCCAGAACCAGCCGCTTCGCGCCCTGTTTTTCCAGGCTCTGCACCTGTTTTGCGACCTGCTGCACTTCTCCGTCCGTCAGGCTGCCCACGGTGATGACACCCACATTGTCCTGCGCCATTTTGGCCTTTACGGCGGGATAGTGGATCGTCTCGCGCGTCAGCGTGATCTTCTGAGGCTCCGGTTTCCGGAAGCGAAGAACACCCACCTCTACCGTGCTCCCCGGTGCACCCTGCAGCAACATCTCCCCGAACGCCAGGGGCATATCGCGGGTGGAGACGCCATTAATGCTCTCCAGCACGTCGGCCGTCGTCAGGCCCGCCGCGTCGGCGGGGGAACCCGGAATGGCATCGACGATCCCGATATAGCCGAACTTCCGCGCCAGAACGAGGCCGACTCCTGCCTTGTGCTGGTCTCTCTCTCTCAGATATTCCTTATACTGGTCGGCGTTCAGATAGCTGGCGTATGGGTCGATCGATTCCAGCAGTCCATTGAGCGCTCCGAGAGTCACGTTCTTCATGTCCGGTTCTTCCACATAGTCGCTCTTGATGCGGGAAAGAACTTCTGTGTATACAGCCAGATGGCGGTAAGTGTCTTCCGGAGAGGCACTCTTCGTACTGGCCGCTCCGGCCAGCAGCAGGGCAACCAGACACGTCGAAACAGCGACGATTGAATATCTCATGAGACGGTTCATACAGGTGGGCGGCGCGCAGCCTTACACTTAGTATAACGCGCCAGACCGGCTTCCCGATTCGCTCAACATCCAGGTCTTTTCCCGGTAACTGCCCAAAAAATGTAACGGAGACGAAGCTCCGTTGGTCCCACAAGCACGATGTTGCAACCTGTTGTACCCCCATCTGCATCGGGATCCGAGCCCGAAATCCGAGCGGAACTGGAGCGCATTCTGCGCAGCCGCACCTTTGTGCATTCTCACCGCATTCGGCGCTTCTTGCAGTTTGTGGTTGAGGAGTCTCTGCAGGGCCGCCAGCACCGCCTCAAGGAATATGTAATCGGCATGGAAGTATTCGGACGCCAGGAGTCCTTTGACCCCCGGGTGGATTCGATCGTCCGCGTGGAGGCGCGGCGCCTGCGGTCCAAACTCGAGGATTACTACTCCAACGACGCCGATTCCGCCAACGGTTCGTCGCTGCGCATCCAGATCCACAAAGGCAGCTACGTTCCCCTTTTTGAGACTTCCTCGGCCGGCCAGCGCAACGCTGGCGCAACCGCCTGGCAAACGCGCCGCAGCAAGAACCCGGAGAGTTTTACGGCATATCTGCAAGGCCTCCGCGACTGGGGCTCCAGCAGAGCCGACGCCTTCAGCTCCAGCGTGGCCCATTTCTCCCGCGCAGTCGAACTCGATCCCGAGTGCGCCGCAGCCTGGGCGGCCCTCGCGGAAGCCCTCGTGGGCGGCGCGGTGGTGGAAGGATTCGGCGGCGCCGAAACCTCCGCCCGAGCGAGCCATGCCGCTCGCAAAGCTTTGGAATTAAGCGACGCCGTCCCCGATTCGCATATGGCCATGGGACTGGTCCAGTCGTTCCTCGACTGGAAATGGACCGAAGGCGCAAGGGAGATGGAAGCCGCTCTGTATCTCGACCCGGCCGACGCAATCGGGCGCCTTCTGTTCGGAGTTCAGCTTGCCTGCCGGGGTTTGACCGACCGCGCGCGCGCCGGCCTTGATGAAGCAGAGCGCCTCGATCCGGTCTCCCTGTCGGTCCATTTTGCACAGGGATGGATTGCCACGCTCGAAAACCGGCACGACGACGCCGAGCGCCGCTATCACCTTGTCGCGCAATTGGAGCCCGATTCGCTCTGGGCCTGGTTTGGTCTCGGCCAGTCCTGCGCCGCGCAGGAAAGGTGGCCCGAGGCTATCGCTCATTTCATGAATGCCTCTCGCGTCGCTGGCAATCGTTCGTTCCTGAACGGATGTCTCGGCTATTGTTACGCCCGGTCCGGCCGCACCGACGATGCCATGGCCCTGCTTGCCACCATGCACGACGCAGGGGCGCCGGCGGTGAGTTGCGCGGCCATTCAGGCCGGGCTCGGAGAATTCGGTCGAGCCTTTGCCAGTCTGCAGCAGGCGGCGATGGCCAAAGATAGCTCCTTGCCGCTGCTGGTCCTGGGTCCCGAATTCAAGGCCATGCGAGGCGAGCGTTCGTTCACGGCTCTTCAAGCCGTTATGGGTCTTGCCGCGCCCGTCGCCTCGGCAGCCTGACGCCCATCGCCCTGCGCGAAGATCAGGCTCCGGCCTGTTTCAGCAGCTTTCGTGCTTCGGCTCGCGATGGATCGTCGGGCGTGAGATCCGAGCGCAGGTATTGCTCCAGCAGTTCCTTCGCCTGGGTGAGATTGCGGCGGGTCTCGATATAGATCCGCGCGCGGCCGAATATCAGCCGCGGATTGTCCGGCGCGGTCCTCGCGGCCTGCTCCAGCACCGCGTCGCTTTCCTGCATCCGCCCCTCGTGCGCAAGGAAGCGGGCCAGTTCGACTACGTGCCCCACTTCATGCGGCGCAAGCTGTGCGGCGCGTCTCAGTTCCTGCTCCGTCCGCGATGTCTCCTTGCGGCGCTGGGCGATCTCCGCCCGATCGAAATGGCCCTGAGCCGCATCCATCCTTTCGATCCGGGCCGCCAGCGCATCTGCCTTATCCAGGCCGCCCCCCAGAAAGCCCGGAGCGTTCAGATAATAATCGAACAGATCGTCCAGGGCGTCGTGGTTTTTCGGATCGGTGTTCAGCGCCACGGCCTGCTCGAAAAACTCCCTCGCGCGGGATGCGTTCATCGGAGCCATCAGCGGACTGGCGGTCTCCGCGCGCCGGGCCCAGCTTCGCCCCAGCCACAACACATAATCAGCGTTCTTCGGATCCGCCGCCACTGCCTTCTCGAACGCCTCGGTGGCTTTGCGAAAATCGCCTACCATCATGTCGCACTTTCCCATCAGGACGAAGGCTTCCGAAGAAGGCGGCTGCGCGCGGAGCAGACGCAGAGCGCCCTCATAGTCTGTGTGCTGATACAATCGCTCGGCCTGTTGTAGATCCTGACCGTATGCGACGGCCGAGACTGCCAGCGCCACCACCACTGTTGCGAGACGCTTCATTTCCAGGACACCCGTTTGGAGGGACTCCCCTCAATTACTCTGTACGCCCCTCAGTATTTTAACGGATGCAGTTGACCTGCGCCTGGGTACGCGAAAAATGGTCTTATGGTGACTTTTGCTGCTCCCAGTGCCTCCCTCACAGCGGCAGCGATCTGCGCTGCGCTTGGGGTATCGCTATGGATACAAATGGTTTGTACGCCATCTTTTCCGGCAAGATCAACCGCCTGGCGAGCCGCTTCGCCCGGCTCTTTGATTAGTGCATCCGGAAACCTGCGGGGACGCAGGGACCCGTCCGCCTCATAACGGCGATCCGCGAAGGCTTCCGCCGCCACGCTGAAACCTGCCTTTCGCCACGCTTCCAACCCAACCGAGCCCGCAAGCCCCACCAGCACCACCTCCGTGCTCCACCGCGCCACGCCCAGAGCGATGGCCCCGGCGATTGTTCTGTCCCGTGCGGCCTGGTTGTAGAGTGCCCCGTGGGGTTTCACGTGGCCGATCCGAATCCCGCAACGGCCGGCAACCTCCGCCAGGCGGAGAAGCTGTTCGAACACGGCGTCGGCCAGAATCTCCGCCGGCAGATTCCATTCCAGACGCCCGAAGTTGGCCGGGTCGGGATATCCGGGGTGTGCTCCCACCGCGACGTTGCAGCGTTTCGCTTGCTCCATGGTCGCCTGCATCGTGGCTTCATCGCCCGCGTGACCTCCGCACGCGATGTTCACCGAGCTGACCGACCGCATGAGCCCTTCCTGAGTGCCGTCGGTGACCGACTCCCAAATCTCGCCCATGTCGCAATTCAAGTCAATGAACGGCACGAATCGCCTCTTCCTGTTTCCGTAGCAAGTCCCTCGCGGTGGCCAGATCGACGCACTCGAACCTGACCTCGTCGCGAGGGCGAAGTTGCCCCACGCTACTTATATCGGCGGTAATGATGCTGGCAATTTCAGGATACCCGCCCGTGGTCTGCTGTTCCACGAACAGAATGATCGGCTGTCCGCTCGCGGGCACCTGAATCGCTCCCAGCGGCGCGCCGGCGGTAGTCATGTGTCCCCCGGCGGGCGCGGTTATGACCGGCCCTTCCAGCCGCAGTCCCGCACGGTTGGCGTCTTCCGTGACCCGGTAAATACTGTTGTGGAAAAGGCCCCGGTCCGTCTCCGAAAACCACCCCGTCTGCGGCGCGCCGGTGCAACGAAGCGTCTTCCGTGGCTGGAGAGCATCCGGCAGGCCCCCTGCCCGCGCGCGATATTCAATCCCGGCTTTCCCGATCCGGAGCACGTCCCCCTTCCGCAGTGTGCGACCCTGAAACCCGCCCAGCCCGCACAGCACATGCGTCGAGGCGCTCCCGAGCACCAGCGGCACATCGATTCCGCCGCGTACGCACAAATAGCACCGCGCGCCTGAGCGAGTCTGCCCCACGCGCACTCTTCCGCCGCGCGGAATCTCAAATGTCTGCCACACCGGCGCCGGCAAATGGTCCATCGCCGCCCCAAAATCCGATCCCGCCAGCGCCGCCATCCCGCCGTTCGGGAACAGAAATGTCCCTCCGCTCAGCGTCATCTCGAGTGCGGCCGCTCCCTCCGGATTCCCCACCATCCGGTTCCCCACCCGCAGTGCCACAACGTCCGCCGCGCCCGCCGCTGAAACCCCGATTGGGCCGAACCCCGGACGCCCGAGGTCCTGCACCGTGGTGAACAATCCCGGCTCCTCCACCAGGATCATGCGTTGAATTCCTCTGCCCTGATGGGCCGGAAGCGAACGCGGTCCCCAATCGCGAGCACGCTCATCGGCTCCCGGTCTGCCCGGAACATCGACAGTGGCGTGCGCCCAATCAGACGCCAGCCTCCGGCGGTGGCAAACGGATACACGCCCGTCTGGTGGCCGGCAATTCCCACGCTCCCTGCCGGAACCCTGCGCCGGGGCGATGCCAGGCGCGGCGTTGCCAGCTCGGTGGGCAATCCGCTGAGGTATGCGAACCCGGGCGCAAATCCGAGAAAGTCAACCGTATAAGTTGCCGACGAGTGGAGATCGATCGCCTGTCCGGGCGTGATTCCGTGCGTGTCCGCTACGTCCGCCAGATCCACGCCGAATTCGCCGCCGTAGCAGACCGGGATTTCCACTTCGCGCGGGCTACCCAGAGCGACCTCGTCCAGGACGCTCAGAAGCGGGCGCACCCTGTTTTCCAGTTCCTCATGATCGGCCACCAGCGCGTCGAAGCGAATGAGCAGCGAACAGTAAGCGGGGTGAAGGTTTGTAACGGCGGGAAGCGGATCTCGCAGCAGCAGGTGAAGCAGACAACGAACCCGCGCGCTCGCCTCCGGCGTAATCCGCTCACCGAACGAAACGAGCAGGGCTTGGTCGCTGGCGGGCTGAATTGTCGCTTCCAGATGGGCCACGCCCGCTATCGCACAATCGTGATAACAGCGGGATCGGCTTCGTAGCCCTCGTCGCGCACTGTCTCTGCCGCCGCCGAGCGAAGTCGCTGTTCATCGGCATCGCGCGGCGCATCGCACGAGCGTCGAATCACTTCCTCGCCAGCCTTGATCCGGACCACCCATTTCTTCTTTTCCGCACCCCAGGAAACCTCAACGGCATCGGCTCGCATAGGCCCTCCCGACCAATATCATCGCTCTGTTTCCGTCCGAATGCGACGGGCTTTCATCTCCTCGCCAACCTCGGCCAGTTGCTCGGAATTGAGCGCCCGCGCCGCCGCAGGGAAGATTTCATTGTCCTCCATGGCGATATGGTTCGAGTAGGTTTCCGCCAGCTTGCCCAGCAGCTCCGTCATGCGCTGTGCCTCCATCCCGCTCAGCTCGCTCAGCTCGAGCCACTTCCGGCCGAGGGCGTCCACCTCGCGATGCGCGGCGCCGGCAACCTGATGATCCGCTTCCAGGCCGTCCAGTCCACTCAGCGCTCCCGCGGCGCGCATGCGCGGAAACAGCGAGTCCTCTTCATCGGCCGTATGCTTTGGCGCGGCGTCGCGGAAGTAATCGAGAGCGCCACGCAGAGATGCAGCCTCGTCAGCCTCAAGCGGGCCGCCCTGTCGCGATGCAGCAAGCTTCAGCAACGCTCCCAGAAACCGCTCGATCCGCCGGTGGCAATCGCTGAGCAGCCCCAGCGGGTTGCCGAAATCCGATTCTCTCCGGCCTATTTGAACGGGCGTACTTCCCAGACCCCCTCAAAATCGATGTAATAGCAGCCCACTTCGATTCCGGGAAACCATTCCACCAGTACCTCTCCGGCTTTCCTGAATTCTTCCTCATAGCAGGCGATTTCCGCCTCGCGCGAGCCCCCAAAGCGCTTCTCGATGCCGCCGTAAGCTCCGCAATCGCTGTGCAACGCCAGCAGGGCGCGGGTGGTGGAATGCAGGTTCACGGACTTCCGCACATGCGCCACGACGAAATCCCGCTCAAAGCTCTGTTCCGGCGACGACAAGGCCTTCGATCCGCCGGCGATGCGGATCATGTCCGGCCTTTCGATTCCGAGGCGCTTCAGCAGCTTCTTCAGCGCCGCGTCGAAACGGTTGTCGAAACAGGCCACCACGGCGCAATCGCAGTGGTAGCGGCCGCCAGGAGAATCGACGTGCAGGAGTTTTCGCATGAGCCTTTCGAGTGTACCGTGCCCGTGCGCCCCCGAGCCCGCGTTTCCCGAAACCGAACAGACGCAATGCGATCTAACGGTGTAACCTCGTGACGGCGCGCCGCCCCTGGTGGCGTTCGCCGTGCTCACCGGAGGGCAGAATCCGTGTCATTCAGGAGACCGACATGGCCCAATACGAACACGAGCACGAACGCATCACCGAGCCGCTGAGCCCGGAATACATCGGCCGGCGCCAGGCGGATGGATGGAGCATGGTTGGAGTTGTTTGGGAGCGCCAGACCGGCGCCCCACCCGAGCCGGAACCGGAGATCGATGTGCCCTTCGGCCTCAGGGTGGCCGAAGACTGCCGTCATCTAACCGAGGAGCCCAGCGAAAAGGAAGCCCTTCTCCTCATGTTAGAGATGATCGTCCAGGACCGCCGCGTCACCGAAGTCGCGCTGGAACTCAACCGCCGCGGCTACAAGCGCCGCGACGGCCGCCAGTGGACGCCCACCGACGTCTTCGACCTGATGCCCCGGCTTATCGAAGAAGGCGCGCGCGAGTTCTCCAGCGAAGAGTGGGCGCTGCGCCGGAAGATCTTCACCGGCGCCAGCGTCTGAGTGGGACCGCGGCGCGCGTCTGATAGCTGAAAGCCCTCGCGACCGAAGGGTGCGGCTTGGCCCATACTGGTAGCAACACGTGGCCATTAAGCCCTCACGCGACGCGCAGCTCGCCATCCGCCTGTCGCTGGCGGTCGGCATCCTGATGCTCGTCGGCAAGGTCACAGCATGGTACATCACCCGCTCGGCCGCCATCTTCTCCGATGCGGTCGAATCGGTTGTGCATGTGGTGGCCGTCGGTTTCGCCGCGTTCAGCCTGCGCTTGAGTTCTCGTCCGGCCCGTCCCACCTTCCTCTACGGCTACGAGCGAATCACATTTTTCTCGGCTGGATTTGAAGGCGCGATGATTATCGCGGCGGCCATCGCCATTCTCGTCGAAGCGATCCGAAAGTGGGTCGTCGGCGTCAATATCGAGAATGCCGGAGCCGGCGCGGGTCTGGTGCTGGCGGCGGGCGTCGTTAATGCGGCCCTTGGCTATTACCTGATCCGCACCGGCCGGCGGACAAACTCCATGATCCTCGAAGCCGACGGCAAGCATGTGCTCACCGATAGCTGGACCAGTCTCGGCGTCGTCGCCGGCCTCGCGCTGGTGATGGCCACGTCGTGGAAGTTGTTCGACCCGATTGTCGCCATTCTGATCGCCGCGAACATCCTCTGGTCAGGCGGCAGCCTGGTGTGGCGGTCTGCCGTCGGCCTGCTGGATTACTCCGATCCCCGCGCCGGCCGTGAAATACGTCACAAGCTCGACGCGCTTTGCTCCGAGCTGGGCATTCAATACCACGGCATGCGCTTTCGAACCACCGGCTACCGGCAAATGGTGGAAGTGCATCTCCTGTTTCCCCAGGCGACTTCGGTGGGAGATGCGCACCGTCTTGCCACCATCCTCGAAGATCGCCTCGCCGCCGAGCTGAAAATCCCTGCCGAGCTGATCACGCACCTCGAATCGCTCGAGGATCACGAGGCGGTGCACCATGGCGCGGGACACTGACAACGGTGCAACATTCTGGAACTTTTCGCCGCCGGCGGCTGAATCCCATTCAGAACGCATGCAACGGAGCCTCGCCGATGAAAGCGATAGCCAACTGCTCGACGAGGCCTCGCGAGGTTCCGAAGAGGCGTTCGTGGAATTGTACCGGCGGCATCAGGGCCCGGTCTTCCGTTTCGCTTTGCGCATGAGCGGAGACGAGGCCACCGCCGAAGAGGTGGTGCAGGAAGTGTTTCTCACCCTCATTCGCGGCCCGGTTCGATATGCAGAAGCGCGGGGCAGCCTCACCGGGTGGTTGCTGGGCGTGGCGCGGAATCACGTGTTGAGAGTCCTTGAACGCCGGCCGCCGCGGGCGCCGGCTGCCGAATGGGAGGCGCCGGACGCGTCCGCGGATGTCCTCGCAGCCTTGCTGCGACGGGAGAGCCTGGATGCGGTCAGGCGTGCCGTGCTCAGTCTGCCGGCGGTGTACCGGGAGGCGCTGGTGCTTTGTGATCTGGAGGAACTTGAATATGCCGAAGCGGCCCGCGCGGCGGGATGCTCTCTCGGTACCATCCGCTCGCGTCTGCATCGGGCCAGGAACCTGCTTGCGGCAAAGCTGACGAAGACCAGGGAGTGCGCGCTATGAACGACGGATGGAACCGGCGCGAAGCTCCGGATTTTATTGAGCAGCGTCTGGTCGGCGCCTTTCGCGCCCATCATCGCGGGCAACGCATGTGGCGCACGCTGGCGGTAGCGGGAATAGCGGCGGCCCTGACGGCGATCGCGTGGATGGCATGGCCGTCCCGGGCGACGCCGCCGCACCTTGCCGCGGTCAAGCGGGCTCCGATTCCATCGCCGAATGCCGTCGCTCGCCGCCCCGTGCAGCTTGTGCCGGTTGTGGCGTCCGTTCCCCGGAAGGTCCGCCGTCGGCGAGTGGCTCCCACGGAGGTCGCCACCGGATTCCTGCCCCTGGATGCGGCCCCCATGCCGCTCGATGGCGGCGCGGTGATCCGCATGGAGGTACCGCGCCCCACGCTCGCTCTGTTCGGTTTGCCGGTGGATGCGCGTCGCGTCTCCGTGCCCGTTCAGGCGGATGTGCTTTTTGGCGAAGACGGCATGGCCCACGCCGTCCGCTTCGTCTCAACTGCTTCCTACGAAGTGCCAGCTCGAAAGTAAACAGGAGAGGTAACTACATGCTTCGATTTGCTCTGATCGGTCTGATTTCGATGGCCGCCATGGCCCAGGAAGAGAACCACCTCGTCATCGCCCAACGCATTGCCGGTTCAGCCGACGCCGGTCCCGTGCTGAAAAGCGACTTCGCCTTCGTGAGCGCGGAGATGTCCTTCGAGGGCAAAACGGTGACTGGCTCGCCATATTCCGCCAATGCTGTTACCGAAACGGTCCAGACGCTCGCCGATGGCAACCGCATTTCTCAGAAGAGCGAAGGTCTGGTGGCCCGCGATTCGCAGGGCCGCACCCGCCGCGAGCAGACCCTCGGTGCGGGGCTGATGCCGGCCGGCGACACGCAGAAGATCGTCTTCATCAACGATCCCGTGGCGCAGGCGAATTATGTCCTGCGTCCCGATCGCACCGCCGAGAAAATGGCGCCCATGAAGCCGCCCGCGCCGGGTGAAATTGGGCAGCACTTCATGATCACGAATGTGGGAGGTGGCACGGGCCCGCTCCCGCCGCCCATGGCCTTCTCCAAAACCGCCCGCCTGGCCTCGAAAGACAACGTCGAAGAACTCGGCCAGCAGACCATCGAAGGAGTCCTCGCCGAGGGGAAGCGAATTACCGCGGTCATTCCTGCCGGAAGCATCGGGAACGACCGCGACATCCAGGTGGTGAACGAAACGTGGTATTCTCCCGAGCTGCAGACCATCGTCTCCAGCACGCGTACCGATCCGCGCATGGGCACCACCACCTTCCGCCTCACCAACATCCAGCGCGCTGAACCCTCGGCGGATCTGTTCCAGGTGCCTTCCGATTACACCGTCCACGAGATGCCGAAACCCAACGTTCAGTACGACCTGAAAACGACAACGAAGTAGCACGAGGTGGGGCAGGCTTCAGCCTGCCCTTACCTGCCCCTCAGCCGCCGGATCTCCGCAATCGCAATATAGATATTCACCAGCCCGAGGCCGCTCAGCGCGCCGCGGAAGTACGGGCTGAACCACAGATCGTGCACCCATTGCGCGTAGCTGGGAATCGTGTTCACCTCCCATGACTGGAGCCACGGGAAGGCCAGCAGAAAAACCCCAACCTCAAAACAGAAAAGAGCGAATACCAGAATCCCGAACTTCTGATACCACGCCATTTCCGTTCGTTGCGGCTGCTCCGTCATTTGCATGCGGCAACCGCCTCGGTTTCAATCGAGTTGTCCGCCGACCTGTCGAACAGCTCCCCCTGCTCCGGATAGCCCGCCCAAAGCAAATGCCGGCACCGTTCCCGCACCGGCTCGAAGCTGAAGCGGTGCAGTGAAGTGGGCCCGTGCTCGTCGAGCGCCCGCAGGTGTTCGGGTGCGAAATAACCTTTGTGACTCGCCAGCCCGTACTCGGGGAACACCCTGTCCCACGCGCACATGCACGCGTCGCGCTCTACTTTGGCGAGGATCGACGCCGCCGCGATCGACTGGCAAATCGCGTCGCCATGCACGAAGGACCGCTGGGCCACCGGAAGATCCACGCTGATGTAATCGATCAGCAGGAAATCGGCCGCCGGTTGCAGGCGCTCCACCGCCCGCCGCATGGCCAGGCGCGACGCTTGCAGAATGTTGATGGTGTCGATCTCGTAGGCGTCCGCCGCCGCAACAGCCCACGCGATAGCGCGCTCGCGAATGCGCGCCGACAGTTCCTCGCGGCGCTCCGCGGGCAGTTCCTTGCTGTCGCGCAACCCGCGAATGGGGCGCTCGGGATTGAGGACTACCGCGCCCGCGAATACCGGCCCGAACAGCGAGCCCCGGCCGACCTCATCGACGCCCGCGACGAGCCGATAGCCCTGCGCCCGGGCTTCCCGCTCATATCGGCCCTGACACCGCAAAATGCCGCTCCGAGCTATTCGCGCTCTTTGAGGCGCGCGGCTTTGCCCCTCAGGCCGCGAAGGTAGTACAGCTTGGCGCGGCGTACGCGGCCGGTCCGCACCACGTCAATGTGGTCGATCACCGGCGCATGAATCGGAAAGATGCGCTCAACGCCCTGTCCGAAACTGACCTTGCGGACCGTGATGGTCTCGCCCATGCCGCTGTTCTTGCGCGCGATGACTGTGCCTTCGAACGCCTGAAGGCGCTCTTTGTCGCCTTCCCTGATCTTCACGTGTACGCGGATGGTGTCGCCTGGCCGGAACTCCGGCACGTCGCTCCGCTTGTTCGCATTCACTACTTTGGTCAGCACCGCATTCTGCATGGGGATGTTCCTCGGGAAATGTCGCCCGGCCGGTCGGGACGCACAAAGCCTGTGCGTTGGCCGCACCGCCGCAAACTATCTATTGTAAACGATTGCGGCGCCTAATGTAACTAATAGTGGCAGCTTGGAGTATGCCGGGCGACCGCGCGTCCGTACGGCATTCGGCCCTGAAGGCTTTCCGTGAGAAATCAGCGAGTCGAGTTGATCTCGCGCATCGTCCTGAAGCTGGCGACGATCATCGCAAGCCCTGCTCCTAATGCGACACCGCTGAAATAGATCAGAATGAAGTCCACCGGGCGAATTTGGCGCATGCTCGCCTGCCGTACAGCGATCATCAGCAGTAACATCGCCAGGACGACGGCGACTATTCCCCGCCTTCTTCTGCCTTTTTGTGCTTCGACCGGGTCCATAAGTGTTCTGGAATCATACCAGACTGGGGATCGGCCCGGAGGTGTCCATAGCTTCCAGGCGGCCGTGTTTCACGCGGCCATACTCGTTTTATGCCGTGGCCACCCCGCGTGGCTGCTCATGCCGGCAAATCCGGCCGGTTTCGCGCCGTCTTGGCCCTGGCCGCCTCATCACGCCATTTTCGGATTTCGGCATGGTTGCCGCCCAGCAGCACCTCGGGCACGCCCCAACCGCGGAATTCCGCTGGGCGTGTGTACTGCGGGCAATCCAGCAGACCCGCTTCGCCGAACGACTCCCGCACGGCCGAGTCCTCATTACCCAGCACGCCGGGCAGCAGCCGCGCCACCACATCCACCATCATCGCCGCGCCCAGTTCCCCGCCGCTGAGTACGAAATCCCCCACCGAGACCTCCTCGCTCGCCAGATGTTCGGTCACCCGCTCATCCACGCCTTCATAGCGTCCGCAGATCAGGAAGATCTCCTTCAGCCCGCTCCAGCGGCGCGCCGTGGCCTGGTCGAATTTCCGGCCCTGCGCGGAGAGCAGCGCGACCGTGCGCTCGCCCGGACCGTCGCGATTCCAGTCCGGCCAGATCTCTTCGACGGCCAGAAAAATCGGTTCGCACTTCAGCAGCATGCCTTCGCCGCCGCCGAACGGCCGATCGTCCACGGTGCGATGCCGGTCGAAGGTCCACTTCCGCAGATCGTGGATGCGGATGTCGATCAGCCCCGCTTCCGCCGCGCGCGAAATCACTCCGTGCTCGAAGGGCCCCCGAAAGAACTCCGGGAAAATCGTGAGGATGTGAAATGTCATTCAGCAGCGACGGGCCAGCCGCCGCTACTTACATATTGCCGCGATCCACCCGCAGATGGCGCAGGTCGTCCACATCGGCTCGCAAGGCATCCCGGTCCTTCGCGTCAATGGTGTTGTCGTCCAGGATTTTCTTCATGTGATCGATGGCCGCATCCAGCCGGCCCTTGTCGAACTTGTTGTTGCTCAGCCCCTTATCGAAATCGGCGAGATGTTGCAGGGCATCCTGGACATGATCCGCCTCTTTGTGCCGTGCGTCTTCCTGCGCCACGCGGTGCAGGTCATCCTGAACATGCTGAACCAGACGGCGAGCATCCGGATAAGCCCCGTCCTGCGCCCACACGCCTGCCGGCGCGATCAGTACCGCGGCAATCGTCGGCAGAACACTCTGAATCCTGAGTTTCATGACAGTGGTCCTCCACGCGTCCACAAGACTATGGACCCGCGCCCGTGAAGGACGTTACACTGCCGCCTGTTCAGGAAGCCCGTTTTATTTACTTCAACGTGCGAATGAACGCCACGACGTCGCTGGCTTCGGTGTCAGTGAGCTTCACCGGCTTCATCTTGCCCACCCCCGCCGTGGAGTCCTTCTTCAGGTCGGCGTCGCTCTTCGCCTGAACGGCTTTGGAGCCGAGCGGCTTCAGCGTGACCGCCAGCATCTTCGCGATGGTTGGATTGCCGGCTCCATCAGCCGCATGGCAGCCTTTGCATTTGGCCATGTAAACGGTTTTGCCGGCGGCCGCGTCGGCGAATGCACAGCCCGCCATTGCGAGCGCGAGTATGGATGCGGTAAGAAACAACTTCATGATTTCACCCCTAAGTTGTCAGCGGTTCGGCTGTCAGCCACACCGCCCGCCTGAACTGCTCAAGGCTGATGGCTGAAAGCTGCCGGCTTTACTTCAGCGTCTTTATGTATGCGATCACGTCCTTCGCCTGCGCGTCCGAGATCTTTACCGGTTTCATTTTGCCGGTGCCCTGCTGAATGTCCTTCTGGAGTTCGGCTTCGCTTTTCGACTTCACTTCCGCCGAACCCAGCGGTTTCATCGTGGCGCCCAGCATCTTGGCGATCACCGCTTTGCCCGCGCCGTCGTCCCCATGGCACTTTGCGCAATTGGCCGTATAGACAACTTTACCCGCGGCGGCGTCCGCAAGGGCGGAACCGGCCAGAGCGAACATCGCCATCGCGATCGTCAATGTCAGTTTCATTTTGATTCCTCCTTTGAAGCTCTCAGTTTCAGCGATCGGCCCTAAGCTATTACTGTCCCACTCCCAAATCCGCGAGAATCTTAGGCGAGGGTTCCTGCACTGCCAGAACATGATGGCATGCCTCGCAGTCCTGCGAAATGCTGTCGCCCGCTTTGCTTGTGTGCGAGCCGTCGTGACAACGGAAGCATCCCGGAAAATCGACATGTCCCAGATTGTTCGGATAGGTGCCCCATTGGATGCGCAACTCCGGGTATACGTTGCGGCTCCAAACGGTGGCCAGAGCCTCGCCGGCGCGCTTTACGTCCCCGGCCGGGGCAGCCGGATAGTTCTGCTTGTAAAAGCTGGCCACCGCGGCGGGAATTCCTTCTATTCCCTCGTCCTTCGTCCGCCATGGCTGCTTGAGGATCTCGATCCCTTGTTTGTGAATGAACGGCAGCGACGGCGGCACCAGACCCTTCGACATCGCTTCATTCAGCGCCCGCTCCGGAAGCTCATAGTTGTGCGAGGGCCGGTTATGGCAGTCGATGCAATCCATCACCCGGTGTTCCAGTTTGTCTTCCGCGCCCGGTTTCTGATCGGCGGCCCGATATTCCACCGTTTTGCCATCCGGGCCTTTGGAACGCACCCACGCGATGGCCTGCCGGCTGGCGTCGGAGGCGTATTCGATCGTCACGCCGGCGCCCACATGGTGCCCATGAATCCCAGCAGCGCCGTTGCCTCCGCCGACGTGCATGAGGAGCACGGTCTTCGTCGCGGTGTTTGCTTCGTCATCGCCATATTCGGTAAGCACTCGCAGGCGGTCGCCGCTGAATCGCGTGGGCCAGTGGCAGGCCTCGCACGTTTCCCGCGCCGGCCGCAGACTCTGCACCGGTGTCGGAATGGGACGCGGATAGGTGTTCAGCATGTAATTGAATACCTGATTAACCCCCGACAGCTTGCTGCGCACGAACCACGAGGCCCCCGGCCCGATATGGCAATTGACACAATCCACACGCGAATGCGGCGACTGCTGATAGGCCGTGTATTCCGGGATCATAATCTTGTGGCAGGTAAGCCCGCAGAAAGTCACGCTGTCCATATAGCTGACCGCGCGGTAGCTGAGCTGCGAGCCAATCATCAGATTCGCCACTGTGGTCACCGCCACGAACGCGGCGATCCTCCGCACATCCGACATGTTCCAGCGCGCCGGCTCCGCCCATTCCACCGGGCCGGCCTTCCGTTCGCGCCGGTAGCGCAGCCAGATGCCCAGCGGGATCAGAGCCAGTCCGGCGAAGAACACCCCCGGCAGCATCAGGAACAGGAGGATGCCCATGTACGGATGGGCCACCAGTCCACGCAGATAGGTTGGAAGCAGGAACAGCCACAGCACCCCGGCCGTTGTCACCAGCACCACCCCGGTCAGGCTGATGGGGTTGTTGGAGAGCCGCGCCAGCGGCGCGCTGATGAGCCGCCAATGGCTCCCGGAGGACTCACTGTTCATGGGTGACCATCCAATTCGGGGACATTGGCTGGGTGAAATTGCGCATTGGGTGTGGCAAAACCCAACACTCCCCAATGGCAATCTCCTGGCGGTACGATGCAAGTGTCATGTGCCGTTTGCTTTTCTGCTGCCTTGTCGCGTCGACTTGTCTCCTCCGCGCACAGGTGGTTAGCGTCTGGCTGACCACCGACGACCAGAAGACCCTGCTCCAGTCCCAGGCGGCTCTGTCGTTCTCCGGCGGGGCCTCGGCTTCAATGCCAACGATTTTCGTCGATGAATTCAGCAAGTATCAGGCCATCGAAGGCTTCGGAGCTTCCGTGACCGATTCATCCGCGTGGCTGATGTATGAGAAGATCAAATCCCCGCCGCTGCCCACGGTCATGGATTCGCTGTTCGACCATGCCCAGGGCATTGGCATCAGCTTCGTCCGCAATCCCATGGGCTCGTCCGATCTGACCCGGCCGCCCGACTATTCTTACGACGATCTACCCGCCGGGGCCACCGATCCGAATCTCGCGTCTTTCTCCGTCGCGCACGACGAGGCCGACATCATT
>Ga0335078_10003138_pt1 | contig 24682 bp, 18 predicted proteins | sample Lox_Sample_32_FD_206711 | JGI IMG/M metagenome (GOLD analysis project Ga0335078, IMG submission 206711) | Soil microbial communities from Loxahatchee National Wildlife Refuge, Florida, United States - Lox_Sample_3.2 | ecosystem: Environmental > Terrestrial > Soil > Wetlands | place: USA... | reverse complement strand
TTGGCTTGCCTCATCCTATGAAGACTAAATCCTGAGAACCACTCCGTCCCCGCCGCACTATCTACATCCGATGTTACGAATGTCGATCGTGCTGCTGGCCGCCTTGGGAATGCCGCTGGCGCTCGCCGCCGCCGAACCGGGTTTTAAGGCCGATCTCGTCGGCGGAACCCCCGCAGAGTTTCCGGTTAAGGGCAATGTGCGCATCGACCTCTCCGACAGCCAAACCCTGCTGCTGTGCGCCGGCAAACGCGAACTGCGTGTGTCTTATCAAAAAGTGAATACCCTCGAGTACGGCCAGACGGTTAGCCGGCGGTACGCTGCCGCCGTGCTGATTTCCCCCGTGCTGTTGCTCAGCAAGGCGCGCAAGCACTTTGTCACCCTCGGGTTCGTCGATGCCGAGGGCAAACAACAGGCGCTCGTCCTGCGCGTCAGCAAGGGCGATATCCGCAGCGTGCTGGCTGGCCTCGAGGCGCGCACCGGCCGGCGTATCGAGTTCCTCGACGACGAAGCGCGGAAAGCGGGCAAAGGATGAAGCCATTGTTCCTCTTGGCGGCCGCATCGGCCGCACCATTTGTGATCTCCGCCGGCGATTCCACCACGGCCGCGATTGATGCCGGTAACCTCCGCCAGTTGCTCACCGTGCGCCGCATTTACGTAGACCGGCTCACCGGCGGAGACACGGCCGCCCAAATGCGCGACATCCTCATCAGCAGCCTGGCCGCCTCCAAGCTCTTCGTCTTGACCGAAAAAGAGGAGCGCGCCGATGCCGTGCTGCGCGGCGCGGCCGAAGACCTGGTCTTCACCGAAACCCACCAGTCCTCCGACGGCATCAACGCTCATCTCAACCTCAGCACCCGCACCGGCTCCGGCTACTACGGCAAAGGCAATGCGGCCGGCCTCGGGATCGGCGATAACGAATCGGAACATTCCGCCGAGCGGCGCCACGAGGCGATCGCCGCCGTCCGCCTGGTCAACAAGGATGGCGATGTCATCTGGTCCACTACCCAGGAGAGCTTGGGCGCCCGGTACCACGGCGCCAGCGCCGATGTAGCCGACAAGATCACCGCACAGTTGAAAGACGATATCGACCGCGCCGGCAGGTTCCGCTAGCGCCCGCCGGCAAAACCGCGGACTGCCTCGATCCGCGCCGGCGATCGGCGCCACCTCGCGGCGCCGCCCTGTGCGGCGGGCCCGGAACCCTCGCTCCGGTTAGCGCGCGAGCGTCGGGTGATACCCCGCTGCTTCGAGCGCCGCCTTTGCTTTGGCGAGCGATGCCGCATCCGAATAGGGACCCACCAGCACGTGAACCATGCCGGGCCGGCCTGCGAGTGGGTACGCCACAACCGGAAATCCCCCGGTCTTGAGCGATCGCGTAATCGCGCCCGCCGCGTCCCCCATCACCGCCATCAGCTCCAGGTACGACCCGCGCGACGCCGGCGCCGCCTCCATGCGGTAATCCCCCGTCTTGCCAGGATCGAAAAACTCCACCTTGATGTCGTATCCCAGTCCTTCGATGTGGACATAGCGCCAGTCCTGTCGAGGCACACTTTCCCCGCTGTGGTCGTCGATCTCATCGGGCGGGCCATACGTGATGTAGAGCCGCCCTCGATCGCTTCTCCAGCCCGGGACGCTCCCTGCAAAGTGCTCATTCGCATAGGCGAGCCGGCGGTAGTGTTCCTCCTTGAACGCGTTCTCCGCCGCCCCCGGCGTTGGGTTGCGCCGCTGCCAGAACTGCTCGATGAAGCGGTCGCGCTCGGCATCGGTCTCTAGAGCCGCAAACGCGGCGCGCTCGCGGGCGGTGATGAGGTACGCTACGTCTTCGTTCAACCATTTTCGATAAGCGGATGCCAGCTCCGCCCTGTTTTGTGGTCGGGGCATCTCTTGCGGCTCATCCGTAGCGCTCCGTTCTGCTGTCTCCCGGCAACAAGACTGCGCGGCGCCTTCCAGTTGCCTTTGTGCCTGCTCCAACCGCTGTTGCAGGGTCGCCCGCTGCTTCGCATCGTCTGCCCCTTGCCATTGCTCGAGCGCCTGGCTGGCATCGGCGATTTGCTTTTGCTGCAGGCGCAATATCTCATCCAACTCTCGCGTCTTCAGTTGCCGCAGTTGTTCCTGCGCCTCCTCCAGCGCCCGTTTTTGCTGGGCCAGTTGTTGGGAAGCGCCCGCCTGCGCCGTTTCCGAGGCCTTCTGCGCCTCCTGTAACCGCTCTTCCGCCTGCTGCAGGGCCAACTGTTGCTGCCGCAGCAGCTCTTCCGGCCGTCCCGCTTGCGATGCCTTCAGTTCTTGCAGCGCCTGCTCCGCCTGCCGCAGTTGCTCCTCCTGTTGCGCGGAGCCGGAGCCGGCATCGGCGAGTGCCTTTTCCAGTTCTGCGGCATGCCCCTCGATGAGCTGCTGCGCCTGGTCGAGCGATTCCTTCGCTCCGTGGAGTTGCTTTTCTTCGCGCGCGAATTTTTGCTCCAGCTCATCGAGGCTCCGCTTCGTCTCCTCTATGTCTCTGTCCTGCTCCCGCGCGGCTTGAGCCGCCTCGGCCGGTGGAGTCGCTTGCGCGAAACTCCTTGCCGCCGGCCAGAACAACAACGCCGTAGCCGCCCCGGCCACCAGCACCAGGGCGCCTGCCAGAGCGGGGGTCCGCCGCCTGGAAGCCCGCTCCGGGGCCGGCTCATCGAGCAGTCTGCGAATGCGTCTCACCAGGTTTCCTCCATTGGCCGCCGCCGCGAGCTGAACCGCCGGCCGCCGGCACTGCTCCAGCGTCGCCAGCGCCGCGGCGTAAACACGCGCGTCCGGGCGCAACGCCACCACCACATCGTCACAGGCGTATTCGCGTTCGGTGCGCACCACCGCGCTGATCCACCACACCGCCGGGTGGAAGAAGAACAGGCCCTCGATCAAACCCTGCGCCAGGCTGACCAGATAGTCCGCGCGCCGGATGTGCGCCAGTTCGTGGATCAGGATCGCCTCCACCTGCTCCGCGCTCAGCCCGGCGAGCGTTCCGAGCGGCATCAGAATCACCGGACGCCAGTAGCCGATCGCGAGCGGCACGCTCGCCAGGCAGGATTCGAGCAGCACCACCGGCCGCGAAACCCGCACCGCATCCGCCAGCGTGCGCAGCCGGCGCTGCCATTCCGCGGGCGCCGCGCAGACACCGCGCCGCCGCATGCTGTCGATGCGCAGCCATCCAGCCAGTCTCAGGGAACAGAACAGCATCACTCCGCCCATCCAGAATGATGCGATCCACGCCGGCCAGTCGGCCGGCGAAGCCGGTGGGCTCCCGCCGGGCGCCGGCGTGAAAACCATTGGTTGCCCGGGCGTCAGCGGCAGAGCCGCCGCATGCCCGCCGCCGAGCAGCAGCGCCAAGGTTCCGGTGAACGCCAGCGGCAAGGCGAGCGAACAGGCCAGGGCTGCCTGGTGCCGCCACCGCGCGGACCGCCCCGCGCCCAGTTGCAGCGCCGCTCGCAGCGCTCCCGCCAGCAACGCGGCCTCCCACAGAAAATCGAGCAGCGCCCGCCCCAGCGCGTGCGCCAGCGGAGCCGTGAGCCAGAGATCCAGTCTCATCGCCTTTCTCCCTCATACCGTTCCAGCAGCTTGCGCAGTTCGGCGAGTTCGGCGGCTGAGGCCTTGCGCGCCGCCAGCGCGCCCACCAGCAGCCTGCTGGCTGAGCCGGCGAAAGCCCGCTCCAGCAGGTCGCCGGCCAGTTGCCGCTGCGTCCATTCCCGCGGCCGGCTGGCTGAGTAAACGTGCGCCCGCTGCTTTTCGTCGCGCTTCACCAGCCCCTTCTCGGTCATGATCTGCATCAGCTTCAACACCGTCGTGTATTGCGCCGCGCGGCGGCTCGAAATCGTCGAATGAACCTCGCGCACCGTTGCCGGTCCGCGGCTCCACAACACCGTCAGGATTTCCAGCTCGGCATCGGTGGGCCGCGGCAGCTCGTTTGCTTTTGGCATCTACGAAGACATTACTACGAAAACATTCGTTGGTCAAGAGGGAATTCATCGGCACCCAACGCTTGGCCCCATCGATGCGCCTTGAAAGCCGGCTGGCGGGGCGCCGCCGGCTCACCTCTTCGGTCAGGCGAACCGCCGCGCCCTCTACAGCGCCGCTTCGATGGCCGTCCGCAGGCCGGCTTCTTTGGTGTAGCCGTCGAAACGCTTCACCAGCTTGCCGGAGCGGTCGAACACCAGCGTCACCGGGAAGTTCTCCACCGCGTACTTCCTGCCAATCTCCGGCGAGCCCAGCGCTACCGGATAATCCACCGGATGCCTGGCCAGGAACGGCTTGACGGCCTCCGCGCCTTCCTCGTCCATCGCCACGCCGATCAGCGCCAGTCCTTTGGGCGACAGGTCGCGATATAAGCGGTTGAGCTCCGGCATTTCCTGAATGCAGGGCACGCACCAGGTGGCCCAGAAATCGAGCACCAGCACCTTTCCGGCGCCATCGACCCTGCTGCCATCGAGCGCCGTGAACTGCGCGGCGCTTCCCTCCGGCGGCGTGGCTTGAGCGGCGGGCAGGGAAGCGCCGGCGCCCTGGCTCAGGAACGAGAGGAACTTCGGGGCGTCGGTGGTGCGGCCCTCGAAGGTCGCCACCACGCTGCCGTCGGGCCGCACGATCGCGTAGTAAGGTTCGGATACCGTGCCGAACTTGGTTTCCTCCAGCTTCTCGTTGGCTTCGCTCACCGCGTCTTTGCGGTCGGTGACCAGTTCCGCCAGCACGAATCGCCGCAGCGCCGCGGCAATCTCGGGCCGGGGAAACATGTTGGCTTCCATCCAATGGCAGTTGGCGCAGGCCACGCCCGTGAAGTTGATGAATACCAGCTTGCCTTCGCGCCCGGCCTGGTCGAGCGCCGCCTGGTACTGGTCTTTCAGCCACGCCGGGCCGCCGCCTTCGCCCGGCGCGCCGGTCCGCTCCGCGGGCGCGGGCACGTAGGCGTCCAGGTCGCCCAGCTTGCCGCCCGACATTCCCGGCACCAGGCTCACGGCGAAAATCAGCAGCAATGTGCCGCTGGCCAGGCGTCCCAGCCCGAGCGGCTCGTCCGGCTTGATTCCTTCCAGGCGCAGCAATCCCAGCAGGTAAAGGCCGGCCAGGGCGAACAGCACAATCCACGCGGCCAGGAAGCGTTCCCGCGTGATCCATCCCCAGCCGAGCGTCTCGTCCATCGCGCTCACATACTTCAGGCTGGCGGCCAGAATCACGAACCCCATGACAATCTTCACCCGCGCCAGCCAGCCCCCGCTGCGCGGCATCTTCTTGAGCAGCGGCGGAAACAGCGCCAGTAAAAAGAAGGGCAGCGCCAGGCCGGCGGCGAACGTCACCATTCCGGCCACCGGCCGCAGGCGGCCGCCCGAAACCGAGGCAGCCAGCAGTGTTCCCACAAACGGCCCCACACAGGCGAACGAGGCAAGCGAAAAAGTGAACCCCATGAGCAGCGTCCCGGCGAAACTGCCGCTGCCCGACGCCTGGTTGAGCCGGGTCAAAATCGAAGACGGAATGTTGATCTCAAACGCGCCCAGCAGGCTCAATGAGAAGGCAATGAACAGCGCCGCGATGAAACCGTTCACCCACGGGCTGGCGCCCAGTTGAACGACCCCCACCGGCCCCAGCAGCGCTGCCGTCGCCAGTCCCAGCCCGGAGAACAGCACCGTAATCCCGAGGCAGAAGACAACGGCTTGCATCACCGCATCCCGCCGCCCGCCCGATTGCCGGTTGAGGAAGTATGACATCGTGATGGGAATCATCGGGAAAACGCACGGCGTGAAGATGGAAGCCACGCCGAAGCCGAAGGCGGCAAGCAGAAACAGCGTCCAGTTTTGCGGTGGGGCGGCAGTGCCTGTGCTCTCGGGTACCGGCGGTTTTACCTCCTTCAGGCCGGGAGGCAACGCGGCAGTCGCCTTCGCACCGGGATCGATATTCAGATCCGCCCTTCCCTGCCACTTTCCCGGGACGCAAACGCTGGCATTGCAGGTTTGGAAGCGCGCGGCAATTTCGATCGCGGCCGCGCCCGGCAGCGCGTCCGGCCGGGTCTCGACCGCGAGCGCGAATGCCGCGGAGCCCTCGAAGGTTTCGGTCTCCTGGTTGAAGTTGGCGTCGAAGGCGCGCTGCGGCGCGCTTTGATAGAGGCGAACGCGCGCCACCACCGCGTTGGCCGCCAGAGTAAACGACGCCGGGATTCCCGCGGCGGAGGACGCGGCGTAGAGGTGCCATCCCGGCTCGATGCTGGCGTTGATGCGAATCAGCGCCCGCGCCCCGGGCGCGACCGCCCCCGGTTCCACCGCAACGCTCCAGGTGACGTGTTGCCCGGCGGCGCAGCAGCCGGCGGCGCCAACCAGCAGCAGCGCGCAGCTTCGCGCCAGTGAGGAAGCCGCAGCCCGCCGAATGGCACGGCCCGCCATCGCCTTTCCCAGCCGGTCACTCCCCGCTGCAAGCCGAGCCTCGACAGACGACCAGCAGCGATCGCCTGTCCTGCTTCTGAACCCGCTCACGGCACCTTGACTGCGGCGATTTTTTCGGAACCGGAAGTTCGCAGCTCCTCTTCGATCCGCTGGTTTACCTGGCCCTGCGAGAATTCAGCGGCTACCCGAATGGCGTTGCGGATGGCCTTGGCATTGGCGCGGCCGTGGCTGATGATGCAAACTCCCCGCACGCCCAGCAGCGGCGCGCCGCCGTATTCCGAATAATCCAGCCGCTTCTTGAAATCGTTCAGCGCGGTGCGCGAAAACACGTAGCCGATCTTCGCCGAAATCGTGGCCTCGAGCGATTCGCGCAGCGTGTGCTTCACCAGGTCGGCCACGCCTTCGCTCACCTTCAGCGCCACGTTGCCGATGAATCCGTCGCAGACCACCACGTCCACGTCGCCGCCATAAATGTCGCGCCCTTCCACGTTCCCGACGAAATTCAGGTTCAGCTTCTGGAGCAGCGGCCGCGCGGCGCGCGTCAGGTCGTTGCCCTTGTGCTCTTCTTCGCCGATCGAGAGGAGCCCCACGCGCGGCCGGTCGCGCTTGATGATAATCCGCGCGTAGATCTCCCCCATCACCGCGAATTCCGCCAGCATGCGCGGCGAACAATCCACGTTGGCGCCCACATCGAGCACGATCACCGGATGCGTCGGACCTTTCGCGGTCGGAAACAGGCCGGCCAGCGCGGGCCGCGTCACCCCGGGCACCTTGCCCTGCACGATCTTCGCTGTGGCCATCACCGCGCCCGTGTTCCCTGCCGACACCAGGCCCGCCGCCCTGCCGTCGTGCACCAGCCGCGAGGCTACCTTCAGCGAACTGTCGCGCTTGGTGCGCACCTCCTGGATCGGGTCCTCCATCGTGACCCGCTCGCTGGCGTGCTGCACCTCGATCGGCAGCTCGTCGTAGTCGTCGTATTTGGAAAGCTCCTGGCGAAGCAGATCTTCCTGCCCCACCAGAATCACCTTCACACCCAATTGCCGTGCGGCTAGAACTGCACCCTCGATCTCAGCCTTCGGGGCGTGGTCTCCGCCCATTGCATCCAACGCAACGGTCAGCATTTGAGAATCGGCGTTACTCCTCTGCGACTTCCACTACTTCCCGGCCCTTGTACTGCCCGCAGTGCGGGCACACCCGGTGCGGCAGCTTGGGCTCATGGCAATTCGGACATTCCGAAAGACCCGCCGGCTTCAGCGCGTCGTGTGCGCGCCGCGTCGCGGTCCGCCTTTGGGAGTGTCTGCGTTTGGGATTAGGCATATCTCGTCAACCTTCTATAATCTTTTTCAACCTGGAAGCACCGTCCCGGGCAAACCCGGCGGCCGTTTCCATTCTAAGAAATCCCCAGATTCCTGAGTGCGCCCCAGCGGCCGGCGGCGTCTTCCATCTTACAATTGCAGGCGGCCTGATTGCGATTCTGCCCGCAGACGGGGCAAATCCCCTTGCAATCTTCCCGGCAGATCCTCTGCATCGGCAATGCCAGCAGAATCTGCTCGCGGAGCACGTCCTCCAACTCGATTCCCCCGCCTTCGTAAAACCCGATCTCCGATTCCGCCTCGTCGATGCCCACTTCTTCTTCGCGCGCGATGGTCTCCACCGGCCGGTAATACAAATCGAAGCTGCCCTCGAGCGGATAACGCGTCGGCTCCAGACAGCGGTCGCACGCTGCCGCCATTTCCACTTGGTAGCGTCCCTGAATGCGAATCTCCGCCGGCGAATCGGCCACCAACGCTGCTTCGCCGCCCGCGCGCAGCACCGATTGTTGTTCCAACTGGTCCCCTGCAAAGTCGATCTGCCCGGCGCGGAAGGTTTCGTCGAAACGAATCTTCCGCACTTCCATCTCTTTGACGCTCAAAAACATAACCAGATGGGGGTTGCGCGGAACCATCCCATTATAGCAACTGCCGCAGCGAGTTTGATTCGGCAATCGATTCGGCGGGGAAAACTCCCGCATCGCCGCCGCTTCCGCTTCGCCGCGCGGCTTGCCCGCTCCTGCCCCATCTCGATTCGCTGCGCTACGGGTTCTGGGCGATCAACTGGGCGATTTGCGAGTTGGGCGCAACCGGCTCGACATAAACGATTTGCCTGGCGTTCAGATACATGCGGTCCGGATTGTGCGATTCCCTGCCGCGCTTCACCAGCACCTTGGTCGCTTCGCCTGTCTCCGGGTTGGTGCGGGGCAGTATGTAGTAGACGTTTCTCAGCACCGGTCGCTCCGTGCCGTAGCCTTCCAGCTCGCCGTAGAAAACGGCGCCGTTCGCCAGCACCACGGCCTGAAAGCGCGTCGCGAACAAGGTCGGCTGCCAGCCTTCGAGATAGTGGGCCGCGCCGTAGCCGCCCGCCGCGCCCGCCGCCAGCAGCAGCAAGCTGAGAACCAGCATCCATACTATGCGCATCGTTTCGTCCTGCATCGATTCTCCGCTGCGCGCGGCCGCCTTGTCCACTGCCCGGTTTTTGCGCCCTGCTAGAATGTTCCGATGCATCCCGGCGTGGAGGTCTGGAGCTGCGGTCTTGAAAGCGCCGCCCAGCTCGCCGCGCGATATTTGCCGCTCCTCTCGGCAGACGAAACGGAGCGCGCCGCCAGATTCAGGTTCGGCCACCTGCGCGACGCATATGTCCTCGCGCGCGGGGTCACCCGCACCCTCCTGGCGCGGTGCATCGGCGCCGATCCGCGCTCCCTTCGTTTTGCCTATGCCACCTACGGCAAGCCCACGCTCGAGGGCATCGACGGCTTGCATTTCAACGCATCCCATTCCGGCACGCTGCTGGTCTGTGCCGTGACCGCGGCCGGTCCGGTGGGAGTCGATATCGAGCGCCTCCGCCCCATGCCGGACGCCCGCAACATCGCCGGCCGTTTCTTCTCCACCGCCGAAGCGCAGCGCGTGCTGGCTGCCCCGCCGGAGGCGATCGACGCCCGCTTCTTCGAGATCTGGACCCGCAAGGAAGCGTTCTTGAAAGCCACCGGCGAGGGATTCAGCCGCGCGCTGGCCAGTTTCACCGTGAGCAGCGGAGACGCCGAAGCTCCCCGCCTCGAGCGCATTGCCGAACCGGACGACGATCCCGCCCTGTGGACCCTGCGCGCGTTTGTGCCGGCGGAATCGTACCTGGGAGCGCTTGCCGTGCGTGCGCCCATCGGGGAGATCGCCTTGCGCAGAGTCGATCCCGCCGGCCTCGCGCGCTAGCACTGGCGATCGGTTCTTTCCCGCTTGCGCGCGATGCCGATCACCGATACCGCTCCCCAGGGCAGCCAGCGGTCGATGCGCCGCCACAGCCAGACCAACCGGTCGAAGAACCAGAGCGCGACCCGGCTCGAGCTGCGGCGCCTGAACACCCGCCCGCTCAGCCACCAGCCGGGACGGGTGATGCGATTGAAGTGGAGCACTCGCTCGACCCCCAGGCCGGCCGCTTCCATCTTGGCGCGCAGCTCGCTTTCGCTGTAGCGCTGAGTGTGCCCCAGTTCTTCGTCGAGCGTGCCGTAGATCGCCTGATCCTGCGGCACCAGCACAATGGCGACGCCTCCCGCCCTCAGGGCGGCGGCGATATTGGCCAGGCCGATGGCGTCGTCCGCGATGTGCTCCAGCACGTTGAGACACACCACGGTGTCCGCCTGGCCGGCGAGTGCCGCGAAGTCTGCCGGCGCACCCAGGTCGCAGCGCATCAGCTTCACGTTGGGACGGTTTTGGAAACGGACCCGCAGGCGCGCCAGATGCTCCGGGTCGATATCGGTGGCCATGTAGATCTGGCGGCCGCCGGCCAGGTGGCGCGAGAGGTTGCCCATGCCCGCCCCGATTTCCATCACCCGCTCGCCCACCCAGGGGCGAATGGTGTCCGCCATCCACCGGTTGAACCGGGGCGTTTGCGAAAGCACGTCCAGCATGCCGGCGCCGCGGTCGCGGTAAATGTCTCTCCGCGCGCCGTACCACAGAACCGCGCACAACGCCCACACCGCGTCCCAGGTGCCGATCTTCTTGCCTTCCTCATACGTGCGGCCGCGATAGCTGATCGGCACTTCATACAATGCCACGCGGCGCTGCGCCAGCTTGATCGTGATCTCGGGATCGAAACCGAATCCATTCGAGCGCAGCGGTATCGATCGCACCAGTGAGAGGCGGAACGCCTTGTAGCCGGTTTCCATGTCCGTCAGATTCAGGTCCGCGACCGCGTTGCCCACCGTGGTGAGGAAGTGGTTGGCCAGCGAATGCCAGAAGTACATCACGCGCCGCTCTCCCGAGCTGGCGAACCGCGAGCCAAAGACCGCGTCCGCATGGCCCTCGAGCAAGGGCGCCAGCACCTGGGCCAGGTCGAGCGGGTTGTATTCCAGATCGCTGTCCTGAACCACCGCGAATTCGCCCCCCGCATGTTCGATTGCGGTGCGGATCGCCGCCCCTTTACCCCGGTTCCGGCTGTGGTGAATCACCTGAATTACCGCGGGATGCAGCCGGCGAAGCTCGTCCAGTGTCTCTCCCGAGCCATCCGTGGAACCGTCGTCCACCGCCACGATTTCCACCGGCACACGCTCCCACAAAGGCACCGCCAGCAGGCGCGCGATCAGCGCGTGCAGATACTCCGCCTCGTTGTAGACCGGCACGAGAATCGAGACGCGCGCTTGCGAGGGTGCCAAAGGAAGATGGTAGTACGGCTCGGCGCGTCTGCGGGATCGAGCCGCCGCGAAGCCGCCGCCGTCACCCGGGTAAACACCGCCGCATGTATCTAAATAGCTAGCCGCCGGCCATTGACTTCCCTTACAATAGAGTCACACTGTACTTGGAGGTGCAAGATGAAGCCGGTAGGGATCGCAATCCTGTCCATCGCGCTGCTGGCACTCACCACTGCTCCGGTCAAGGCGCAATATGTAGTTTCCGCCAAGTCCGGCACGCTCAATCTCACCGAAGGCCAGGTAGACTTGAACGGCCAACCGGTGGAATCGTCGTTAACCCACTACCCCGACATCAAAGAGGGAAATGTGCTGCGCACCGGCGAGGGGCGCGCCGAGGTTCTCTTGACCCCTGGCGTCACTCTCCGCCTGGGCGAGCACTCCAGCTTGAAGATGATCACCAACCGGCTGATCGATACCCGCCTGGAATTGCTTGCCGGCGCGGCTGTCGTGGAAGCCGATCAGGTGAGCAAGGACACCAGCGTTACCGTGGTGGTCCGCAATGCCGCTGTGTCGCTCCCCAAGACCGGCATCTACCACTTCGCTTTTGACCCCGCTCAGGTGAAAGTGTATAGCGGCGAGGCCGCCGTCCTGATCGGCACCGAGACTACCCTGGTCGGCACCGGCCGATTGTGCGCGCTCGGCGGACCCACCGCCGCCGTTGAAAAATTCAATACCAACGACACCGACGCGCTCGATCACTGGAGCCATCGCCGCAGCGAATTAATGTCTATGGCGAACGTCTCCGGCGCGAATTCCTATAACTCGGGCTCAAACTGGTACAGCTCAGGTGGCTGGTATGGCCCAGGCTATTTCGCCGGAGTCGGAGGGCCTTACGGGATGCCGTTCATCGGCTGTTCCGGTCTCGGGTTTTCGCCTGTGAGCTTTGGCTTTTATGGCTCCGGCTTCTGGTCTTTCAATCCCTGGTACGGCATGTACACATATATTCCGTGCGATGGAATGGCATACAGCCCGTACGGTTACGGATTCTGGAGCCCCGGCGCGGTGCAAGGTGTGGTTGGCTCGCCGATCGCAACTTCTCGCAGCCCCGTGACACGCGGTCCGTTCCGCGCTCCCATCGGCGGCCCGGTGCGCGTTCCGCTCTCCCTGGCGGTTAACGGGTCTCACACCCCCGGTTCGGCGGGTGCAAGGGCGCCCGGCTACACTTCCGGGCTGGCGACGCGCGGCGGCTTCACCGGCGGTATGTTCGGCGGATCTGCCAGCCGCGGCGGCGGCGGTTGGGCCGGAGGTGGTTCCTCGAGCGTAGCCGCCAGCCACGCAAGTTCCAGCGCCGGCGGGTTATCCACCGGTCTGGCTGCCGGCACAGCTGCCAGTGCGAGTCACCGCTAGCGAGGTTCCCTCTTCAACAAAAAGGGCCGGATTGCCTAAAGCCATCCGGCCCTTTTTCTTTTAGTTAGCCGATCTTCCCAAAGGAGTTGGTTTCACTGCCGGGCGGCAGCTATACAGCCTGCCGCAGAACGCGGTGGCGACGGCTGGCACGCACGCCGATCAATTCTGCCACATCGCCCAGCAGCGCCGGCAGATTCTCCGTGTAGATCGAAACCTCGGAAGCTGCGCTCTGGTACCGGCCTTTGACCCCGGTTTGCCCTGAAGTAATAAAGGCAGTCGCCGGATGGTAGTCCTTTACCCGCGCATACGCCAGCAGATTGCGTCCGGCTGCGTCCGAACCGCCTTCGCCATCGCTCAATACCAGGTCGTATTCCGCCTCGTCCAGCTTGGCCAGCGCCTCGGCCGGCGTGGCGGCTGAGTCCACGGCATACCCGCTGGCCTGCAGAATCGTCTGGATCGTCAACCGCGGCGCCAGTTCGCCATGCATTACCAGCACCCGGGCGAGCTCCAGCGCCCGTGCTTTCGATTTGTAGCCAGCCGTCATCTGCTTCATTGGCTCTACGAATACTTTAACCGAGAATGGCCGAATTGTAGCCGCATATTTTGCATGCTCAACAATTTAGACGGGATAGCGATGCCCTTTCCCGAGAGTCATAGTACCTTTGGTCTACAACGACCGCTGCGCCGCTGAGGGGATATGTAGAATATCACCCCAACCTGCACCTGCTCCAGAGCGCCACTCGGCAACCGCTCTCCGCGGCACCAACCGCGAGTTCAGGACGAAGGATACTGAACCGGCGACGGTTCGCCGGTCGGCTGGACCCGGCCACCGCCCGGTTTGCCCGAAACCAGCCCCGTCCTGCTCCCGGGATGGCTATCTCGGTCTCCTGATTTGGCCCTCCTGCTCACTCATTCCGGACCATCACCAAAGGACGCAAGGTCGATTCCCGGGTCGGACCTCAGCGCGACCACTGACGTGGCTTCCCTTCAAGCGGCCGGCCGCTTCTGCGCCGTTGGCGAAACCGGCAAAACCAACGAGATTCGCTTGTATGTGACTCTCGGAATCACGGAACCACGCGGTCCGCGCTCTACCTTCACCAATCCGTACCGCGCCATTGTTTTCAATGTGCGGGAGAGATTGGATTTTTGCCTGCCCGTCAATTCGGCCAATTGTGCCAGCGACTCGGGTGCACTCTCGGCGATGATTTGGATCAGCGACCGGTTGCGATCCGACAACACCCGAGCAAATGCTTCTGCGGATGTAAACCACACCTTAGGATCGTCGGACGTTGGCTCGAGAAGCCCGCGTGCGATTGCTATCGTCCGGGCTTTCATCTCGTCATAGGTCGCGATCCCCACGCGCAACGTTTTCATTCTTAGAGGACTCCCTTCTGGTTCAGATACCTATCCACTTCGGCCCAAAAGTCTGTCAATAACGTAGCTGCATCTTTATAGCGGTAGATCCGTACACCATCCATTCGATGCCTGTGGTCGGCCCTACCGCGATGCTTCCCACCAGGCCCATGCGACTGCCGAATCGAATGAGCATTGTCGAATCCGATCAAGCGCTGCCCCTGTGGACCGTGCAGGGTAAGCGAATACTTCAGCCCATGAGGACGCTCAAGCGAACGCTCGACCCGTTGTACCGCGAACCTGACGGAATAGGATCCCTTCGCATCGATAACGAGGATTTGACCATCCAAGTCCAGAAGCGCTTCGATGCCCGGGTCCTTCCCACGGAAACTCATCCCTTCCAAGGTTATCACCTACTGATAATCATGGGCAAGCACGCGAGCACCGCGACGGTCCACCGATGCCCCGTCGGATTCCGATTCGTGTATCGGGTGGGACAAAATCGGCGCTCGCACCTACCCCATCCTGGCGAGATTCCCTAATGAACTGGTCGACCGATGATTCAGACAGACGCGGCCCCGGCGTGTCCTCTCCGCAGTCAACTGTCCCTGTCCTGTCGCCACCAGTTTTCATTTTATTTTCAATAACTTGCAATTTGGCGAGAGAGTTTGATCGGTAAGGTTTCTGGGGAGCCGGCCAGAACCGCCCGTCGACCAGACGCCGCCTAACCCACTTCTGTGCGTTCTCACACCGCATACCGGGTCCGAAGAGGATAGAATGCCTCAGTACGATCGGACGGTGTGAGCCGTTCGTTACGCCTCGGAGGTATTCCATGCGCTGTCTCTTGCCGGTTCTGCTCGCTTTGTCCGTCCTCGGCGGTTTCGCACAAACGCCCCCGCCCGTGTTGACATATCACAATGATGTTTCGCGCTCGGGTTTGAATGACAACGAAAGCACCCTGACTTTAACCAACGTCAACATGAACAGCTTCGAGAAGCTGTTCTCTTATGCCGTCGACGGGCAGGTTTATGCCCAGCCGCTCTATGTCCCGGGGCTGACGATCAATGGCGCGGTCCACAACGTGGTATTCGTGGCCACGGAGAACAACAGTGTCTATGCGTTCGATGCCGATAGTTCCGGAGCTGGCGGCGGTCTGTTGTGGCACGCGAATTTCAACACCGGGCCGGCCGGGGTAACCGTCACTCCGGTTCCCAGCAGCGCGGTTTCCTGTTCGGACCTGAATCCCATCATCGGCATCACCAGCACTCCGGTGATCGATCCCACCTCGCAGACGATCTACGTCGATGTCAAGACGCAGGAAGTCTCCTCCAGCGCCACCAACTACTACCACCGCCTGCATGCGCTCAGCATTCTGACGGGACAGGAGGAATTCGGCGGGCCGGTCCCGATCCAGGCTTCCGTGGCCGGCAGTTGCGGCAATACCGATGGCGCAGGCCATGTCGTTTTCGATCCGCTCATCCAGCATCAGCGCGCGTCCCTGCTGCTCTCCAATGGCACCGTGTATTTGGGATTCGCCTCCCACTGCGACCTGGGCGCCTACAACGGGTGGCTGTTTGGCTACAATGCGCAGACGCTCACGCAGACTTCGGCCTTCAACACCTCGCCGGATGGAGTCGCGGGCGATTGCCGCGGGGGGATCTGGCAGGCCGGAGCCGGCCCCGCCGCCGATTCGAGCGGGTATATCTATGCCAACTCCGGCAACGGAACTTTTAACCTGTCCAGCGGAGGCGCAAGCTACGGCGACAGCATGTTGAAGTTCGCTCCCGGCGGGGCGTCGGTCGTCGACTATTTCACGCCCTTCTATCAAATGCACATGGATGATGACGATCTGGACCTGGGCGCAGGCGGACCGCTGCTCTTGCCGGACCAGACCGGCCCCTATCCGCACCTGTTGGTCGCCTCCGGCAAAATGAGCGTGATCTACCTGGTGAATCGGGACAGCATGGGTGAGTTCCACCCCTTCTCCGACCAGATCGTCCAGCAGATCAGCAACGCGTTTGGCACCGGCCCGAGCAGCCCCTACCCCAGTCCCGCGTACGTAAACCAGGCGGTCTATTTCGCCGCGCCGGGTGACCACGTGAAAGGATACAGCCTGTCCAACGGCAAGCTCGGCAAATCTCCGTTCGCCACCGCCAGCGCAACCCTCGGGTCATTCGGCGCGGGCCTCAGCGCTTCCACCGATTCGAGCGGCGGCAATGCCATCGTTTGGGCGCTCGAATACCAATCCACGGCGATCCTGCATGCCTTCAACGCGGCCACCATGGCGGAGCTGTACAATTCGAACCAGGCGGGAACGCGCGACACCCCCGGCCCCGGCGTGAAGTTCGCGGTCCCCACCGTTTCCAACGGCAAGGTCTATGTAGGGACTGCCAACGCGCTCGCCGTTTACGGCAACTTCTGAGGCCCGGTCCCGCGATTCGGCCGGTCCTGTCCGCTTACACCCGCCTCGCCACCACCAGGGTGATATCATCGGCCTGCGGCGCGCCGGCGGTGAACTCTTTGAGCGCCGCCGTCACCGCCTCCACGATCTCGTGCGCGGAGCGCGCGCGGTTTTCGCACAGCACACGGATGAAGCGCTCCTCGCCGAATTCGTCGTAGTTCAAATTGCTGGCCTCGGTGACGCCGTCCGAATACAGCACCAGCAAATCTCCCGGAGCCAGGCTGGCGTTCTGCTCGCTATAGGGCGCAATCGGAATGATCCCCAGCACCGGACCTCCGCCTTCCAGCATCTGCGCCTCGCCGGAAGCGCGCATCACGATCGGCGGATTGTGGCCCGCGTTGGCGAATCGCAGTTTACCCGACGCCGCATCGAGGACGCTGAAGAAAAAGGTGATAAACCGGTTGCTCGGGCACGCCGCGCAAGTCGCTTTGTTGAGCCGCACCATGAAGTCCCCCAGGTTGCCGGGGTCTTCCGCCAGAACGTGAACCCGCGCGTGCAGCGCCATCATCATCAGCGACGCCGGCATGCCCTTGCCCGAAACATCGCCCAGCGCCAGGCCCACGCCGCCGCCGGCGTACGGAAAAAAATCGTAGTAATCGCCGCCCACCGTGCGGCAGGGTACGTTGAAGCCGGCCAGGTCCAGGCCCGCGATTTCCGGCGCGCGCGCGGGCAGCATGCCGCCCTGAATTTCGGCCGCCTGCGACAGGTCGCGCTGCATGATGCGCTCGACGGCTTCCACCTCCGCCAGCCTGGCGTGCTCGATGCGGATGGCCGCCACGTTGGCCATCACCGTCAGCAGGCTGAGGTCGTTCTTGGTGAACTCGCGCAGCACGAATGGCGAATCCACGTAGATGAGGCCGATGATGCGGTCCTTGGTTTCGAGCGGAACCGCCATCATGGTGTGAACCTTCTGCTCCACGATGCTCATCCGCCCCCGGAATGCTTCGTCAAGTTGCGCGTCGCGCACCAGCATCGACGATTTCTGGTGAATCACCCGGTCGCGCACTGCCGTCGAGATGCGGAAGGCGTCGCCCTTGTGGGCCTTGACGGCGAGCTCTTCGCCTTCGAGCAGCAGCAGCACGCCGCGCTGCGCGTTGACGGCCTGGATCGACAGGTCGAGAATCAGCGGGAACAGATCCGCCAGCGGCCGGTTCTCGGCCAGCTCCTGCCCGGCGTGAATCAGCGCCTGCATCGCCGCCGAGGGCTTGGCGCCGCCGCCCGGCTCGACCACGATGGTGCGGTTGGCGCTCTCCAGGCTGGTGACTAACGTCGACGTGCTGGGCGACGTGGTTTCATCGCCCTCAAAGACAACCACTCCCGGCGCGGGGCCGTCCTGATCCGGGGCGAACACGATGGCGAGGTGGCCCGCCGTGATGCGGTCGCCGGGGCGCAGCGCCAGGCGCCCCTTCAGCGGAATGCTGTTGACGAACGTGCCGTTCTTGCTGCCCAGGTCCTGCACTGTCCAATCGTCGCCCGCTGCTTCCAGGGCGAAGTGCTGCCGCGAGAGTCCCGCATCCTCGGGAAAGCTCAGCTCCACTCCGCTCGAACGCCCCACCGCCAGCCGGCTTCCGGATAGCGCAATCGTCTTCGTCTGCCCATCGGGCCCTTGAACCAGAATTTCGCGTGCCATCGGTTGAACCATTCTAACCCCGGGGTTCTTCGTTGGTGGCGCTCGCCGGGCGCGTTCTGCGATTCCGCCTCGCAGCCTCGGCGGGTCGTTGTGCCGGGCGCCGGTCGATCGCGCGGTTGAGCGCTGCGGCCTCTTTGCCCTACTGCGTGCGGAACGGGGTGTTCGCTTCGTAGAGCGCGATTCTCAGTTTCAGGCCGGCCGCCAGGTCGCGGTCGTTCTGCTGAGTGGCCAGCGCCAGAGCGTGGCGCGCCGTGTCGGCGGCTTCATGGAAGCGGCCGGCTTCGGCGTATGCCGCCGCCAGCGTGTCCAGAATCGCCGGCTGTTGGCCGCCGGTGAGCTTGGCGGCGCGTTCGGCCAGCTCCACCGCTTCGCTGCCGTTGCGCAAGCTGGGGTTGGGATTCGAAGCCAGCACCTCGGCGATCCGAAACAGCGCCGGCACATAATTCGCATCCAGTTCGATCGCCTTGCGCCACTCTCCTACCGCATTGGCGTATCTGCTTTTGCCGGCATACGCGACGCCCAGGTGGTAGTGGGCATCGGGGCTGTCCGGCGCGGTCTGCACGGCTTGCTCCAGGTGCGGGATCGCGGCATCCGTCCGCCCCTGCCCGATCAGCGCCGCCCCCAGGTTCGTCTGAATCCCGGCGTCGCCCGGCGCCAGCTGCGCGGCTTTCTCCAAATACGGGATCGCCTCGTCCGCTTTCCCGGATTGTGCCAGCGCAATGGCCAGATTGTCCATCGCCTGCACGTCGTCGGGATGCCCATCGAGCGCGTTGCGGAAATGGGGGATGGCCTCGGCGATTCGGCCCGCCTGCGCGAGCGCCGCTCCCAGATTGCTTTGGAAGCTGGCATCGTCCGGAACCAGTTGTACCGCCTTCTCGAAATGCGTGATCGCATCATCGGGCTTGCCCGCGTTGGAAAGAGCGATCGCCAGGTTGGTGTGCGCCTGCGCGTCCTTGGGATCGAGCGCGAGAGCTTTCTGGCAGTACTCGATGGCATTCTCGAACTGGCCCTTCTGCGTCAGCGCCGCGCCCAGGTTGCTGTCCGCCGCCTCGTCCTTGGGGTTGAGATCGAGCGCCTTTTCGAGCACGGGAATCGCCTCGTCCGCCTGGCCGGATCTTGCCAGCGCTACCCCCAGAAGCGCGTAGGAATCGGCGTTCGAGGCGTCGATCTCGAGCGCCTTGCGGTAATGCACGATCGCCTCCGCGCCATGGCCCGTGCCCGCCAGCACCAGCCCATAGCTGTCCTGCAGCTTGGCGTCATCAGGCTTCAACTGAAGCGATTTTTCGAAATAGGGAATCGCATCGCCCGCCTTTCCCGTGCGCACCAGCAGCGACGCCATCGCGGTGTACGCGGCGGCGTTCAGCGGGTTCAGTTCCACCGCTTTCTGAAAATGCACGATCGCGGTGTCCGCCTGGCCCGTCTCGGCCAGCGCCGTGCCCAGATTGATGTGGGCCTTGGCATCGTCCGGGTCCATTTCCAGGGCCTTTTTCCACTCCACGATCGCGGCTTTGTACTGGTGCTTGTCGGAGAGAGCGGCCGCCACGTCGAATTGCCGGTAGAAATCGGTCGCGGGCACGTCGATCTTCTCGATGCCGTCCGGCGCGATGTTGACGAATTCCGGAATGTTGACCGCGCGGTTGGCCGCAGTCGAGTGCTCGATCAGTATCGCCGGGCTCGCGTTGCCCTGCTCGTCGAGATGCGTCAGAAACATCTGCGTGTAGGGCGACCGGCTCTTCGAGGAGAACACCAGCCAATGGCCGTTGGGCGAAAAGCTGTGCCACGAATTCATCAGCGGCGTGTTGCACGCCAGGCGCCGCGCCTCGCCGCCCTGCGCCGGCACAATATACAACTGGCTGTCGGGCCGCATCAACTGCCCGTTCTTGCACTTCACGAAAACAATCCAGCGCCCGTCGGGTGACACCTTGGGGAACGTGTTGCTCATGCCGTTCTGCGAAGCGCCTTCGATGCGTTCCGCTTCGCCGCCGCGCCCCTCGTTGAACGGAATACGATACAAATCGTACTGAATCTGCACCTCGGTGGGATCGTTGGCGTATTCCGCCAGCTTGCCGTCGGCGGGATACGGACTGCGCGCTTCGGCGCGGGCGAACACCAGGTATTTGCCGTCCGGGCTCCACACGCCGTCGGTCTGCACGTAGCGCGGATCGTCCGCCCCCGCCAGCGGCTGCTCGCGGCCGGTCGAGCGGTCATACCAGGCCAGGATGCCCGCCGTGGGGTAGAAAACTTGCAGGAAGCGGTAGTCCTTGAAATTGACCACGTAGAAATTGCTCTGCGTCGGCCGCACCGTTCCGCTGATGGTGGTCACCACGTACTTTCCATCGGGCGAAACCTGCGACATGAAGCCCACCCGGCTCTGCCCGTACTGCCGGTCGGCCGAGCGGTTCCAGGAGATCATGTCAGCGGTGCGAATCGTCATCTGCGGCTTCACCGCGGCCAGGGCGTAGAGCCCCTTGTCATTCTGCGGCCCATCCAGGTCCATCCCCAGCGTCTTGCCGTCTCTCGAGAAGGAATGGCAGTTGGCGCAAGTATGCATCCCGGTGAGCAGCAGCCGGCTGCGCGGCTCCGCAATATTGCGCAGGCGCCAGGCGATCAGCGGAATCGACTGCGGCGCCAGCGGCTTGATAAATCCCTTTTCCGTCGCCGAGGGCGCCAGCGGCACATCGCGATAGAAGATCGGTGCACCGACCGGGTCCTTCGACGTAGCGATCTCGACCTGGCCGCGCGATACCGGCTGGCTCCCGGCAATGCCGGCGATGGTGACCGTGGCCGCCTGCTCCACCGAGCGGCGCTTGATGGCGGCCCAGGTCGCCGCATCGGGCGTCCAGGTGTGCGAAGCCGCCTGCTGCGGCGTCAGCTCCGGCAGCTTGTTGGTGGGCGCGATCGATCGTTCGTCGATCTCGCCCGCCTTCATCAGCTCTCCCTTCGAGAGCAGCTTGAGCGGAGCGCCTTCGGCGAAGGCAACTTCGATCTGCCACTCGGAAACGCGCGGCGTCGAGTCGCGCCAGAGGAACGTGGGAGCTGCGATATCGGGGGGGAAGAGTGAACCGGGGCTGGGGTAATCGATCGTCAGGCCTTCGCGTGCGGATGCGCCCGCCGCGGGCGCTGCCTCCGGCGAGCGCTGTGCCAGAAGCAGGCCGGTCAACCCCCCTGCCGCCAGCGCCAAACCAAGCGCGAGCACACCGGTCGCAGGCCGCTTCATAGAGACCTCCATTTCCTTGCACTCCCTCCGATACAACCTATACTACAGGAACCGGCAAAGGCGGGCAAAAAGGAGAAATGGAGTTAAGACCTGTGAACACCGCATCCAACTGGCTGGCGAGGCCGCTCGCTGCCAACACGCCGCCCCGCGCCCGAAGGCGCTAAAGCCCGGCGGCCTTCCCGCCGCATTTTTCCGGCCTATTGCGCCGCGTGCATTGGGTGGTGCGCCCCCGCTTTCGGCTGCAGCAATTCCTGGAACTGCGCGGCCGGCAAGGTCAGGGCAAGGTTCACCGTGGCGCCGTTTGCGCTCACCGTCAGCGCTTTGGCCAGCGCCTGCACTTGCGGCTCCTGCGCGGCGTTGAGCTGCGCCATGTTGACCAGGAACTGCACCAGGCTCGCGATCGAGGTGGCATTCTGCGCGGTATCGGCTTGCGCTTGCGCGCTCATCACCACGTTGGCGCCGAACTTGATGCCGGCGCTGGCCGATAGCACGCTGCCGAACGCGTTCTGCGCGCCGTTGCCGACGCCGGGAATCGCCGGTGCGTTTGCCCCCGGGTGCAAGCTCGAAGGCGGCACGGTGGTCAGCACCCAGGCGTCATTCGCCGCGCTCAATTGGCCGATCTCTACCACCAGCGCAGCCGGCAGGATGGATGGCGCCGGCACACGGTCGATCGCGGCCTTCAAATTCGTCAGATCCCCTGCGGCCGCAATCGAGTTGCTCAGGAACGCCAGGCCCCCCTGCTTTTGCTGGTTTTCGAAGATCGTCACGCCGTGGTAGGTTTCCGTGACCACGGCTTTCTGCAGCGTAATCACTGCGGTGATCGAGGCGACGTTGAAGTTGCCGGCGACCAATGCCAGCCCGGAATGTTGGCTCGCGGCGTTTCCCGCCACCAGCAGTTCATTGACGTCCTTGGTGGGGTCGAAGCCGGTGAGCTTGGCGATCTGCTGCAACTGCTGCGTCTCCGCCTGCGCCAGAACATATTGGCCGAAGGGCGACGTTTTGGCCTGCATCACGTTGACGTCAGCCATCACCTTGACGTCCGGCATCACCAGGTTGAGGAGTTGCGGATCGGCGGCCGCGAGCGCGCCGGAGAAGAGGGCCGCAAGGGCCGCGGCGGAAGTAATCAGGGCTTTCATAACCATGTGGACGAACCGGCCGATCGATTATTAACCGCAAGCGCCTTTCCGCGCCAGCTCAGTGCCCGATTGGCACCTGGTCCACGATCTCGATGCCGAATCCCTCCAGCGCAACGATCTTGCGTGGGTGATTGGTCAGCAGGCGGATGGTGTGCAGGCCGAGGTCGGACAGAATCTGCGCGCCGATGCCGTGCTCATGTTGCAGCTGCCGCTGCCCGGCTTCGCCCTGGTAGTGCGAGAATTCGCGGTTGTGCGAGAGCATGCGCGGCGTGCCGTCCGCGCCGTCCTCGGTGCGGAAGCCCGGCCCGGTTTCGTGCAGATAGACCAGCACGCCGTGGCCTTCGCGCGCGATCGCCTGGAGCGACGAGCGCACCAGCCGCCCGCAATCGCAGCTGGTCGAGCCGAAGACGTCGCCGTAAACGCAGCGCGCGTGCATTCTCACCAGCACGTTCTCGCGCCCGATCACTTCGCCCCGCACCAGCGCCAGGTGGTATTCCGGATTGAGGTCGCTCGTGTACGCGACGGCGCGAAACGGACCGAACTCGGTCTCGATCGAGCCATCGGCCACCCGCCGCAGGAAGCGCTCCGTGCGCATGCGGTAGCGAATCAGATCGGCCACCGAGATCATCTTGAGGCCGTGCGCGGCGCAGAATTCCTGGAGCTGCGGCACCCGCGCCATGGTGCCGTCGGCGTTCATGATCTCGCAGATCACCCCGGCGGGCGAAAGGCCGGCCATGCGCGCCAGGTCCACCGAAGCCTCGGTCTGGCCCGCGCGCACCAGCACGCCGCCCTCGCGCGCGCGCAGCGGGAAGACGTGGCCCGGCCGCGCCAGATCGGCGGGACGGCACCCCGGGTCGATCGCCTTGAGAATCGTGCGCGTGCGGTCGCCGGCGGAGATGCCTGTGGTAACGCCCTCGCGCGCGTCGATCGATTCGCAAAACGCCGTCCCGAAGTTCGACGTATTCAGCGGGCTCATCAGCGGCAGCCGCAGCTGGTCGCAGCGCTCGCCCGTGAGCGCCAGGCAGACCAGGCCGCGGCCATACGTCGCCATGAAGTTGACGGCTTCCGCAGTCACCTTTTCCGCGGCCAGCGTCAGGTCGCCCTCATTCTCCCGGTCTTCGTCGTCTACCACCACGAGCAGGCGCCCCGCGCGCATTTCCTCCAGCGCCGCCGGGATCGAAACAAACGGCATGCTTCATTGTAGCGGGAGGCCCCGGGGGGCAGCCTGGCAAGCGGCGCGTTGGGCCGGGAGCCCCGCCGCTGCTCTCGCGTGCTTCCCGGCGACGCAGCACTACTCGTAACGCAGCGCCACCACCGGCGAAATACGCGTCGATCGCAGCGCGGGGACGAACGTCGCGAGCAGCACCACGAAGAGGATTCCCAACGGCGCGGCGGCGAACGTCAGAGGGTCCATTACGTCAACGCCGAACAACATCGTCTTCAGCAGCCGCGTGAAACCGAAAGCCCCGCCCAGGCCGGCCGCAATCCCGATCGCCGCCAGCGTCATCCCTTGGCCGACCACCATGCGCACCACATCGGCCCGCGCTGCGCCCAAGGCCATGCGCACTCCGATCTCGTGCGTGCGCTGCGCCACCGAGTAAGCAATCAGCCCATAGATTCCCACCGCGGCGAGCAGCAGGGCAATGGCCGCAAACACGCCCAGCAGCATGGTGTCGAATCGCGGCTGCGAGACCGAAAGCCGCAGCGCCTGCTCCATGGTGCCGGCCTGCGCCAGCGTGATTCCCGTGTCAATCGATTGCACCTGTCTTCGCAGAGCCGTCAACACGCGCGACGCGTCGCCGGACGAGCGCACCGCCAGAAAAGCCCGTGGCCCGTAGTTTTGCGCGAAGGGCATGTAGTACGCCGGGTCGGTATCGACGGTCAAGCCGAGGTATTTCACATTGCCCGTGACGCCCACAATCTGCATCCACGGATTGCCGAACCCCGGCCCGCTGAGCATGATGCGCTTGCCGATTGCCTCCTGGTGCGGAAAGAAGCGCCGCGCAAAGCCTTCGCTGACCACGGTCACCGGCGCCGCATCCTGGCGGTCGTGCTCGTTGAAGTACCGTCCCTTGAGCAGCGGGATGCCGAGCGCGCGGAAGAACTCCGGGCTCGCCGTGACGTCGGAAACAATCGGGTTGATCGCTCCCGGCGCGAGCGCCTGCCCTTCGATTGCAAAGCTGTCGGCATCTCCCTGCCGGTCGGGAGGCAGTGAGTCCGTCACCGCGGCCGTTTCCACGCCCGGTACCGCGCGCGCGCGGCGCAGCACTTCGTCATAGAAGGGGAGGCCGGCGCGACGGTCATCGTATTTCCGGCTGCCGGGCGAAATCAGCAGGGTCAGAATGTGGTTCGGCGGCGCGGTGAATCCGCCGCTCACACCCTCGAGCTTCGTGAAGCTGCGCAGAAGCAGTCCCGCGCCCACCAGGAGCATCAGGGAAATCGCG
>Ga0335078_10003137_pt1 | contig 24683 bp, 13 predicted proteins | sample Lox_Sample_32_FD_206711 | JGI IMG/M metagenome (GOLD analysis project Ga0335078, IMG submission 206711) | Soil microbial communities from Loxahatchee National Wildlife Refuge, Florida, United States - Lox_Sample_3.2 | ecosystem: Environmental > Terrestrial > Soil > Wetlands | place: USA... | reverse complement strand
GGCGGTGCGGCCACGGTGCGGAGCGGCGGCGCGGCGGCGGTGCGGGATGGTTCTGTGGCGGTGCGGGGCGGCGCGGCCACGGTGCGGGCAGGCGGCGCGGCGGCGGTGCGGGGCGGCGCGGCCACGGTGCGGGCAGGCGGCGCGGCGGCGGTGCGGGGCGGCGCGGCCACGGTGCGGGCAGGCGGCGCGGCGGCGGTGCGGGGTGGTTCTGCCGCGGCGAAGGGCAGCGCAGCCGTCGCACAGGAGGGTGCTGCCGCCGTGCGGAGGAACGCGTCCGCGGCGCAACGCGGTGCGGCCCAGGCGGCACGGCGGAGTGCATCAAGGGCGCAGCGAGCCGCCGAGTCTGCGGGCATTGCCGCCCCTGAACCCGTCTCCGCGCTGGTATCCGCGACCTGGTCAGTATCCGTGGCATGGGCGAATGCGATGGCCGACGCGCGGTCGCTCGCGGGCCGCTTCGCCTCGGCCGCCGGAGCGATCACTGACCTCGGCCCAAGCCGCGGCCGCAGGCGGGTGTGGTCACGCGCCGGCCGGGCTCATGTCGAGGTGCGGGGGCTGACGGGGCGTGGCCCTGAGCATCGGCGGCTGGCGCAAGATGTCACCGGGGCCCTGACACGACTCAAGGGCGTCAGGTGGGCCGAGGTGAACGCCGTGACGGCGCACGTGTTTATCGCGTTCGACGAAGATGATGTCGACATCGATGAGCTCGTGGATGCCGTCGAGGTCGTCGAGCAGGCGCACGGAACCCACGAGGACAGCTTCTCCTGGTCTCATCCGCCCCACCCGACCGACGACACCGCCCTTATCTCGGCCGGCGTGGCACTGGCCGCCGACGTCCTCGGAATCGTGTCGGCGATCACGGGGAGGCTGGCGCGGTTCGGCGCGCCGCCGCGTGGTCTGCGCGCTCCCATCGCGATTATTGAGACGCAGCCCCGGCTGCGCGCTGCGCTCGCGGTGCGGCTCGGTCCGGTCGGTGCCGACCTGGTGCTCGCCGTGGCAAACGCTGCGGCGCACGGCCTGACCGAAGGCGCGGGGCCGCTAGCCGTGGACGCGCTTAGCCGCGTGCTGCAGCTGCGCGAGCTGCGCGCGAGGCGTGACGTATGGGAGCAGCGGGAGATGACGTTGCACTCGACAGAGCACGCACTTCCGGCCGAGACGGCCGAAAGCAAACCACGTCCGGTTCCGCTGCCCCAGGGCCCGATCGAGAAGGTCGCCGACGGGATCTCCGCGGCCTCATTTCTCGGCGCTTCCGGCGTACTCGCGTGGACCAGGGACCCTGCGCAGGCCGCGGATGCGGTACTGGCGACTGTGCCGAGGGCGGCACGTCTCGGCCGGGAGGGGTTCGCGACCGCGGCGGGCTCCGAGCTTGCGCGCAGGGGCGTGGTGCCACTGGACAACACGGCCTTGCGGCGGCTCGATCGAGTCACCGCGATCGTCATCGATGCCGCGGTGCTCTGCTCACCACGACCGCGGATTTTGTCCGCAGAAAGACCGCGGATTCCGTCCGCAGAACCCGCGAGCAGTGGACTTAGCGTTGCCGACGTCTGGCAATATGCCGATCATGTCCTCGCCGGCCGCCCGCCTGCAGGGCCTGCGGGGTCCGCCCCGCCTGCGGGGCGGACCCCGCCTGCGGGCGAGCGAAAACTGGCGCATGGCGGCTGGCGCCTGAGGCCGGTGCGCGGTAGCGGCGCCGGCTCGACGCACGGACCGCACGCATCGAGCATGGACCTGGTGGACTGCGGCGGCCGCAGCCGGGGCAGGGTTCGCGTGGGCCTGGAACTCGACCCTCTTGCTGACGCTCTGCTCCGTGCCGCCAGGGACGCCGCGGACCTGGTGATGCTTACCGAGCACGACAGCGTCACCGAACTGGCCGCCACGGCCGACGAGATCGTCTCTGCGGCTGTGCCGCTCGCGGACGAGGTGCGCAGGCTGCAGGCGCAGGGGCACGGTGTGCTTGCCGTATCGGCCAGCGCCGACGAGGCGCTCGAGGCCGCGGATGTGGGCGTCGGCGTGCTTGCCGGTGATCGCGGTGTGCCCTGGTCCGCTGACTTGATCTGCGGCCCGGGGCTCGCGGAGGCCTGGCGCGTGCTGCGGGCGGTTCCCACCGCGCGCCAGGCCAGTCACCGTGCGGCTCGTCTCGCGCTCGGCGGTTCCGCGCTTGGTGGGCTGCTTGTCGCGGTTGGCACGGGTTCTGGGCGCAGCCGCGGTGGCCTCGCGCCGGTGCACAGCGCGGCACTGGTGGCGCTCTTGTCAGGTGCGGCAAGCGCGCGGGCCGCCACGCGCCAGCCCGATCCTGAGCCGCTGCCGCACGGAGCCTGGCACGCGATGAGCGCCGAAGACGCGGTCGCGCGGCTGTGGGCGGCCCGCAAGCCGCGCCGGGATGGGCGACCCGCAACCACTGCGGCAGCAGGCAGCGGGGCTGCTGGCGGAGCCGACGACCGGGCCGACGACCGGGCCGACGACCGGGCCGACGACCGGGCCGACGACCGGGCCGACGACCGGGCCGACGACCGGGCCGACGGCTGGGCGGAGCGCAGAGCCGGCGGCGGCGACGGGGCCGGCGCCGTGGCGGCGCTGAGACCCGCGGGCGGGTTGCGCATAGTGTCCGCCGTGGCCGCCAGGTCGGTGCGAGGCGGCTTCGAACTGAGCGGACTGGTCCGTGACGAGCTTCGGGATCCGCTGACGCCAGTGCTGGCGTTCGGCGCCGTGGCGTCGGCCGTGGTCGGATCGACCGTCGATGCAGCCCTGGTCGCGAGCGTCATGACGGGCAACGCGCTGATCAGCGGGGCAGAGCGGATGCGCGCAGAACGGGCGCTGCGCCGACTGCTGATCGAGGAGCAGGTCGTGGCGAGGCGGCTGCGCTGGACGCCGCAGGCACACGCCGCGGCGCGGGGCGCACCTGCCACCTCGGCGGCCGGCCTGTTTGCCGGCCTCGTCCAGGCTGCCTCGGACACGGTGCCCGCGAGCGAGTTGAGCGCCGGGGATCTTATCCTGCTGCGCCCGTCTGACGTCGTGCCCGCGGATGCCAGGCTGCTGCTCGCTGATGACCTGGAGATCGACGAGTCGACGCTGACCGGCGAGTCCGTACCAGTAACCAAGACGCCGACGCCCACACCGGGCGCTCCGCTCGCTGAGCGGACCTGCATGATCTACGAGGGCAGCTCAGTGCTCGCAGGGACCGGTTACGCGGTGGTGACCGCCACCGGTAGCGGGACCGAGGCGGGGCGAGCCGCGAGCACGGCCGGCCGGTCGGCTCCTCCGGCCGGCATCCAGGCACGGCTGGCCGAGCTGACCAGGATCGCGCTGCCGGCCACCGGCCTCGGTGGGCTGGCCGTCGCGGGTCTCGGGCTTGTGCGGGGCGTCCCGCTGCGCCAGGCGGTCGCGTCCGGAATCGCGGTGGCCGTAGCCGCGGTTCCTGAAGGGCTCCCTCTCGTCGCGACCGTGTCCGAGCTCGCGGCGGCGCGGCGGCTGTCCAGGCGCGGCGTGCTTGTCCGCTCCGCTAGGGCGCTGGAGGCGCTCGGCCGGGTTGACACTGTTTGCTTCGACAAGACGGGCACCCTCACCGAGGGCCGCCTCGCGGTCGCCAGACTCGCCTTGCCTGGCCAGGACATCGCGTTCGACAGCCCGCTCGGGCGGCATTTGCTTCTGGTGGCCGCGCGCGCGAGCCCGCGCGTGGACGGCGATGTGACGCGAACACTGGCGCACGCGACCGATCGGGCCGTGGTGGATGCGGCCCGCATCCATGTGGGCGCCGACCGGCCCTGGCGGCTGGTCGATGAACTGCCGTTCGAGACGAGCCGCGGCTATGCGGCGTCCCTCGGTCTGGACGCCCGAACCAGCCGGCTGGCCGTCAAGGGTGCACCCGAGGTGCTTCTCGGCCGGTGCACGAAAATCCGCGCGACCTCGGGCGCGGCCGCGAAAGAGGTGGTGCCCATGACATCTGCCCTGCGCCGCGCGGCGCGGGGCCTCGTCCATGATCTCGCCGCCGATGGGCTCCGCGTTCTCGCCGTCGCCGAGACCGATCCGTCCGGGGTAGCCAGCGCGGGCCCGGTCGCGGACCTGGTCGGCGGGCTGACCTTGGTCGGCTTTCTTGGCATCGCCGATACGCCGCGGCCAACGGCCGCGAAGGCCGTCCAGAGACTGAGCCAGGCAGGCATCACTGTCACCATGATCACAGGTGACCACCCCGCGACCGCCGCGGCGATCGCCAGGCAGGTTGGAATTCCGCGGCCCGACCAGGTGCTGGTCGGCGCGGAGATCAGCAAGCTCGCCGAGGCGGAACGGACCGCACGGATAGCCGCGAGCGCCGTCTTCGCGAGGGTCTCGCCCGAGCAGAAGGTGCACATTATCCATTCGCTGCAACGAGCCGGTCGGGTGGTCGCCATGACGGGCGACGGAACCAACGACGCCGCCGCTATCCGCCTCGCCGACGTGGGCATCGGGGTCTCGTCCCGTGGCTCGACATCAGCGCGGAGTTCCGCCGATCTGGTGTTGACGGAGGCGGACACGTCCCGCCTCGTGGATGCCCTGATGGAGGGCAGAGCGCTGTGGGCGAGTGTGCGCGACGCCGTATCGATTCTCGTGGGCGGCAATGCCGGAGAGGTCGCCTTCACCCTTCTCGGTGCCGCTCTCACGGGCCGGGCGCCGCTGAACACGCGCCAGTTGCTGCTGGTGAACCTGCTGACCGACATGTTTCCCGCGCTCGCCGTGGCCCTCGCGCCCGCGGTGCCGGACGGCGCAGGAAACGGTGGCGATGCCCTCGCCGCCTCCGGCCCTGTGGGCTCTTTCCTCGGAGCCGGACTCGCGCGGAACATCTCGATTCGCGGCGGCGCGACGGCCCTCGGCGGTATCGCGGCGTGGCAGGCGGGCCGGATGACCGGACGCAGGAAGCGCGCCGACACAATGGGCCTGGCGGGCTTGGTGCTCACCCAGCTGGGACAGACGCTGCTCACAAACTGGCGCAGTCCTGTCGTCATCGCCACCAGCGGCCTGTCCGCCGCGGCGCTTGTCGGCATCGTGGAGACCCCGGGTGTTAGCCAGTTCTTCGGCTGCACCCCCCTCGGCCCTGTCGCCTGGACGATGGCAGCAGGATCCGCGGCGGGAGCGACCCTCGCGGCCGGGGTAGCACCTCGCCTGGTACCGGACCGATTGTCCGCGCCTTCCACTGCTCAAGCTGCGGTTTCACGCCCGAGGGGTGGGGCCGCCCGCCCTCGGCGTTGCTGATTCGTTTAGGTGGCGCCGCGTTTGGGTGGCGCGCCGCGACACAGGCCCGCGATCGCGCGGGCGGGAGGAGAACGACGTGAGCCGTTATCCCAACATTAGTGATCACGGGCTGATCGGCGACCTGCAGACAGCGGCGCTGGTGACGACCGATGGCACGATCGACTGGTTCTGCAGTCCCCGGTTTGACTCGCCCAGCATGTTCGCGTGCTTGCTGGACGCCAACCGCGGCGGTCATTTCCGCATCGCCCCTGACAGGGACGACTACGTCAGCAGGCAGTTGTATTTGCCTGACACAGCGATCCTCATCACCAGGTTCATGACCCCTGACGGTGTGGGCGAGGTGCTGGACTTCATGCCGGTCATCCACGGCGCCGCGACCGACAAGCACCGCATCGTGCGGGTGCTGCGGGTGGTACGCGGAACGATGAGGTTCGTGGTGGACCTGCAGCCGCGATTCGACTACGGCCGTCAGCCGCACAAGCTCGAGCTTTCCGAGAACGGCGCCGTTTTCCACGCCGACGGCTTCGAGCTGACACTTCATTCCGTGGGCACAACGGGCACTTCGCTGCAGGACCAGGGCATTACCTTGCAGCGCGACGGCGATGGGGTGCGCGCGGCGCGGACCCTGCGGGCGGGACAGACCGGCGGGCTGGTGCTCGAATCCATGGGTGGCCCGCCCGAGCGGATCCCGCCCGGCCAGCTGGAGCGTCTCACCCAGGAAACCGAACGGTTCTGGCGTGACTGGTTGTACCAGTCCAGCTATACCGGCCGCTGGCGGGAGATGGTGGCCCGCTCCGCTATGACGTTGAAGCTGATGACGTACGCCCCCACTGGCGCGGTCGTGGCCGCGCCCACGACCGGCCTGCCCGAACAGGTTGGCGGGGAGCGCAACTGGGACTACCGCTACACGTGGATAAGGGATGGCTCGTTCTCCATCTACGCGCTGCTGGGACTCGGCTTCGCCGAAGAGGCCGCGGGCTTCGCCGCTTGGCTGCGCGACAGGGCAAGCGAGGGTTCCGGCGGCGAGCGCCCATTGAAGATCATGTACCGGGTGGATGGCACCTGCGATCTGGTCGAGGAGACCCTCGACCACTTCGAGGGCTGGCGCGGTTCCCGGCCGGTGCGCATCGGCAACGGTGCCGCCGATCAGCTACAGCTCGACATCTACGGCGAGGTCATGGACGCCGCGTTCCAAGCCGACAGCCAGGGGCTGCAGGTGGCTCACAAGGGCTGGCTGGAGCTGGCCGGCCTCATCGACTGGCTATGTGAGCACTGGGATCAGCCCGATGAGGGCATCTGGGAGACCCGGGGCGGCCGCGAGGACTTCACCTACGGCAGGTTCCAGAGCTGGGTCGCGCTTGACCGGGCGATCCGGATGGCCATGTCCCGGGCTCGCCCGGCCAATGTGGAACGGTGGACCGCCGAGCGCGACAGCGTCTACAACCAGATCATGGAACGGGGCTGGAATCCGAAGGTCGGTGCCTTCACCCAGCATTACGGCACCGATGTCCTCGACTCCTCGCTGCTGCTGATGCCGCTCCAGGGCTTCATCGCCCCGCGCGACCCGATGTGGCTGTCCACGTTGACTGCGATGGACCGCGAGCTGGTGTCCGACAGCCTCGTTTACCGCTACAACCCGAGTGCGTCACCCGACGGCCTGTCCGGCGACGAGGGCACTTTCTCGCTGTGCACGTTCTGGTACGTCGAGGCGCTCGCCCGCGCCGGGCGGCTCGACGATGCGAGGCTGACGTTCGAGAAGATGCACACGTACGCCAATCACCTCGGCCTGTACTCAGAAGAGGTAGGAAGCACCGGCGAACAGCTCGGCAACTTCCCGCAGGCGTTCAGCCATCTCGCTCTCATCAGCGCCGCGGTCAACCTCGACTACCAGCTCGACCACGGCGCCGGCGTGGTCGATGCGGTGCTTTCCCGGGCCCGGCGCCGCTGACAGCTCTACGGCCTGCCCCAGGCTCAGCGGCAGAGGCGCCGCGGGCCGAGTAGGCGAAAGGCCCCGGGTCCGGCGCTAGTTTCGCTGACCGAGCGCTTGCCCGGCACCGCCGACTTGCGGGGTCAGCGTGGGTGTCCGCACGTTCGGCGGGCAGTGTCATCTCGTACGCGACCAGGCCCATTCGCAGTCGCGGCGGGCGAGCACGGCAAGGATGGGGCCGTTGCTGATCGCCATCATGATCAGCACACGCGCCGCATCTCCACCACGGTCTGGGTGACGACTCCGCCTTCGAAGATCCTCGAGGCGCCTGGGTCAAGCTGGTCAGGCCCGACGTGACCGCCGCAAGCTGATCTGCACGGTCCGCGGGCAGCGCTGCGGAGCAGACCACGGGAATGCCGTCGGACGACGCCACAAGCGCGTGCGCGACATCGGGGACATGCTCGATAAAGTTGTTGATCATCCAGCCCAGATCCCGCGCCGGGTAGCCTGCCGGATCCAGCAGGTGCTCCTCTCCGCGCCAACGCGGGCCCTGGTGCGTTCCGCCGTGTTAGTCATTCTGCGTCCTCGGTCTTGATCGCGGCACGGGCGCGGCGAACGCCCTGCTGGAAGCTCGCCATCCGGTTGCGTGCGCTCTCCGCGGAAACCACCGGGTTCTCAGGCGCGAAAACGCGGGCAGCCGCCGATCCGGGGACGATATTGGCCTGCGGGACGCGCCGTGGCAAACCGGCCGATGTCAGGCCACCGACCGAAGGCTCGGCGGTGCCCCTGGCGGTACGCCAGCCCTCGTCCCCTGCCGACGTCCACGCTTCAGCGGCGAGGCCCGTCTCGGCGTCATCAGCTGCCGCCTCGTCGGGTTCAGGCGAGCGCGCGCGCCGGTGGAACCAGTCCGACTCGAGCGAGTCGTAGATCGGCAGCCTGGCGTCCGGACCCTGTCGCAGTCCCGCGGGGATCACCACCGGGCTTTTCTCACGCAGCGGCTGGACATTCTGCGTCGGCCCGGTATCCGTGCCGACGATCGCGCCTGTATCCGCGCGGCGCAACGACCCTGTCTCTGCTCCCTGGATCGACGCGCCCTGGATCGAGGCGGCGGAGGACGACGAGTCCGACGCCTGCTCGGCCGCCGTTCGGCCGGCTTCCAGCGTGCCAAGCCGCTGCAGCCACGTGGTGGGCGGCCTGGTCTCCTGAGAGATCAGGTTGTCCGGCAGCCAAATGAGTGCGGTCAGGCCGCCAAGCTCGGGCTGCCGCAGCCGGACCCGGATCCCGTGCCGTGCGGCTAGCCGGGCCACCACGAAAAGACCCATCCGGCGGGACACCGCGACATCGACCACGGGCGGGTTCTCCAGCCGCCAGTTCGCCTGGGCCATCTCCTCCGAGCTCATCCCTACGCCCTGGTCGGTGACGTCAAGCAGGACGCCGCCGCTGTTCAAAAGATGCCCCGCCACCTTGACAGGCGTGTCGCCGGGGGAGAAGGAGGTGGCGTTCTCCAGCAACTCCGCGAGCAGGTGCACCACGTCATTGACCGCGTTGCCAGCGACGGACGTGCCGGGCTGGACGTTCACGGTGACCTGCTCGTACTGCTCGATCTCGGAAACGGCGGCGCGCAGGACGTCGACAAGCGAGACCGGCTTGCCCCACCGCCGTACCGTCTCGTGGCCGGCGAGCACGAGCAGGTTCTCGGAGTTACGGCGCATCCGGGTGGCCAGATGATCCATCCGGAACAGGCTCGACAGCTTGTCCGCGTCCTGCTCGCCTTGCTCGAGTTCGTCGATCAGCCTGATCTGGCGTTCGACCAGGGACTGGCTGCGCCTGGACAGGCTGACGAACATCGCATTGACGTTACCGCGCAGCATGGCCTCGTTCGCCGCCAGTCGCAGCGCCTCGCTGTGGACCTGGTCGAACGCTCTGGCTACCTCACCGACCTCATCGGTCGATGAGACGTCGATGGGCTCGACCTCGAGCGTCTCGCCGCCACCGCCGGTCTCGCTGAGCCGGCGCACCTTCTCGGGGAGCCTTACCCCGGCCACGTCGAGCGCGCCCGCGCGCAGCCGCCGCAGCGGGCGGACCATGGACCTGGCGATGATCACGGTCATGACCACGGCGAGGATGAGGACAAAAAGTACCACGATGCCGGTGAGCAGGGCCGAGCGGGTGGCGGCGCGCTGCAGCGCACGGCTCTGCGCGATGATCGAGTCGATCACCTGGCTTTCAGCCGTGCGCATCTGGTCGACGGTGGCGGACATCGCCGAGTACCACTGTCGGCTGGCGGCCCCGCTGGTGGTGCCGGCGAACAGCGGGGTGGTGCGGCTTCCCAGCGTGATCGCACGCTGCTCCATGTTCTGCGCGAGGTCGTCTTGCGTGCCTGAAACCGTGTCGGCGTACCGTTGCTGCTGGCCGACCGTGGTCGAGGCCATGAAAGTGGAGAGATCGTTGGCCTGCTGTCCATGAGCGCTGGTCAGCGCGCTGAGCGTGTTCGGCGACATCTGCCCCGAGATGAATGCGGCGTAGAGGATGGCGCGCTGCTGTGACGCCTGATCCTTCATCCGCGACAGCAGGCCGAGAGTGCGGACGCTGTCGCTGAGCGCGGGGTTGGCGCTGCCCTGGGCGATATCGTCATTGAAGGCGAACATCGCGGCGATGGCCTGCGAGTAGTCCGTGATCATGGGAAGTACCGGTAGCTTGGTTGAGAGCGCCGCGGCTCGTAGTCCCCGCAGGTCGCTGATCCTGGCGAGCACCGCGGCCAGTTGCTCACGGGTACCCTCCGGATAGGCACTGCCGATGCTCGCCGCGTGCGCGCGGACGGCTCGCGCCCCGGTGTTGGTGACCGCCTGCTTGCTCCGCAGCGCGGCCTGGCCGCTGGTCGGCCGACCTGCCGCGATGAAGCCGGCCGTGATGTCGCGCTCGTCCTCCATGGCCTGCGCGAGCTTGGTTACATCACCGCCGAGCACGGCAAGCTGCTCGATCCGCTGGAAGGTTCCAGCGCTGCGGACCGCGGTATCGACCCTGATGGCGCCAAGCGCGATGGCCGTCACGGTGGGGATCGCGATGAGGGCGAGCAGTCGCCAGCGCACCCGCCAGTTCCTGAGCGCCATGGCGGAGCCGGATCGCCCCTTGAGCCGCCCGGCGCCGGTCTGCTGGCCACTGCTCACGCCATCGGCGGCCGTGATCGGCGCGGCGGGTTGACTGGCCTGTGCGCTGTCGTGATCGATCATCGGTGCGTCCGCGCTGCTTTCGCATCTCTAGCTGGACATTAATGGCCGAAACGGTCGATGTCGACGAAAAATATAACAGCAGGCGTAAGGTTGCGGCCATTGCGTAGTGACTGTCCGTGGTAACCGTGGGTGCGCATGGCGACCGCAGTACAGTCAAGCGTCTACTTTAGCGGGGCGTCAAGTAATGCGTGTGATCATGTCGTGATACTAAAGAAAGCTCACTTACCGTGATACGTAGCTAATCAGCAAGCGTCAGCGGCTTGTTGCGATCTTGCTGTGTGAGGCGCTGGTTGGTCTGGTTCGAGTCCGGGTGGCATCCAGGTGCTGCCGGTAAACAGGGCGCGGAGGGCGTCGAGTTTGTCGATGCTCCATTTGGTGGCTTCCGGTAGACAGGTAGGACTGGACGAGCGCGAAGTCGGCGAGGCTTTGCAGGGGTCCGCCAGCAGCCTCCTGAGCTGCGCATTTGTACCTTGGTGGGCCGGATGGTCCGCCCGGCTTCGTTGTTGGTGAAGATGTCCAGGTCGGGGCGGGTGACAAATCGCAGGATGAGGTCTTCGAAACCGCGGAAGCGGCGGGCCAGGCGGCGGGCGTCTTTGGCGGTGGCGGTGCGCCGGTAGAGGTTGGTGGTCAGCCCGGCGGCGGCCAGTTCCCGGTAGCTCAGCAGTCGCTCCAGCGCGGTGGCTTCCAGGGTGGCCCTGGCCCGCCGCTCGCGCGGCAGCGGCGGCGTCCCTGGCCTCGATCAGCAGCCCTGCCATGTCCCTGGCCCAGGACTGCCGGGCGGGCTCGAAGTCGTACAGGCCCTTCAGATCGCGCAGCAGGTGAACTCCGCACTAGGCGTGCAGCGCGCCGGTCAGGTGCGCATACCCCGCGTACCCGTCGCGGACGATGATCCCCGAGTATCCGGGCAGTACCCCGCCGGCGCCGGTGTCATCAGCTGAGCGGGTGCCGGTGTGCAGGTGGCTGAGGTAACGGGTACACGCCAGGTGCACATACCGGGTGCCCCCGGCGGCCCGGGCCGGGGTCCCGTCCACGTGCACCGCCGGGGCGGTCTTCAGCAGCGCGGCGACATGCTCCATGAACCCGCTGGAGGCCACCAGCGCGGCGGCCTTGCCGCGCACCGAGGCCATCCACCCGGTGGAGACCGTGATGCCGGCCAGCTGTGCGAGCAGGATCGTGGACCGGTAGACAGGGACATGGCAGGCCAGCAGGTTCGCGGCCTGAGCGTGGGTCTCGGGACCGAAACTGGCCCGGGCCCTGACGTGTTCGGGCAGCTCCCCGACGCTGGTGGTCCCGCACCCGGGGCACTGCTTGGCCTGCGCGCGGTACTCGGTCACCGTCGGCGCCGGGGCGGGGGCGGCATCGGTCACCTGATGGCGCCGCTCAGCACAGACCGGCTCATCCTCCAGGTCCGCGCCGCACCCGCAGCACTCACCCGGCGGGCAGCAGAAGGTCTTGTCAGGGTCATCGGCCAGTTTCATCGTCGAGCCCTCAGCGCCGGGCTGCTTACCCGGTGACCGGGTTCCCCGCTCCCGGATCGAGCGATCCGCGCTCTTGCGGGCCGCCTTCTTGTCCCACACCGGATCACTCGACGGCGGCTTGCCCGAGTTCGAGGAATCCTTCCCGGCCTTACGCTCCAGCTCCTCAACCCGCCGGGCCAGCCGCTCGTTCCTGGCCATGGCAGCAGCAAGCTGGTCCTTCACGGCCTCCAGCTGCTTACCCTGAGCCTCGATCACATCCCGCAGCCGGGCGCTGACCTCCAGCGCGGCAGCCAGCCGGGCCGCGAGCTCGGCTGACGGCAACGCCAGCAGCTCGGGAGGCAGCGACAACTCGGGCACTTGCCGTATTGATCACCACGCAAGCCCCGAGATCAAGAACCCGCACGGCGTGTCGCCCAGACCATCACAGACCCGCAGGTCACAAGCTCACCCTTGCTGAACAGTTACCGTGATACTCGATACCGTCCTGTCACATTCACACTACCCTCTGCGCTGCTGCTCCCCCGCCACGGGACGTCGCGGCTCTGTCGAATCAGCCTCTTAGCCATTGCGGGCCTGCTCACTGTGCTCATCAGCGCTTTGCGGCGGCTCGGGGGGCGTCCAACCGCTCAGGAAACACGGGGTAGTAGCGGGGGACTGGAGAAGGCGTCACATTACGCGTTTCGAATGGAACGGGCGCTACCTCAAAGAGTTCCACGTCATCGGCTCGAACAGCTCGGCGTCGAGGAGGTGGCGCGGTACGCAGGCACGCGTTAGAGCTGCTCCGATTTCGCCGCCACCGGCCGACCTGCCCAGCTCATTGCGCACCGCTATCCGCTGTCGCGAAGGGCGGACGCGTTCACGACCATCGCGAGGCATCGGCGTGGTGACGCGGTCAAGGGCCCTTCACCCTGACACACACGACTACGGATCACGAAAGTATCTTGAATCTCGACTGCTACCGAAGACACATGATTTACGATGCGTGGCTGTGAGTGCTGACGCCCGGGCCGGTGATGCCCTTCCGATGCGTACCGCCCGCCGTCGGCCCTCCGGGCGCCACCGGAGCCCGGACCGGCTGTCGGTGCCATCGACTGCGCCCGCTCTCGTGCTCGCCGTGCCGGGCGCCGCGTGCCAGGCAAGCGATGACCTCGCCGCGAAGATCGCGGCCTCCGCCAGCGGTTCCTGCCCGGGTGTCGCGGTCCGCGCCGGTTACCTGGAGGGCACGCAGGGGCACCTCGCGGCGGTTCTCCGTGCGCTGCGTTCTGGCGGCGGCGTGCCGACGGCAGTGGTGGTGCCGATGCTCACCGGCCCGCATCCGGGTGCCGAGGCCGCGCTCGGCCATGCGGTCGCCGAGGCGGGAGTGCCGGTCATCCTCACCGGCCCGCTCGGCCCTCATCCGCTGCTTGGCGAGGTGTTGCACGCACGGCTGGCCGAGGCGGGCCTCGCCCGGGCGGGCCGCATGCGCCATATGAGCATCGTCGACGTAGCCGAGGGGGTCGTGGTGGGAGTCGCTGGCGCGGCCGGGCCCGTGGCGGTGCAGGAAGCTGGGATCGTCTCGGTTCTGCTCGCCTCCCGGCTCGCCATTCCTGTCGTGCCTGCCTCGCTCGGCCATGTCGCGAGCGTGCGGGAGGCCGCCGCGCGGTTGCGCGATGCCCGTGCGACCCGGCTGGCGCTCGCGCCTTGCGTGATTGGCCCGGAGGTCACTCATGATGAACTCGCGGCTGCTGCCGCGGAGACCGGCGCACGGTGCGCCCAGCCGCTTGGTGCCCATCATGCCCTCGGCCAGCTCGTCGCCATGCGCTACGGAGTTGCCCTGCAAGACCCGCGCATCGCCCTCAGTTAGCCGACCGGCGCCGAGGTGGACAGGACCCGCTTGGCGGACTTCCTGCTCGGTGCGTCGCAGATGATGAGCGGCACCTCGGGATCGGGTGTGCGACGAGCGGCGGTCGCTGCCCAGCCAGATGAACGACTGCAGCCGCTCCCGCCCGAGCTGAACGAGCAGGGCCTGACCCACCGCGCCCGTGTCCGTGGTCTGCGTGTTGTAGTTGCGTCTGGCGACACTGTCCGCGCGCGGCGCTCGCGGACAATCCCCACAGCGCGACGACCGTGACGAGTGGAATGATGGACGAGCTGGCAAGCGTGAGCCGTATCGATCTCACGCGGGCCTGCCGCGTTGCTGCACCCATGGGACCTCTCGCGTGTGGATCTTCTTGACGTCACGTTCGCGCCCAGGCGACGCAGTCGACCAGAAAGCCGATGGGGTCACGCCGCGCGGGTAACTTCCGCGCGCCTGGCCGATGCGGATGGGGGCGGCTCCGCGTGCCCGGCCGATGCTGACTAGGGCGCCGTGACAGGTGCGGCATAGTCCGGATCGCGGCTCAGTATTCGGATCGCTTGTTGTATTCGGATCGCGTGTTCGACAAGAGCTGTCAGCAAGATCTTGCCTGACGACCGCAGCCGGGCATCGCATGCAATGATCGGCACCCCGTGGTCTAGGTCGAGCGCTGCCCTGATGTCCTCCGGTTGGAAGTGCCTGGCCCCGTCGAAGCGGTTGACCCCGACGATGAAAGGCGTTCCCCGCCGCTCGAAGTAGTCGATCGAGGGAAAGGAGTCGGCGAGCCTGCGGGTGTCCGCGAGGACGACCGCGCCGAGCGCCCCGATTGCGAGCTCGTCCCACATGAACCAGAACCGGTGCTGGCCAGGGGTGCCGAACAGGTAGATGAGCAGGTCGTTGCGGATGGTTATCCGGCCGAAGTCCATCGCGACCGTGGTTGTGGTCTTCTGCTCCACTCCGTCGAGCACGTCGACGTTCGTGCCTGGCTCGCTAAGGTGCTCCTCGGTTCGCAACGGCCGGATCTCACTGACCGAGCTCACGAGCGTCGTCTTCCCCACGCCGAAGCCGCCAGCAATCAGGATCTTGATCGTGACCGGCACGTCGGCCAGGCCGTCGGTGCGGTCAGAGCCGGCGTAGTCCATCGGCCACCTCCCTCAGAATTTGCGGGTCATGCAGCAGTGCGGGCGCGGGACGGCGTACCGCGATCAGGCCCAGATCACGCAAGTCGCCGAGCAGGATACGGACGACTCCGAGCGGCAGGTCGAGGTCAGCGGCCAGATCGGCGACCGACATGGGAACGCGGCAGAGGCGGAGCAGCGAGAAATGCTCGGGGTCAAGCTGCCAAGGGTCCGGTGGCGGCAGCCGGGTGGACGTGATCATTGCGATCAGGTCGAGCCTTTCGCCAGTGGGCTTGGTCCGGCCATGGATGACCGCATAGGGGCGGACCACCGGCCCTGCCTCTTCGTCGTGCCAGGTGTCGTCCTGCGCTGGCATACCACGATCACTTAGTCACGTCGTCGGCGGGCATAGGCGCCGGTCGTGGGTTGACCGACAGGTGCTGGCCCACACGCTTGACGAGCACTGCCATCTCGTAGGCAACCAGGCCCACGTCGGCGCTGGCCGAGCTCAGCACGGCGAGACAGCTACCCTCGCCCGCGGCGGTCACGAACAAGAAGGCGGAATCCATCTCGACGATGGTCTGCCGCACGTGGCCGCCACCGAAGTGCCGGCCGGCCCCGCGCGCCAGGCTCTGGAAGCCGGCCGCGATCGCCGATAGGTGCTCGGCATCCTCGCGGCGTAGCCCGGAAGAAGCCCCGATGGCCAGCCCGTCCCTGGAGAGGATCACGGCCTTGTCAACCTGGGCGACGCGGTCGGCGAGGTCCTCGAGCAGCCAGTCAAGTTCGCTGCTGGAACTGACGATCTGCTCCCTCGGCTGCCCTGCGCCATCGGTCGCCACTGTCGGTGTCATTCCTCGCCCCCGTCCATCGGTGCCAGGGCGGCGGGCTTATCATCCGCTTCCTGATCGGTGTCAGCTTCCGGTGGGTCCGTTGCGGAACGGCCACGCTCCCAGCCCCGCTGGATGGCCGTCATCGTGGCTCGAGCCTCTTCCGGGGACCGCAACCCGGGCTCGCTGTCCGTGCCGACGATGTGCCGCGGCCCTGTGTCGCGAATCTCCGGAGCTAGATTGGCCTGACGAATCCGCCGGGGGAGCCCAAGCTCGGTCAGATCGGCGGTAGCGGCCGAGTCCTTGGGGCCATCCGATATCTCGGAGATCTCAGATCCGGGCCACCCGCTATCACCTGCGCACTGGAACCATCCGATTGAAGGCACGGCGGGCAGCGAGGGCAGCGCGGGGTTCGTCGGCACATCGGTCAGATCGGGCGGGGCAAGGGCAGTGGGCCGTGCGGGCGCATCAGGCGCGGCGGGCATATCCGGCGCGGGCATATCCGGCGCGGCAGCCGGGTTGTCGGTGGTCATGCCGCCCGCGACCTCGCCGTTGGCAGTCCCGCCGTCACCGGCCCAGCCGTCGGTCCGTCCGCTAAGTCCGTCGGCGGCCGCATGCGGGTGCGCGCCGGTGGGGGGCGCGGCTGCGGCGCCAGCGGCGGCGGCAGCAGCGGCAATGATGTCCTCGCTCCGTGCGGCGTGGCGGCCCGTCGGCTGGACGGCGCCCTCGCCGGCGAGTGCGGCTGACGGGTCGCGGACGTAGACCTCCTTGGGGACCACGAGATCACGCGGTATCAGCACGATCGCCGTGGTACCTCCATACGGGTTGAGGCGCAGGGAGATCCTGATACCATGCCGTTTGGCCAGGCGCCCCGCGACGAACAGGCCGAGCTGGTCGCTGTCGGAAAGATCGAATTCCGGCGGGCTGGCCAGACGGTTGTTGATCTCAGCGAGCTTGTCCTCACTCAGGCCCAGGCCGCGGTCCTCGACCTCGACCGCGAACCCCCTACCCACCATGTCCCCGGTGAGCCGGACCGGGGTGTTCGGTGGAGAGAACATCGTCGCGTTCTCGATGAGTTCGGCGATCACGTGGATCACGTCCGCGACCACGGGTCCAGCCAGCGCCGCCTCGGTCATCGTTACGACGGCGACTCTTGTGTAGTCCTCCACCTCGGCCACCGAGGCTCGCAGCACGTCCACCAGCCGTACCGGGTTGCGCCATGACCGGCCTGGTGCCGCACCCGACAGGATGATCAGGCCCTCCGCATGACGGCGCATGCGCGTGGTTAGGTGGTCGAGGCGGTAGAGATCACCCAATTCATCTGGGTCGGTCGTCCGCCGCTCCATCGTATCGAGCAGAGTCAGCTGGCGGTGCAGCAGTGTTTGGCTGCGCCGCGCGAGGTTCCTGAACACGTCTGAGATGCCTTGCCTGAGCCTGGCCTGATCGACCGCAGCCTCGATGGCGGTCCGCGCCGCGATGTTGAAAGCCTGACCGACCTGGCCGATCTCGTCGGCACTCGTTTGTATCGGCGGCGCTTCCGCTGACACGTCTACGTCCGCGCCGGCTCGCAGCCGCTGCATGACGCTGGGCAGCCGCTCACCCGCGAGCGTGAGCGCCGACCGTTTGAGGTCGGCGAGCTGGCGGGTGAGGCCGCGGCCGATCCAGATCGACACGAAGATCGACGCGATCAGCGCGATAAGCCCGAGCCCACCTGCCAGGATGAGCCGCAGGTAGATCGCCTGTGCGACCGGCCGTGCCCGGTTCGTCAGGTCGGTCGCTGCCTGCGTCCCCGCGGTGGAATATCCACCGGAGAGCGCGCCCACCTCGGTCCCCCAGGAAGTGGGCTGCACCGGCGGCGGACCCGTGCTAACCGGATCGTTGATCGCCGTGTCCTCAAGCGAGCCGAGCGCGGCGGCGGTCTGCGGATCCACGTACTTGCTGTAGAACTGCCTGTCGGTACCGTTCAGGTCGGGCAGCGCGGCAGCCAGCATGGTGCGGCGCGCGCCGACAAGCTCGGTGAACTCGTGGCGGTCAGCCGCTGGGAACGATCGCGCCGCCATGTCGCTTTCGAGCAGCGCATCCTCCTGCAGCAGCAGGTTCTCCGAGTCACCCATCCGGACGAGGGCCAGCGCCTGAACCACTAGCGAGGCATTTGTTTCGCGCAGGATCACCGCCTTCAGCACTTCTTCTGAGGCCGCGACCATGCCGTCGTATGCGCTCATCGCCCGCGGTCTGGTGACCGTATGGGCAGCGATCCCCGCGCGCACGGGGCCGAGTCCCGCCGCGGACTTCAGCAGCGCGGCGATGGCCTGCCGCTCCGCTGCGGACGCGTTGTCGGTTGTCGCGCCCGAGGTGACCGCCGCCGCCATCGCGGTCCGCGCTTGGTCGGTCTTCGCCTCCTGCGCGTCGAGCTGCGCGAGGAACTGCGGTATCGGCGCGGCGAGATAGATCATCGCGATCCGGCGCTCCGAGTCGAGCTGACCCTCGAAGTTACCGACCGGCTGGCCGGTGTCGTTCTTCAGCGCGGTCGCCCTGGCCTCGCTCACGGCATCGCCGATCGTGATGCTCGCCACGAAGATGTACAGGCCCAGCAGTGACAGCAGCGGGATGAGGACGAGGAGGAAGATCCTCAGGCGAATGGACCGCCAGCGCAAACCCATGACTCTGGCCCCGGGCGTGAGTGGTGGACCGGCGCGGCTGGCACGGTGCCACGAAGATGATTCGAATATTTGAAACGGGCAGGATATTAGCACCGTGTCTCAATGATCAAGGACAAATCCGCTGATGTCTCCGGCCCGAAATAGGGACTCTATCTGGTTTAGGACGGTTTCAGTTGCTATATGAGCCCAGTCAGCCACGTTCGGCCGGCAATCAGGTGTGCTTGTGTACTGGCTGGTAGGAATATGGGATCGGCGGCGACCGCACCCGACCAGCGGAGGTACCGGGGGCCGGCTGCGTTGCGCGGATGGATCGCGCCGCGAGAGGTGTTAACCGGACGGGACGGGCGGTTTGTTATATGGCCAGCCGACTTACCGCGACTCATGCTGATTTGAGGACGAGATGACCGGCAGCGATGGTGCCAGTTCTGTCAAGCGGTGGCGGGAACTTCTTGCCAGTGAGCGTGATGCGGCGGCGCTGTACGCACGGCTTGCCGAGATTGAGACGGGCGAAACGCAGCAGATATTCGAGGACCTCGCGGCCGTCGAACGCAAGCATGCCGCCCACTGGGAGGACAGGTTGCGGGGCGCGGGAGCCTCCGTGCCGCCGCCGGGCAGGCCGAGCCTGCGCACCCGGTTGCTCGCGGCGGCGGCGAACCGTCTGTCGCTGGGCGCGGTCCTCCCGATGATCGAGCGGGCCGAGCGCACCGACGCGGGCATCTATGACGCCGATCCGGATGCCGGACCTGGAATGGCCGCCGATGAGCATGGTCACGCGCGCACCATCGCCAAGCTGATCGAAGGCGGCAAGCCGAGCCCGCGAGCTCAGATCGCTCGCAGGGAGCCGTGGCATCGCGGTGACCGTTCTGGCGCGCTACGTGCCGGGGTCTTTGGCGTCAGCGATGGGCTGGTGTCCAACACGGCGCTGGTCATGGGGATCGCGGGCTCGGGCGCCTCGCACACTGTGATCTTGCTCGCCGGCGTCGCCGGCCTGCTGGCCGGGTCCTTCTCGATGGCGGCCGGCGAATACGTGTCCATGGCGAGCCAGCGTGAGATGTACGAACGCGAGATCACGCTGGAGGCGACCGAGCTAGCGGAGAAACCGGAGGAGGAGCGCGACGAGCTTGTCCTGCTTTACCGTGCCAAGGGCCTGGGCCGCGCCGACGCCGAGCGGCTGGCCGACCGGATCATGGCGGATAGCAAGGTCGCGCTCGACACGCTCGCCCGCGAGGAACTCGGCCTCGATCCGACCGGCCTAGGGTCGCCGGTATCCGCCGCGATCTCCAGCCTGCTGACGTTTGCCGCTGGTGCGCTCGTTGTGATCCTGCCCTACCTGATCGGCGGTGGCACTGCGGCCTTGATCGCCGCGATCATCCTCGCGGCGTCGGCGCTGGTGGGCGTCGGCGCGGGTATCGGCGTGCTGAACGGGCGCTCACCCGTGCGGTCAGGCCTGCGCCAGCTGCTGGTGGGCGGCCTCGCCGCTGTCGTCACCTTCGGCGTGGGCCACCTGATCGGCGCGACCGTGTCATAGGCTCCCGCGGCGCCCGGCCTCGCTCAGATCGGCCAGCGCACCGAAATGCTCGGCGATGGAACCGCTGCCGTAGACGTCCGGTTCACCACGTCGAGGTTGTCGCGGTCAGGCTGGCGCAGGTTCCTCAACCTGGCCGAAGGTGCTCCGGTCTCGCTTAGGGCAGCGACTCGCGCGACGGGTCCTGGCCGGTCCCCACCTTGGTGGCGATGGCGGGACGCCCTACCCGACGAGGGTCTTGACCGCCGCCGCCATCTCTGTCAGGGCTCTCTTAGCGTCCGCGAAGTACATGGTCGTCTTGGGGTCGTAGTAGAGCTCATTGTCGAGTCCGGCGTAGCCATGTCCCATCGACCGCTTGACGACGATGATGGCCTTGGCATGGTCCACGTCGAGGATCGGCATGCCGGAAATAAGGTTGCCCGGACGTCGCGCTGCCGGGTTCGTCACATCGTTGGCGCCGATCACCAGTGCCACGTCGGCCCGCGGGAAGTCCGGGTTGATCTCGTCCATCTCCTTGAGCTGCGAGTACGGGACGTTGGCCTCCGCAAGAAGGACGTTCATGTGCCCGGGCATGCGGCCGGCGACCGGATGGATGGCGTACGTCACATCCACGCCCTTGGCCTCGAGCAACTCCGCGAGCGTCTGCACCTCGTTCTGCGCTTGTGCGGCAGCGAGCCCGTAACCGGGCACAATGATGACTTTCTGGGCGTAAGCGAGCTGGATGGCAGCGTCGTCGGCGTCGACCGTCCGAACGCCCGCGCCCGCGCCGATCGCGGCCCCGCCCGCGGTGTCGCCCGTACCGAAGCCGCCAATGATGATGGCGGGGATCGAGCGGTTCATCGCGTCGGCCATCAACTTGGTCAGGATGCTTCCTGATGCGCCGACCAGAGCGCCGGCAGTGATGAGGACCGGGTTGTTGATGACGAAACCGGCCATCGCGACGGCCGTGCCGGTGAAGGCGTTCAGCAGCGAAATGACCACCGGCATGTCCGCGCCGCCGATCGGCAGCACCATGGTCACGCCGAATCCGCAGGCAGCCAGGAGGAGAACGACCAGAACTGCGATGTTTCCTGTCCCGGTCATCAGCCAGACGGCCGCGCCGACCATGACGACGGCCAGCAGCGCGTTAACCACCCGCGATCCGGGATACGAGATAGGCGCGCCGCTCACGACGCCTTGTAGCTTGCCCGCGGCGATCAGCGAGCCGGTGAAGGTTACCGCGCCGATGAGGACGTCCAGGGCCGTCGCCACCGCCACCGTCCCCGCCACGCTCGGCGACCCTGGCGCGGTGGCGAGCTTGACGAAGTCGTTGATCGCCACAATGGCCGCGGCACCGCCACCGACCGCGTTGAAGAGGCTCACCAGCTGCGGCATTGCGGTCATCTTCACAGTCCGGGCGCTGTACAGCCCGGCGGCCGACCCGACGACGATCCCGGCGAGCACCACGATCCACCCCGTGGCAGTGATCGTGGCATGGTGGTGTATCAGCTGTGCGAAGGTCGCCGCGATAGCGGCGATCATGCCGGCCGCTGAGAGCTGGTTGCCCCGCCGCGCGGTCACGGGCGAGTTCATCAGGTGCAGCCCGAGGACGAAGCAGGCCGCTGCGGCGATATAGATCAGGTAGACGACGGTGTCGAACGCGCTGAGCCGGACGACGATGTCGGCCGCGTTCAGCCGGACGAGGGTGCCGGACGCGCTCATGACTTGCTGCCCCCGGTTACCTGGCTGCTCGCGCTCACCTGGCCGTTGCCCACCGCACTAGGCGCTGGTGCGGCGGCGTCAGGCAGTTCAGGGCGTTTGCGGAACATCTTCAGCATCCTGCCGGTGACGACATAGCCGCCCATGACGTTCGCAGCCGCGAACGCTGAGGCGACGAAGGCAAGCACGTAGCCGAGCGCGTTGTTTGCCGTCAGGGCGATGAGCATCGCACCCGCGAGCACGATGCCGTGAATCGAGTTCGCGGCGGACATCAGCGGCGTATGGAGCATCGACGGCACCTTGCTTATGACCTCGAAACCCACAAGCAGGCTAAGTACGAAGATGGTGATGTCAGAGAGCAGGCTCTCACTCATCGGGCGGACCTCCGGCGGCAGGTGCGGGATCGAGTAGTTCTGCCACGGCAGGCTGGATCACCTTGCCCGCGTGGGAGATAACGACGCCAGCGTGGATCTTGTCGTCAGGGTCGATGGCAAGCACGCCGTCGTGCACCATGTAGGTGAGCAGTGCGCTGACGTTCCTGCCGAAGGCGGCCGAGGCGGCGGCGGGCATCGTGGCAGGCAGGTTCCCCGCTCCGATGATGGTGACCCCGTTCTCTGTGATGATCGTTTCATCGGGTTCAGAGAGCTCGACGTTCCCGCCGAGCGGTCCGGATCCGAGATCGACGATCACCGACCCTGGCTTCATGTCCTTGATCGCTTGAGCGGTCACCAGCAGCGGCGGCCGTCTGCCAGGGACCTGGGCGGTGGTGATGACGACATCGTGGCGCGCGATGTGCGCGTTCAGCTCCTCTTGCTGCGCACGCTGTTCCTCGGCGGTGAGGGCCCGCGCGTAACCGGTGGCGGCGGCTCCGTCCGCGACCCCGCCGACGGTGAGGAAGCTCGCGCCAAGCGATTCGACCTCACCTTTAGACGCGGGGCGCACGTCGTAGGCGGACACGACGGCGCCGAGCCGGTGCGCGGTGCCGATCGCTTGCAGGCCCGCGACCCCCGCGCCGAGTACGAGCACCTGGGCCGGCCGGGCGGTGCCGGCCGCGGTGATGAGCATCGGGAAGTAGCGCGCGAACGCGCCGGCCGCGACAAGCACGGCTTTGTAACCAGCGACGTTAGCCTGCGACGTCAGCACGTCCATGCTCTGGGCCGCAGGCACTGTTCTCGGGATGCTGTCCAGGCTGATAGCCGTCACTCCGGCGGTCGCGAGCTGGCGTACCAGCTCGGGCTGCGTGAGCGGCTGGAGTATCCCGATGAGTACCTGCCCGGACCGAAGTGAGCTCAGGTCCGTGGCGTCGGGCCTGCCGACCGTGAGCAGAATGTCGCCTTGCGACAACAGCTCCTGATGGTCGACGATGCGGGCGCCAGCCTCGGCATAGAGATGGTCGGGAAAGAAGGCGGCGTCTCCGGCGCCCTGCTCCACGAGGACGTCGAGACCTGCTTGGGCGAGCCGGTGGATTGAGTCAGGCACCAGGGCCACACGCCGCTCGCCTGGCGCATTCTCCTTGACGACAGCTACCTTCACCTGTGGGACCTCAACGATCATTTAGGGACAACCTGAAGGCTCGGCGGGCGAGCCATGTCAACCAGTTTCGAGGGATCCTCGTGACTCGTGCAAGAGCCTCGTGACTCGTGCAAGAGCATTACATGGAGCGCGGCTGAAGCTATAGAGGCTTACGCCCCTGTCGGTGCGGGACCCTCGGCCACCGGCGCAGTGACCTCAGCATGGTCCGGCCAGGTCCGTTCCCGCGACCTGATCATATAGGGGCGTGCACTTCAGGTAGTAGCGGCAGGACCGAAACGGCGCGCTGACGCGTCCTCCTGGGCCAGCCGGCGAAGCGCAACAAGCACGCGTTCGTAGAGCACCATTCCGGCGACAGCAGATTCGACGACCGCGGTGCGCTCGGCGACTCGCATGTCATTGCTTGCCTGGTCCGGTTCCGGCTGCTCGGCTGGGAGGAGTTCTTCGGCCGGGACGGGACCGCCCGAGATCGGTTCTGCCGCGGACACGGGAACTTCGGCCGGGGCGGGGTTCGCCGCGGATGCCGGCTTTCCGGCTGGCGAGCCCACGCCGGCGACCTCTACTGCCGCAAGCCGGCCGAGGGTTTCCGCGTAGACGCGCAGGCGTGGGCCCGCGGGCACGTAGTCGAGCCGGCGCAGCGCGGCGACCGCGGAGCTCAACAGGACGCGGGCAGGCGAGCTTGCCGCGATCTGCCAGCCAAGCTCGGTGATCAGGGCGTTGACCTCACTATCGGCGGCCTGCCATTCCGGGTCGCCGGTGAGCGGGGTGACGTGCGGGCCGAGCGCGTACTGAACAGCACCGAGCAGTTCATGCAGGCCGACCGTCACGTCGTCGAGCTTCCCGACGATCCGCCTGATCGATGCCACCGGAAGCTCGCCGAGTTCGATAAGGACCCTGATGAGCCGCAGCCGCCGCAGATGTGGCTCGCCGTACTCCGCCCGCGTTGCTGCCGTCGCCTCCCCCGGCTGCAACAGTCCTTCCCGCAGGTAGTACTTGATCGTCGGGATCGGCACGCCGCTGCGCCTGGTCAGCTCTGACATCTGCACCGGACCCAGTCACCCCCGCACCCCGCTCGTAGTTCCGCACCGCCGACCCGCTGATCCCTGGACTTAGATAGTAACAATATCTAATATTGGGCAGTGGCACTATCTAATGCTTGCGACTGCACGAGCGAACGATCCGGCGGTTAGCGGCATCACGCCGGGCCGTCACTGACAAGGAGCGGAACTCATGGAGATCCCCTGGACTGCGATCGACCAGCCGGTTCTCGGACGCGAAGCGGTGGTGATGGGATCAAGGTTCGAGCTAAGGACCGCGTTGCGTTCACCTGGCTTCCTGTTCTACTCGCTCCGCCTGTGGCGACAGGCCAGGCGCTCACCGGGGATCCTTGGCGTCTCGCTGCGCGCACATCCGCTGACGGGCACGTTCTGGACGTTGTCGGCGTGGGCGGACCGCAGCGCCATCTACGGCTTCGCCAGGACGGATCCGCACGCCTCCGCAATGAAGCGGATGCGGCCGTGGATGAAGAGCGCCACCTTCCGCTTCTGGTCGTTGCCCGCGCGGGACATCACAAGCGACACGTTCACGCCCGCCGGGCTGTGGGCGGACGCGGAGGCCCGCATCACCGGGGACGAGA
>Ga0335078_10003136_pt1 | contig 24684 bp, 24 predicted proteins | sample Lox_Sample_32_FD_206711 | JGI IMG/M metagenome (GOLD analysis project Ga0335078, IMG submission 206711) | Soil microbial communities from Loxahatchee National Wildlife Refuge, Florida, United States - Lox_Sample_3.2 | ecosystem: Environmental > Terrestrial > Soil > Wetlands | place: USA... | reverse complement strand
GTTCCTGCCAAAGCCAGTCGTCATCACGAAGCCAGATGGCACGTTGAGTTTTGACTACAACCGTCCGCAGTCGGTGGGCCGTGTCCGCGCCTTCTACGGCAACTTCGGCATGTTTGTTCGCGCCTTAGCCTACATCCAGGCGAACGGCCCCGACGGCCTCCGCCAGACCACCGAAGACGCAGTTCTCAACGCCAACTACATCCGCAAAGGGCTTGAGGGTGCCTTCGATCTCCCTTACGACACGCCGAGCATGCACGAGGTCGTCTTCAGCGACAAACTGCAAGCCAGGAAAGGCGTGCGCACGATGGATCTCGCCAAACGCTTGATCGACTACGGATTCCACCCGTACACGACCGCCTTTCCGCTGATCGTCCCCGGCGCTCTGATGATCGAGCCCACCGAAAGCGAGTCCAAAGAAGAAATGGACCTATTCGTCGAAGCGATGAAGTCGATCGCGGCCGAGGTCGAAGAAGACCCGCAGACGGTGCTCGATGCGCCGCACTCGACGCGGGTTTCGCGCCTCGATGAAACGATGGCAGCAAGGAAGCCGATTCTGCGCTGGAAGTCAGTGTGAATGCAGATTTCAGATTTTCGATTTCAGATTGTAGATTGAAAACCAGCACCCTCACTACCCCGCTTCGATAGCAATGGAGCTAGGTCTTCGATCTGGAATCTACAATCTGAAATCTTCAATCTGAAATCACCGCCAGTGACTTCCGTGTTTCCTCTCCCTCGATCCCCTGTGTCCCTCTGTGCCCCCTGTGGTTAAAATCTTCCCATTGCCTCCCACAAAGAAAACTGAAGTCGAAAAGGCTACAGGCCTATTTGCGACTGCGGAAAAGCGAACGCCAATCGTCTGCCTGCTGCTGGCTGTGGTCACTCTGGTCTTGTACAACCCTGTGAACCGTCATCCGTTTGTGAACTACGACGATGATCGCTACGTCACCGAGAACCCGCACATCCGCCAAGGCCTGACCGGCGGCACGATCGCCTGGGCTTTAACATCGACTGAACAAGCGAACTGGCATCCGCTGACATGGATGTCCCATGCGTTGGACGTTTCACTCTTCCGTCTGAATCCGGCCGGCCACCACTTCACCAGCGTACTGCTCCACATCGCGAACGCGATCCTGCTGTTCTTGCTGCTGATGTGGAGCACAAAGCGTCTCGGCCCCAGTCTTTTTGTGGCTGCGTTGTTCGCGCTGCATCCGATCAATGTCGAATCGGTGGCGTGGGTTGCCGAGCGCAAAAACGTGCTGTGCACATTTTTCTTTTTCCTCACGATTTGGGCTTACGGCTGGTATGCGCAAAGGCCAAGCTGGAAGCGCTATCTCGCAGTCTTTGGTCTATTCGCTGCAGGACTTGCGTCGAAGCCAATGGTGATCACGTTGCCGTTCGTCCTGCTGCTGATTGACTACTGGCCCCTGGGGCGAGTGGGCCCGGCCTCCGAAACGAGCGCGGCGCAATCGCGATTACTTTCTCGATCGTGGCTGCAACTTCTAGTCGAGAAGATCCCGCTATTCGCGCTGTCCGCTGCCAGCGCGATCATCACCATGCATGCGCAACAAGCGGGTGGAGCCGTCCGCAGCGCTACGGAAGTTTCCTTCGGAGCACGGTTCGCCAACGCCATCAACGCCTACGCGATGTATCTGTGGAAAATGATCTGGCCGTCGCGGCTGGCTCCGCTCTATCCGCATCCCGGAGATTCGCTCGCGGCGTGGCAGGTCGTGATCGCCGCTGTGGTGCTCATCGCCGTCACGGCGATTGTCTGGAGGTTCCGCGAACAACGATATTTACCCGTCGGCTGGCTCTGGTTTCTCGGGACGCTCGTTCCCGTCATCGGCTTGGTGCAAGTCGGCGAGGCTGCTATGGCCGACCGTTACGCGTACATCCCGTTGATCGGCATTTTTGTGATGATCGCCTTCGGTATCGGGGATGTAGCTCAACAAAAAAAGCTTGCACTCGTCCCCGCGCTTGCCGCTCCGGCAGTTCTCTTCGCGCTCACATTCGTGACCCACCAGCAAATCGGCTACTGGCAAACCAGCGAAGAACTCTGGTCGCACGCGCTCGCCGTCACGGAAAACAATTTCGTTGCGGAAGATAATCTGGGAGGAGCACTCATCCTCGAGGGAAAGGTAGAACAAGCGCATCCACATTTCGAAGCCGCTGCGCTGATCAATCCAAACGACCCGCTCAGCCACAGCAATCTCGGCACATACGATCTATCGCACGGACAGATGAGTGAAGCGATCCAGCAATACCAGACCGCCGTTAAGCTGACATCCGACCCCGGGCTGCTCGCACAGACGTACGCGAATCTCGGCGCAGCATATCGAACGATCGGCGACGGCGAGCAAGCACAAGATGCCTACAATCGTGCGCTCCGTCTCAATCCCAACCAGTTCAACGCCTGGCTCGGTATTGGGCTGTTGGCACTGAGGCAGGGAAAACTCAACGAGGCGGTCACCGATCTCTCCCGCTCGGTCGAACTGCAACCCACCGCGCAGGGATATCTCTCGCTGGGCCGCGCGCTCGCTCAGAGCGGACGTAACGTCGAAGCTCTAGCCGCTTATGACCAGGCGTTGCGAATCTCTCCCGATTCCGTCGAAGCTCAGAAGGCCGCCGACGCACTGCGCCAACAGATGCACTGAAACGTTAACTTTTTCTCGAAGTCACCGCGAAAAACGCCGCCGCCTCCTGCTCCACGTGCTCACTCCCGCAATTGGGGCATTTGGGGCTTTCCTTGTCGTGCTCATTCAGGGTAAGAACTACTTCGAAAGGCTTATGACAATCGAGGCAAACGTAATCGTAAACGGGCATGGGAACCTCCCGTGTGATGGCTTAGCAGAATTGTACGCCTGCATGAACTGCAAAAGCCGCTGGCCGAGGAGCCAGAATCAGAAGAACCCCAGGCGCTAAAGCGCAGATCGAGCACAACGATCTGGCGGCACGAGTGAAACTCGTGCCCTTCCCGGTTTTTGAGAGTGCCTTCCTCGTTTTGCGCGACCGGCGAGAGCCCCTGGAACTTTTAACTTCCCGGTTGCGTCCATTATGCTAGAGGTATGACGCTTCTGGACGCGAAGGAATTTAATCCCGAAAAAGAATCACGTAAGCGCAAGCGATTGATCCTGATCATCACGGTCGTCGTGATCATCTTGTGCCTGGGCTGGTGGTTCCGCTACTGGCGCGAAGAGCACATCGTCAGCAACTTTTTCGAGGCTCTGCAAAAACAGGATTTTAAGACTGCCTATGCAATCTGGGAGCACGATCCCGAGTGGGCGCAGCACCTTGACCGCAAAACAATTCGTGAGTATCCCTTCAACGAGTTTTATCGCGACTGGGGACCCGGTGGCGAATGGGGAATCATCAAGACGGTAAAAGTGAACGGCGCCAGTCCCTGCCCGCGCCCAAGCAGCGGAGTCCTGGTGGACGTGATCGTGAACGATCGCGTCCAGCACGCGCAGGTCTGGGTGGAGAATTCCGACCACACGCTCGGCTATCCGCCTTGCGAACTGATCTTCCACTGAGGCGGATCTTTCGGGTTTTCGACTCGAGGCTCGCTACCGGCCTCGCCTGATTGCCCTATTTGCCTATTTTCCCCTTGCTCGAGCCAACGCCCGTGCAGAAGTCCCACCCCTTAGCCGAGGAATACCCGGCATATGGTCCGCAGTAGTCAGTCGTGATATCGGTGAAATCCGCGGCCACGCTGAGCTTGCCGTAGATCGTCGTCAATTCGGCATTGGAAGATGTGTAGAAGTTCCCGGACAGGTTGATGATTCCGGCCAAGGCTGGTGATGCTACGCTCGTCCCGCCCACGATGTTCCATCCACCGGCGTTTGTGTCGTATACCCAAACGCCGGTGACCGGATTGGAGTCGAATGAAAGGTCGGGAACACCGCGATATTTCCCTACCACTGAAGCAATGCTGCTCTGATAACTTGGGCGCAGCTCCACGGCACTGATCCCACCACCGGCAGAACTCCACGGAACCTCGCCGAGGAAATTGCCGTTCGACAGATTGCGGCGAACTGTAGTTCCTCCAGCGGACACCACGTTCGGCGACGTCCCAGGCCAGCTTGTGCCGGGGTTGTCTCCCGCGGACGCCAGGAACACGACACCCGCTTTCACAAAGTGAGTATCGTAGGCGGCCTCGCCGGAAAACTCGCTCGCGCCCCAACTGTTCGACACCTCTCCGCCACCGGCAGCATTGACCATTCTGCTGGCTACATCTTCGGCGGTCATCAGGTCCGAAAAGCTGTTGGAGGCAGCCTCAACCAGGACAATCTTGGCTTCAGGAGCCATCGCGTGAGCCCACTGCACATCCAGCGATTCTTCGAACTCCCATCCCATGTCGTATGCGGGCTTCACTCCGCTCGCATAGACCACCTGGAAACTCGCGGGTGGCAGGCCGAACTGCGTGGAAAACGCCGACAGATCGTTGGCCGCGTTCGGTGCGTCGTAGGCGTCGACGATTGCGATCATTCTTGCGCCGCCTACAGGAACCGACTTTGCTGCGTTCGGACTGCATCCCGTAACCGCCGTGACCAGCCCGTAGACGCAGGCCAGCGAAGCTGGCGTCTCATAGGCGTAGCCGCCATACGGAGGACCAGACGTCTGCTGGTATCGCAGCGGCTCGGACGGGAGAAACACCTGGATGTTCGTGTGGGCGGCCCGCCCTATATCGAGAGGCTTTTCGATGCTCGAGTTGGGAACCAGCACTTTGCCACGGCTGGGCCTGATTTGACCTTGTGAGGAAGCGAGGCTGAGGAACACCGCGAGTGTACCCAGAAGAAGTGTCTTGATTTTCATAAGGACGCAATTTCTCCGTATGAAGGCAGTTTGCGGGCGAGCCGCCCCTTCAACAAGATCACTTGCGCAGAGATGGATTGGTTACCGCAGGCAAACTTTATTAGAGGGCACTTATTTCAGAGACTCGACTGCTTTCGAAAGTGAGGCATCGTCGCCAACGTTGAAGCACGTTTTCGACCGGTCAATCTGTCTCATCAACCCAGACAGGACTTTTCCCGGGCCAACCTCGACAAACGTCTGCACGCCACGCGCGATCAGCAGATGCATGCACTGCTCCCACCGCACCGGCCCGGTCACCTGTCGCACGAGCGTGTCCAGCGCCCGCAGTTCATCAGTCACAAAATCGGAGTCAACATTGCAAGCCACCGGATACACCGGCTTGTTCATCTTCAGTTTGGTCAGATCGATTTCCAGTCGATCCTGCGCCGGCTTCATTAGCGAGCAATGGAAGGGAGCGCTCACGGGCAGCAGCACCGCCTTCTTTGCACCGCGTTCGTCAGCTAGGTTTGTGGCTCGCTCTACGGCGGCCGCGGTTCCGGAAATCACGACCTGAGCCGGAGAATTAATGTTCGCGGGGGCGCAGACCTCGCCCTGCGCGGCATCGGTGCAGACAGCACCAACTTTCTCCAGTTCCATGCCGAGAATAGCGGCCATCGCACCCACGCCAACCGGTACCGCTTCCTGCATGTACTTGCCGCGGTTCCGTACGGTCCGCACCGCGTCGGCAAAGCTGAATGTTCCCGCCGCCACGTGCGCGCAGTACTCACCCAGGCTGTGCCCGGCAACGTAGCTGGGCTTCGGCATCCGCGTCTCAAGCACACGGAGCGCCGCAATAGACGCTGTCAGAATCGCGGGCTGCGTGATCTCGGTCAGCCGCAGCTGATCCTCCGGTCCCTCAAAGCATAGCTGTGAGAGTTTGTAGCCAAGGGCATCGTCGGCTTCTTCAAACGTTTGCCGTGCCAGCGGATACTTCTCGGCCAGGTCTTTGCCCATCCCAACGGATTGCGAACCCTGACCGGGGAAAATGAATGCGATCGAGTGATTGGAATCTGTCATTCTTGTGGTGGAATCGATTTGTTCATTTGAAACTGATGACATGGATCACGGTGCGCTCAGGAAGCGCTGAATTTCCTGCATGAGGCGAGGACCTTGATCGGTGTCGAAAATAAACTGGGCGTGGGCGGAGCCCTCGAGGATGATCATTTGTTTGGGTTCCGTTGCCTTTCGGTAACTTGCGGCAATTCCGGGCAGCCTCGGCCCATCTCCCGATCGATCGTCGCGACTCACAATAAACAGCTTCCTTCCCTTTAACCGCTCCGGAGCGCTCCCGCCCTCGGCTCCCAGAAATACGATGCGATCGATTTCGCCAGCTTCAGACTGGCTGTCAGCGTCTCCGGCCGCATCGCCGCCCATGCTCGCACCGACCACCGAAACGGACTTGGCACCCGCTTGATGCAGATAGCGAACCGCGGCCAGGACATCGGGGTACGGCTTCCAGTCTTCCTGCTTTGTTTCCGGAACAGTCTGGCCATATCCGCGAAAATCGATAGCTAGAACCCGGAATCCGGCCTTTGCAAGCGCTTCGGCTTGCGGCTTCCAGCTTTTCCGGTCGAATCGTCCGCCGTGAGCCAGGATCACGGCACGCTCACCAGCTCCGTACTCATCAGCTTCCAGGCGATGGCCGTCGGGCACCGAGAAGGTAATGGATTGCTGGGCCTGCGCTGGTAGCGCGACGGACAAAAGACCGAGGGCCGCGGCTTGCAAAAGTCGCCAGACAGCCATTCAAACTCCTCTTACCGAATCTGACGATCAGGTTCGTGCTAGGTGGCCGGCGCGACTTCCGCGGCCAAATTCGCCGGACGCAGCGCCAACAACCCGCGCTCAATCGACTGGTTTACGCCACGCTCGGAGAATTCCGCCGCTACGCGTACGGCATTCTTCATCGCGTTCGCATTCGACGACCCATGGGTGATGATGCACGCGCCCTTCACGCCCAACAGCGGCGCGCCGCCGTACTCCGTGTGATCGAGCCGCTTCTTGAAATCGGTAAAGGCGTTGCGAGAAAGCAGCGCTCCAACCTGCCGCGTGATCGTTGCTTTAAGGGATTCTTTTAGCGCCGTTCGTACCAGATTCGCGACGCCCTCGGAAATTTTCAACGCAACGTTGCCGACGAATCCATCCGCGACGATAACGTCAACCTGCCCGTTGTAAAGATCCCGGCCTTCGACATTGCCCACGAAATTCAGGGGAAGCTGTTTGAGTCGCTGGAAAGCCGCAAGCGTCAGATCGTTCCCCTTGGTCTCTTCCTCGCCGATCGAAAGCAGCCCAATTCTCGGGCTCTGTACGCGCGATTTTCTGCCATACATGGCGCGGAAATACACGTCGCCCATCACCGCAAACTGCTCAAGATTCTCTGGCGTGCAATCGACGTTCGCCCCTACATCGAGCAACATTGCCGGATTCCCGGGAGCTGTCGGAAAAACTGCAGCCAGCGCCGGACGATCCACCCCCGGCACTGCGCCCAGCACAATTTTCGCGGTAGCCATCGCCGCGCCAGTGTTGCCGGCCGTTACGAAGCCGTTGGCCTGCCCTTCGCGCACCATGCGCAGACCAACGCGCATCGACGAGTCGCGCTTGGCGCGAATCGCATCGACCTTATCTTCCATGGTGATGTACTCGCTGGCGTGGACGATTTCGATGGGTAACTGAGCCGCTGCGGAGTGGCGGTCCAGTTCGGCCTTGACTATGTTCTCGGGACCGACCAGCAACACGCGCACGCCGTACTGGCGTGCGGCCTGTATTGCGCCCTCAATTTCTGGTTTGGGCGCGCGGTCCGAACCCATCGCATCCAGCGCGATCACGCTAGGCATGGTTATGAATTAGCTGGCTTCCTCGACGTCGAGAACTTCGCGTCCCTTATAGTAACCGCACTTCGGGCAAGCGCGGTGAGGCATTTTCTTCTCGTGACAATTGGGGCATTCGGCGAGACTGTGACCCTTCAACGCGTCGTGCGCCCGCCGTGTCGAAGTGCGCTTCTGTGAGTGTCGCCGTTTCGGATTAGGCATGTTCTTTGATTCCTCTCATCTCACCCATCGGGTGTCCGTTCTAACGTCGCTCACTTTGCGACATCAGAGTGGGATTCGAACTTTCAGTGTTCCAATCGCCCGCGGACTTCTTTCAGCACTGCCCACCGCGGATCTTCCACTTCATTCGTGCAGGAGCACTTATCCAGGTTCAGATTCTTCCCGCATTGCGGGCACAGCCCCTTGCAGTCCTCGCGGCACGTCGTCTTCAGGGGCAACGCCAGCAGCACCTGCTCGCGCAAAACGTCATCGAGCAGAATTCCTTCGCCCTGATAATACCCAATCTCGGCTTCGGCGTCGGTCACCGAGAGCTCGTCGCGTCCGGCATCAGCGCCGAGCGGCCGATAGAGCAGCTCGAAATCGCGCTTAATGTCCCTCGGCACTGGTTCGAGGCACCGGGCACATTGCAACTCCAGGCCCGCGGCTAACTTCCCCCGCAGGCGTAAGTCTTTAATAATCTGGTGCTTGCCGTGGTGCTCCTCGACCACGTCCGCACGCCCGGATGCCTTCAGTGGCGTCCGCTGCCGAGCTTCTGCCCCCAAGTCGATGACACCGGGCTGAAACTCCTCCTCAAAATCCAGAGGATGAAGTTCCAGTTCTTTGATGTCGAGGAACATTCGCGAAACCTCCGCGCGGCTATCGCGCCAGACCCGCCGAGCCGGATCAGCCCGCGGAGCACGCCAAGAAGGCGTAAGTACCGCAAGGAGCAAGACTTAGAATAAAGGCCACTGCGTCAAAGTGTCAAGAAACGGGGTCGCGGCGTTCGGCTTCATCCGAGAGGATTGAACCGAAAACAAGCGCTGGTAATGCTTCACTCGCTTAGCCAAAAAGGAGCCCTCCGGCCTCGCCGCCGATTCCCCGAATACAAGCTTCCGCGCTAAGCAAGTTCCGGGAGAATTTGCTTTGCTCATCATGATTCAACTGGCTTTTCTCCTGCGACTCGATATGATGCGGGCGTGAGGCTGGCACGCTGCTTCCGCATTTGTTGCGCACTCGTTTTACTCGCGACCCAATTCACAGTAGCGGTTGATCCCAAGCCTCCACAACACTCGTCCGCTTCAGAAACGACCGTCGGTCGCTTGATCGCGGAAGTCCGTGCCCGCGCGAAGGTGCTCGAGACTAGCTCTGGCATGCGCGACAGCTTCAAATCATTTACCGCCGCATACAAGATCGATCCCGCCGGCATCCGCTACTCCGACTTCGTCATCGTGCGTTTGCTCTACGAGGCTACCCGCGATGCCGGATTTTGGAATATGCACTGGACGATCACCAACCAGCCGCCTAACTCCGACCGTGTGTGGAGTCAGTGGAAGGCGGTGGAGTCGGTCTCCCCGGTCGGCCAAACCGCAGAAGCAGAATGCGACGAGCTCTCGGCCTTGTTCGCGTTCCTGGTCGAGCGCGCCGGTGTGCACAGCGTTGGGCTCTTCTGGCCCTACCCGAATCACACCGTCGCCGTGTGGGTGCTTCATCCTGAAAATGGCGCGGAAGTTCGCGTCGTCGTGCCCACCTCCCAAATCTTTCTCGGGGTTAACGACTCATTCGGGACGAAAAAATTCAACGCGTGGCATCAAAAGACGATCTACGAATACAAGCGCCGTGACGTGTCCGACAGCTTCCTCCTGCCGAAACCTCTTTTCGATTTCTTCCTGCAGCAGATCGACAAATATGCGGGCGCATCCGACTCGACGCTGCAGGAGATCCGCTACCTGCGCGAGGGAGTCTTCCTGCAATCGTGGACCGCAGAGGCCGCCACGCAGGATGCACTCCGCAGAAAGGAAGGACTGCGATCGGGCCCGGCCGAAGATCTGGCGGCATTTCAGAATTTCGCGCAAGATATGCGACAACAGGTATCTCGCTAATTTACGTGTGTAGCCCGGACGCATTCGTCCGGGGTCGCGAGCGAAGCGAGCGATGTCGCAGCTGGCACCTTGGCGAGCGCGGATCAGAATGACACCGCTCGCACGCCTTGCTTCGCTTCGGCGAGGCGGACGAATGCGTCCGCCTCTACACAACCTGAAGTTCCCCTCCGCGTGAAATCCCGCGTCCCGGATACAAGCGCTGCGATGCCCACACAGCCTGCCCTGAGCCTGCCGAAGGGTCTCGCTGGCGTTGCGAGACGTGGGAGTAACCGCTTCTATGGCATTTTCAATCCCAGCGCATTCACAGTTTCCGAGTCGAGTGTGGCGTTCTTCCCGTCTTTCTTGATCGCGACTCCGAAGCCGTCGCCGGCTGAATCGGTAGAATAATCCCACATCGCCCAGCCAATGTTGTGCCGCTCCAGCGAAGTCCGTACATCCTTGATCCATGCAACGCGGTCCTGCGGATCCGCATGGCGATAAACCCCAAACTCATTGCACACCAGCGGAACCCCATTCCGCGAAGCCCAGTCCGCAGCCTGATTGATCTCGGCTTCAACTCGTGAAGCGTCCCAGTGATCCTGTCCATAGCGAATCACATCCAGCCGATGGATCGCGTCCGGCACGGTGGCCGCCACCTGTGCTGCGTTTGCCGGATCCGACGGATAGTGCAGCCCCTTCAGCCAATGCCAGTAGAAAGCCCCCCAAGTCGCACCCTGATGCGTAAAGATGTGCGGTTCGTAGAAATGAAAGACGTAAATGACATTGGGATCGCGCAACGGCTCCAGAAAGATCATGTCGTTGTCGTCATCCCAATTCGCGCCCGGCGCGAGGATCGTGTTCGCGGGCGCGGCCTGGCGAATCGCCGCTGCCAGCTTCGATTCCACTCCGTACCAGCGATACCGGTCGTGCATTTCAGGCTCGTTCATAATTTCGAAGAAAATCCGCTCGGAATCCCACGGGGAGGACGCATAGTGTTTTGCGACCATGCGCCAGAAGTCGGCGAAGCGCTCGACGGATTCATCTTCTTTCAGCCGCGCTTTGAAGTCCGAATCCGGATGCATGTCGAGTTCAACTGCCAAGCCGGCGTCGAGAATCATCTTCATCGCCGCATCGAGATAGCCGAAGTACTCATCGCGTCCGCCCGGGTGATGAGCCGCGTCCATCATGGGCTGCGGATTCACGCTGAGCCGCACGTGATCGAAGCCCGCGGCCTTGATTAGAGCAATATCGGATGCGGTTGTCCACGATTCGAAATGCTTTTTTGTGTATCCGTCGAGATCGTAGACCTGGGCAAACCACTCGCTCAGATTGATCCCGTGACGCAGATGGGAAAGTCTCGACGCCGGGACGGACGATGTTTGAGCTACAAGTACAGGAGCAAGAGCCAGGAAGATAGACACACGAATCCACTTGCGGACCATGACAGGTTCTCCTTCATGAATCACTTCAGCCTAGAATTGGCAGCGATCGAATCCGCTTCTTTGTCGCCGCATAAATCGCATTGCACAGCGCAGGCGCAACCGGCGGCACGGATGGCTCTCCAATGCCAGTCGGAGCTTCCTGGCTGGGAACGGCATAAACCTCCACTACCGGAGTCTCTTCCATCCTCAATGGCGGATAGTCATCGAAGTTCCCCTGCACCACGCGACCTTTCTCAATCGAGATTTTCGCGCGCAATGCATTTGCCAAACCGTATACGATCCCGCCCTGAATCTGCTGCTCGAGAATGCTCGGATTCACGACTTGACCGCAATCCACCGCGGCAACGACACGCAGTATCCGCGGCTGATTTCCCTCCATCGTGATGTCAACCACTTCTGCCATGTACGACGAGAAGCAGCCAAAACACGCGACCCCACGATGCCACATGGCAGCGCGCTGCGGGAAGTAAGGGGCTTTCTTGACCGCCAACTGCAACACCGCACGCATGCGGGCTGTTTTCCAGGTGGTGCTGAAGTAGGGCAGATCCTGATCCTTTGCCAGTAAATGGAGACGGTAGTCCACCGGATCTTTCCCTGCCGCAACCGCAAGCTCATCGATGAAGCTCTCCAGCGCAAACGCAGATTGCAGCGCGTAGACCGAACGCATCCAGCCTAAGGGCACCGGAGTATCGGCTTGCACGTATTCAATCGAATAGTGGGGAATTCCGTAAACCGGTCCAGCCTCATCAGGCAGATCCGGGTCAACGCCGTTCGGCACCGGCTGGCCCTTCTGCCCGCTGATGGAAGGCGCGATGATCCGATGACTGAGCGCCACTGGGTAGCCGCTGCCATCGAGCGTGGCTGCGAGCTGATGAATGCTCGCTGGGCGATACGTCGAAAAGCGCATGTCGTCTTCGCGCGTCCAAATCACTTTCACGGGTGCGCCGATCGCCTTCGAGACCTGCGCTGCCTCGACGGCGTAGTCGTGCTCGAGGCGCCGGCCGAATCCTCCTCCCATGAGCGTGACATTGACCTTCACTTGATCCGGATCGAGGCCAACCGCCGTCGCGACCGAATCCCGGCAATCCTGCGGCACCTGCGTCGGGGCCCACAGTTCACACTTCGAACCCTGAAAGTGCGCCATGCAATTCCCCGGCTCCATCGGCGCATGCGCCATGAAGGGCAGGGTGTACTCGGCGGAGATGCGGCGTCCAGATGCTTTTGCAGGATCGCCTGCAGAATACAGACTCACGCCCTTCTTGGACGCGGCCTGCTTCAAAGAAGCCATCACTGCGGCAGTATTCAGATCTTTGTTCGGGCCTTCGTCCCACGTCACGTTCAGCACGCGTCGGCCTTCCATCGCTCCCCAAACGCTGTCAGCAACGACGCCTACTGCTGAGTCGCCGATCTTGCCCACATAACTGACGCCAGGAATCATCTTCGACTCCTTGTCGTCAAATCCCGAGACCTTCCCGCCGATCACGGGGCACCGCGCCAGCAACGCGTATTTCATTCCGGGCAGTCGCAGATCGATCCCGAACGTTGCCTCGCCTTTCACTTTCGCGGGCGAATCCACGCGAGCCAGCCGCTGCCCGACAATCTTGTAGTCCTTGCTCTGCTTCAGTGTTACGTCGCTGGGGATTGGCAAAGTCGCGGCCTTGGTGACAAGCTCTCCGTAGCTCAGGCTCCGATTGGTTGACGCATGCTTAACGCGCCCGCGCTCCGCCGTGCAGCCGGACCGCGGCACGCCCCACGTCAACGCGGCGGCTGAGATCAGCATCTCGCGAGCCGTCGCTCCCGCCTTCCGCATCGGATCCCAGGTCGTGCGGATGCTGGCGCTTCCTCCCGTTGTCTGATCGCCAAATAACGTGCTCGCCCCGGCCTGCTCGATCTCGATCTGCTTCCAGTCGGCCTCGAGTTCCTCGGCGAGGATCATCGGCAATGCGGTGCGCACGCCCTGCCCCATCTCCGACCGCGCGACGACGATTGTGACTTTACCGTCAGGGGTGATCCGCAGATAAGCGTTCGGCGAGAATGATTCCCCCGCTCGACCACCCTTGTGCGGCAGATAAAAGCCAATGACCAGGCCGGCACCAGCTGCAGCTCCAGCGGCGACAAACGCCCGTCGTGAAAGCGGACTCATCGTGTCCCTCCGCCCGCCGCGCGGTGAATCGCCTTGCGGATGCGCTCATAGGTCCCGCAGCGACACAAGTTCCCGTTCATCGCTTTGGTAATTTCCTCGTCGCTGGGTTTCGCGGTCTTCGCCAGCAGCGCTGCAGCCTGCATGATCTGCCCCGTCTGGCAGTACCCGCACTGCGGCACTTCTTCGTCGATCCATGCCTGCTGCAAGACATGCAGGCCGTTCGCGCCCAGCCCTTCAATGGTAGTCACGCTCTTGCCAGCAACCTGCGACACCGGGGTGGAGCACGACCGCACGGCGCTGCCGTCGACGTGCACGGTGCACGCCCCGCACAGTCCAGCGCCACAACCAAACTTGGTGCCAGTCAATTCGAGTGTGTCGCGCAGGACCCAGAGAAGAGGAGTTTCAGGAGAGACGCTGATTGTTTTTTCACTTCCGTTGACGCGAAGTGTGATGGCGGCCATGTGTGCTCAGGGATTAAGGTAGCTAGCAGCACAACATGGTATCAGGGGTACGACGGAGCAGAAAGGGGCTAGAAGCTTAAGTAGTGGCTCAGCGTGAGATTATGGCAGCAGCTTCTGCTCGCTTGTGGAGTCATCCTGAGCGGAGCCGCTGTTCAGGCGGAGCGAAGGATCTCCCGCTGGGAGGCTGTGTGCCACGGGAGATCCCTCGGCCCGCTGGTGAAAGCGCGGGCGCTTCGGGATGACGCCCGGTGGGCACCGAGATTCAAACTTGAACCACTACCGAAGCCCCTGGTTTATGCGATCGGAGCCGCGTTCCGCGCGGCGGTTAACGGCAGGATGAGATGCTCGGCGCAGAGCCGCAAGCGGAAGCCCGAAGCCCGCTCTATTTCAGTTCCGCCAACTTCTCCGTTGCCAACTGCCCGGCTTCGTTCCCGGGATTGTCTTTCTTGATCGACTCGTACAGCCGCTTGGCATCGAGAGGCTGGTTGGAGTTCTGATAAAGCTCGGCGAGTTGCAGTTGCGCGGTTACCTTGCTCACCGAAGTCGTCGGCTTGTTGATCAATTCCTGATAGAGCGCCGTCGCCTCTTTGGTGCGGTTCGTCTGTGCGTACAGCGAAGCCAGCGCATTCTTAGCCACCGACGAAAGCTCACGATTCCCGGCAGAAACGACTTCCTTGAAATCGCGCTCGGCGGTGGCATTATCGGAAAGCGTTTCCGAGGTCACTCCCAGGAAGTAATGCGCCATGTCGGCCGTGCGGGTGTGCGGATACTTATCCACGATGGCCTGAAATTGTTTTTTAGCCGCCTCGGCCCGCTCTTTGGCGGACGAAAAGGTAGGAAAGTCAGGTTGTTCAGGCTGACCAGCGGGCCGCAGCGGCGTGTCCATGGTACGAACCGCGATCGACAGATCGAGGCTGGCCTTCTCATCCTGCGCGTTCAGATAGTACCATCCGCCGATGACGCCGGCGACCAGAAGAACGACAACAATGGCAGCAATGATGATGGTGGAGCGATGTTCGACAGTCCAGTCGGCGGTCTTTTCGGCTGCGCCGATGGTCACACGGCTGAAGGCATCCTGTTTCAGTTGATGGCGGGTTTCTGCGCGCACGGACTTCCCTTCTTCTCTTAGCGGTGGCTGGACAAACAAAAAGTCTATCAGGGCCGAAACAGGGCCGTCAAAGAGACAAGTATGCAGGTAGTGGTGCAGCTTGAGCCTTGTCCACTACATGTTGGCGTCATCCCGAGCGCAGCCGCTTTTCAGGCGGAGGGAGGGATCTCGCGCGGAGTGCGACGATGATACACGCGAGATTCCTCCGCCCGCTGGTAAAAGCGCGGGCGTTCGGAATGACGCCTTCGACTCAAATTGCAGCACCACTAGATCTAGCACGGCTCCAAGCAATTCAGCGTAGCGCGCGGGTGCTTGCCATCCGCCGCCGTAAGAACACCGCCGTGAACGCACTAGCCCACAGTTTTCAGGATCGAGCGTTAGTTTTCCAGGTCTTCGCGGTACGACAAGCTGCTGTGTAGTGCCTGCAGCAGGTAGTCCGCATCATGGATGGCCTCGATCTCGTCACACCACGATGCCGTCTTCAGTTCGTGCAACCGGGTAGAGAGTTTTCGGCGAGCATCATGGATCAGACCCGCGATTCGGGCACGGTCACGTTCAAGAACAGCGGCCAGGTAAGCCTGCTTCCATTCGAGTTTTTCGGGGAGGGCGGAGATGCGAGTCGACATAAATGACTCCAAAGCTTGGACTTGTTTCGGGCACTTACCCCAAGGGAATGACCGGATAGTAGAGGCACGGACCCGGGAAGTCTGTGATTTGGATCACAAACTGAACCAATAACAGTTCAAGCCTGTACTTTCGTGCAGGCGCCGGCACCTTGCCGCGCCTGTCTCCAAGGCAGAAACAATAACAATATGGTCATGTGGTGATTCGCTGGGGGAAAGGGCTTTTCGTCTTTCCGATTGCCGACGCATTCTGCTACTCTGCGCATTCCGTCTGGGGAGGAAATTGAACAATGGAAATGCAGAAGCGGTTGCTGTGGACGTGCGCAGTCGTAATCGGCTTTACTCTGTGCGGATTCACCGCAGACAAAAAGAAAGATTCCAAGGCCGACGATGCGGCGAAGCCCTCGAATGACTTGGCGCAGCCTGCCACCGAATCGCTCGACCTCACGATGTACCAGCGAATTCGCGACGAGGGACTCCAGCACTCGCACGTGATGGAATACGCGTCCGGACTGATGGATGGCATCGGCCCGCGCCTCACCGGATCTCCCAATCTGAAGAAGGCCAATGAATGGACGCGCGAGCAATTCACCGCGATGGGATGCGTCAACGCTCATCTGGAAGACTGGGGCGAGTTCGGTATGGGCTGGCGCCAGTTGAACACCTGGGTCCGGATGTCTGCTCCTGATACCGCGGTGTTCATTGCGCAGGCGCTGCCATGGTCGGCCTCCAGCAATGGTCCAAAGAGCGGCCAGGCGATCTGGATCGATGCAAAAGATGAAAAGGATCTCGAGAAATACAAAGGCAAACTGGCGGGGAAGATCATTTTCTTTGGCGAGATGCGGGATGTGAAACCCGTCGACAAGCCGCTGTGGGAGCGCCGGGATGATGCGAACTTGAAAACCGTCGTCGAGTATCCCGTTCGCATCGCTCCCCAGGAGGATTTTTTCGCGTCGTTTATCAAGCGGCTCGAATTCCGCGAGAAGGCGGGAAGATTTTTCGCGAATGAAGGGGCGCTGGGGATTGTCGTCCCCAGCCGCGATGGCCGAAACAATGGCGGATCGGGCGGCACGATCTTCGATGACGGCGGTGGCGGCATGGGCTGGTTTACTTATAAGCGCGAACACGCCGAGTCGCTGCCCATCGTGGTCATGGCCATCGAAAGCTATGGCCGCGTTTACCGATTGCTCAAAGCCAACGTGCCCGTCACCGTGGAAATGGACGTCGAAGCAGAATTCACCGGCGACCACGAGCACGGCTTCGACACCATTGCAGAAATTCCTGGGACCGATCCCAAACTGAAAGACGAAGTCGTGATGGTCGGCGGTCACCTCGACTCGTGGGCGTCTGCCACCGGCGCGACCGACAACGGTGCCGGGACTGTTGTCGCCATGGAGGTCATGCGCATCCTGAATTCGCTCAAAGTCCAGCCGCGACGGACGATTCGCGTCGGCCTATGGACCGGCGAAGAGCAAGGCGAGTTTGGCTCCTATGGATACGTCAGGCAACATTTCGGCTATGTGCCGCTGTCCGAGACTCCCGATCAGCTGAAGCTCCCGGACTTTTTGCGCAAGCCCGCTGGCGCGCCCGTGATCAAACCAGACCAGGAGAAGATCTCCGGATACTTCAACCTCGATAACGGCACAGGGAAGATTCGCGGCATCTATCTGCAGCAGAACGCGGCGATCGCTTCGATCTTCCAGCAGTGGATGGCGCCACTGGCGGACCTTGGCGTCGCGACCATCACCATGCGGGACACCGGCGGTACCGATCACGAGGCTTTCGATTCGGTCGGCATTCCGGGATTCCAGTTCATTCAGGATCAGCTCGATTACGGCTCGCGAACGCATCACTCGAACATGGATACGTACGAGCGCCTGCAACCGGAAGACCTGGCGCAAGCCGCGACGGTCGAAGCCATCTTCGTCTACAACACCGCGATGCGCGATCAGATGCTGCCGCGCAAGCCGCTGCCGCATCCCGAGTTGGACGAGCAGAAAAAAGCACCACTGAAAAATGTGATGCCCGGCGCACAGCCGAAGGAAAGGGAACAAGAAAAGAAGCCCGGGCTCTGAACGTTTGGCGTTGTCATCCTGAGCACGCGCTTTTTGCGCGCGAAGGACCCATGCATTTGTTGGCTGAGCCCCAACGGACGACGAATGCATCGGTCCTTCCTTTCTGCTCGAAAGACGCCTTCATGATTTGAATTTGCACTTTGGCTGCATTTCATTTGCTCAGGCAAACATCTTTGATTTAGCCTCGTCTAACGTGACAACCTCCGCACTGGAGATCTCCTATGGCTTCCTTTCAGTTGACGGTCAATGATCGTCCTTATGCCGTTGATGTCTCTCCCGACACCCCGCTGCTCTGGGTCCTGCGCGACAAACTGAACATGACGGGCACCAAGTACGGCTGCGGCATGGGCCTCTGCGGTGCCTGCACGGTGCATCTTGACGGCGAGGCGGTGCGTGCCTGTCAGACGGCGGTGTCAGCAGTTGGCGCGAAGAGGATCACGACCATCGAGGGTCTGTCGGCAGACAATTCTCATCCTGTGCAACGCGCGTGGATTGCCGAGCAGGTGCCGCAGTGCGGATACTGCCAGCCGGGCCAGATCATGTCTGCGGCAGCGCTGCTGGCGAAGACCCCCAATCCAACCGACGATCAGATCGACGCCGCAATGATCGGCAACCTGTGCCGCTGCGGCATGTACCAGCGCATTCGAAAGGCGATTCATCGTGCAACCGGTGAAGGAGCATAGCATGGCAACTTTAGCGACCCCTATCAGCCGTAGAAGATTCGTCGTGCGCAGCGCCGTGGCAGGCGCCGGGATTTTCATCGGCGTGCGCTTTCCCGGAGCCTCACTTTCGGCGCAGGAAAACGAGAGGGCGAAAAAGAAGCCGGGGCCGAATCCGTTCGACGCCTACATTCACGTGAAGCCCGACGGCAAAATTTCGTTGATCGTCGCCAAGTCGGAGATGGGGCAGGGAATCAAGACCGGGCTGGCGATGATTCTCGCCGAAGAGGCGGAAGTTGATTTCAACGCGGTGTCCGTGGAGCAGGCCGAGACGCGCCCGGATATTTATCCGCACATGGGCACCGGTGGAAGTGGCAGCACGCAGGAAAACTTCACGCCACTACGGCGAGCCGGCGCCACAGTTCGCGAGTTGATGACTACGGCCGCGGCGCAGAAGTGGAATGTTCCGAAGAAGGAGTGCGCAGCGAAGAAGGGCACCGTGCTCCACGAGAAGTCGTCGCGGCAGGCGAGCTATGGAGAACTCGTAGCGGCGGCGATGAAGTTGCCGATTCCGGATCAAGAGAAAGTTAACCTCAAAGACGAGGCCAACTTTGAACTGATCGGCCATGCCACGCCGCGAGTCGATATTCCCGCGAAAGTGAATGGCAGCGCGGTGTTTGGGCTCGATGTGCGAGTGCCCGACATGCTGTTTGCCGTAGTCGCGCGTTGCCCAACGTTTGGAGGCAAGCACGCGCACTTCGATGCTGCGAAAGCGAAAGCAGTGCCCGGCGTGAAAGATGTGTTTGAAATTCCGGCGCTGGGTCGCGATATGTTCACTGCTGGCGGAGTTGTCGTGATTGCCGACTCGACGTGGGCAGCGATGAGAGGTCGAGAAGCGCTTGAGATCACTTGGGATCACGGCGCAGCGACCGCCGAGTCCACTGACACACTGCATACCGCGCTGCACGCGAGCGCTGCCAAGGCGGGCAAGCGCATCCGCAACGACGGAAACGTCGATCTCGTGTTGCCCACTGCCGCAAAGAGAGTCGATGCAACCTACGAATTTCCGTTCCTTGCCCACGCGACCATGGAGCCCATGAATATCACCGTGCACGCGCGTTCCGGCGAAGCGGAGGTGTGGGCGCCGACTCAATCGCCAGACTGGGTGCAGCGGACCGTCTCGAAAATTCTGAGCCTGCCGCCGAAGAAAGTGACTGTCCACACGACCTACCTCGGTGGCGGATTCGGGCGGCGCTATATGGCCGATTATCCAGCCGAGGCAGCGCAGATCGCTAAGGTCGTAGGCAAGCCGGTGCAACTGGTGTGGTCGCGCGAAGACGACATGACGCACGATTTTTATCGTCCGGCGGCGTGCCATCAGATGCACGGCGCGGTGGATGGGAACGGGCATCCGCTGTCGTGGTCACATACGATCGCTTCGACTTCGATTCAGGCATTTTGGGGGCCTCCGAGTAATCCGAAGCCTGAGGAGTCTGAAGTCGGTGGTGCGGAACAGATGCCCTATGCGATTCCGAATGTGCGCCTCGAATACAACGCGGTGGCGAGCAATGTTCCGCCGCTGTGGTGGCGTTCGGTGGAGCATTCGTTCAACGGATTTGCCGTCGAGTGTTTCATCGATGAACTGGCAGCCGCGGCCGGCAAAGATCCCGCCGAGTTTCGGCGCGGACTGCTCGTGAAGCCTGCGAACTGGAAGCCGAAAAGCGATGAAGATCCGGATCCGGCGCGCCTGCGCGCGGTGATGGAATTGGCGGCCGAAAAGGCCGGCTGGGCGAAGCCTCTGCCGAAGGGCAGGGGGCGCGGGATTGCGACGTATCACTCGTTCGGCAGCTACATTGCCGAAGTTGCCGAGGTCACAGTCGAGGGCGGCAACTTCAAGATTGACCGCATGGTGGCGGCCATCGATTGCGGGCGGATTGTGAATCCGGAGTCAGTGAAGGCGCAGGCAGAGAGTGCCATCATCTACGGCCTCAGCGCTGCGCTGAAAAATGAAATCACAATTAAGAATGGCGCGGTAGAGCAGACGAATTTCGACGGATACGATCCGCTGAGGATCAATGAGGCTCCGCCGATTGAAGTGTATTTGACAAACAGTAAAGATGATCCAGGAGGAATGGGCGAGCCGGCCTTACCTCCTGCAGCACCAGCCGTAGCCAACGCGATCTTTGCTGCCTGCGGACAGCGACTGCGGAAATTGCCGTTCCAACTTCAGAAAGTGTGAATTTTCAAAACCAGGCAACGGAGGAATCTTCTGTGCCCTCTGTGGTGAAGAACTCACTCCTTCCAAAAAGCAAACGCCGCCGATTTTCGGCGGCGTCGCTCGTGAGCAAACTCGCAGCTACCGCGGCGCTTCCTCCAGCAACCCCTGCTCCAGCTTTTCCTGGCATTCGATGCAATGCCGCGTCCACGGCACTGCCTCGAGGCGCTTCGCGTTGATTTCATTTCCGCAATGCACGCACTCGCCGAAGCTGCCCTCCCGGATCCGCGCGAGAGCGCCATCCACCATCGACAGCAACTGGCGCTCATTATTGCTCTGGCTGAATAGGAATTCCTTGTTGTAGGAACTCGCGGCGCGATCTGCGATATCAGCAGCGGCCGTGTCTTCATCCGCGGTGCGGCCGTCAACCTGACTACGAGTTACAGTGCGGCGCAGCTCCTGCTGCCGTGTTTCCAATCGTTTCTTAAAGGCTTCTAGCTTCTTCTTATCCATAGGTCACTTCACGTTCAAGTCCCGGCAAAACGCCGTATGAAAGTCTTAGGACGCCCCGTCACTGAGGCGTCCTTGGTCTTATGGCCAAACGGAAATGATAAGCGCGAGAATTAAGATGCGTCAACCGCCCGAAAGGGCTGTTCACAAAGTGCGACGTGACGTGTTGAGAATCACCTCACACATTCCCTCACCGCGGCAGAGGATCTTTCATCGTCGCGAGAGCGTACCCCATCACCGCCATGGCTGCGCCATTTTCCCGCAGTTCGCTCGGGACGATCTTGTCGAGTGTGTCGGCCGCCGTGTGATGATAGTTGAAATAAATTCGGCCATCCTGCTCGAGCCCCAGCGCAGGAACTCCTGCTTCCGAAATCACGGCGATGTCCGCTCCCGGAGGGTAGCTGCTCGGTTGCACGGCAGTCGTTCCGAAACTTGCCAGGACGTTCATGGCCGGTCGCAGCAGATCCGCTGCGGCCGTACTCATGCGAACATTGAATCCAAGCGGGTGAGCCGCACCCGAGTCGCTTTCGATCGCCGCCACATGGCGCGGGAATTCGCTCTCGTGATCCTTCTTGTACGTTTGACTGCCGGCTCCACCGCTTTCTTCATCCATCCATGCAATGACACGGAGCGTACGCTTAGGCCGCAGGTGTAGCTTCTGCAGAATCTCCGCAGCCTCCATCGCGACCGCCACACCTGCTCCATCATCGATGGCGCCCGTACCGAGATCCCACGAATCAAGATGCCCGGACACGACAACGATCTGTTCTGGATGCTCGCTGCCTTTCAGATCGGCGATGACGTTGTAGCCAATCGCGTCTGGAAGTTTCTGCGGAGTGAGCGTGAGATGCATGCGCACCTTGCCCTGCGCGGCAAGGTCGGCGATGAGAGTGGCATCTTCGGCAGTAACGGCTCCTGCGGGGATTCCAGCCGGCACACTATATCCAGTATGGGGAAGTCGGTAGTCCGCATTGCCAACCGAACGGATGAGCGCTGCAACGGCTCCGAAATCGGCAGCGGCCTTAGGCCCGGCGGCGCGATACCGCACAGCCTCTCCATAAGAGAGGAAAGCCAATCCTGCGGCGGCTTTTTGCTTGTCGAAGATTTCGTTGAACAGAACGATTTTGCCGGCGATTTTCTCGCGACCCGATGATTTCAATTCGTCAAAGTTGCTGACGACGACAACTTCCGCCGTTAGACCGTCGGGAGTCGTCGAGGCGCTGCCCCCGAGTGCGGTGAGAACAACTTTCTGGGCGGTGCCCGGCGCTTGGCCTGGGTACTCGATCAATTCCGCGGTCTCGGCGCCGCGCACCCAGTGCGGCACCGTGACTTGTTCCAGTTGGACGTCGAGCCCCAGTTGGCGCAGTTCCCCGGCGACATATTCCACCGCAGCTTGCGCTTGCGGCGAACCGCTTGGGCGCGGCCCGATGTTTTCGGTAAGGTGCGCGACCTGGCGATAGCCGTAGTCATCGGCGAGCGCAGCGGCCTTGATTGACTGAAGATCATTGATCAGCTGTGGTGGGAAGTTGTCGAGTTGGGCCTCGGTCATCTGTGGCAGCGCGGAAAACGACCGCGCGGCAGGAGCGGGCTGCTGGGCTTGCGCTGCCATGAAGGTCGAAGTGAGGACAGCAATAACGGGAAAGTGAGCGTGTGTTCTGAGCATGGTCGGAGACCTAGTGTATCCGAGTGCCCACGCCAATGAGAACTCCGCGTCGCTCCCTTGCGTTCGGGAATCCCTCGTCAGAACGGTGCGGATCCCACTTCTCGCGCAAAGCAATGCACGAGAGGTGGGGCATCTTAAGCTTCACGCCACTTGCCTGATTCCTTCCGCTGTACCTCCCGGGCTCGGCAGTTTCTTTCGCAAGATCGCTGCCGAGATCAACGTAATGAGCAAATAGACCGGAAACACTTCGAGAAGCGTCATCGGAATCCTGTACGCGGGATTGTGGTAACTGCGAACGAACTGCTCGGCATCACGCGTCGTCTTCTCTATTCTGTCAGGAGTTGCCCCGGACGCCTTTGCGTGTTCCACCATTTGTGCGGCGTACTTCTCCGCGAAGTCGGGGAAGAATTCGTGGTTGACGAACTCCCAGGTGGCCACGTAGAAGCAATTCGAAAGAAGCGAGATGAGTATTCCGACGACGAATGCCCGCCCGAACGTCAACTTCCCGCTCGAGAAGCTCTCGCGGTACGAGCGGATGCCGAAAAAGACCATCAGGCCCGCCAGCACCATCGTCGTGTAGCCGAGGATCGCTCCCCACTCTCCACCCAGTTTGTGGATAAAGGGGACAGTCGCCAGCATCTCCGCGGCGGTGATTATGCCGGAGATCACACCAAAGGTCAGCACAGTTTTTTTCATGGAAGTACAGTCTCCGTTTGATGTCACTTGGGTTGAGATTTCGTTTCACTATCCGAAATTTGCGGAAGCCAGCGGCTAGTCTTTCGTCGGCTTGGGCGGTTCCCACAACTCAATGCGGTTGCCGTCCGGGTCGTAGATCCAGGCGAAGCGGCCGTAGTCGGCGTCTTCGCGGTGGGGATCGATTTCGATTCCCGACTTTTTCAGGTCCTCGAGCAACGCGTCGAGATTGTCTACGCGGTAGTTGACCATGAAGCTGGCTTTGCTCGCTCCGAAATATTTCGTCGTCCGCGGGAAGATGGACCACACAGTCTCGGCCTTGGACCCGGGCTCAGTACCGTCCGCGGCTTGCAGTTCGCGCCAGTGAAACGACGCTCCCTGGCCGTGCGAGTCCCGCTGGATACCCAGATGCTTCTCGTACCAGTCGTAGAGCTGTTGGGGGTTACTTGATTGGAAAAAGATGCCGCCAATGCCGGTTACACGCTTCATGAGCCTCCTCGATTTGGTCTCAGGTGGCTCGAAATGTAGCGGGAGACACCCGCGATGTCGTCACACTTTCGGGTGATTTTGCGTTGGGAACCCAAGAAACCCACTTTCGAGTGAAGCGGGAAACGCGGGTCGGATGATATTTCAGGGAATCAGCCGAGCCTCTTTGCCGAGCTGTACCGCCTGTGTTCGGCGTTTCGCCCCGAGTTTGTCGAACAGGCGGCTGGAATGCGTCTTGACCGTGTTCTCGCTGACGAACAGACGTCCGGCAATCTCGCGGTTGCTGAGCCCGGCGGCGATCAGGTTGAGGATCTCCAGTTCACGGGGCGTGATGGCAAGTTCGGTCAGACGTTGCCGGTTCAGAGTGAATGGGCCGGAGGGCTGCTCCACCGGAACAGTAATCCGTGTCCGCCTGCGACTGAGACTCAGGCCAAGCCAGATGCCAAGGCCGGCAAATAGCGCCGCGATCAGGCCGGCATAGATCTCCACCGAATGTTCGACGACGAGGAATCGGTATTCCGTCATCTTGAGGACAGTGATCAGCGCCCCGCCCGCCAGGCTGTACAGGAGAATGTCGCGCACGGCGCGGCGGAACCCTGGGCGCAGCTTGGTGGCGGAGTTCATGGCGGCCATCATACCGGAAAACGCTGTTGGCTCACTCGCGGCCAACGAGGCGTAGAATATTTCGTCTTCCCCTTTTCGCTTGAGGCGCACCATGAAACTCTGGTTTGTGCTTCTCGCTTGCCTGGTATCCGGACCTGCCTCTAGAGCGCAACAACCGGCCCTCGCGCACCCGGCTAATTGTTCCGTGCAAGGACAGATCATTCAGCAATCCGGTGGATTGCCCATTCGGAAAGTGGAGATCGGGTTGGTGAG
>Ga0335078_10003135_pt1 | contig 24685 bp, 27 predicted proteins | sample Lox_Sample_32_FD_206711 | JGI IMG/M metagenome (GOLD analysis project Ga0335078, IMG submission 206711) | Soil microbial communities from Loxahatchee National Wildlife Refuge, Florida, United States - Lox_Sample_3.2 | ecosystem: Environmental > Terrestrial > Soil > Wetlands | place: USA... | reverse complement strand
CACCCTCACGAACACTAGCGCCTCGAAATCCGGCATCCGCTCATGACCTCGCACCGAGAGCCGGGAGAGCAGTTCGCTGACGAGGTCGCTTCGGCAAATGAACTCGGCCGCAGCCTGCACGCCGTAGGTGTTGGTTGCGGGCGGAAGGAAAACAAGACTCTGAAGGCCGCCGGGGATGACCGCCGGACGGGGACGCGCTACGACTGGCTGAGGAATCCGGCCGCGATGGAACCGAAGGACCGCCAGGAGTTCGCCGAGCTGAGAACCAGTGAATTGAAAACAGCGCGGGCCTGGGCGCTGAAGGAGACGACTCGATTTTTGCAACACAGCCCTATATTCTGAATGGTGCCATGCCGATGATCGAAAAAATCCTGTTTCCGGTGGACTTCTCCCAATCCTGCGTGGCCATGGCCCCTTACGTGAAACGGGCCGCGGACATGTTCGGCGCCCAGGTGAGCCTGGTGCACGTGTGTGATCTTGTAAGCCATAACGGATTCGAACTTTATGTGCGACCTCTTCAGGGGATCGCCGACGAGCACTGGTGTATTGGCGAGGACAAACTCAAGTCGTTCCTCGCATCCGAATTCCCCCCTTCGACGTGTGCGAGAATACTGCGCTCAGGTGAGGCGGCTGCGCAGATTGCCGAGGTGGCGAGGACCGGCGGATTCGATCTCATCGTGATGCCGACGCACGCCGGCCGATTCCGGCGCATGCTCCTCGGATCGACCACGGCGAAGGTATTGGACGATGCCGGCTCCATGGTGATGACCACCGAGCACACCGAAACGAAGTTCCCGCGCCCTTTGGAGCACCGTGTTTGGGTTTGTGCTATTGGCCTGAGCCAGGACTCGGAACGCGTGCTGCGTCTGGCTAGCCGCGCAGCCGCTGAGGTCGGCGCACAGCTTTCGGTGATTCACGCCGCCCGCGAGGAGGCCGCATTGGACGCGCGGCGACGGCTGGATGAACTTCTTGGGAAGGTCGGATGCGGGGCGGCGGTCGAAATCGCGATCGGTCCAGTGAAAGAGGCCCTGCTGGATACTGCACGCCGGTGTGCCGCCGACGCGCTCATCCTAGGAAGAAGTCCGCGCGCTGGTGCTTTTGGCCGATTGCGGGACCTTACGTATAGCTTGATTCGAGATGCGCCCTTCCCGGTGCTGAGCGTGTGAGCCCTGCCTGCGGGAGATTACCGTTCGAGTTCCTCTTGCGGCGATAAAACAGAAGCTCGGGTTCAGTTCACATTTCGATCAGAACCGCAGCAATCGGCGATGCCTCTTTTTGTTCCAACCCTTCGCCTTAGCAAAGAATTGGACCAACGGCGACGACGTCCGAAAAATGGTGAATTGGCGGACAGGCACAAATTTCAAAATTCGTACGAGGGAAGATAGTAGAGAGTCTCAAATGCGGTTTTCATTGTCAGGCACTACCGCTACGGACCGGGGGCACCCGCACATCATAAGCCTGAAACTGCATGACATGAACCAACTCTTCAATTCGATGGACCCTTCTCCGTTCATTGAAAAGGATCTCGACGACGACGCAGAAGAATTCATCGTAAGCTGGGCCCAAGAATTCTCTCCTGACGCTCCGATCAAATTGCGTATCTACTTGGACCAGTGGCCGGCCGAAGACCCCAAAGCACTGATCAGGACGGCCGTCCACAATCATTTTGCTCACCGTGCCGAAATCACTGACCTGGAGTTCAAGCGCCTCCTAAAGCAGGGCCGCACCAGTCTTTTCATCGGGCTGGTGTTCTTGGCTGCGTGTCTGCTCCTCAGCAAGATGTTGTTAGGTCATGAGGCTGGCACTTGGGCTGCCGTCGTGCGAGAGAGCCTTACGATTGCCGGATGGGTCGCCATGTGGCGACCGATGCAGATCTATCTCTATGATTGGTGGCCTCTGCTGCGCCGAAGGCGGATTTACACCAAGCTGAGCCACATGTCCGTGGAACTCGTCCAAAAAGGCAAAAGTTGAGTCAGGTCACGCTTCACGAATCACTGGTGGCGGAAGGCCCTGCCCGGCAGAATCACCGCGGTGCCGTACATGGAGTGGTTCTCGACAGGGAGTGGCGAGTCATTGGCATGATCAAGGGAAAAGGTGGCCGCCCTGGACTTCCTCTGTGAACCAGCGTCAGATTCTATGCAATGCCTTCACTGCCTCCCCAAGGGACTGGCGTCTCGCAAAGAAGTCCTGCCACGGGTCAGAACCCTCGAGCTGTTTCTCGAAATTGCCCAGATTGAAAAGCGACGGATCAAGCGACGGTTTCACATCCTGCCACCGAAGGGGCATTGAGAAGGGCGCCTTCTCGCGGCGCCGCACAGAATAGGGTGTTACCACAGTTGCTCCAAATGCGTTTCGAAAAGGATCCAGGTATACGCGATCCCGTCGCGCCCGCAGGCGTTGCTCGACCGTCAACGTGTCTGGATGGGCCGCCGCCAACCGCTTGCCAAATTCCTCTGCAAAAGAAAGTACCTCCTCGAAGTCTGGGCCTACTTGAATCGGCAGGAAAACGTGCAGTCCCCGGCTGCCGGAGGTTTTTGGAAAAGAGACGAGGTCCAGTGCTCCGAGCGCGGCTTTCAACAGCAGACCCGCCCTGGCCGCGTCGGCGAATTCACCAGAGCCAGGATCGATATCGAAGACTACCCAGTCGGGCTGATGCGGATGGCTTGCGCAGCTGCCCCAAACATGCACCGGAATGCAACCGAGATTCACAAGGGCGATTTCCGTCTCGATAAGCCCTCCCACAACATAATGAACGGCACGTTTCTGATGATGTATCAACTTGATTGGAGTCCCTGCGGGCATGCCTTTAAATGCTTCCTTCTGATAGAAACACTGCCCACGCATTCCGTCCGGACAGCGTTCGAGCGAGAGCAGCCGATCCTGAACGTACGGCCGGAGTTTTGGAAAGACACTTTCATAGAAGCGGGCAAGGTCGAGCTTCGTATATCCGTCTTCCGGCCAAAACGCTTTGTCGGGATGGGTCAGAAGCGGCTCAACGATCATTTGGCCTCCGGGAGTGTGACGTCTCGCGGGCGTTTATCGTCGCGCAGGCCGAGAAAGACGGGCTGCCGGAGTTTTCGATCATCGGTCCATTCCTTGTACGCTATTTGAGCGACCAGTCGCGGCGCCAGATACGTGACGCTCTTTTCGGGTGGCGGATCAACAACGGCCGGCCTCGTCCTCACGAACGGTTGAAAGGTTCGAAAGAGCCGCGCCAGCGACTCCTGCGTGAACCCGGTTCCGACCTTGCCAACGTACTGGATCTTCTCTTGCTCGTAGGCTCCGAGCAGGAGCGCACCGAAGTACCGGCGGGATCCCGCAGGGGCCGTGTACCCCACAACGATGAACTCGTCTTCTTGATGGACCTTGACCTTCAGCCAGTTGTTCGATCGTCCCTCGATGTAAGGCGCCGACTTGTTCTTTGCGACCACACCCTCGTAGCCCTTGCGCTTGGCGATGTCGAAAGCTTTGAGCCCATTCGCGGCTAGCATCACGGATAAGAACACTTCAGATCGCCTCCGGTCGGTCTTTCCCATGATCTCCTCAAGCGCTGAGCGGCGGATGGTGAGCGGCTCGGCGCGAAGATCGAGGCCGTCCCTGTAAAGGCAGTCGAATACCGCATACTTCGGTTCGGATTTCAAATTCTGGAGAAGCTGGAACCGGGAGATGCCCTGGCGATCGAACGCAACGACTTCTCCGTCGAGCAGCAAAGTGCGCGGTGGAAGATTCGCAACGGCTTTGGCCACACTCGAGAACATCAGAGTCCGGTCTTTAGAGTTGCGTGACAACAATGTGACGTGAGCTCCCTCCTTGTATGCGAGGATGCGATACCCATCGTATTTTTCCTCATACGCCCAACCGGGCTTATCGAAAGGCCCTTGGCCGAGAGTGGCAAGCATGGGACGAACACGAAACGGGATTTGATCGCGCGCGGTCACCTGGCTCAATATGCCTAAGCAGCTTCTGCTGGGTTGGCTGGTGACAACAAACGGTCTAGCGCACTGCGGTCCAACGTCTCCTTGCGGATCAGCTCCGCGGCGACCCGGTCCAGTTCCGCCCGCCGCCGGGTCAGAATGGCCTTCGCCCGCGTGTAGAGTTCACCTATGATACGGCGCGATTCTTCGTCGATTATCTGCGCGGTCTGCTCGCTGTAGTTGCGTTGCTCGGCCCCGAAGGGCGTCTGTAGAAACCGAGACTGCGCCGGCACGCCCCATGTCAACGGGCCGAGTTGCGCACTCATGCCGAAACGCGTTACCACCTGCCGCACCAGTTCGGAAGCGCGCTCCAGGTCGTTGGATGCGCCGGTCGAGGTCACTCCCTTGTAGACGATCTCCTCGGCTGCTCGCCCGCCAAGCATTACCGTGATCTGATCCTCGATCTCCGGTTGGGTCATCAAATATTTCTCGTGCAGCGGCAACTGCAGCGTGTAGCCCAGGGCCCCAATGGTCCGCGGAATGATTGACACTCTGTGCACTGGGTCGGCATGCTCGACCGAGAGCGCCACAAGCGTGTGCCCGGTCTCATGGTACGCCACGCGTTCCTTCTCATCTGCGCTCATCACCTGCTTCCTCTTTTCCAGCCCGAGCATCACCCGGTCGATGGCTTCCTCGAAGTCCCGCATATCCACTTCGGCCGCCCCGCGCCGCGCCGCCAACAACGCCGCCTCATTCACAATTGTTGCGAGGTCCGAGCCCACCATGCCCGGTGTCCGCGCAGCGATCGTGTTCAAATCCACGCTCGCCCCCACCTTGACCTTACGCGCATGCAGTCGCAGGATTGCCTCCCGTCCTGCCAGATCCGGCCGATTGAGAGTCACCTGGCGGTCAAACCGCCCGCCGCGCAGCAGCGCTGGGTCCAGCACTTCGGGCGTGTTGGTCGCGGCCATGATGATCACCCCTTCCGAAGTGTCAAAACCATCCATCTCCACCAGCAACTGGTTTAACGTCTGCTCTCTCTCGTCATTACTCAACATCACGCCGCCGGCTGAGCGCGATTTGCCGATGGCGTCCAGCTCGTCAATGAAGATGATGCACGGCGCCTTGCCCTTAGCCTGCTCGAACAGGTCTCGCACCCTAGCCGCGCCCACCCCCACGAACATCTCAACGAACTCCGAACCCGAAATGGAGAAGAAGGAGACTCCAGCTTCGCCTGCCACCGCCTTGGCTAGCAGCGTCTTACCCGTACCGGGCGGCCCAACGAGCAGCACGCCCCTTGGAATCCGCCCGCCCAGCACCTGGTACTTCTTGGGATGCTTCAGAAAATCCACGACCTCGACCAGTTCGGCCTTGGCTTCATCCACGCCCGCCACATCCGCGAAGGTGACCTTGAGCCGCTCCGATTCATCATGGATCTTGGCGCGGTTCTTGCCGAAGGTCAGCGGACCGCCCGCCTGCCCCATCCGCTGCATGCCCGCCCGGTAAATCCACGCCAGAAAAACCAACGGGAGCACCCAAGAGGCCAGAACATACAGCCACCCCCAGCTACTTTCCGTCTTCCCGGAGAATTTGACTCCGTGGGACTCCAGTTCCTTCAAAACCGCCGTCTCATCCATCCCGGGCAGGCGCGCAGTTGTCAGGATTTGTGGCCCAGGAGCCTTCCCCGAAGCGGTCTTCTCTTCTCTTAACACCCCGATTAACTTCTTCTCGGTGATCTGGACCTCTGCCAAATGCCCGGCCTGCACCTGCGCCAGAAACTCGCTGTACGCAACTTCTTTTGGACCTGGGCCGGCAAACGTCCTGCTGAGCACGTAAATCAGGGCCGCCGCAATCAATACGTTGGCAGCCGTGTATAACCACTGATTCCTTTTCGTCTTATCCATGTTCGATCCTCCACCGGGCTATCCAAAACCTCGATAGTCTGGATTCTCAAATGCGAGTGTCGCATCCGTCCGAAATAAATCGATCGCGTCCTCCCGCGCACGTTACTGTGCGACCCAGATCGACTCTCCATTACTCTGCTGTGCCTTTCTGGCGACGATTTCGAGCATGTGGTGCCGTAATTTCGCGTCCACGTGATTCGGGTCGATTGGGCAAGGTAGATCCATCTGGGCTACTAGGGCCCTGGTTTCCTCTTCATGATGACGCTTTCCATGTCGCTCATGCTCGCCAACGATAATCACTGAAGCCGGTAACACGTCAACGTGGAGTTCCTCCGATTTGAAACCAGCAACATCCACAGTAAAGTGCAAGTCTTCGTCGGTTTCGGTCAGTTCAACCTGGGGATGACAGAGTAGCTCGCTTTCAGCAGTGAACCAGTCATCTAGCGAGTGGCCGTCCTTTCGTCCTCGATGCTCGAACAACTCGTAAGCGCGGGTGCGCACACGATCTATGATGCGAGCGGCTGCTGATTTTAACCCTCCATCCGCCTTTGAATTGCAAATCGTGACTGTTGACATTGCGTGCGTTCCTTTCCTGATGGTTGCACAGGCAAGGCGATTGCCAATCGTGTTATTTCAAGCTTCCGCGTTTTAGAACTAGACAGTTACGTCTGGGCAAGGTGTCGGGCGCGATCGGCCGAGAGCTGCTGTTTGCACGGAACGACCAATCACGACTAATCCTCGGCGGCCAATCTTGCGACTTTGATACGGCTGCACCTCGATGTACATACCTGCATCCGGGGCGCCACATCTCTGAGCCATGTTCGAAAGCCGTCGCTTTGCTTCGCTCGCCAATACTTTTCGCAATTCCGTTTTAAGACTGACTCAAGGTAATATATCTCCGGGTACGTTGTCGGACTCGTCATTCACGGTACAGACTATCGAGCGAAAGAAAACGCCTGGAGAATTCATTGGCGCTAACGTCTCCCAGCCAGAATTCTAACGGCCATCCATTTGCGTGGAAATTAATTAGAATGCCAACTAAAAGAAATGCATCTATGGGATGGGGAGCATATATGACGGCAGGCAAAGGAGTTACCCCAAAGGTGCTTTATTGGAGCGACTTGAAACTGCTCTGCGCTTCAGGTGGCCCGTGCATCACGATCACCCTGCCAGCGTATCATCATGGTGCCCAGGCGCTGCCGCATTCAACGAATCTCAAAGCGGCGGTGCGGCTAGCTCAGCAACTACTGCTCAAACGGAACCTGCCCGAAGATGGAGAGGGACTGTTGGCGCCTATCCGCGAGCTCGAGAAGGACATTCAGACGCCTGCGGTTGGCCGGGACACGATGGTCTTCTGTTCACCTGGCATGTTCCGCCAGTTCCATCTGCCCCGGCCCGTGCCGCTCCGCACTGTGGTGGGACCGTACTGCTACGTCTTGCCGTTTCTAAACCAACTTTGCGTCGATCGCGCGTTCTACATTCTCGGCTTGAATGAAAAGCACCTTCATCTGCTGCACTATGCGGATGACGAGTGCGAAGAAGTGCCACTTCCGGACGGATTGCCTAAGAACGCCGAAGCTGCCGGCGCTTTCGATCCCCCAGACCACACCCTTCGTGATCGGTCTGCAGCCGGCCCGTCCAGTGGTACGCAGTCAGCAGTCGTCTTTGGCACAGGTTCGGAGCGCGAGAGGGCCCATGAACGCTTGCACGAGTTTTTCAGGCTCGTGGATCAAGGGCTGTCCAAAGTCCTCAGAGGACAGCCACTGTTGCTTTCGGGAGTCGGCTACGAAGTGGCCCTTTACCGGCGGGCGGCAATGTACCCGTTCCTGATGGAAGGCTATCTGGAGGGAGATCTACACGATCTGCGCATCCAGGAGATCGCCCGCCTGGCCTCCGAGCACGCACGCAATCAGGCCAGACAGCAAGCGGAGAAACAACTCCATCTGTTGCGAGAAATGGCTGGCACGGAGAGGACCTCATTTGACATTCACCAGGTTCTGAGGGCTGCGGAGGAAGGCCGAGTGGCGAAACTCATTCTGGGGTTAGGGGAAGAGGCAGAGAGCGGAGTGGCGGTCGAACCTGACAGCCAAGAAGACCTTGTGAACGCGGCCGCCGTTCTCAGCATCCGCAACGGCGCTGAGATATTCATGTTACCTGCGGACGCGATGGGTTCCCTGGCTCCACTTGCGGCAATGTTTCGCTATTGATCGGATGCCGTGGCATCGTCAGCCCAGTCGCACACCTGTTGGGTCCCAGGGGGTATTCAGTATTTTCGTCCTGGTACTCGCTATCGGGGCCGTTGTCGACCAAGAGCCGACAGTGCGGCGCGTGCGCGGCACGGTTTCAGACCAATGCGGCAACCCCCTGGACCGTGCGGTTGTGGACCAGCCCGCCTCGAGTGAAATCATCGCCAACGAGATCGATAAACTAATCCAAGGCCGGACAGAGAATTGAGGGTCGGGCGAGACTTTTGCCTTGGCATGGCGATTCCCCCTTCCTCAGGCCGTTATTAGAGCCAGGGGTATTGGCGGTGGGCTTCCGGTCCGTCACTTCTTGCGAAGGCGAGAAAGCAGCAAGCCAAAAACGGCTCCGGCAGTGAACGCCAGTGCCATAGAGCTCACGGGACTACGCTTGATCTTGTGAAGAGTCTGGTCAATGCCATCCTCGACGGCGTATCGACCGCGCTTCAGAAGTCGCTCAGCCGCGAGTTTGCCGTCCTCGATCTTGTCGGAAACTGCCGCTTTCGCTTTGTTGACACCTTTCCCGACTCGCTGGACGGTCTCTTTGATCTCGTTCCCGAGGCAGGCAACGGATTCGGCCTCAACCTCAGGACCGCTTTTGACCGTCGATTCGTCCAAGGCACTTGCCATAGTACTCTCCTCTGTTGTGATGCATTGCAATGCGTTGCCCAATTCCGAGACAACTTGCCGCAAATGAAGTACTTTCGGAAAAAGTGCCCGTCAACACACCGGGCGAGCCCACTTCTGGACTCCGTGTCCAACACTTCGCCACGTCGCCCAAGCGTAAAAGAGAAATGATCTGAGCAGTTGCGCTTCCAAGCTCTGGCCGCGCGGACCGCAACATGCTCGGCCTGAGAGTGTGGCGAATATTTCCACCCTGGAGATTTCCCTGAATACCTCGACAAAACGCGCCTGAGACGAACCGTGCGATATTGCTCGTCAGCCCGCGCGAAGAGGATCACGTGTCCTTGCAAGAAATCCTGAGCCACGCAGACTGGGAAATTCATGATGCCTATCGTTTCCGAGAGGCGCTGGCGTGCCTTGACCTAAACGAGATCGGCGTTGTCATCACTGAACGCGACCTAGCCGAACACTGTTGGCAGGATCTCTTGGATGCAGTGGCACGCATGTGTCATGGACCGAATCTGATCGTTGCCTCCAGGCTCGCCGACGAACGGCTGTGGGCAGAGCTGCTGAATTTAGGCGGGTACGACTTGCATACACCTTTTGAGGCATCGGAGACGATACGGGTTATCAGCCTGGCATGGCAGCAATGGAGCCGCAGTCCGTCAAGACCGCTTAGCGGGAAGTGCCAAAAGCCCTGGCGCCATTGCCGCTTCTCCAGTGGCATTCACGCTGAAACCATCGAGCAGCCCCAGCAACGCATAGAGAACATAGGCCTGAGCAGGGGCCGATTGTATGGTCGATTGCTCATTGCCATTGCAGCGTTTGGAAGCAGCTCCTTAGCTACGGGTGGAAGCGCAATGGCGTACTCTGCGCGAGGCAATCTGCGTGCCACGCGACAACAGAAACGCCAGGTTCCTTAAGACAGTGCGAGCCACCAATCTCGACTGTTGCGATTGACGGCTCGGCAGGCCAATTGCAAACACACCGTCGAATGCCAGGTGATGCCCACCATGAGGGACATCGTCTGCCCGTTTGGCACGGCTTGCTGGCAATTTCGCTAGCGGGCGACGTACCATCCTACGGCCAAAGACTTCGCCAGGACGGGGCCGAGACTGTGGCACAAATACCCAGACCGTGTGAAGGAGTTGATATGAAAAACGATTTTCAGCTCAAGAATGATGTTGAGCAAGAACTGCGTTGGGACCCGAGCGTTCATGCCGAGCAGATCGGCGTGTCCGTGAAAAGCGGGGTCGTAGAACTCGACGGTCACGTTGAGAGTTATTACGAAAAGTGGGCAGCCGATCGCGCCGCAATGCGCGTTGCCGAAGTGAAGGCGGTTGCGAGCGAGATCAAAGTCGAGCCCTCGGCTTTAGGAAGTCGAACTGATGAGGACATCGCACGGGCGGCTATGAACCACCTGGAGTGGGATTACTCCGTGCCGAACACCGTGAAGGTGAAGGTCACTGACGGATTCGTCACACTTCAGGGCACCGTGGAGTGGCAATACCAGAGAGAAGAGGCCGAGCGAGTCGTGCGGCCGTTGATGGGCGTGAAAGGGGTTTTCAATGAGATCACGCTCAAACCAAGGGTCAACGCCGCAGATGTGAAGGTAAAGATCGAAGACGCATTGAAACGTAACGCGGAAATCGATGCCAGCCACGTGAGAGTGGAAGCCTTCGATGGAACGGTGACATTGCGTGGCAACGTTCGGTCGTGGGCGGAGCGCGAGGAGGCAGAGCGCGCTGCCTACGCAGCTCCCGGGGTCACCAAAGTCGAAGACCAAATCACAATTGGCTGAATACGCGCAAAGAACGGCTCTGGCGCGGAGGCGCCTTAATGCCAACCTCCGCGCGTGCTTAATGGGAACGGCTGTTTTTCTCATCTGCTATAACGATTTGTTGCTGAGACGGTGCAAGGGTGGGCTTCTGGATCGCACATGGTAATCCCCTGCGTATTTATACTGGCCGACTCGGTGTGGAAATGGATCCACCGGCTGGGAGGACCGGGGTTGATCCTGCTTGGCATCGCCGACAATACCCCTTTCATCTCTGCCCCGGCGGGAAGCGTGGACGTATTCGTCATCCTCCTGTCGGCACACCGCGCCGAATGGTGGGCCTATTACGCCTTCATGGCTACAGTGGGGGAGGTGCTTGGGGGCTATCTGACATACCGGCTAGCCGTAAAAGGCGGTCAGGAGACCCTGGAAAAGAAAATTGGGAAGCCGCGCGCAGAAAAACTCTACAAGCGCTTCGAGAAACACGGGTTCATAACGGTATTCGCTGGCTCTATCCTGCCGCCGCCGTTCCCTTTCACTTCCGTCCTAATGGCCGCCGGGATCATGCAGTATCCGCATAAGAACTTCTTGTCTGCAATGACAGCGGGGCGTGCGGTGCGTTTCTTTGCCGTGGCCTATCTGGGCAGGATCTATGGCCAGCAAATGATCGCCTTCTTCTCACGGCGCTACGAGGCGGCCCTATATCTCCTGATCGCGCTGGCAGTGGCGGGCGGCATCGGTGCACTAATCTACTTCAAGTGGTACCAGCCGAGGCACACCGCTAAGAAGGGATAGAGACGGCGGTTTTCGCTCCCGTTCGTCAAATCATTATCGTTTTAACGAGGGATTCAGAAAAATCGGAATGCTAACCCACGGCCGCTTTTTCGGCATAATCGGTCCGGAGTTCAGCGATACGAGTCTCTTGGCGCCGGCGGACCTCTCCTTCCGACTGATCGGCCTTGGTTTGCAGGGCCTGGATCTTGGCTTCACGCTGCTGCTGGTGCAATCGCATCTTGATACGCTTGCGCTCAATGGCGTTTTCTAGCTTTGCCCGCAGGTGGTCGATCTTGGCGTCGATCTTTTCCAGCCGGTCTGATGTCGCCTGCTTTCGTTCCACCTTAAGCTGTTCCATCTCGGCCCGGTGTGCGGCCGCATCGAGGTCTTCCTGGGTGGTCTCCACGACAGTGCGGGCCCGGCGGAACACCAGGCCTCCAAGCCGTTCCATCTCCGTGTCCACAGGTGTCACCCACTCTTCAGCGATGTCGGCTACCACAGCGACCTTATCGGGCTTGAGTGCTGTCGAAATTTCGTCGACGAACTCGTCAGTCACTCCCGCCTCTTTCGCATCGCCGAGGGACCCGATCAAGGCTCCCGTGCTGGCACCAAGAACCGCGACGAACGGCCCGCCGAGTAACCCCACCAGGGCGCCTACCGCGGCGCCACCTCCGACCAAGGGGAAACTCAACATATCGGCACTGTCGACCACGCGGACAGCGCCGGTTGATCCCTTCGCGATAATCTGCGCTCCGTGAATGGAGATCTCGCCATCGCTGTCCAACTCCTTGAGAGCGCGGAAACCCTCAAGCGCCTTCAGTTCGTCGTCAAAGACAACTACGATCATTTTTTCCATGGGGTGCCTCCTTTACGAAGCCGCAGAAATGTCCGCGCGAGCATGCTGCACCGCGGTCTTAATTTCGGCGATTGCCGTTCGTAATGCGCGCTGCAGTTCGCCGTAGGCAGCTGCGTTCGCCTGCTTCAGGGCATGCAATTTCTTCTGGGCGGCTTCATGCTTCGCTTGCAGGTCTGCGATCTTCGCTTGGACGGCTGCCTTCGTTGCTGCTTTCTTCTCAGCCGCTGCATCGAGCGTGGCGCCGATGCGCGTCTTCCATTCCGCGAGTTCTGCATCCAGACTCGCCGTCAGGGCGCTCCGTGCCGAGTCATATTCTTCGCGGAAAGCTTTGGCCTGGGCCTCCACCGCGACCTTTTCCTCAGCAGCGGCCTGCTTCAACTCCGCGTTGATGGACTCGATATCAGCGTGGAGCTCCTTCATGTACGCTTCGATCTCGGCTTGTTGCTCTTTGCGTGCCGCATCCAGGTTCTTAGTCAGTTCGTCGATGCGAGCCATGGTTTTGGCCTTGGCTTCGGCGCTCTGTGTTTTCAAATCGGCACGGAGTTTGTTGATCTCCGCGGTGGCGACGTCGACATGGCCTTGCGCCTTCGCCGTCGCCTCATGAAAGGCCTTTTTACCGGCCTCAAACTCCGCGGTCATTTTGTCTTTCAATTCGAAGGGTTTCGAACTCATGGGATGATCCTTTCGGGGTGTATAGGGCAAATCGCAGACCAAATGCGGATGCCGACTTAAGTTAGTCTAACTTGAAGCGAATGAACTCTTTCGTGACTGCGACAGTGCATAGCATTGGCCGTCATACATCGAGCGAGCCCGCTTCTGGGCCCCGGTGTCCAACACTTGGTCACCTCGCCGAACCGGAAAGGGCAGTAGAGAACCCCGGCTGATCTGGTACCTGAAATGCAGTCTCAGTTGAATTGACAGGTCATGGAGGTGAAATATGCAACGATCGCCGTTGAATAAGGCAATGACAATGATCGTCTTCGTCGGCGCCGTTAATGTAGGACTTGCGCGAAATCCTGGAGATCCACTTAAGCCCGGTTTCAATCTGTACTCGAAGCAACAGGACATCGAAGTGGGCAAACAAGCGGCTGCAAGGATCCGACAGCAGTTTCAACAAGCGCAAAGCCGCGACTTGCAAGCGTACCTCCAGAAGATCGGTGAGCGGCTCGCAAAAACGCCAAGCGTTTCGAGTTCCGGATTTCCTTTCAGTTTTACTCTCTTGAACTACAAAGAGGTCAATGCGTTCGCATTACCCGGCGGGCCCACCTTCGTATTCACAGGTCTAATAAAAGCGGCGGACAGTGAAGCGGAGCTGGCCGGCGTGTTGGCACATGAAATCTCACATGTCGTGTTGAGACATGGCACGCACCGAGCGTCCAAAGCGAACATCATCGAGCGCCCTGCGCTAATCATTGGAGCGTTAAACAGCCTGACTCTGGTCGGCCGTCTCATCAATGTCGGACTTGGCCTCGGACTCAACGGAATCTTTCTCAAGAACTCACGCGAAGATGAAAGCGAAGCAGATGCGCTTGGCACGCACATCATGTCCGAGGCCGGCTACGATCCGGTAGCGCTCGCCCGGTTCTTCGACGAGCTCGAGGCTCACGGCGGTCCTGGAGTGCCCGAGTTCCTCTCCGACCACCCGAGTCCCGGCAATCGCGTCGAGGCTGTCCAGGCGGAGGTGCGGACCTTGCCGCATCGAGTCTACACGTCGGACAACCGCGAATTTGACAGTGTGAAAGTCGCCGTCGCCAAGCTGCCGCCTCCGCCGGATTTACGGCCGAAGGAAATCGGGGTCGCAAGCGCCGCTGTCTCAGGATACAAGAAGCTGAGCACGGCGCAATTCTCGATCGAATACCCATCTACCTGGAGCGTCCGCGGCGATTCTGAGTCAAACATACTCGCACTTGTACCCGACCAGGGAATTGTGGTTGATACAAACGGCGGTCCGGCTATCGGATACGGCTCAGTTCTTAGCTTTTTCTTCACGGACCCAGGCCGATCGTCTTTAAGCGACGCGACCTACGACCTGATACAGCGCTTGCATACGGTAGACCCGGGAATAAAAGAGTCGGGAAGCCAGAAGCGCGCCGAGGCTGACAGGCAGCCGGCGCTAATGACACAATTCACCAGCGACTCTCCATTCGGCGGGGCCGAAACAGATATGCTGGTCACTGTGGCACGACCCGAAGGTCTGTTCTACCTGATTTTTATTTCACCGGAGTCGGATGGGACTGAGGCTCATCTGACGTTTGAGCACATGGTTCAATCGATCCGCTTTGATCAGCAGTCTGAGTAACGGCACCGCTCGCTCTGTTACTGGTCGTCTAGCATTATCTACGCTGCTTTTGCCAATCCTCGAATGTTCGATCGTAGGAGTGCAATCAAGAGCATGCGTCGTGCCCGGGACAGCCGCGTCTTCACTGCCGCAACACTCGATTGAAGCTCTTGAGCCGTTTCCCGGACGCTAAGCTGTTCGAGATCGTGAAGAATCAGAACCTGTCTATACTTCGCAGGGAGTCTTAAAACAGCGCTGCGAACTACATATATTTCTTCAACGCGCGCAAGAAACTGGTGCGGCGATTCGCTGGGAAAAGCCATGACCTCGAAATCGCTGGGTGCCAGATAGATTGGCATGCGCTGCTCCCGCCGATAGGACTGCAATGCTTCATTTATGGCCACTCGAGTCATCCACGTGCGGAAGCTGGACTCAAACCGGAACGTTCCCAGACGGCACCAGACTTTAAGTATGACCTCCTGAAGGAGATCCTCCGCGTCGGCCTTGTTCGGCATTATCGAACCGATGCGTTTTCTTACTGCGGCCAGGTGTCGATCCATCAAGACAATAAAGAATTCCGCCTCGCCGGCCAGGACGAGGTTGATTAGGGTACTGTCGTCGAGCGTTGCGAGCAGTGAGGTCATTAATGATCTCCGTATTCCACCCGGATCGGACAGCAATTGTGGTTCCGCAATTGCTCTGCTTTCTGCCGGAGGTCCGGTATGCTTAGCATCTCGAACATTCTCTTGCCCACAGACTTCTCCGTCGCGTCTGCGACCACAGCTCATTACGCCGCGGCGCTGGCTCGCCATTTCAACAGCATTGTGACTCTGCTGCACGTCATCCCCCCGCCAAATCTGCCACCCCTGGATCCATATGGTACGGCCGCATGCGCAGAGTACGTCGACGGAATTCTTGATGCTCAGAAATCTGCTGCGCGGAGGAGACTTGATTCATTTCAAATCAATGGATTCGAGGGCTGTGAGGTTAAAAGAACTCTTAGGGACGGTGATCCCGCAAGCGAGATCGTGCGGATCGCTCATTCCGAGCCCTTTGATTTGATCATGATGGCCACGAAAGGGTGTGGTGTATTCAGGCGGCTCATTCTTGGATCGGTGACGGCAAAAGTCTTGCACGATACGCTTATCCCAGTCTGGACCGGCGTGCACGTTGGGGAGATGAACGCCTCTCCGAACACTGAGATTCGATCAGTAGTCTGTGCCGTCGCCGTCAATGGAGAGCCCCAGAGTCTCGAGACAATCTGCTGGGCATCGAATATGGCACGCGAGTTCAAGGCCCGTCTAGTCCTGGTGCACGCTATCCCATCTCTTCAGTTCGACCCGGGAACACGCTATTGCGAGACGGAATTCTGGACGCTCCTGGTGAGCCAAGCCAAGGAGCAGGTGTCAGCAATGGCGCAGCAGTGCGGCGTGGTCGATGCCGACATGCACATCGACGGTGGAACTGTAGCGAATGTCGTGTGGTCGGCCGCCGAGACCTACAAAGCCGACCTGGTCGTCGTAGGCCGCCCCACGAAAACCGGTATTGCCGGGAGGCTGCAAACCCCTACCTATTCGATCATTCGCGACTCGCCTTGTCCCGTTGTGAGCCTCTAATAACGGAGGGCCTGATCCAGCCCTACGGTTTCCTTCCTATAACAAGGCTCAGTGCGAACAATAGGGCGGAGACAATAACGATTATCGGTGATACGGTAGTGCTTTTAACTACCACAGTGTTTAATAGAAAACCCGTGGCGACAGAAAACATGCTAACTGCTGCGGAAACCATCAGGAAATGCGAGAACTTATTTGTCAATTGCCGGCCCACCGCTGCGGGCATGATGATCAACGCGCTGGCCAGCAGCGTTCCCATGAATTGCAGGCCGATGAGGACGGTAAGGCTGAAAACAAGGAGAAAATAAAGGTTGAGGCGATTCACATTGATGCCAGTCACGGCCGCCAGATCCGTAGAAAAGAGGCCAAGAGCTAACCGGTCCTTGTAGCGGACAATAAACACAATCACTACAGCCACCGCCACAGTACCGAAAAGAAAACCAGCTAGGGAGAGCGTCGGGAACCCACCAAAAAGCGCGTCGACGAGGTCCTCCTTGGGTGTAACCACCGCGCCCAACGCCAATGCTGCCGCGAAGACGACGCCAGTCATGGCCTCTGTGGCTAACCCCGTTTTCTTTTGCAGTTTCCAAATCAGGAGTGTGCCCAGGAACAGCGTGGCTGCGCCGCCAAGGAGAGGATTTACCTTGAAAAGGAATGCCACTCCGAGGCCCGGAAGCGCCAGGTGAGAAATCACGTCCCCGGCCAAAAGCATTCTTCTCATTAACGCGAAACTCCCAACCAGCCCGGCCGCTAACCCGAAGAGCAGAGCTAACAGTACGCTGTAACCTTGGCTCATATGCATAGTGGCCACCCCCGATAACCCGTAGTTCCGGGCTCATTCTTTCTGATGATCGTGAGTGTGTTCATAATACTTGGGCGGAGCCGAATAGACCGCCTCCAATTCCTCAGGAGTCAGGATCTCCCTGGGGGCGCCGAAACACGTTTTACCCTTGCTAAGGCATAAGACCTTGGTGGCATAACGATATACCACGCTTAAATCATGAGACACTAAGAGGATGGTCATCCCCCGATTTACCTGTAACTCGTGCAGTAGCTCGTAAAACCGCTCCTCTGCGAGTTCGTCGAGGCTCGCTGTGGGCTCATCGATAAGAAGCACATTGGGGTGTCCTAGTAGAGCGAAAGCGATTAGCACCTTCTGAAACTGTCCCCCCGACAGAAATCCGATATTAGTGTCGAGGAGCTCCTTCGTGATGCCAGCCTCTACCGAGACCGAATTCACCTCGGTCGCGGGCAGCTTTAGAACGTTCATCTTCGCATCCAGTAGATCTCTCACATGCAGAGGAAGTTGTTGGTCAGCTGCAAACTTTTGAGGCACGTACCCGAGTCGAGCAGCTGGGTCCCATCGGATTTCGCCTTCACAGGGGAGTAAATGTAGCAACGCCTTGAGCAAGACGGTCTTGCCGGAGCCGTTAGGCCCGATAATCGCTAAGCAGTCGCCGGTATGCACTTCGAAACTCAGATCTCGAATGATCGTCCGAGTTCCAAAGGCAACCGTCAGGTGTGCGGCTGAAAGAAATGTCGTCATTTTCGTGGGCGCTCGCCTCTGTAGTAGCCATTTTTTGGTCGATTCCGGGCCAAAGGGCTCCGCCGAAGCTAGGTGCTTGGCACCGACCGCTGGCTGTTAGACTGTACCGACACGGGCATGATGTTCACGAGGTTAGTGCGCTTCAAATGATGCTCATGTGGATCTGTGCGACCGGGTCGAACAAGACGCTGACCACCGGGCAGGACGATTCACGCATGAGCATATATGTTTTGTTTGTTACGTCGCCAAGATCGCCGGTTTCTGGGCTCCGGCCGATCACCAGGAGGTCAGCATGCAGCTTTTTGATCTGTCCACACACGGCCTCATGAGTTTCTCCTCCTATCAAGAGAAATGTGCCAGCCGTCCCCAATCTCGTCTGGATTTTGCGCAACTGTTCTTGCTCGGCGTAACTGAGCCAGTCACCGGGATAGTAGGGGTCATCCGTGGACTCGAGACTACGCAGCGCGTGCATCACGAACAGCTGGGCTTCACAGGCAGCGGCAAACTCACACGCCCATACCACCGTGTCTTCGGATTGAGGGGTCAGATCGACGGCGCAGAGAATATTTCGGAGCAAAGGCGCAGGGCCGCCATCTGTGTGCACTGAGGTCCACACCGGACATTTCGCCTTGGCCAGAACCTTCGCAGTGACGGACCCCAAGACCAAGGCGCTGAACGGACCGTAGCCATGGCTGGCTATCACGATTAGGTTCACCTTCTCGGATTGGGCGTACGCGATAATGTTTTCGGCCGGATCGCCTTCGAGCACGACTCGCCTCATTAGAACATCGGTGAACTGGTTGCTAAGGTAAGATTCCAAACTGCTCACTGTCGATCCGTCTGGCTCGAAACGTCCGCCCTCCTGTTCCGGATCATCCACAACGTGCAACACCGTCAACTCGGAATGGAAGCGACGAGCTAGTGCTCGCGCCTCGCGCGCGGCAACCAGTGATCGCTCAGAAAAATCTACTGGCAAGAGAATTCTCTCAATTGAAAGCACCGCGAACTCCTTTCGTTTCCCGCGGCCTGGGCCAAACCTGCGATGAGATCAACCTGCATTCGGGAATGTGCAATTTCGTGCCCAGATGACCGGAGCGAAGGTTTCCGTGCTGCCCGCTGGCTCAGGACTTGAGGAAAGTCCCTCGTGCAGCAGCTCTTGTTTCAGGCTCCGCGAGGTGCCCAAATGTTGGACACCGAGTCCGGAAGTGAGCTCGCTCGGTGTCCAAGGCCACTGTTTTCGCCTCGAACCGTCGTCTGTCTTTACTTGGTGGTTGATTCGCGACTCTTTCCAGTTCGGATCCTGCGTACGATCTTGCATGCGTCGATCCAGAATGTGCCAGCAAACGCAGCTCCGACCGCAAATGCCCACTGCGTCGGATGCAAGGGCGCCACCTTGATCAGCTGCTGCGCACCGGGGACAAGGATGGCCACCAATAACAGAGCGAGCGTTGCCATTGCCCAAACCACCATTACCCAGTTGCTGAGGAATCCCAGCCGGAACAGCGGCTCCCGCTCGGAGCGCAGATTCAGTGCCAGGAAAACATGGCCCAACAGCCACGTAACGAACGCCATCGTCTGTGATGTGACCAGACCTGCCTCACTGTGCCAGGTGGCCAGATAAACGCCGCAGACCGCCACGAAAAGTCCAGCCGCAGAGGCAAAGATGCTTTGCACCATGGAGCGATCGAAGAATTTGGCTTTTGGATCGCGGGGCGGCCGGCGCATCATGTCCTCTTCCGCAGGTTCTGCAACGAATGCCGCGGAGGCTGCCAGATCCATAAAGAGCTCCATCAGAATGATCTGGATTGGCGCGAAGGGTACTGGCACCCCGAGCAGCGCGGGCAGCAGCGTGATTGAAATCAGTGCCACCTTGCAAGCCAGGTAGTAACGGACGCCTTTTCGCAAATTGTCAAATGAGATGCGGCCTTCCTCAACGGCATGGACAACCGTGGCAAAATTGTCGTCAGCCAGAATCATGTCGCCCGCTTCCCGAGCCACATCGGTTCCGGTCTCGCCCATGGCCACGCCGATATCCGCTGCCGCCAGTGCCGGCGCATCGTTAATGCCTTCGCCGGTGGCTGCGACGATTTCGCCGCGCCCCTGAAGAGCTCGGACGATGCGCAGCTTCTGCTCCGGCGTCGTGCGGGCATAGATGGAAACGGCGCCAGCGCTTCGCTTCAATGCCTCATCTGACATTGCATCCAGTTCTGACCCGGTCAGCACGCGCTGTCCACCGTCGAGGCCTATCTGAGTCGCGATGGCCTTGGCGGTCAACGGATGATCGCCAGTGATCATGACGGGCCGGATGCCTGCCGTGAGGCATGCCGCGATGGCTTGGCGTACACTGGGACGCGGCGGGTCCGAAAATGCCGCCAAGCCGACGAACATAAGATCAGACTCGGCCTTATTTTGGGACAACGCAGAGTCATGAGTTTTCCTTTCGGCAAACGCCATTACGCGCAGGCCATCGTTCGCCATTTGCTCAGCGCACGCCAGCGCAGCTTTGTCATCTGCTTCCGAGAGCTGCCGCGGATGGGCGTCCCATTGCGAATTGCAAAGTGGTAGCACGGCCTCGGGCGCACCCTTCACCGCGACCCACAGCTCGCCCTCGCGCTCGTAGACTACAGACATTCGTTTCCGGGCATTGTCGAAAGTAAAATCGTCCCGCAAGCGATAACGCCGCCTCAATGCCGCGATGTCAATGCCGGCCTCCTGCGCCGCCCGAAGCAGCGCGGTTTCCAGCGGATCACCCTGGCCAGTTCCGAAAGCATCATTGCAGAGAGCACCAATTTCCAGGATTTCGTGCCGCAACTTTTCGGGGTCTACCCTGATCACCTCCATGCGATTCTCGGTCAGAGTTCCAGTCTTGTCGGTGGCGATAACAGTTACCGCGCCCAGCGTTTCAACTGCCTGCAAGCGTTTTACAATCGCGTGACGTTTCGACAAGCGATATCCTCCCAGCGCCAAAACCATCGTAATGATGATGGGCAGCTCTTCCGGAATCACCGAGAAAGCCAGCGCCAAACCGGTCAAAATCATCTGTCGAAGCGGCTGCCTGCCGAACGCCCAACCAAGCAACGGAATCAGCACGCTGAAGCCAATTGCCAGCCATGCGAGCGATTGGGAGAGCTCCTTCATGGCCTTTTGGAGTGGCGTCTTCGGCGCCTCTGCTTCACGCGCCAACCTGGCCACGCGCCCGACTTCCGTGTTCATGCCGATAGCGACGACCACAGCGACGCCTCGCCCCCGCACCGCCGTCGTGCCGGCGAAGACCAGGTTTCGGCGTTCGGACAATGGTGTCGTCTCCGGCAGGGTCAGATCTGACTCCTTCTCGTCGGCGACCGATTCGCCCGTCAAAGCGGACTCATCCACTGCCAGACCATATGCTTCGGTCAGCCGGGCATCGGCCGGTATGCGCCTTCCGGCCTCGATCACGATCACGTCGCCAGGAACGATCTGATCTGCTGGAATCTCCCGATGTTGGCCGCCGCGAATGACCGGACTAGTCGGCTCGGAGAGCTTGACGAGTGCGCCAATGGCTCGTTTGGCGCGCCGTTCGTTGAGTACCTCGGCTGATACCAACGCCAGAATGACGACGAAGATAGTAAACGTGTCCTCTAGCTCACCCCAGATTCCGTACAAGACACCGGTGATCAGTAACAGCACGATCATCGGTTCGCGGATCTCCTCCAGAAAGATGTCCCAGACCGTTTCCTGTTTCTCCGCAGACAGGCGGTTCGGGCCCAATACAAGGAATCGATTGTGCGCTACCTCGTCGTCCAAGCCAGATGAAGGGTCGACGCCAAAGCGGGCGCTTGTGACGTTAGCTGGCAGGGCGTGCCAGTTAGTATCCAGCGAAGGAGTCGCCAGAGTCTGCGTGGATGTAGATGAGATCGCTCCCATGCGGGTGCCTCCTCAATCGTGGGCGTTGATTCGAAGGTGTCAGAAACCATTTATCGGACATTGCTCAATCCTGAGTGCAGCATTGCGCCCACCCCCACGAGTTGCCGTTTCTGACGAAAACTTTGCCCTTGGCGTCGGCTCGGCGAATCAACCTGCGTACCCGATTTCTTTGCATGCTGGCTGCCAATCGTGAATATGCGTAAGTTACTATTGAGGAATGAGTTTGGTGAGAGTCTGGTCGCTATTACCGGAGAGCGTTGCGGTTGTGTTGTTGGCGAGTCCCTTTCTGGCTCCCGCGCCGGCTCATACCGCCATAACCGCTGAGGCTGAGTACCGGCTGAAGTTGTTCGACCTGCACACGGGTGAACGGCTGGATATCGTCTATCGCAAAGGCGACCATTACATTCCCAAAGCGCTCGAATCCCTCGATCGCTACCTGCGCGATCACCGTACCGGCAACATCCTCCACTACGACCCGAAGGTTTTTGATCTGCTGCACGATCTCGCTGCTCAGTTGGGAAGGCCCAACGCCGAAATCGACGTAGTCTGTGGGTACCGCACGCCCTGGAGCAACGAGTTCTTGCGGATGCATGGTCATGGAGTAGCTCGCCACAGCTTGCACATGCAGGCGCTGGCGATTGACATCCGTTTGCCAGGAATCAGCACCGCCCATGTCAGGGATGCGGCTCTAGCGCTCCTGGGTACGGATAGCCCTTCGCCAGCACTTGCTTGAGTTCGTTATCGTAGCCATAAATATCATCGAAGAAGTGCACTTGACCTTCTGGATCGACGACTGCCGTACCGTACAGAATCAGCACCGGGATTGGGTTTGTAAGGTTGACCTGCACGTTGTCCCTGCCGCTGTTCATGGCTGCCTGCACTCGTTCAAGATTCCAATCGGGCTTATCGCGCAAGACCCACGCGGCCAGTTCTGCCGGCTTCTCCACCCGAATGCAGCCGTGGCTGAAATCCCGCCGAGTCTGTGAGAACAATTGCGGTGACGGTGTGCTGTGCAGGTAAACGTTGTACTCGTTGGGGAACATCAATTTCACCAAGCCCAGCGCGTTCGTTGGGCCTGGCTTCTGGCGAACTTCAAGTGCTCCGGAGCGCAATTGTGCCAGCACTTCGTCTGTGATGGCGCCCGAAGTGACGACCTGTCCCCTGCGTGTGACTACCTCGAATCCTTTCTTGGCAATGTAATCGCGGTCTTTTTGTACAGCAGGAACGATCTCCGACCGCTGGATGCCCGGCGGTACATTCCAATACGGGCGGAAGATCACAAACCTCATATCTTTTTCGAAGATCGGCGTCTTGTGGCGGAATGCCTTGCCGATAATCACGTTCATCGTGAGCACGGGGTTACCGCCACTGTCATACGCGCGCAGGAGGAACTCCGGAATATTCACAACGATCGGTGGCTCGGTGAACCTGTCGGGGAGCCAGTGCCAGCGCTCCAGCGTGAGGCGCAGTTGCTCGACACGCTGGCTCAGCGGCGTATTCAGGTTTGTTAGCGTTTGTGGGTCCAGTTTTCCGTCAGGCTTCAAGCCATGGCGGCTCTGAAACCGCTTGACCGCTTCCACCAGTGCGCCCTGGTACAAACTAGAATCATCGGGAATCGCTATGTTCACAGGTAGATCACCCAACAGGCGCAACAATCGCGTCAATCGTTGAATGCCATCGTAGGAACTTCCGGGCGCAATGGGCTTCTTCGAAACCGGGAGCTTCTCACCGTCGTCCTCCCGCCCCAGCTGCAGATAGTGCTGTAAAGCTTCGAGGGTGCGCTTGTAGCCGGTAAAAGGCGGTCCGATCTGCGCCAGTTCCGCCTGCACGTTCGAACTATTGACCACCCGTTCGCGGAGGAAAGCGGGCAAATCGTACTTCTTGGCTTCTACACTGAGTCCGAACTTGAAGTGCTGAGGATTGACCTTTCCGATGTGATTGTCGGAGATGTATCGCATCAGGCAAACCGTGAGCGCCGCATCAAAAATTGCAGGCTCATTGGCTTGGCGAGGCTTCTGCAGGCGAGCCAGACGATCGGTCCAGCGGGAACCGTCATAGTCTTCGGGGTCCAGCCCTCGGCTGTCCGCTTGCTTCAAAATTTCGATGATCGCCAACGACTGCTGCGTTGGCTGGCCATTACGAATCCATGCCGGCGTGTAGCCCCTAGGCTGATAAAAGTTCTGCACGTGCTCGCGATAGTCGGAGAAATTCGGCCATCGGAGTTCCGGCAATTGGCCGGCCGCAGCCATCGCGCGGAGCTGAGAGCAGATGTCAGAAGCCGCGCTCTGCTGCGCAACGGCCGAACTGGCTACCGTCAACGTGATCACCAGCCATAACGACCTTACCGGCCAGCGCCCGCAGATCACGGGCCCGCTACCTCAAGTTCAATTTTCGACATTGCCGCGCGTGGCATGAGAATAAGGGGCGACTCGTTCTCACACCTCCTACGGGTCGTGAACACCGAATAATTCCGGAATTTTGACAAGCTGCCGTTTTAGGCAGCTGCTGAGCCGCGCTTCAGAGCCATCTTCTCGGCTTTCGGGACGGCCACCTTCAAGATTCCCTTGTGCAGGCTCGTAGTGACTTTGTTGACATCAATCGGCGCCGGCAAATCGAACCGCCGATATAGGGTTTTCTCGCCAAACTCGCAGAAGCTAACATTTCCCTCTGTCTTCTCGTGGTTGTGAGTGGTCTTGGCGTGTATGATCAAGGCATCCGGCAAGGCACTCACGTCGATGTCGTTGGCGTCGAAACCGGGAGCTGCAATCTGCAGCTCAAATTTATCATCGCTTTCAACGAGCTCTGACTCTGGAGTCAGTAGTAGAGAATTTTCGGCCGTAAGCCAGTCACTGAGAGCTGATCCATCTCCACCGCCGCGACTCTGGAAAAGCTCGTACGCCCGCTGGCGAATTCGTTCTGTAAGAGCCGCCATATCCTCCATAATCGAACGTGACACTGCTTCGTTTGAACTAATTTTCTGGACTGCTACCTGCGACATTTCTTTTTTCTCCTCATTTACGCTGATTCTAATAAACGGATACTGGACAAACGTGGCGCTTGGCCACGATTGACCTGGAACACACAGAGTTTATACTCCTTCATCCGTCGCCCGCGAAACTGCATGGCGCGAAGTGCCAGAGTTTTTATTTCTCCAGTCGCGCGGCGGCTTGTTTCAACTGCCCGGCGAGCATGTGCTTCATCTTGGCCTCCGACTGCTCGTACTCTTCGCGTATCCGTTTCACGCGTGCATCGAGAG
>Ga0335078_10003134_pt1 | contig 24686 bp, 19 predicted proteins | sample Lox_Sample_32_FD_206711 | JGI IMG/M metagenome (GOLD analysis project Ga0335078, IMG submission 206711) | Soil microbial communities from Loxahatchee National Wildlife Refuge, Florida, United States - Lox_Sample_3.2 | ecosystem: Environmental > Terrestrial > Soil > Wetlands | place: USA... | reverse complement strand
GGCGGGGCGCCCATCAGCTCGGCGAGCAGCGGCTCGGCGAAGATGTCGAAGGTCAGCGCGGCCGACACGGGATAGCCGGGCGCGCCGAGCACCGGGGTGCCGCCGACCGCGCCGAGCACCACCGGGTGGCCGGGCCGGACGGCGACGCCGTGCACGGCGAGCGTGCCGTGCTCGGCCACCACCCGGGCGGTGTAATCGTCCCGCCCGGCGCTGGAGCCGGCCACCACGATCAGCAGGTCGCAGCCGGTGACCGCGGCCTGGACCGCGGCGGCGATGCATGCCGGGTCGTCCGGCTCGATCGGCAGGCGGCGCGCCTCGCAGCCCGCCTCGCGGGCCTGGGTGGCGAGCATCAGCGAGTTGGTGTCAGTGATCTCCCCGGTACCGATGTCCGCCCCGATGGGCCGGACCTCGTCCCCGGTCGGCAGGATCGCGACCACCGGGCGGCGCCGGACCAGCAGCTCGGTGACGCCCGCCGCGGCGGCGGCCGCGACGTCCGCGGCGCGCAGCCGGTGGCCTTCGGGCAGCAGCAGCTCGCCCGCGCTCACGTCCTCGCCGATCGACCGGACGTGCTGGTAGGGCGGCACGGCGCCGCGTATTTCCGCGGTATCGCCCTGGTAGTGGACGTGCTCGCGCATCACCACCGCGTCCCGGCCGCCGGGCATCGGGTCGCCGGTGTCCACCACGTCGTAGGCACCCGGCGGCAGGCGGACCGGGGTGGTCTCGCTCGCGCCGAGGGTGTCCGCGGCGCGCACCGCGATGCCGTCCATGCCGGCCGCGTCGAACGGCGGCGAGGAGCGGACGGCCCACACGGGCCCGGCGGTGACCAGGCCGGCGGCCTGTTCGACCGAGACCTCAAGGGCTGGGATCCGGGCCGGGCAGCCCGCGGCGTCGCGGGCCTCGCGCCAGGCCTGATGCGCCCGGGCGGCCGGGACGTCGCGGATGAACGGGCTGTCCGCCATGGGAGCGTTATTCAGGACCGGCTAGTGAGCACGGGCCTTTTGAGCCCGTGCGAGCGGCTGGTGCCGGGGCTACGGCGAGGACCGTCGCGGGAATCTGAATAACGCGAACCTTCAAATAAGGCACCGTCCTCCTCAGGAATAGATGGTGACGTCGACCTCGGTGCCGGCGTCGAGCCCGGTGGCTTCCCCGGGAATGATGACATACCCGTCGGCGGCGGTGAGCACGGACAGCAGCGCGGACGGCCCGAACACGGGCGTCGCGACGCCGTCCGCGACCCGGACCTGGACGACGTCGAGGCGGCCGGCCGCCGACGGCACGTCGCGGGCCAGCCGGGCGCGCACCGACGGCTCGGGCGGCGGCCCCATCGGTGACTCTGCGCAGCCGCCGACCAGGCGCACCAGCGGCACGCCGAGCAGGCGGAAGACCACCAGCGCGGACCGGGGGTTACCGGGCAGGCCGATCACCGGGACCCGGTCGCACTCGGCCAGCAGGGTGGGCTTGCCGGGCTTGACCGCGATGCCGTGGCACCAGATCGTTCCCAGCCGTCCGACCACGCCCGCGGTCTCGTCCCGGGCGCCGACCGAGGAGCCCGCCGAGATCACGACCAGATCGCTGGACGGCAGCGCGGCGCGCAGCGCCGCCTCCAGGGCCTGTGGGTCGTCGGGCACGATGCCGCCGTAAGCCGGCTCGCCGCCGGCCTGGGTCACCATCGCGGCCAGCGCGACCGCGGTCGCGTCCCGGACCTGACCGGGACGCAGCGTCGCGGTCTGCGGCGGGACCACCTCGTCCCCGGTGGAGAGCACCGTCACCCGCGGCCGGGCGTGCACGGACACGGACGTGACACCGGCCGCGGCCAGCATGGCCAGGTCCTGGGCGCGCAGCGGACGGCCCGCCGGGACCAGCGAGGCGCCGGCGGCGGCGTCCTCGTCGGCGCGCACGATCCCCTCGCCGGGCGCGACCGGCCGGACCACCTCGATGGTGCCGGGCATGACCTGCTGGGTGTACTCGATCATGACCACGGCGTCCGCGCCCGGGGGGAGCACGCCGCCGGTGGGCATGCTCACCGCGGTCCCGGCGGCTACCGGCACGCTGGGCTCGGTACCCATCGCCACGGCCCCGGTCACGTCCAGGTACCCGGGCAGGCCCTCGGAGACGCCGTAGGTGTCGGCCGCCCGCACCGCGTAGCCGTCCACGGTCGAGCGGGCGAAGCCGGGCAGCGCGTGCGGCGCGGTGACCGGCTCGGCCGGCACCCGGTGCAGCGCGCCGGCCAGCGGCACCGGCTCGGCCGGGGTACGGCGGGCGGGCCGGAAGCCGGCCAGCGCCTCCGCCACCGTCCGGGTGGTGAAGAACTCCCGCCCCAGCTCAGCCTTGATCATGGCCTCCGGACAGGCGCAGGACACTGGCCACCGGGCCGAGCGCGACCTGGCCCAGGCCGCAGATCGAGGTCCGGCGCATGACCTGCTCCAGCTCGCCGATGCGCCCGTCCACGTCAGCGGGCCCGCCGCCGGCCGCGAGGTGATCGGCGAGGATCCGGTGCGCCTTGGTCGACCCGACCCGGCACGGCACGCACTTGCCGCAGGACTCGTCGCGGAAGAAGCGCAGCACGTTGGTGGCCGCGGCGAGCAGGTCGGTGCCCTCGGCCATCACCACCAGCGCGCCGGAGCCGAGCATGGACCCGGCCTCGCGCAGCGAGCCGAAGTCCAGCGGCACGTCGAGCTGGTCAGGCCCGAGGAAGTTGGACGAGGCGCCGCCCGGCTGGATGGCGCCGAGCCGCCGTCCGCCCGACACCCCGCCGGCCTCCTCGAGCAGCTCGCGGGCGGTGGTGCCCATCGGCACGCAGTAGACCCCGGGCCGCTCGACGTGGCCGGAGACCGCGAAGAACTTCAGCCCGGCGTGCTCCCCCGCGCCCTGTCCGGCCCACCAGGCGGCGCCGCGCCGGGCGATGACCGGGACGTGGGCGAACGTCTCCACCGAATTCATCAGCGTGGGCTGGCCGTGCAGGCCGTACACGCCGGGGTAGGGCGGCTTGTTGCGCGGCTCGCCACGGTGCCCCTCCATGCACTCGATCAGGGCCGACTCCTCGCCGAGGATGTAGCCGCCCGGCGAGGTGAACACCTCGACCGAGAGGCGCCGGCCAACCCCGAGCACGTCCGGACCTATCAGTCCGGCAAAGCGCAGCCGGTCGATCTCGCCGCGGATCACCGCCTCCTCAGGGCCGTACTCGTGCCGGATGAACACCCAGCCTTCCTCGACCCCGGTGGCGAGCATGCCGAGCAGCATTCCCTCGAGCACCAGGTGCGGCTGGTCGGCCAGGATCTGCCGGTCCTTGAACGTCCCCGGCTCGGACTCGTCGGCGTTGCAGATCGCGTACTTCGGCGTCGCGGCCTGCGCCGCGACCAGCTCCCACTTCCGGCCGGTCGGGAAGCCCGCACCGCCCATGCCGCGCAGCCCGCTGTCGGCCAGGGCCTTGGTGACCTGGCTGGCCTCCAGCGCACCGGACAGCACGTCGCGCAGCACCCCGTAGTGCTCCCCGTCCGAGGTGTACGGATCATTGGGCCAGCGCCGGTCGCTCGCGACGGACACCACGGCCGGGACCCCGCCGTCGCGGGCCGCGGCGATGAGGATGTCCGCCTGGGCCAGCGTGCCCGGGGTCTGGTTGACGGTCACCAGGGGGGCGGTGTCACAGCGTCCCGGGCAGGAGGTTTCGACGAGCTCGATGTCGGGCTCGTGCCCGTAACGCTGCCTGGCCTCGGCGATGCGGTCTTCCGCGCCGCGCAGCCAGCAGGACAGGTCGTGGCAGATGCGCAGCTCGACCCGCGGCGGCGGGGTGGTCCGGAAGTGCGGGTAGAACGAGATCAGCCCCTCGATCTCGTACAGCGGGCGGCGCACGTCGCGGGACAGCGCCACCAGTTCCTCGCGGGGCAGCCAGCCCACCCGTTCCTGGATGGCGTGCAGCGCCGGGATCAGGCTCGGCCCGGGGAACTTCCCGGCCCGGGCCTCCACACCGGGCACGCGGGGCGCGACGTCAGGCATGGCCAGCTTCAGACGGCATGTCTTCGATCCGCGCTGGCTCGATCCGGACCGCGCAGAACTTGAACTCGGGGATCTTGCCGAACGGGTCGATCTCGTCGATGGTCAGCAGGTTGGCCGCGGCCTCCCGGAAGTGGAACGGGATGAAGCAGTTGCCGCGGGCCTCGCGGTGCGAGACCTTCACGTCCAGCTCGATGGTGCCGCGCCGGGAGGTGACCCGGGCCAGGTCGCCGTCGGCCAGGCCGAGCCCGGCGGCGTCGTCCGGGTGCATGTACACCTGGGCCTTGGGCGCGATGGCGTCCAGCGCGTAGGACCGGCGGGTCATCGAGCCGGTGTGCCAGTGCTCCAGCATCCGGCCGGTGTTCAGCACGAACGGGTACTCCTCGCTGGGCAGTTCCTTCGCGGGCAGCCACTCGGCGGGGACCAGGTGAGCCAGCCCGTCGCTGGTGTTGAACCGCTCGCCGAACATCACCACGGTCCCGTCGCTGTGCTCGGGATCCGGGTTCGGGTACAGCTTGCCGGTCTTGCCCAGGTTGTCGTAGCTGAGGTTCTTATAGCTCGGGATGACCGAGACCATCTCGGTGAAGACCTCCCGCGGCGAGGCGTAGTCCCAGGAAAGCCCGATCCGGTTGGCGATGTCCTGGACGACCTGCCAGTCCAGCCGGGCCTCGCCCGGCGGGTCGAGCACCTTGTGCCCGAGCTGCACCCGGCGGTCGGTGTTGGTGTACGTGCCGTCCTTCTCCAGGTACGACGAAGCCGGCAGGATGACGTCGGCGAACTCGGCCGTCTCGGTCAGGAAGATGTCCTGGACCACCAGGAACTCCAGCGCGGCCAGGGCCTTGCGGACCTTGTTGATGTTCGGGTCGGACAGGAACGGGTTCTCGCCCAGCATGTACATGCCGCGCACGCCGCCCTTGAGCGCCGAGCCGATGATCTCGGTGACGGTCAGGCCCCGCTTGGGGTCCAGGTCGCCGGTGCCCCAGGCCTGCTCGAACCTGGCCTTCACGGCCGGGTCGTCGGCCTTGGCGTAATCCGGGTAGAACATCGGGATCAGGCCCATGTCCGAGGCGCCCTGCACGTTGTTCTGCCCGCGCAGCGGGTGCAGCCCGCTGCCCGGCCGGCCGATGTTGCCGGTGATCGCGCACAGCGCGATCAGGCAGCGGGCGTTGTCCGTGCCGGTGGTGTGCTGGGAGATCCCCATCCCCCAGAAGATCACCCCGGCGCCGGCCTCGCCCCAGACCCGGGCCACCCGGCGGATGACGTCGGCGGGCACGCCGGTGATCTGCTCGGCCCGCTGCGGCGGATAATCCCGAACGGTCCGGGCCAGAGCCTCGTAGTTCGTCGTCCGCCCGGCGATGTAGTCGTGGTCGACCAGGTCCAGCCGGATGATCTCGTGCATGACGCCGTTGTAGAAGGCCACGTCGGTGCCCGGCTTGAGCTGGCAGTAGATGTCGGCGTGCTCGGCCATCTTGTCGGCCCGCGGGTCCACGTAGATGATCGTGGTGCCGCGGCGCTGCGCCTGCTTGAAGAACGACGACGCGACCGGGTGGTTGGCGGTGGCGTTGCTGCCGGTGAGGATGGCCACGTCGGCGTTGATCACGTCGCCGTAGGTGGTGGAGACCGCGCCGGAGCCGATGCCCTCGAACAGCGCCGCCACGCTGGAGGCGTGGCACAGCCGGGTGCAGTGGTCCACGTTGTTGGTTCCGAAGCCGGTCCTGATCAGCTTCTGGAAGAGGTAGGCCTCCTCGTTGGAGCACTTGGCCGAGCCGAAGCCGGCGATGGCGGCCGGGCCGCCCGCCGCGTGGATCTCGGTCAGCCGGCGGGCCACCAGGTCCAGCGCCTCGTCCCAGGTCGCCTCGCGGAAGTGCGGCATGACCTCGGCGTAGTCGACCAGGCCGCCGGGCTTGCGGCCGCGCTTGCCTTTGGGAGGCGTATCGCCCGCCAGCTCGCCGCGGACGTCGGCCGAGAGCGCGCCCTTGGGGTAGGACTCGGCGCGGCGGATCAGCGGCCTGGTGAGCCGCTGCGGCGACGCCGCGTAGTCCCAGCCGTAGCGGCCCTTCACGCACAGCCGGGCGTGCGAGCCGGGCTGCTCCCGCCCCTCGGCGAAGGAGATGGCGCCGCGCTCGCGGTCCACGTAGTAGGTCAGCGCGCAGCCGACGCCGCAGTACGGGCACACCGTGTCCACCGCGTCCAGCTCGCTGCGCGGCCGGATCGGGATGTCGCGGATGGGCTTGTTGGTCAGCGCCCCGGTGGGGCAGGCCGCGACGCACTCGCCGCAGGAGACGCACGAGGAGTTCCCCATCGGGTCGTTCAGGTCGAACGCGATCCGGGTGGCGTAGCCCTTGCCGCTGCGCCCGATGACGTCGTTGCCCTGGATGTCGTCACAGGCGCGCACGCACCGGTCGCACAGGATGCAGGCGTCGTGGTCCACCGCGATGACCGGGCTGGAGGAGTCGGTGCCGCGGCCGCTGGCCCGCGGCAGGGCGTCCGGGGCGTCCTGGGTCACGCCGAAGCGGCCGGCCAGCGCGAGCAGCTCGTTGTCGGCGGTCTTGGCCTGCTTGGGGTCGTGCTCGCGGGCGGGCTGGTCGGACAGCAGCATCTCGGTGAGCACGGCGCGGCTGCGCTCGAGCTCCGGGGTGGCGGTCTTGACGTCCATGCCGTTCTCGCACGCGCGCACACAGGCCGCGGCGAACGCGGGGGCGCCGACGTCGACCACGCACATCCGGCAGACGCCGACCGGGTCGTAGCGCTCGTCGTGGCACAGCACCGGGATGTCGATGCCGGCCGCCTGGGCGGCCTGGAAGATGGTGGATCCTTCGGCGGCCGTGATCTCACGTCCGTCGATGGTGAGCGTGACGGTCCCCGTGCGATCCGGGGCGGTGATGGCCATGTATGCAGTATCCGCCTCTCTGGTAACTCAGCTCAAGCGGAGGTCCGCGAGCTGAGCCTCGTCCGGACGGCCCTGCTCGTCAAGGCCGCGGGCGGCGTAGTACCCGTCGATCATGGCCCGCAGCCGCTCCGGGGTGAGCTCCGCCTCGCGGCCCGAGGCGAGCCGGACCGGCTCGGCGAGCAGCCTGCCCGGCAGCCAGTCGTCGGCCGGGCGCCAGCCCTCCCGCAGGTTGTAGACGCGCTTGGCCAGGACGATCCGCCGGGCCGTTCGGCGCAATTCGGCCCCGTCCACCGGCCAGCCGGTCACCGCGGACAGCAACCCGGCCCACTCGGTATAGGGGTCGTTGAACACGCCGCGCAGGAACTTGCACAAGATCAGCGAGTCCATCACCGCGGCCCGGTCCTCGGTCTCGACCGCCGCGGCCACGTGGGCGGCGCCGCCGTCGAGCCGGTCCAGGTCGCCGGACAGGTCCGCCTCGTAGGCGCCGGACCGGTTGTGGTCGGCGCCCCTGGTGTTCACCGCCAGGCCCAGCGCCATGGCGTGCAGGGTCCGTGGCTCGTAACCGGGCAGCTCCAGGCCCTTGACGTGCGGCGCGAATTCTTCTGAGCCCTGGCCGACCTGCTCGGCGGCGCGCCGGGAACCCTCGGCGAGCAGGTCGCCGAGCCCGGTGCGGGTGCCGATCTCGGTGATGGCCCGGTTCAGCGCGCCGGCGTCGCCGAAGCGCAGCCAGGGCGCGTCGATCAGGCCGCGTTCGGCGCACTCCATGGCCCAGGCGATCGTCCCGCCGGCCGAGATGGTGTCCAGCCCGAGGTCGTCGCAGCGGGCGCTGGCGGCCAGCACCGCGTCCGGGTCGGACACCCCGCACATCGGGCCGAGCGCGAACACGTTCTCGTACTCCACCCGCGCGGTCTGGCCGCTTCTGGCCCGGTAGATGTGCTCGCAGCCGATGGTGCAGGACGCGCAGCTGTGCCGGGCGACTTTCCGCAGTGCCATCGCGTCCCGGGCCATCACGTCCCGGGCCTCCACGTCCCGGGCCTCCACGTCCCGGGCGGCCAGATCCCGGTCGGCCAGGTCCTCGGCGGCCAGGTCCTCGGCGGCCAGCGCTGGCGCGCCGTCGAACGTCGCGGCCTGGAAGTTCCTGGTGGGCAGCGTGGAGATGGCGTTGAAGGCGAGCAGGTTGGCCAGCGTGCCGAGCTCACGGTACTTGGCGGTGGCCGGGCCGAACGACCTGGCCCGCAGGTCCCGCGCTTGTGCGAGCACCGTGTCCGGGTCGGCCGTGGCCACCTTGGCCGCGGCGCGGACCGCGATGGCCTTGAGGTTCTTGGCACCCAGGACCGCGCCGAGGCCGCCGCGGCCGGCGTGCCGCCCGTCGTGGGAGATCGTGGCGTACCGGACGCCGCGCTCGCCGGCCGGGCCGATGGCCGCCACCCGCCAGCCCCGGCCCAGCCGCTCCCGGAGGGTTGCCGCGGCCTGGGCCGCGGTCAGGCCGGTGAGGTCTGCTGCGGTGGTGAGGCGCGGGCCGTTCTCGTCGATGAGCAGCGCGGACGGTGCTGGGCACGCTCCTGTGATCACGATCGCGTCGTAGCCGGTGAGCTTGCCGGCAATGGCGAAATGGCTGGAGGCGAGCGCGTCGGTGAGCAGGCCGGTCAGCGGGGACTTGGCCACCACCGCGAACTTCGCGCTCGTGGTCAGCGGCGTGCCCACCAGCGGGGAGAACACGTAGGCCAGCGGCGCTCCCGGGGCCAGCGGGTCCGTGCGTGGCGGGGCGAGGCGGTGCATCAGCCAGGCGCCGAGGCCGGCCCCGCCGATATAGGCGCGCAGCACGTCGTCGGGGAGCGTCATCGTGTCCGAGGTGCCGGTGCTCACGTCCACGATGAGCGCCCGGCCGAAGTAGCCGCCCGCGGTCATGCGTGCCCAGCCGTCATGCGTGCCCAGCCGTCATGCGTGCTCAGCCCCCGGCGTCGGCGGACAGGAAGAAGACCGTGTCCCCGGCGGCCAGCGGGATCTGGCCGTCCCGGGTGATCTGGTCCCCGTTGAGCGCCGCCGTGACGTGGTGGCTTCCGAAGTCGATCCCGACCGCGGCCGCGGCTTCGGCCACGGTGGCCGCGCGGACCGCCTCCGGTTGGCGGTGGCCGCCGGCGAGTACGCCGAATCGGTGAACGGTGATCTGTGGCCCGGGCTGGGACCTGGCCGTTCGGTACTCATCTGGCTCGTTGATGTTCACCACCGAATCCAGGGCGGGGTCGAGCGCGGCCAGCACCGGGTCGTCCTTCAGGGCGGCCTCGTCCAGCCGGGACACCACGCACTGCTCGAACAGGAACGCGGGCCGGAGCCGTTCCTCTTTTACGAGGCGCTCGGCTAGGGGGGCGAGGCTGGTCTTGTAGGCGGCGGCCAGCGGCTGCGGGTAGCCGCGGGCGACGGGCAGCCCCACGTCGGCGCCCTCGTGCACCGCGCGCAGCAGCCGGCGGACGAAGGCGGGGTGCAGGAACGGCATGTCGGTGGAGCTGACGAAGGCGACCTCCGCGCGGTCCTCGAGGGCGGCCAGGCCGGCGGCCAGGCCCTGCACCGGCCCCTTGCCCTCCCGCGGGTCGTCTATCAGCTGGATGTCTGCCGGGAGCGCGGGCAGTTCCTGGTCTTTCGCGCGGACCACCACCACCGGGCCGCCGGTCGCCCGGGCCAGGATGCCGACGGTGCGGCGCAGCAGCGTCGAGCCGTGCCACTCCAGGGCCGCCTTGGGCGTGCCCATCCGTGACGACCGGCCGCCCGCCAGCACCACGCCCGCAGAACCCGGCATTCCCTCATGCTAGTCCGCGCAGGCGGCACTGCCTCCCGTGGTGTGGCCCCGCAAGGTCTCCCGGTTGTAGCGGTTGTGACAATCTGCACACTCTATTGTGCAGATTGTCACAACCATGCACTTCGGCGCGGGGCGCCCGGGGGATGTGGGGCTTATGGGACGAGGGTGGCGCCGGGTCCAGTGGTCTGGCGCCGGGGACTGCGGTCTGGCGCCGGGGACTGCGGTCAGGGGTCGGGGGCTGCGGTCAGGGGTCGGGGGCTGCGGTCAGGGGTCGGGCTCCGGAACGTAGTGGCGGCTCTGGTCGGCGGGATCGACCCAGACCCGCATGACGGTGCGGCTGGTCGGGTCGCGGAACCGCTCGTCGGTCGGTATCCACCCGGTGGCGGGGCGGTCGGCGTGGGCGTGGCCGCGGCGCTGCCTGCGGCGCCGCGGCTCGCCGCTTCCTGGGGCGCCGCTGACCGCTGCGGAAGAGCCGGCCGCGGCCGTTCCCGCCGCGGCCGTACCGTACGCCGGGGCACTGGGCAGGTCGGCGACCGCCGCGGCCGCCTCGTCCAGGTACTGGGCGCTCAGCACCAGGCCGACCCGGCGGTCCAGCTCGTCCAGGCCGAACAGCCCGACCGCGTAGTGCTCGCGCAGCAGCGCGACCAGGCGCTCGCGGTCGGCGTCGGCGACGAGCGGTCGCGGGCCGCCTGGACCGGGCACGGCTACCCCGTGGGCCGGACGACGACCGCGGTCCCGTAGGCCACGATCTCCGTCAGTTGCTGGCTGATCTCGGAGGAGTCGAACCGCATCGCGACGATGGCGTTGGCGCCCAGCAGCCGCGCGTTGTCGATCATGCGGTCGATGGCGTGGCGGCGGCTGTCCTCGAGCAACTGGGTGTACTGGGGCACCTCGCCCTGGCGCAGCGCGGTGAACTGGGCGCCGAAGCCCTTGGCGAAGCCCATGCTGCGCACCACGAGGCCGAAGGTGAGTCCAAGGTCCCGCTCGATGGTCATGCCGGGGAGCCCGAGGCCGGTGGTGACCGGAAGCCTGGCTGGCGAAGACGACTCTGACATGACGGCATCATACGGAAGAACCGGAGCCGTCAGGCGGCGCGGAACGGCCCGCGGCGCGGAGCTGTCAGGCGGCGCGGAACCGGCCCGCGGCGCGGAGCCGTCAGGCGGCGCGGAACCGGCCCGCGGCGGGCCGGTCGTGCCGCGGACGATCAGGTGCGGCGCGACGACGTCCTCCCGGCCGCGGACGGCCGCCCCTTCCAGCCGGGCGACCAGGCGCCGCACCGCGAGCCGGGCGAGTTCCGGCACGTCCTGGGCGACCGTGGTGAGGTCGACGTGGGCCAGCCGGGAGAGCCGGTCGTCGTCGTAGCCCACCGCGCTCGCCTGGTGGCCCATAGTGGAATTACTAGAGCGCTCTAGAAGGAGGTGGCGCTGATGCGGCTGGCTGCGTGCGCCGAGATGATCTTCCTCGACCTGCCCGTCACCGAACGGGTCCAGCGGATCGCCGAGGCCGGTTTCGATGTCGAGATCTGGGACTGGACCCGCCACGACGTCGAGGCCCTGGCCGCCACCGGGGCGATGTTCTCGTCCATGACCGGCTACGTGCGGGGCAACTTCGGCGACGGCGCGGGCGAGCTCATCCGGACCGCGCGGGAGTCCATCGCGGTGGCGGAAACGCTCGGCTGTCCCCGGCTGAACCTGCACGGCACCGGCCTGGACGAGGCGGGCCTGCCGGTGGTCCCCGGGCCCGAGATGCCGGGCCCGCTGTGGATATCGGCCGCGCGCACCCTGGCCCGCCTCGGCGAGCTGGCCGAAAGGGCCGGGGTCACGTTCTGCCTGGAGAACCTCAACACCGCCGTCGACCACCCCGGCGTCCCGTTCGCGCGGGCCGCCGACACGATCGCCCTGGTCGAGGCGGTCGGGCACCCGCGGGTCCGGCTGATGCTCGACCTGTACCACGCCCAGATCGGCGAGGGGAACCTCATCGGGCTGGTCCGCCGGGCCGGGCCGCTGATCGGCGAGATCCAGGTCGCCGACGTGCCCGGCCGCTGCGAGCCCGGCACCGGGGAGATCAGCTATCCGGCGATCGCCGCCGCGCTGGCCGGCATGGGCTACGACGGCACCGTCGGCCTGGAGGCCTGGGCCGCCGACGGCGACAGCGACCGCGCCCTGGCCCGGTTCCGGGCCGCCTTCACGACAGGAGAACCGTCATGACCGCGCCATGGCGGGCGGCCGCCTGACACGCGTCTGCGCGGAGTCAGGCCGCGGTCGGGCGGTCATGTCATGCCTGGTGGAGTACCTCGACGGTGCCGCGGCTGCCGTCGACCCTGACCCGGTCGCCGGTGTGCAGGCGCATGGTGGCGTTGCCGCATCCGACGACGGCGGGGATGCCGAGTTCGCGGGCCACGATCGCGGCGTGGGAGAGCGGCGCGCCGACGTCGGTGACGACCGCGGCGGCGCGGGGGAAGATCGGCGTCCAGCCGATGTTGGTGACCGTGGTGACGAGGATCTCGCCGTCGCCGAGCCGGGCGGCCTCCTCGGGCGTGCGGAGTATGCGCGCGACGCCCTCGACCACGCCGGCGGCGCCAGGAAAGCCGGTGATCGTGTCGTCCGGCCTGGCCGGCTGGGCGCGCTCGTCGTAGTAGTCGCTGCGCCGGTTCGGGTCGGCCGCCCAGCGGACGGGATCGAAGCGGCCGCGGATCAGCGCGGAATAGGGCGGCAGGGCCCGGTAGGTCTCGTAGGTGACCCGGCGGGCGGGCACCTCCGCGAGCGCGGCCGGGTCGCCACGGAGCAGGTCGAAGGTCTCCGGCAGCTCGAGGAAAAACAGGTCATCGCCGTGACCGGTGAGCTCCCCGGCGCGCCGCACCCAATCGCGTGCCACCCATATCGACCTGACGACCTCGGATCTGGCCGCCTCGCGGTCGCGGGCGACCGGCGCCCAGCGTGCGATGAGCTTGCGCGCCGCGGCCGCCTTCTCGGGGTCCTGCCGGGCCAGCCGATCCCAGGCCGCGGCGCGGGCCGCTTCGGTGTCCGCCAGCAGCGCGCCGATGTCGCGGGCGGTGTCGCGGAGGGCGGCGAGCTGGTTGTCGATCCAGGCGGGATCCTCGGCAGGCCGCGGGATCGACAGCTCCACCTCGTGGGGGCCGCGGTGCCCGTACTGGCGGGCGAAGGTGTCCCGGTCGATCTCGCCGCGGTCGAGCCGGGCGAGGCCGAGAGCCGGGCCGAGACTGGCCAGGGGGGTGCCCTCGGACTGGTGGCCGGAGAGCAGCAGGGCCGCGTCGGCCTCGCCGACCAGCGTCGCCAGCTTGCCGGGAACGGACAGCAGTGTGGTGCCGTGCGCCGCCGCGGCGGCGGAGAGCATGTCGCAGGCCTGCTCGAGCAGCGGCTGGACCTTCTGTGGCCACAGGCTGGCCAGCACCGTGGCGTCGGTGGCCTGCTCGATCTCGGCGTGTAGCCGTTCGCAGCGGCCCGGCGCGCCGGCCAGGAACTGCGGCATCCGCTTGTGGCTCGCGCGGATCCTGCGCAGCATCGCGACCGCCGGGGGCACCATCAGCCGGATGGCCTTCCAGCGCGGCAGCCGCGGACGCGGGATGTCCTCGATCGGAGGGAGCTTGCCGAGGACCGGGCCGAAGAGTGCGGCGAACCGGCGCGGCGAGATGCCGGCCAGGGCTTCGAGGGAGATCGACATGCTCACGTTCGCGTAGACGCGTCCGCCGATCCGCCCGTAGCCACGGTAACCGGGCAGGCTCGGCGGGAAGGTCATCCGCGACATGATCAGTTCGACGAACGACCAGGTGGCAGGCGTCATGACGTCGGGGAGGGCCTCGCCGACGTTGCCGTTGCTCCACAGGTAGTCCCCGGTCAGGCTGTCGTTCCACTGGTCGCCCGGCCCGGCGGCCGGGCGGGAAGCGGCAGTGGTGACCGGCCGGGCCTGGACCACGAACAGCTCGCCGGCGGCGAGCGCCCACTCGACGTCCACCGGCTCGCCGTACAGCTCTTCGATCGCCAGGCCGACCCGGGCCAGCTCGCCCGCCTGGCCCGGCGAGAGCACCGCCGCCGAACGCAGGCCGGCCGGCGTGCCCGCCGCCTGCGCGCCTGTGCCGTCGGCCACGGTCATCATCTCCTTGCTGCCCACCTGGTAGCTGACGAGCGTCCCCGACGCCCGGTCGACGACCGCGACGTCGGGGGTGACCTCGCCGGCGACCACGGATTCGCCGAGGCCCCAGTTCGCGCTGACGACGACCTTGTCCTGAGCGCCGTCGACCGGGTCGATGGTGAACATGACACCGGCAGCCTCCGCGGGCACGAGCTGCTGCACGACGACGGCGATGCTCACGTCCCCGGGCCCGACGCCACGGCGGGCGCGGTATCCGATGGCCCGCGCCGACCATAGCGACGCCCAGCACCGCCTGACCGCGTCGAGCACGGCCGCCTCGCCGCGGACGTTGAGGTACGTATCGTGCTGCCCGGCAGCGGACATGCCGGGAAGGTCCTCCACGGTCGCGGAGGACCGTACCGCGACCGGCACGTCGTCGCCGAGGCAGGCGTAGGCTCCGGCGATCGCCGCCGCCGCCGGGGCCGGCAGGGACTGGCCGGCGAACAGCTCACCGATGCGCGCGGAGGCCGCGTCGAACGTGGCCGCGTCGGCGGAGTCGACAGCGGACATGGCCGCCAGCACCGGCTCGCGCAGGCCGCCACGGCCGGCGAAATCGAGGTACGCCCTGGTCGTCACGTGAAACCCCGGCGGGACACGGAACCCGGCGCGGGCGAGGCGGGCCAGCGAGGCGCCCTTGCCCCCGGCCACCCCGGGCCCGGCGCCCGGGTCGTCCAGAGCCATCACCAGCGGCACCTGAGCACCCACGTGACACCTCCTGTTGATGTGGAGTCGCCCGCCGTCAGCCCTGGATCAGGAAATCCCGTGGCAGCGGCCAGGACAACTCGAGCTTCCCGCCGGGCGGCACGGCCATCCAGCGTTGCATCAGGTCCCGCGTGCCCCGGATGGCCAGGGCGATCGTCTCGTCATCGACCCGGCCGAGCAGATCCCGCAGCGGCTGGCTGTTCTCCCGCGCGGCCCGCGCCCGGACCCCGGCCGGGGTGTCGGGGCCATCGCCCCAGTGGTTGACCACGCAGTTCGTGATGGTCTTCGCCAGCCGGTGCCCGGGGGTGAGCCACTCCCCGGTCGGGGCACCAGCGGCCGCCCCGGAGACGATCCGCCCCTGCTTGCGGCGCTTGGGGTCGCGGGCGGTCACCGCGCGGGCCGACGCCGCGTGAGACCCGGCGGCCAGTTCGCCCCAGAGCCCGTCGGGGATGCCGAACAGGGACTCCACGACAAGATGCGGAAGATCATGGACGACATGAACCGGCCCGCGCCGGACAGTCCCGTCAACCTCCAGGTAGGCGCGATCCCAGTCGCCCGGCCCGGCCGCCTTCACCAGCGTTATCTGCATCACCGGGAGGGTTTCACCGCCCGGTTGAGTAGCAAACGCATGCGCACATGAGTAGCTGCGCTCATCCGCTTCGGTCAGCCTGGCCCCGGTGCGCCCCCGCCGCCCGGCAATGGCAGCAGCATGGCACCGGGGGGAGCCGGCGGGCCGGCCCGGCTTCAGGCGAGCGGATTCGAGGTGCGCTCGAAGACGTAGAGGTTGTTGAGGCCCAGCTGGAACGTGCGGTGCTTGGTCCGCTGCCACAGCGGTCCGGTGAAGATGTCATCGAGGTCGCTCGGCTGGAATCCGTGATGCTGGTGAGCCTCCATCCCCGCGATCAGGTGAAGCCCGATGAGGACGTGGAGGATCTTGTCCACCGTCGGCGCCGGCACGGTGATGACCAGTTTCCCGTGCGCAACCAGCAGCCGGGCAATCGTCTCGGCCCAGTCCTTGAGCTCGCCTTCGGGCACGTGCTCGACGACCGCCAGCGCGGTGGCCGCGTCGAATGACTTCTCCGGCAGCGCTGGCAGGTCAGCGGGGAACCAGCCCTTGACCAGCGTCACTCCGGGCAACGGGTCGGTCTCGACCAGCTCGGGGTCGATGCCGACCCCGGAGGCCTGCGCCTCGCGGAACAGCGAACCGTCGTGCGTGCCGATATCGAGCACGCGCGCGCCCTTCGGCAGCTGCCGCCGGGCTATCCGGATCCGCCATTGCTGCAGAAAGCGGTCCAACCAGGTCATGTGCTTCCTCTCGTGTGGCGCGCACCGGCGGCGGACGAGAACGGCAAAGGGCCGGTGACTGCCCGGGAAGCCCTCCCGTGACGCATGCGGCCATGCCGCCCATGCGATCTAGGAAATCACTGAGTATCACCGCGAATCATTGCAGAGTCAACTCGGGCTGTCCGGCGAGCAGTGCTCAAAGTCGCGCCGCGGCCCGAACTTGCGCGTTCACGGACGGGACATGCTCGGCGGCTTTGCATGATCATGCATTGATGTGCATATAATTTCATTCGTGTCCAAGGTGCTTACTTCCCTGCCGGTCGGCGAACGCGTCGGGATCGCCTTCTCCGGTGGCCTCGATACCTCGGTGGCGGTCGCGTGGATGCGCGAGAAAGGTGCCGTGCCGTGCACCTACACCGCCGACATCGGCCAGTACGACGAGCCTGACATCGCCTCGGTGCCCGGGCGGGCCACGGCGTACGGCGCCGAGGTCGCCCGCCTGGTCGACTGCCGGGCGGCCCTGGTGGAGGAGGGACTGGCCGCCCTGGCCTGCGGGGCGTTCCACATCCGGTCCGGGGGCCGCGCCTACTTCAACACCACTCCGCTCGGGCGGGCCGTGGCGGGGACCCTGCTGGTGCGCGCGATGCTCGAGGACCACGTGCAGATCTGGGGGGACGGCTCCACCTTCAAGGGCAACGACATCGAGCGGTTCTACCGTTACGGCCTGCTGGCCAACCCCTCCCTGCGGATCTACAAGCCGTGGCTGGACGCCTGCTTCGTCAGCGAGCTCGGCGGCCGCAAGGAGATGTCCGAGTGGCTGCTCGCCCGGGACCTGCCCTACCGGGACAGCACCGAGAAGGCCTACTCCACCGACGCGAACATCTGGGGCGCGACCCACGAGGCCAAGTCGCTGGAGCACCTCGACGCGTGCATCGAGATCGTCGAGCCGATCATGGGCGTGCCGTTCTGGGACCCTTACGTCGAGATCGCCGCCGAGGACGTCACGGTCGGCTTCGAGCAGGGACGGCCGGTGACCATCAACGGCAAGGAATTCGCCTCCACCGTCGACCTGGTGCAGGAGGCCAACGCCATCGGCGGCCGGCACGGGCTGGGCATGTCCGACCAGATCGAGAACCGGATCATCGAGGCCAAGAGCCGGGGCATCTACGAGGCCCCGGGCATGGCGCTGCTGCACGCGACGTACGAGCGGCTGGTCAACGCCATCCACAACGAGGACACCCTGGCCAGCTACCACAACGAGGGACGGCGGCTGGGCCGGCTGCTGTACGAGGGCCGCTGGCTGGACCCGCAGGCGCTGATGCTGCGCGAGTCGCTGCAGCGCTGGGTAGGGACGGCGGTCACCGGCGAGGTGACCCTGCGGCTGCGTCGCGGTGAGGACTACTCCGTCCTGGATACCTCCGGGCCGGCCTTCAGCTACCACCCGGACAAGCTCTCCATGGAGCGCACCGAGGACTCCGCCTTCGGCCCGGCCGACCGGATCGGCCAGCTGACCATGCGCAACCTCGACATCGCCGACTCCCGCGCCAAGCTGGAGCAGTACGCCGGGCTCGGCATGGTCGGCATCGGGCACCCGGCCCTGATCGGGGCCGCGCAGGCGGCCTCGGCCGGGCTGATCGGCGCGATGTCCGAGGGCGGGGCCGAGGCGATCGCCTCGCGCGGCGAGATCCCCGGCGACGAGCTCCTGGATCGCGCCGCCATGGAGTCCGGCACCGACTGACCCGCGGGTCACGCCTGGACGATCGAGGTGCCCTCCACCTGGATGCTGACCGGGGCCAGCGGGGACGCGGCCGGGCCGTTGACGACCGAGCCGTTGGCGATGCTGAACTTGCTGCCGTGGCACGGGCAGTTGATGGTGCCGCCGGACACGGTGCTGACGATGCAGCCCTGATGGGTGCACACCGCGGTGAACGCGTGGAACGAGCCGGCCTGCGGCTGGGTGATCACGATCTTCTTGCCGGCCAGGATCTTGCCGCCGCCCACGGGGATGTCGGCGGTCTTGGCCAGCACGGGGGGCCCGCTCGAGGCGGCCGCGGAGCCCGAGCCTGCCGCGCCCGAGCCGGCCGGGGCGGCGGCTGAGGAGCTGGCCTGGGTGGGCTGGCTGCCCGCCACCCCGCCGTTGTTGGAGTCGTAGCGGGCGCATCCGGCCAGCACGGCGGCGCACGCGGCACCGGCACAGGCCAGCACGGTGCGGCGGCTGGATGCGGGAACGCTGGGCTCGGCCATGACGGGACTCCTCAGCGCTTGATGCCGAAGGTGGAAAAGAACCAGTAGGCCGAGGTGAACCAGATCACGACCAGCGCGGTGAAGACCAGGGCGCCCACCACCGGCAGCACCCAGCCGGGCAGCCCGCGCTTGGGCAGGATCAGCATCTTGACCGTGAACGCGCCGAAGAACAGGCAGCCGAACACCGAGTGGATCAGCACCCGGGTGCTGTAGTGCTGGAAGCCCAGCGCGTAGAGGCAGTGAATCGCGACCGGCACGGCCAGCAGGAACGCGAGCCGGCCGGACCACCGGTGCAGCCCGCCGATCCACGACGGCGCGGAAACGCGCGGCACCTTCCCGTACATCACCAGGGCCGAGGCGACCTGGACGAGCGCCAGCACCGTCGCGCCCGTGGCCAGCCACGACTTCACCGAACCTGGACTGGAGAAACCCGCGATGTTGATGGCTATGCCGGTCGGGCTGTGCAGCCGCCCGTAGATGCCCAGGGTCAGCGCGACCAGCGCGCCGATCAGGCAGGGCACCACCAGCTTGGCCGCGCCCGAGGCGGCGCGGTCCGGTGGCAGCGACGCGGACATGCCGGGTTGTGCGGTCATCATCGTCTCCGTTTGCTCGTTACCGCTGGTCAGAATCCGCTGCCGCTGAGCCCGCTGACCGAGATGGCGTGCAGGACGACGCCGTCGAAGGTGGCGGTGCCCGTGGCCACGTCAAGCACCGGCGCCGCGATCGCCGACGGCGCCGCCGAATTGGCGTCGGATTCCAGGGAGCCGACCTGCGTGCCGTCGGGCAGCACGATCCAGCCGGCCTTGATGGTGGCGCCGCGCACGACCGCGGTCGCCTCGTACAGGCCCGACGGCTTGTTCACGGTGTTCACCGCGAAGCTGTAGTGGGTGTCATGGGCGACCACGTCGCCGGTCACCTGGCCGGAGCCGTAGGCCACGGTGAGCCGGGCGTGGTTCTTGCCGGTCATGACCACCTTCCCGTCGGCCGCGGTGCCCTTGAGCCACGCCTCGACGGCCGAGCCGTTGCAGACGTACGCGATCGCCTGGCTGCCGTGGATCGAGATCGCGACCGACGCGCCGCCGCCCTGTACCTTGCCCGCGTAGTTGGCCTGGGCCGGCGCGCTGGCATAGGCCGTGGTGGTGGGCGTGGGCGGTGCCGATGACGGCACGGTGGAAGCCGGCGCCGGCGTGGACGGGGCGGTAGCGGCCGCGGTGGGCGTGGCGGTGGCGGTGTAGCCCGCCGGCGCCTTGGACGGCGTCGACAGCATGCTGGCGATCAGCAAGACGACGCCGAGGGCGGCACCGGTCAGCAAGGTGATCAGAGGCGTATTGCGTTTCATGTCCGGTCCTACGCAACTAGGGGCCCAGCGAGTTCAATGTCGCCCGGCAAGATGTCACTTCTCACTGGTGTCGGGCGGCATTCAGGCCCTGCGGCGCCCAGACGTGGAAATCGTCGGTCACGATTCCGGGGCGGACCGGTGTCCGTCCGCCCGGCCGCATCGGCTCGATACGGGCATTGCTCCCCCCACTTCCAGGTACTCCGCGTCGCCTGCCAGTACCAGAGACAAGAACCTGGTTCCAGATACACCGAGATGGCGTGATGTTTCAAGCCCTGATTGTGGGGCGCATGTTCAGCGGGAGAAGTGACATGATGGACGCGACTCCCGTGGAGCTTGGGTTTCATGGGCCGAACGGGCCGGGTACCCGCTTCTCCGTAACCGGATCGCGGCTGCTTTGTTATCGTCACGACCCCGGCGTCGCGCGTCCTAAAAGGCACACGCGACTCTTCCTGGGGGGAACCATGACGCGCATCAGACAGGCCAGCCTGGCCATCGTGATCACCGCGGTGCTGGCGGTGGTGACCACGGGCACCGCGCTCGCCCGGCCGGCCAGCTGCCCGCCCCGGCACACGCTGAACCTGCACCACGTGAACTGGGGGAACGTGACCATCCCCGGCCGGCTGTGCCGGGTCAAGGGCGTGATCCGGCTGCACCACGGCCAGGCCAGGATCGGCCACAGCGGCTACGGGCCGCTGCAGGTGATCACGTCCGGGCCGGCCTACGGCGGCCTCGGCCGCGGGCAGCAGGTGGCCGTCCTCCAGGTCTGGTGCGACAACCAGGGCGGGACCGCGGCGGGAGAGCTCGCCGAGGGGCTCATGGTGTTCAGCGGCGCCGGGGGCAAGCTGCACGTGCTGGGCACGCTGACCCCGCGGTACCGGCCGCGCTCCGCGTCGCACATTCCCTACATCGCGGTCAAGAGCATCGGCGCGGAGAACGTCGTCACCACCGAGTACTGGTACACGTCCGCCGACGCGGACTGCTGCCCGTCCGGGCGCGCCACCACCACCTGGCACTGGAACGGCCGCTCCTTCACGCCCGGCCCTACCATAGTGCGGTGATGACCCGCCGGGCCGCGGAGTGGGAGGCGGCCGAGCTGGGCGTTACCATCGGCTGGTGCTCTCGTTCTCGGCTCAGACGCGCACCGCCAGCCTGGCCCGGATGGCCGAGGACCGGTTCGACGTGCTGGTGATCGGGGGCGGGATCACCGGCGCGGGCATCGCCCTGGACGCCGCGACGCGCGGCCTGTCGGTGGCCCTGGTGGAGCAGGACGACTTCGCGGCGGGCACCTCGGGGCGCTCCTCCCGGCTGGTCCACGGCGGCCTGCGCTACCTGGAGCAGCGGGATATCGGCCTGGTCCGCGAGTCCCTGCGGGAGCGCCGGATCCTGCACCGGCTGGCTCCGCACCTGGTCCGGCCGATCCCCATGTACATGCTGGCCGGCGATCCCCGCGCCCGGGCCAGGTACCGGCTCGGGCTGACAGCGTACGAACTGCTGGCGGCGGGCCGCAACATCGGCTTCCACCGGTCGGTGAGCGCCGGGCAGGTCAGCGAGGCCATCCCCGGGCTCGGCCGCTCGTCCCGCGGCGTCCGGTACTTCGAGTGCCAGGTGGACGACGCCCGGCTGACCATCGAGGTGGCGCGGACCGCGCGGGCCTTCGGCGCGGTGCTGGCCAACCACGCCCGGGTGACCGGGCTCCTCGGCGGCGCCCGGGTGACCGGCGCGGCCGTGGTGGACGAGATGACCGGGCAGCGGTTCGAGGTCCGGGCCGGGGCCGTGGTCAACGCGGCAGGCGTGTGGGCCGGCCGGGTCACGCGGCTGGCCGGCGGGCCGGGCGGCGTCCGGCTGCTGCCGAGCAAGGGCGTCCACCTGGTGTTCGCCCCGGGAGCGGTCGCGACCAAGGCGGCCCTGATCGCTCCCTCGGCCGCGGGCGACGGGCGCTACATCTTCATCGTCCCGTGGGAGGACCGGGCCTACGCCGGGACGACCGATACCCCGTATTCGGGCGACCTGGACCGCCCGGCGGTCGACGACGCCGACCGTGACTACATCCTGCCGGCGGTGGCCCGGCTCTTCCCCGGGGTGACCGAGCGCGACGTGGTGGCCTCCTGGGCCGGGCTGCGCCCGCTGCTGAGCCAGGACGACGGCGACGCCCGGACCAGCGACCTGTCGCGGAAGCACGCGATCTTCACCGAACCCCCCGGCCTGTTCACCATCACCGGCGGGAAGCTGACCACGTACCGGGCCATGGCCGAGGACCTGGTGGACCAGGTGGCCGCCTGGCGCAGCGCCGCTGGTCTCGGGGACGCCGGGCCGTGCCGGACCACGGGCATCCCGCTCGGGCTGCACGGGTCCGCGGCCGCGGCGCTGGGGCTGGCCCGGGCCGAGGTGGCCCGCCTGGGCCTGCCGCCGCGGGTGGCCTCCCGGCTGGTGCAGCGCTACGGCGACGACTGGCCGGAGGCCGTCCGCATGATCGGCCAGGACCCCTCGCTCGGCGACCCGGTGGCGGTCGGGCTGCCGGTGCTGGCCGTGGAGGTGAGGCTGGCCCGCCGCCGCGAGATGGCCCTCACCGACGACGACGTGTTCGTGCGCCGGACCCGGCTGACCACCCGGGACGCCTCGGTGGCAGTGCCCGCTGAGGCGCGCCGACCGTAGCGGGTGGCCGGCCGCTCATAGCTTCAGGCGGATCGCGCCGGGAATCAGGCCGAACAAAGCGGGCGTCGTGCCCAGCGTCTCCCCGTCCGCCTCGACCGGGAAGGGCGGGTCGGCGTCGATCCGCAGCGTGCGGGCGGGCAGTTCGGCGATGTTGCGATGCGGCAGGTGGGTGCCCTTGTACACCTTGGGGATCGTGGTGAAGGCGTCGGACTTCGGGCCGGTCATCACCAGCACGTCCAGGGCGCAGTCGTCGGGCTGGGACTTCGGCGAGATGTGCATGCCGCCGCCGTAGAACCGGCAGTTCGCCACGACCACGTTGAACGCCCGCCACTGCAGCGCCTGGCCGTCGGCGTCCAGCCGGACCGTCGCCGGGCGGAAGCCCGGCAGCGTCAGCCAGAACCCGCAGGCGTACCTGGCGCCCCGCAGGAGCGGGCTGAGCCGGGCCGCCCGGGCCACCACCGCGCCGCCCAGGCCGGCTTCGGCGATGTTGACGAAGTACCTGGTGCTGCCGTCGGAACAGGTGACGCTGCCGACGTCGATGGCGCGGACCCGGTCGCCGGCCAGGTGACGGGCGGCCTGCAGGGGGTCACCAGGCAGCCCGAACGACCGCACGAAGTCGCACCCGGAGCCCGCCGCCATCACCCCCAGCACGGCGTCCGCGGCCAGCGGCCGCCCGTCCTCGATCATCCCGTTGACCACCTCGTGGACGGTCCCGTCGCCGCCGGCCGCGACCAGGTAGCGCTCACCGGCCCGCAGGGCGTCCCGCGCGGCCTGGGCGGCGTGGCCGGGATGCTCGGTCCGTACGACGCGGTAGGCGAGCCCGGCGTCGGCCAGGATGCGCTCGGCCTGAGGCAGCGCCGCGTCTATCCGCCCGCGCCCGGAGCGCGGATTGGCGATGATCACCAGCGGGCCGAACGGGCTGCTCATGGGCGCAGGCTCCCTTGGTTCAGGGGGCTGGCCTGGTTCAGCAGCCCGGCCGGGTTCAAGATGCCGGCCGGGTCCAGGGCCGCCTTGATCCTGGCCAGGACGCCGGCTCCGGTCGCGCCGAGTTCCCCGGCGAGGAAACCCGCCTTCAGTCGCCCGACGCCGTGGTGGTGGGTGATGGTGCCGCCCGCGGCGGCACAGCTGCGGGCGGCTTGCGCCCACGCCTGGCGGTACCGGTTTTCGGCGTCGTGGTCGTCGGCGCCGCTGACCAGGAACGTGAAGTACAGCGACGAGCCGGACGGGTACAGGTGGGACAGATGGCAGCCCACCGCCTGCGCGTGCGCGGCCAGGGCGGCCCGGACGTCCTGGTACAGCCGCGGCACCGCGGACCACAGCCCGGCGATCTCCATGGTGTCCACGATCACCCCGGAACCGAACGCGCGCTCGGGCCCCATGATCTGGGCGTAGGTCTGCACGGCGTCGTTGCGGTGCTGCCACCAGTGCTCCCCGTACCGGGCACCGAGTTCGGCCGCCGCCCCTTTCCGCATCACCTCGGCGGCCGCCCGCATCCTGGCCTCCAGGCCCGGCGGGCCGGCCGGGAAGCCGAGCAGCCCCACGCAGCCGCCGGGATGGCCGAGCGCGCCGAAGCTGAGCTGGGCGTCGGTCTCGTCGTAGCCCCGGATGACGACGGCTCCGGTCTCCGCGCGCCGGGCTTCCCGGAGCGTGCCGGCCAGGGTCTCGAAGCCGGGGAAGCCGAAAGCCAGCCACTGCCAGCCGGGCGGGCGGGCCCGGCAGGCCAGCGTCGCCTCGGTGACCACCGCGAGCGTCCCCTCCGACCCGACCAGCAGCCGCCGCAGGTCCGGCCCGGCGGCCGAGCGCGGCACCGGCCGGCAGTGCAGGATCTCGCCCCCCGGCAGGACCGCGGTCAGCCCCAGCAGCACGTCCTCGATCGCGCCGAATCCGGTGGACGCCTGCCCGGCCGACGAGGCGGCGACCCAGCCGCCCACCGTGGAGATGGCGATCGACTGCGGGTAGTGCCCGACGGTCAGCCCGGGCCCGGCCAGGGCCTCCTCCAGCTGGTCGCCGCGCACCCCGGCCTGAACGTCCACCGTCTGGGACACCAGGTCCACCGGGCCGACCCGGTCCATCCGGGACAGGTCGAGGACGACCGAACCCGCGTCGGCCTGCGCCCCGCCGCACACCCCGGAGCCGCCCCCGCGGGGGATCACGGCCGTGCCCGTCTGCGACGCCCAGGCCAGGACCGTGGCCACCTCCCCGGTGCTGGCCGGGAAGATCACCGCGGCCGGCGCCGGAAGCTCGTCGCCCCGGACCCGCCGCAGCAGCCCCAGCGCCCAGGAGTCGATGGCCCGCTCGCGCAGGATCTCCGCGTCGGTATTGACGATGCCGTCGGGCAGGCGGCTGACCAGGATGTCCAGGGAGCTCACGAGGCGGATAGTAACTCAACCAGGTCGAGCGGGGAGAGTTCGTCGTCGGCCAGGCCCGCGTACGGGTCCGGGTGCAGCCGGGCCCGGCGCCGGTCATGAGACCACACGATGAACTCGGCCACCTCCACCAGCAGCGCGCACGCCCCGCCCAAGATCAGCATCGTGACCGGATCCGGGCTCGGGTTCGCCATCCCCGCGATCAGGAACACCGCGAAGATCATCACCCGCCGCCACTTCCGGAACATCTGATGGGTCAAGATCCCGGCCAGGTTC
>Ga0335078_10003133_pt1 | contig 24695 bp, 25 predicted proteins | sample Lox_Sample_32_FD_206711 | JGI IMG/M metagenome (GOLD analysis project Ga0335078, IMG submission 206711) | Soil microbial communities from Loxahatchee National Wildlife Refuge, Florida, United States - Lox_Sample_3.2 | ecosystem: Environmental > Terrestrial > Soil > Wetlands | place: USA... | reverse complement strand
GCACGGACGACAACAAAGGCGCAGAAGATCAGGCTGTGGAAGATTTCGCGGTCGGCGCGTTGATGTATGAAGATGCGGCGCCGATCACGCAAGCGGCTCAATTGAAACCCTACACCAGCCAATACACCTCGATCGTGGAAGATAAAGGCGCGGTGGTTTTTCACATGCTGCACTCGATAACCGGTGACGATGTTTTCCGCGCCATCCTGCGCGACTTCTATACGCGTTTCGCCGGGCGAGAGGCAAGCGACGCCGACTTTGAAACACTGGCGCAGTTGCACATGGATGAAAAAGCAGCGGGCCGGCCTGTTGCCGCGCCGCAGACAAAGCTCACGATGAACGCTGTGCCGGAGGCGCCTCCGCCTGCCACGCACAGCCTGGATTCGTTCTTTGGCCAATGGCTCAGTTCCACGGGCGTACCGGAATTCCATCTGGACTACAAAGTCTATCGCAATGCGAAGGGTTTTCAGATCGTCGGCAAAGTAAATCAGAGCCTGGATACGTTCAGTATGCCGGTGGAAATGGAAGTCGAAACGGAAGGCAATCCCGAATTCAAGACGATTCAAATTACCGGCGCCGAAACCCCATTTTCGATTGACACTTTCGGCCGGCCCAAGCCGGGGGGAGTCCTGCTCGATCCTCACGACTACATTTTGAAAGCCAGCCCGCAGCTCCGCATCCGCGCCATCATTGCGAAAGGCGAATCGCTGGTGCTGCAGGGAAAGCTGGTCGAGGCGATTGATCAATATCAAAAGGCGCTCGATCAGGATAAGAACAACGCCCTCGCGCTGTTCCGAATGGGAGAAGCATTCTTCTACCAGAAGAACTACACCGTGGCGGCCAGTTCATTCCGCAGCGCCATTGGCGGCGACATGGATCTGACCACCAAATGGGTGCAGACATGGTCGCACATCGACATGGGGAAGATTTACGACCTGACCGGGCAGCGCGAACGGGCAATCAATGAATACCGATTGGCCTCGCAATCGAAGGACAACACCGGCGGCGCGCAGGAAGAAGCGCGGAAATACATGGCGCAACCTTACAAAGAAGGACAGTAATTCCCTAACGACTGCCGATCTTCTTTTGCGTGAGCACCTGAAACGTTTCGCCCATCCCTTCCGGATGGATCAAATGAGAAAGCTGGACTTGAGCGCGGAGCTTTTCTGTTTCGCATTGTCCCGGCTCGTATAAATCGGCAAATTCGTTTTCGCGGCCGAGTTCCAACAAGAATTTACTTTGCGGCTCAAGGCTCACAACCTTAAGTCCGCCATCCGCTCCCCACATTTCCAACGCCGTAAAATTTGCATGCGCCGTCAGATCCTGCTCCCCGGGCACGGCGTAGAAATCCTCGCTCACGCGATGGTCGCGATACGCCAGCAGCGTGCCTTTCATGCGCTGTTCGTTAAAAAGTTCACGCGCTGCGTAACCATAATCTATCGTCAGTGCGAAACCGCGCTCGATATGCCGCGTCGCAGCCGCAATCCAATCGCACGCGGCAAGCGCGGCCTCGGCGTGCTGACCGGGGCGCAGCGCAACTCCCTGCCGTGAAAAATAGCCGCCGATGCGTGGACTTGAAAGCGGCTCCCGCTGGTCGGCAAGCCGCCCTCCTTCCAGCCCAACATAAATCTCACGCAATTCGCCATTGACCTGCACCACTCGATGCACCGGCATCGCGTCGAAAAGCTCATTTGAAAGCAGGCAGCCCGCGGGAATTTTCATCGGCAATTCCGCAGCGGATTTCGCGCGGCCGCGTTCCATATGCGACCGCAGCAGCTCTTCGTGTTGCGTGCGGCTCCACGCGGATCGCTCTGTCGCAACATATTCGACGGCGGCGTAAAACCCCGGCAATTTAGCTTTCGCAAAATCCAAAATGTGTGCAGCGAGCTTGCCAGCTCCGGCGCCTGCCTCAACAACGGTGAATTTCGCGGGGTGGTCAAGCTCGCGCCACATTCGATCGAGCCGCCGCGCGATTAAACGTCCAAAAATCGGATGTGCATCCACGCTGGTGTAATAATCCCGTGCCCGGTCGTTGGTCGCGCGAGTGTAATACCCGTGTTGCGGATGATAGAGGCACGCTTCCATGTACTCGGCGAAGGTGATCGGCCCGTGCTCCGCAATCCGCGCCGCGAGTTCGCGTGCCAGCGGCGTTTCGAGAGCGGGTGACGCGGTTCTCACCTATCGTCCCTTTGCGGATTCGACGTGAACATCTCGATCACATAGTCGTGCAGGCAGTCGTACAGTTGCCTCTGAAAACTCCAAGGAAACTGCGGGTTTTCGATTTCGCGCGGGCGCAGCAGAAAAATATAGCGATGAACTTCCACGCCATCGGGCTTGAAATGGATTTCTACTTCCACGCCTTCGGCAGCCGGCCGGGCGTCGAAGCCGAACAGCGGATGTTCGTACCGCGCAATTTCCGCGCGGACCTTTTTAGTCAGATCGTTCATTCCCCTTTTTCCATCGTCCGGAAAACTTCCTGAAAGACGCGCAGCGCGCTCGCGTCGTACAGCACAAAATCGACGCGCTCCAGTGAAGTTGCGCCATTCAAATGCTTCACAGTTTCCCGCAGCATGATTTCCGCACATTCTTTCAGCGGAAATCCGGCGATGCCTGTTCCGACCGCCGGAAACGCTATGCTCTTCAGCCCATTTTCGGATGCGATGCGCAGGGAGTGCGCCGTCGAGCTGCGCAGCCCTTGCGCGGTCGTCTGCCCGCCGAGCTGCATGCTCGCAGCGTGAATCACGTGCTTGGCGCGCAGCTTTCCCGCACCGGTGATTGCCGCTCCACCGACCGGAATCGACCCGATCTGATCGCATTCGCGCTGAATGGCGTCACCGCCCGCCCGCCGAATCGCCCCCGCCACGCCGCCTCCGAGTTGCAAATCGTTGTTGGCAGCGTTGACGATGGCGTCGGCATCGCTTTCCGTGAGGTTGCCGACGGCCATATGTATTTTCGTTAGAGGGGGTTGCACGGCACGCCGCCCAGACGTCATTTCCTCGCAATCATAACAGAGCGCCATGCCGCCCCTTTCCGCATTTTTTGCATCCCCTACAGTCGCGGGCACATCTCATGGTTGAAAGTTGGGGGGATTGTTGCTAGAAGTATTGGCGCATACACCCTTCCTACTGGAGGTTCCGATGGCCCAGCACCGCCGCGATTTCTTCAGGAATTTGCTTACCTTTGGCGCCCTCCAAGCGTTTGCCGGTGGTGCAGTCGGCGCGCGAGGTTTGTCATCCCTGTTTGATGAAGAGGCCGCGCAGGCTCTGAATCCCGATTTTGATGCGAAATCCTATGATTTCTGGTCCGGCTTTCTAGATACGGATGCCAAACCGATAACGCACGCCAGTCAGGCGCGCGGTGGCCCGAGGGGTCCCGACGATGATGTTTCACCGCTCTTCCTCCACTATGATTCCGACGGCTTCAAGAACGCTGCTGAACTCGACTCCACCAAACTTGTCCCGCAAGGTGACGTGGCCGTAAGTTTGAACACCTCGACTGTCAGAGTCTCTCCTGAAGACGCCGCAACCTTCGCAAAACTGCAGAACGCTCAGATTCGCGTGGATGTGGCCCAAAGAACTTCCATGCTTCCCATAATTGAAGCGATGGCCTACACGGTCGTTGCGGGAATGACGGGCGTCAAGACGCAAATGGCGGCGGAAGCGAAAGGCGCATCAGCTTCGGCGAAAGCGGCAGCGTTGAAACCTGCTGCCGTTCAAAGTATCAGCGTTGATTCAGACGCGACCTGGCAAAAAATGCAAAACATTGTTCTTCCCGGCGGAGAAGGGCGTTGGGCGTTGAATCTGGAAGCGCAAAAAAAGGATTCACTCTTTTCCAAGATTCTCGAAGTCGTGGTGAAGCAGGGCGGCCAGTTCGCTCCCATGATCGGACTGCCGGGCATCGCCATGACCGCGCTGCAATCCTTCAACACTCTCTATGGTGCCATTCACGCTGAACCCGTGCACATCATCAAATCGAATCCCATGCGCGTTTTCGCCACGCAGGATGCGATTCAAAAAACCGGCTCGCCGGGATCCGTCACCGGTCTTATGCTGAAAAGCGGCACGTACGTTCTGGTACCGGCAAAGCAGGCGCCGAGCACGGCGCAGCTGAACTCGCTCACGGTGATGCAGGGCCGCCTCGTGCCGCCAAAGACACCGGTGGCAGATCTGGACGACGCCGCCGCTGACACGTTGAAGAACACGACGTACGTGACATTTGACGTGCAGGTTGAGCCGACGACAATTCTGGGCGGGCCGCCGGCAAAGGCAACACCGAAGAGCAGCAGCTAATCGCGGCGAGCAAGGCTAGTGGCAGTCGGAATTGTCGGTGAAAACACCGCTCACGATCATGGTGTTCAAAAACTGACCGCACGCCCGGATTTGAGCGAGGGCCGTATCCCTCTGCAATGAATTCGGATCAATTGTTCGCGAACCGTTCAGATTCTGCCGCTCGGAAAGAATTTGATTCGACCAGACCGTCAGTTTGTCATATTCGTTCCGCAGCAATCCCAACGCCTTCTGATCTGCGTCTGTCGTCGCAACCACTGCAGCCTGGCTTAATCCCGCTTCAATCTGATCGTGATATTCCTGCGCTGACGCGGAGCTGGCGGCCAACCCGTAGGTGATCATGGCGCCGACGGCGCCGCGAAATTCCCTCATTTCTTCGAGCTCGGAGATTGCTGCGCTGGCAAACTCACGCGTTAGCGCTGCCTCAGACTGTACAGCGCCGCCGGGCTGCGCGATTGGCGCGGCATTTGCCGCGGGGACACTTGCCGGAGCCGCGCCCGGAATTGTGAGGACGATTCGAGTCGGTTCAGTGGAGATCGATCCGTTCGTTAGGCGGGCCAGCGTGTCCAGGTCAACGTAGGAGCGGCCGTCAATCAGACGAATGATCGGCCCGACGTTTTTGCCGTTCACGACGAGCGTGCGGCCCGGAGGCGTTTGTGCCAGAAGCAGTCCGGCCGCGGAGAACGTGGCCGCCAAGAAGAGGACATATCGAACCTTGTGATTGCGATTCATGGCATCCTCCCAAATCCGGCTCAGCCTGCTGACTGGGTTTTCACAGTTTACTATGAGATGCGGTGCGGCTCGCCGCCGTCTCGTCCTACTCGTTTTGACTTGTCAACATCCGGCGCTTAGAATCGCTATCAGTTCCCACATTGACTTGTACTAACGCAGTTTGGTGCAGCCCGCGTGGGGATCTGCGATTCATGCGAAACCGCTTACTCATCTTTGCCGCCGCCTTTTGCGTCGCCAGTTTCGGTAAAGCGATCCTTGCGCAAGCTCCACCAACGCTCGACGACGTCGGCATCGTTTCCTTCGCGAATTCCGGCTCCGCAGCTGCGCAGCCTTATTTTCTGCGCGGGCTTGCTCTGCTGCACGATTTTGAATACGACGACGCTGCGATAAATTTTCGCAAAGCGCAGGAAATAGATCCTGGTTTTGCCATGGCCTATTGGGGCGAAGCCATGACCTACAACCATCCGTTGTGGGCGCAGCAGGATGCCGACGCCGCGCGCGCGGCGCTGAATCGGCTCGGTACGAACGCGCAATCGCGCGAAGCCAAGGCCGGCACCGAGCGCGAGCGCGACTACATCCGCGCGGTGGAAGTTTTGTACGGCAACGGCACAAAAGAAGGCCGCGATTTCCGCTATTGCGATGCGATGGCCGCGCTCCATGCGAAATATCCGGATGATGTGGATGCCGCGGCGTTCTATGCGCTTTCGCTGATGGGCACTTCGCACAATGGCCGCGACATTCCCACCTACATGCGCGCGCTGGCAATTCTGGAAGACCTTTTCTATGCGAATCCGCATCATCCGGGCGTGGCGCACTATCTAATTCACGCCACGGACGATCCGGTCCACGCACCGCTCGGTCTTCATGCCGCGGAGCTCTATTCCAAGATCGCGCCTGCCGCCGCGCACGCCCAGCACATGACTTCACACATTTTTGTCGCCATGGGAATGTGGGATGACGTCGTTCACGCGAATGAGATCGCTGTGAATCTGGTGAATCAGGAGAACGCAAACAAAAATTTGCCGCCGATTTTTTGCGGGCACTATAGCTACTGGCTCGAATACGGCTATTTGCAGCAGGGGCGAGTACATGACGCGCTTACCGCGTTGAACAATTGCGCGAAATCCGCGGGCGTGACAAGCGGCGCAGGACCAATGCTCAGCTCCTACGCGGTGATGCGCACCCGCTACTTGATCGATACGAATGATTGGACCGGCGCCGTCGCCAAAGAAAAATTGCCGGCCGGCGCGGATGCCCCCGCGCGACTCACATTTGATTTCGGCACCGGTTACGCTGCCGTGCGCCGCAACGATTTGCCTGCCGCGCACGCCGCGCTTGCAGATCTCGACGTCGCGCATCAGAAACTGCACGCCAACCCGGACAGCTACACCAGCGAAGTGCAGCGCGAAGATATTCTCGCCAAGGAACTCGCCGCGATGATCGACGCCGCCGAAGGCAAGCTCGCGCAAGCCACCGCGACAGTGCGCACTCTTGCCACCATGGAGACCGCGATGCCGTTTGAGTTCGGCCCGCCGTTCATCGAAGAGCCGTCTTACGAATTGCTGGGAGATTTTCTACTCAAGGCTGGCAAGCCCGCCGACGCGCAACAGGCCTTTCAATCCGCTCTGCAGCGCACTCCCGGCCGCACTCAGTGCCTCACGGGCCTGGAGCAGGCCGACCGCGCGGCCGGTGACATGGACGGTGCCATGAAAGTTTCCGCGCAGCTGAAGCAAATCTGGCATCTGGCGGATTCACAGCACGCAGGATCGTAGCGAAAACTAGGTTACCAAGTGAAGCGCAAAAGTTTTGCCGCGATAGTGATGCTCGGAGCTGTTTCCGCCGTCGCAATATCCGCGCAATCCGCAAACCCCGCCGGCGCTTGGCTCCAGCTAAAGACAAAATGGAATAACGCCCCTCGGAAGGTAAACCTGCACGAACAATATTCCCAAACTTCAGTCCTATTTTTCGACGATCAACGGCACTTTGTTTTGCTGGAATGTACCGTTCTGCGCGATCACGATCGATGGATCAACGTGTCTCACGGTGATGCTCAGGGCATTTTCGTCGGCGAATGGGACGGCCAATTACCCGGTAAGGTGAAATTCCGCGTCGTCGAGAAAACAGTGCACATCGCCGGAGAGACTTATCCCGGTCCGTGGCAAGAAGAGAAGATCGACCTTATGCCGGACGGAAATCTGCGATTCCGAGGGGATCTGTATCAACGTAATGACGCCTTGATATCGAGCGTGAAAGAAGACGTGGGCGGCATTCTCGCAAACCCCAGCTACTAACTTAAGGTTTCTCGGCAGGATAATCGAAGACGCCGCGGCCGGATTTGCGCCCCAGTCGGCCCGCTTTCACATATTGCTTCAGCAGCGGCGAGGGGCGGTATTTTTCGCCGAGCGTTTTGTGCAAATACTCCAGAATTGAAAGCCGCACGTCGAGTCCAACCAGATCCACCAGCTCGAACGGTCCCATCGGGTGATTCAGGCCGAGCTTCAGCGCCTTATCAATGTCCGCGGCGGTGGCAATTCCCTCTTCGAGCATGAAAAATGCCTCGTTGCCGATCATGGCGTTGATGCGGCTGGTGATGAATCCCGGAGCTTCGCGGACGACCACGACTTCTTTGCCCATGCGCGCGCCGGCTTCGCGGCAGGCGGCGATGGTTTCGTCGGAAGTTTCCAGGCCGCGCACGACTTCAAGCAGCTTCATTTTCGGCACGGGATTGAAAAAATGCAGGCCCACGCATTTTTCCGGACGGCAGGTGATCGCCGCCATTTCGGTGATGGAAAGCGAAGAGGTGTTTGACGCGAAAATCGCGCCGGGCTTTCCGAATTTATCGAGCAGCGTGAAGATTTCGAGCTTGATTTCCATTTCTTCGGGCACAGCTTCGATCACCAGGTCGGCTTCGCGGCAGGCTTCTTCCACCGAGTGCGCTCCGCTGAGCCGCTCCAGCGCACGATCGCGCTGATCGGTCGTGACCTTGCCGCGCGTGACGCCTTCATCGAGCGAGGTGCGAATGTAGGCGAGGCCCTGATCGAGCATGGAATTGGAAACGTCTTCCAGAATCGTGCGGTAGCCGCCGTACGCAGCGGCGTACGCAATACCGCGTCCCATGGTGCCCGCGCCGATCACTGCGATTGTGTTCAGTTCCATCTCTGGCTGCTCCTAGTGGCGCGCGGGAAACATGCGCGCGGCGTTGTCATAGAGAATCTTGCGGCGCGTTTCTTCCTTCAGTGGCAGCGCCATGAATTTATCAATGTTGCCGCGAATCTCGGGCACGCCCGGCCCGGGCCAGTCCGTGCCCCACAAGACTTTATCTGCGATATCTTCGATGCGCGGAAAATATTCCAAGAGTTTTTGCGGGGGGATGCCGGAAATATCCATGTGCATATTCTTGTGACGGCGGACGAGGAAAAACGCCTCGTTCATCCACAACGGGCGGCCGCCGTGGGCGAGGATCACCGTCAAGTCGGGATAATCAATGCAAACGTCGTCCGCGAGCATCGGCTGCGCGTGCAAATTTCGTGCGCCGGGGAAAATGGAAGTGCCGGTGTGAATCATGATGGGCATGCGATGCGCCTGCGCGCGCTCATAGACTAGCGCGAGCGGGCCCAGGCCGTCGCGATATGCGTTGGGAGAATAGACCTGGTGCGCGGGATGCACCTTCAGACCGCGGATACCGAGCTTCGCGAGGCGATCCACTTCCGCGCCGGCGTCTGTGACAAATCGCGGATGAACGGAGCCGAAGGCCAGCAATCTATCCGGCGCGTAAGAACAATAATTGGCGATCCAGTCATTCACCGCGGGAGGAAAACCGATCACGTCCGGGCTCACGTAGTTTATGAGGCCGGCGCGCTCGACGCCGAGCGCATCCAGGAATCCCAAAAACGATTTTGGGTCTGAAGAATACCGCTCGACTTCGGCAAAATCCTTGCGGCCGCGCTTGACCAGCGCGAGCGCTTCCGGCTTGAACATGTGCAACGGCTGGATGTGTATGTGGATGTCGATGATGGGCGGCGTCAATCCGTCGGCTCCTGGACCCCGTGAAGTGAAAGGGAGATTTTATTTCAGATGCGCGGCGCCGTGCCAAGTTTCTTCCAGAGCGCGGCGGGTGAAAACGTGCAGCATTTCGCGGCGATAAACCGGCGTGGAAAATGACGTGGTCAGCGGCTTACCGATGCGCGTCGCGGCTTTCGCGGCTTCTTCGATCAGCTCGGCGGAATATTTCTGACCAATCAGCCTCGCTGCCGCGTCTCGCAGCAGGAGCGGAGCGGGATTCACGGCGTTAATGGCGATTCGCGCATCGCGGCAGATTCCCTTTTCATCCACATCGAGGGTCACGGCCACACCGGCGAGCGGATAATCAATCGAGTTGCGGGTGCGCAGCTTTTGATATGCGCCTCGACGCAGCGCGGTGCGGGCGGGCAGTATCGCCGCGGTGAGAATTTCTCCACGATTCAGCGCGATGCGATCCATCCCGTCGTTGCGATAGAAGTCCGTCAGCGGAATTCGCCGCACGCCCTGCGCGCCGGCAATTTCAATTTCAGCGTCGAGCGTAAGCAGGGCCGGCGCGGAATCACCCGACCATACGGCCCAACAGCGCTTGCCACCCGGCGCGACGTGGCAAACGTCACCATCTTTTTTCAGACAGCCGCCAAGCGATTCGCGCCAAAATTCGGACTGGTTGTACCAGACGCAACGCGTTTCGAGACACAAATTTCCGCCAAGGGTTCCCATATTGCGCTGCAGCGGCCCGGCGATCACGTGAACCGCGGAATGCAGCACTGAATATTTCTGCGCGACGAGCGGCGAGCGCTCGATTTCCGCCAAGGTCGTTAGCGCGCCCACGCGAAGTCCGCCGTCGGACGTCGCGGCGATGCCGTGAAGCGATGCGATGCCCTTAATATCGACGAGCACGCGCGGCGAGAAAAGACGCATCTGCAAGTTGGGTCCTACGTCTGTGCCGCCGGCGATGATCATCGCGTCCGGACCGGAAGATTCGAGAACGCGCAGAGCTTCGTCGAGCGTGCGTGGGCGCACAACGCGAGTTTCGGGCAAGTGCGGCACGCTCATCGCGAAACTCCGTTACCGCCGGCCTGCTTTTTCTTTTCCTGAATTGCGGCCAAAACTTTTTCCGGGGAAAGTGGCAGCGTGTTAATGCGCACGCCGACGGCATCGTAGATCGCGTTGGCAATCGCGGGAATCGTGGCGGCGAGCGAGCCTTCACCTGCTTCTTTCGCGCCGAACGGCCCTTCGGGGTCGTGGCTTTCCACGATGATGCAATCGATGTTCGGCGTTTCGAGCGTAGTGGGAATGCGGTATTCGAGCAGCGTGGGATTCATCAAGCGGCCATTGCGCCAGGACATTTCTTCCTGCAGCGCCTGGCCCATGCCCATGTAGACCGACCCGATGACCTGGCCTTCCACGGCCAGCGGATTCAGCGCGCGGCCGCAGTCATGCGCGACGACGATATTTTCCACGCGCACGTGGCCGGTTTCCGGATCGACTGAAACTTCCGCCACCTGCGCGCTGTAACTGTAGGAAGGCGAAGGGCCGACGCCCGCACCCTTGAATTTTCCGCCGCGAGATTCTTCCGGTGGCGTGTACGCTCCGCTGGCGACGAGCGCGCCGTGAAAATCCATCGCGGCGATGACGGCTTTATCGAAGGTCATTCGCAGGTCGGGGTTTTTCGAGCAAACGATTTCTTCGCCAACCGGCTCGAGGGCGGCAGCATCGCATCCAAGCCGCTTGGCGACCGCGGCGTAAATCTGCGCGCGCATATTTTTCGCCGCTTCGATGCAGGCGTTTCCAGCCATGAACGTCACCCGGCTGGAATAACTTCCCAAATCCACCGGGGTCAGCTCTGTATCGGCGGCTACGAGCTTTACACGGCTCGGCAGGACTCCCAGAGTTTCGGCAATCACTTGAATCTGCATGGTGTCCGAGCCCTGGCCGATTTCCGAAGCGCCACTGTAAAGCGTGACGGCGGCATCGCGATCAATTTTCAGGTGAACCGTAGTGTGCGGCATGTTTGAGCGGACAACGGGATTCGCCGCGCCGCTCACGTAATGGCTGCATGCGATGCCGACGCCGCGGCCGTATGGCAGCTTGCCGCGTTTCTGTTTCCAGCCGGAACGCTCGACGACTTTTTCGATGCACTCGGGTAAGCCGTAACTTGTGACGCGCAGACCGTTTACCGTCATGCAGGGTGCCTTTAGCAAATTCACGCGGCGAACGTCGGCTGGATCGAGACCGGCATCGCAGGCAAGCGCGTCGAGCAGCGCTTCAAACGCAAAGCGCACGTTCACGGTACCGTGACCGCGCATCGCGCCGCACACTGGTTTGTTCGTCAGCACGCGGTAGCCATCAAATTTCACGTTTGGAATGTCATAAATCGCGCCAAGCAGAGCGCCGGAATATAGCACCGTCACCGGGCCGTAGCCGCAGTACGCGCCGCCATCCTGCACCACGCGCGCGAGCACGGCGTTTATTTTCCCAGCGCGCGAAATCCCCATTTTCATATCCACGTAGGTGATGGGCCGACCCCGGTGCGCGTAAAACACTTCTTCGCGCGTATAGGTGATTTTCACCGGCTGCCGCGCCTTCTGCGCCAGCACGCCCGCGGTGATTTCCAGCGGAATCACTTCGCTTTTGCCGCCGAATCCGCCACCGACCAGCGGCTTGATCACGCGAATCTGGCTCATCGGCATCTGGCACACTTCGCCGAGCGTGCGGTGCAGGTAGTAAGGAACTTGCGTCGAGGAATAAACCGTCAGCCGGTTGTCCGGCTCCCAAATGGCGAGCGTCGAATGCGGTTCCATCGCGGCGTGATTGATTTCGCCGGCGTAATAGCGCTCTTCACGTACGAAATCAGACGCGGCCAGCGCGGGTTCCGGCGTGCCGAATTCGTGGTGATATTCCTTTTCGATGTTGTGCGGCTTTTCGTCATGAATCCAATTGGATTCCGCCTTCATGGATTCCAGCGGATCGAAATACGCGGGCAGCGGCTCGTAGTGCACGTGAATCAGCTTCAGCGCCTGTTCCGCAATTTCAGGTGTGGTGGCCGCAACGGCTGCGACGTTGTCTCCGATATAGCGCACCTTATCCACGACAAGCGCGCACTCGTCATGGCCAATCGGCAGAACGCCGTATGGAGTAGACGCATCTTTGCCGGTGATAACGGCCTTCACACCCGGCAATGCTTCCGCGCGCGAGACGTCAATCGAGCGGATCCGCGCGTGCGCGTGCGGCGAGTGCAGAATGCGGCCATGGAGCATTCCGGGGACGCTTAAATCGTCGGCGTATTTGCCGCGACCCGTGACTTTTCCGGGCGCGTCGGCAAGCGGAATCGATTTGCCAATGATGGTGTTCGCGGTCACGGCCGACTCCCAGTCTTCGCGGTCACTTCGCCGGCGCGCGACTTCGCCGTATGCGCTGCGCTCAATCGCTGATTTCACGGATTCGTAGATTTGCATGTAGCCCGTGCAGCGGCACAGATTGGAGGAAAGCGCGTCGCGAATTTCTTCGAGAGAAGGGTTGGGATTTCGAGTGAGCAGCGCCTTGGCGGAGATCAGAAATCCGGGCGAACAAAAACCGCATTGCGACCCGCCCTTCTCCGCCCAACCGGATTGCACAGGATCGAGTTCTCCGGCAGGCGCAACGCCTTCGACCGTGGTGATCTGGGCGCCCTGGTAAGAACTCGCCAGCGCAACGCAGGAAAGCATGGGTACGCCGTCAATCAAGACCGCGCATGCGCCGCAACTGGAATCGTCACAACCGCGTTTTGTACCCGTAAGACCGAGGTCTTCGCGCAGAACATCGAGTAGAAGTTTGCTTGCCGGAACCGCCAGCTCGCGCTCTTCGCCATTTACGGTGAGGCGGATGAGCTCTTTCACCACACTATCTTACCAATTCCTTTAACGCTTTTTCGTCGTAACCCAACACCATGCGGCTGCCGCGGATTACAAGCGGCCGGCGAATCAGATTCGGCTCCGCAGCCATCAGGCGAATGGCTTCGGAGCGAGATGGAGGATGGGCGGACATCTTCTTGCGGCGATAAAGCTCGTTCCGTGTGTTCAGAAAGGTTTTGTAGTCGCGATCACCAATCAGCGCGTCAATTTCCGCCGAGGTCAAGCGTTCCTTGTCGAGACTGCGGAGTTCAAGCTCGGCGCCACAATTTTCCAGCAGCGCTCGCGCCTTCCGGCATGAAGTGCAGGTCGGCTTCTGCAGGAATCGAATCTTCGGTTTGCTGCCCGCCATAACTTAGTATCTCTTTATCGTCGAATCGATTTCCGCCGACCAACGATCAATTCCGCCGGTCAGCGAGCGCGCGCCTTCCACGCCCTGCGATCGCAACCAGGCCGCGGCATTCAAGCTGCGCGTCCCGTGGTGACAGTAGATCACGACCTCACCGGCATCGCCGAACATCGTCAAATTCGCGGGCAGCGTGTTTAGGGGCACAAGCTTCGCGCCTTCGATAAAACACGTCTGATATTCCCATGGCTCGCGCACGTCAATAATGAGCGGCGCTGCACCTTGATCAATCTTTTGCTTCAATTCCTGCGGGGCAATTTGGATGTCGTCCACGATTCCCTATTCCCTTGAGCCGGCGATACCAGCTCACCTTCCTCGCCAGCTCGGCTGGCGTTTTTCCATGAACGCGCGGATTCCTTCTCTTGCGTCTTCGGTCTTCATCAGCTGATTCAAATAGACCTGCTCAATTCTACCGAGGTCTCCGTCAAAATCCTCGTGCATGCGGCGCCGCATGTGGCGTCCGGTAAGCTTCAGTATCGCGGGACTCAGCGTCCGCAATTCAGCAAGAAAATCGCGCACGGCCTTATCCAACGTGCCGTCCGGCACAACCCGGCTGATCGCGCCGAGCGCGAGCGCCTCGGCCGCGGAGATCGTGCGCCCTGTCAAAATCAAATCCATCGCGGCGCGCGGGCCGATCAGGTCCGGCAACATCAGCATCGCCACCGGCGGAAAACATCCCAGCTTGATTTCCGGCAGGCCAAATTTTGCGCTTTCCGTGGCGACCACAAAATCGCAAAACGTCGCGAGTTCCATCCCGCCGCCCAGGCAGTGCCCATTCACCGCCGCTATCGTGATGCAGTCTCCGCGCGAGAGCTGCCGGAAGACATGATGGAAAGCGGCGAGCATCGAGCCGACGCGATCCGGCGTATGATCCGCCACTTCCGCGCCAGCGGAAAATGCCTGGCCGCCTTCGCCCTGGAATATCAGAAAATCGCACGTGCCGCCCGGCGGATCCAGAAATTTCGCGACCGACCGCGACATCAACTTCATAGTGGAAATGTCCAGAATGTTTAGCGGCGGCCGATCGATGGTTACCCAAACGGTGCGGCCCTCCGAGCGAACGCGAACGGTTTCTCGGCTGGAACTTCCGGGACTCGGAGAGAAATCGCCGGTCATTTTTTCTCCACGCCTGCAAATTCTGCGCGGCCGAGCCGCGAATGCAACAGATGGATCAGTCCGCGCCGGTCATTGACCCGGATCTGCGGCCGCCGCTTTCCATTTCCTGCAACAACTGCGCCAGTTGGCGGAAATAACGCAATTTCACTCCGCCCGCTGCGGCATTCTTCGCGCTGGTTGAAGGAAGCACGAAGACTTTCGCGCCGTAGATGGAATCGCGCTGCAAACCGAACACGCACGGCCTCTGCGCGAATTTCTCGTACACATTCTTGCCGTTGAACGCGACAACGCGCGGCGTGAATTGTTCAATTTTCTGCGCCAGGACGACGCGCCCTTCCGCAAAGTCCTCGCGCGTTAATTCTTCTTCGCCGCGCGTCGATCGTTTCACGATGTCCGTGAGTCCCACGCCAAACTCGATCAGACGGCGATCTTCCTTGTGCGTCAGTTCTTCACCCACAATGCCGGATTCATACAGCAATTTCCAAAATGCATTCCCGCGTCCCGCGTAATAGTGCCCAACGCGCGCGGATTGCTCTCCGGGGTTGCAGCCGACAATCACGAGCCGCATTCGAGGCCGTAAGTAATCAGGCAGAGTTCTCATTCGCTCCTTGTTCCTTCTTCGCACACCCGCACGTGAGACTTTCGACGTTAATCCCTAACCTGCGGAGGTTCAAAGATACCATGTCACCAACTTTCGCGCGCGGCATTCAAGCTGGGATGCAACCGCAAAATAAATCCCCAAGTTTGCATCCTGGAGCAGGCCTAGAGCGTCCAATTTGGAAACAAGGCCGGTCCATGGAGAACATTAGTAGAATGCACGCCTGTTCGAGTTGCTCGCGGGATGTGCTAGTCTTTCCGGGTATATTTGCTGCGCCCTATACGAGCGCGCGCGGGATATCCAGATTGTCCACGCCAGAGCACAAACCACTCCCGTCCACGATCGTCCGTGACGACGAATCGCAGCTCGTGAAAGCGGCGAAAGCCGGCGACCACCACGCGTTCGACGAACTCGTCAACCGCTACGAGCGAAAGATCTTCCGCATCGCGCAGAACATAACGCACGATCAGGCTGAAGCGGAAGACGCGATGCAGGACGCTTTTCTGAAAGCATTCACCCACCTGAAGGATTTCGAGGGCGGCTCGCGGTTTTACACCTGGCTGGTGCGAATCGCCGTCAACGAATCGTTAATGCGCCTGCGGAAGCGCCGGCACAATCAATTTTCCCTCGACGAAAAAATCGAAACCGACGACGTACCGATTCCGCGGCAGATCGAGGACTGGGGCCCATCGCCGGAGCAGCGCTACGAGCAAAGCGAAATGGGCTCGATTCTGGCGAAGGTGATTGCGCAACTGGAGCCCATCTATCGAATCGTTTTCATTCTGCGTGACGTTGCGGACATTTCCACGGAAGAGACCGCGGAAATGCTGCGAATTTCTGTGTCGGCAGTAAAGTCACGTCTGCTGCGCGGCAGACTGAAATTGCGCGATCTACTGCATCCATACTTTCAAGCGAGTGAGGCGAAGTGAACTGCCAGGGACTGATTCGCGAACTTACTAATTATCTCGACGACAATCTGGATGCCGCCACGCGCGCGGAGCTCGAGCAGCATTTGTTCAAATGCAAGAAGTGTCGAATTATCGTGGATACCACGCGCAAGACGATTGATATCTTCTGTAATTCTGAGCCTGTACCTCTTCCCGAAGACGTGCGCGAAAGACTGCACCGGGCGCTCGTCAAGCGGTTAAGTCAGCGCCCCGACTAACTTTCGCCAGTTTCTTGAGTTTCCCACAAACGGATATTGCGGCCGCGCCCGCGGGCTAGCGCCAGTTCATATACGCGTGCCGCGACCGCGACATCCCAAATAGCGATTCCGCTCGATTTGAAAAGAGTGATTTCATTTGCGGATTCGCGGCCCGGGAATTGGCCGGCGATTACGCGTGAAAGTTCGTGCACGGAATTCCAGCGCGAAGGATCGCTCGCGAACGATTGAATCAGGTCGCCTGCCTCCATGCGTGCCTGTTCCAAGTAATCCACAACAATTCGCGAGGCGCGGCCGACTGCGGCGTCGTCCAATTCGCGCTTCTGCGGGAAATTCGCGCCGATAGCGTTGATGTGCGTCCCGTCGGCAAGCCACGCGCCTTCCACAACAGCGTGATGTGCGGTCGTTGCCGTGACGACGATATCCGCGCCTCGAATCGCTTTTTCTGCAGATTCGGCGGGCTCGATATTCAAATGCAATTTCGCGGTCATTTCTCTCGCGAAGCGCTCGCGTCTTTCAGCGTCGCGGCCGAACACGCGCACGTGCGACAGCTTGCGCACGGCGGCTACCCCTTCGAGTTGGCCATGCGCCTGATAGCCCGTGCCGATCAGCGCGAGCGTGCTCGCATTTTCGCGGGCCATATAGCGAGTGGCGACTCCGCTCGCTGCGCCGGTGCGCATCAAGCCGAGATAATCGGCCTCCACCAAAGCGAGAAGTTCACCCGTTGCGGAGCGATACAGCGGTACCAGAAATCGCAATGATCCGCGCACGCTCGTGTAGAGCTTCATGCCGACAAGGCCGGCGGTGACGTCTGCGCCGGCCATGTAATGCAAAAATCCTTTGTCGGGAAGTTCCAGGCGATGCCGCGGCTGAACAATGGCCTGGCCCGTCGCCTGGCGGCGCATTACTTCTTCCACCGCCGCGATGGCATCGCGCATCGTGAGGAGTTCGCGAACGTCTTGTTCACTGATTAGAAGAGGCACAAAACCTCGCTACTAAAGAATTAGGCGAAAACGCAAGACGCGCGGCACGGCAGTGTCCAAAACCAGCACTTCACCATCCGGCGTGGCCGCTGATCCACCGACCGAAATATTCGTGAGCGATGGATCCAGTTCGCTCAGCTGAGCGGTACGCTTTTCCTGGCCGTCGAGCGTGAAGACGTGCAACGTGGCGGAAGTCGCCGGCCCCGTGAAAAGCACAACGAACTTCGGCGCCACCGCCAGATAGCAGATTGCGCCGGCCGCGTTTTCGCTACCACTTGCCGGGATCACAGCACCGGATGCGCCGGCGCCGCTCCACGTCCAGCTGTTATCTACAGAACCCTGCGACGAAATCCGCTCGATCGTCCGGCGCTCCGGATCCGCGACATAAATTCCGCCGTCAGGACTAGCAGCGACCGCATCGCCGCTGATCGGCCCGCTTGCCGCGCCACGCAACGCACCAAGCGAGCGGCCGAGTGGCGTGTAGACCAATATGTGCTTCGGGCCGGCTTCCGCAACATATATCCGGCCGGAGTCGTCCACCGTCACGCTGGCCGGCTTCGCGGCAACGGTCAGCCCTCCGCGAATCACGTGGAGCAAATTCCCTTCCGGCTTGAAGACGTACAGAGCGGCCGCTCCACAATCCAAAATGTAAATCGCGCCGCCGCGATCGACGGTAGCCGCACACGGATTCCGAAGTTGCACCAGCGGCTCGAAGCTTTGGAGCGGGTGTCCGCCGCGCGTGAATTTGTTGATGAACCGGCTCGTCGCGCTCACATCGGCAAGATAAACGGCCGCGAAATCGTCTGCGGCGATGCTGCGCGGCTCATTCAATAGACCCGGCCCAATTCCCTGACTGCCCCAAGCGCCGACAAATTGAATTTCGGGCGGTGCGGGTACCTCTTGCGTGCGCGCACCGCGTGCGGGGGACGAACACCCCCATGCGCACACGGCGAAGCAAGCCAACAAAACTGCGAATCCGTATGCGCGGATCGGTTTCAAGGACGTTTGGACGCTGCGTTTTTTTTCGTCGGCGAACCCTGCTCGCGTTCACGCCGCACGACGGTTTGGTGCATCACGTAATCGCGCTCCTCGAGCGGCTCCTTTTCTGAGAGGGCCTTAAACTGAAATTCCGGGTTACCGGTGCCGCTCTGCTTGCCGACGACGATCGGAAATGAGCCGCAGAGATCATTTTCAACGTAAGAGGTTTCGTACATCTGCCGAGCGGCGCCCCAGGTGTACACGCGCAGGAGCGTGAAGTCGCAAGGCTGACCTTCTGCGCTGTGAGTGCCCGCAACGAGGTACTGTGGCCTGTCGCCGCTGGGTGTGGCCAGTTTGTTCAGCACGAACCACGCCACGGGCCGCATGCCGGATGCGGTGGCGTAGTCGCGCAGCGTCTGCGGCAAATCGATATCAATGAATCGGCCGATGACCCAACCGGCGAGCGCTGGGACGGCGCGACCTGTGGCCGGCGTCGCCGTTTGCTCGTTGCCGGTGACGAGATAGGCCTGATTGGCTTCGACGGATTGCTCGCCGGCGGGCGCCGGAGAGGATTCGCGCGCTGTTGCGACGCTGACGAGCAGCCAATCTTCGCGCTTTGGAGATTCGGCGTCGCCCTCAGTGGAAGATGCGCCGGACAGCGCGGGCGCGGCGTTGGCGGGCACGTCGGCCGCAGCGCGCTTCAGCACGGATACTGCGGTGCCGCCGGGAAGCTGATAGATGCGAGGAGCGTCGCGGCCCGGCTCCGAGTGCAGATTCGTGAATACTTTGGTGCGGCCGGGCGCCTGCGAGGGCATATTGCGAGATTCGGTTTGCAGATTCTTTTCGGTTTGCCAAAGTGCGGCGTCAAGCAGCGCGTGATTATCGGCCCAGCCGACCGCGCCCGACGCGGTGCGGATCTTTGACTGGTTTCCACTGTGAGAAAGCACTTCGACGCGCTCGCCCCAGTGCAGAGTGGCGATACTCTGGCGCACTTGTGCGGTGGTGTTCCAAACTGTTGCGCTATTTTCCCCCACGTACGCTTCGCCGATCGCGTGATCCTTCACGCGAAACTTCAAATAGAGTCCGACTGCGAGCGCGAAAATCAGCGCTCCGATGATCCACTTTCGCATATTGTGCCGACGAATCCTGTCTCCGCCACTCGATTTGCTGCAGTCCCATGATAGCGCACGAGGAGAATCGCAGGGGTTGAAAGTGGCGGAGAAAACGGCGTAATGTCGCGGCTGCAAGTGCGCCAAGTTCGATTCGAGCGGGGGGAAGCCCAATGAAGTACGCAGCGACAATCGCAATTGTGTTGCTCTCAGCGTGCGGGGCGGCAGCACAGACGGCCGATTCAGCGTTGATGGCGGAGATCAACAAGATTAAGGCGATCGACAATCACTCGCATCCCCCAAAAGTGGTGGCGGCCGGAGAAAAGGATACGGAATTTGATGCATTGCCGTGCGATCCGCTGGAGCCGACCGAACCGAACACGATTACGCGGCCAGAAAACCCCGTGTACCTCGAGGCATGGAAAGCGCTGTGGGGATATCAGTACGCAGACAAGACGCCAGCGCACATTCGCGAGTTGCTCGATACGAAGGCGCGGATCCGACAGGAGCAGGGCGACAGTTATCCATCGTGGGTGCTGGACAAACTTGGAATCGAGACGGAGCTGGCAAACCGAGTCGCGCTCGGCCGCGGCCTGACGCCGCCGCGATTTCGCTGGGTGGCGTTTGACGATGCTCTGATGGCGCCTCTGAATGGCGGCGAACTGGCCGCGGAAAATCCAGACAAGAAGTTTTTCTATTCGGCGGAAACGCAACTGCTGCATCGCTATATGAAGGAACTGGGCGTTGCTTCCCTGCCCGCGACGCTCGCGGAATACGAAAAGCAAATTGTGGCGCCGGAACTGGAAAAGCAAAAACAAGCCGGCGCGGCGGCGATCAAGTTTGAAGCGGCGTATCTTCGGCCGCTGGATTTTGAGCCGGAGGCGACGCGTTTGCCCGCCGCCGAAGATGAGCGCGAAGCTGCCGCGGTTTACGCGGCGAATGTACACGGCGGGCAACCGAGCGCCGCGAAGTACTTGCGGCTGCAAAACTATTTGTTCCGCTACATCGCAAGAGAAGCCGGGCGGCTGGGAATGCCTGTGCACATTCACACCGGCGGCGGTTGCGGCGGATATTTTGATTTAACGGGATCGAATCCGCTGCTGCTGGAAACAGTGTTCAACGATCCTCAGCTGAGAAAAACGACGTTCGTGATGCTGCACGGCGGTATGGGCGCATATTCGCGGCAGCTTTCGCCGCTGCTGATGAAGCCGAACGTGTATGTAGATATGTCCGGAAACACCTGGATGGTTTCGACGCGGCGGCTTTCGGAGGTGCTTCGCGACTGGCTGGAGTTTTATCCGGAAAAAGTGCTGTACGGAACGGATCTGTATCCAGGCGCCGGCGAATATGACTGGGAAGAGATTGGCTGGCAGATGAACCAGTCGGCGCGGACGGCGCTGGGAATCGCGCTGACCGGCATGATGAACGACGGCGAAATTTCGCGCGAGCGCGCTATCGAGATTGCTCGCATGGTTCTGCGCGGAAACGCCGCGAAACTATACCACCTACCCGACGCGCCCTGAGGCCGGCCGCCGAGCCGCTGGCCCCGCCCTACTCCGCCTGGCTATCCTGTCTCGCTAACCATTCGCCCGCCTGTAACGTCTAAGCCTTCATTGGCGTATATGCTGTAAAGAAGTATACTGCCGAGCATTATGTTTAACCGCGAACTGAAAAAAGGCAGTACGGAATTACTCGTGCTCTCGCTGCTCGAACAGCGCTCGCGCCACGGCTATGAAATCGGCAAGCTGATCGAACAGCGCTCCGGCGGAAAGCTCCACTTCCGCATTGGTTCTCTTTACCCCATTCTTTGCCGCCTGGAAGACCGCGGCCTGCTGACGGGCCGGTGGATTGAGCGGGCGGGCGAACGGCGTCGCCGCTATTACAAGTTGACCGCCGCAGGACGCAAGGTGCTGGTTCAAGAACGCGGCGTGTGGAAGGACTTTGTGCTCACGGTGAACGAAATCGTGCGCGAGCCGTCGTAGGAATCTCGCAGGGAGGTTTGCTATGCCCGACTGGTCTAGCTATGTCCGAATGCATCTGCGGTTGACCGCCGTACGTCCGGAGCGCGAGTCGGAAATTATCGAAGACCTTGCGCGGCAGTTGGACGAGGCGTATCGCGAGGCCCTGCGCCAAGGAGCGAACGAAAGCGACGCGCGCGGACAAGCCGAAGCGCACATCAGCGATTGGGCGGCTCTAAGCCGCGAAATTTCCGCATCGCCGCGCGGCAGGTTGACGATAGCGGCGAGCTGGCAACAGAACGCGGAAGACCGGGCGATTCGTAAGCGCGGAGGTTTCAGCATGTTTACAGAGCTGCGGCAAGACATTCTCTACGGGCTGCGAACGCTGTGGAAGAGTCCCGGCGTGACAGCGATCGCCGTGCCTCCACTCGCGCTGGGAACCGGCGCGAACACGGCGATATTCAGCGTGATCAATTCCCTGTTGCTGCAGAATTTGCCCGTGCGCGACCCGCAGCAGCTCGCCGCGCTCTCCGATCCGGAAGCGTCCGGAGCTATGTCCGGCGTTCAGACCGGCGTGCATACACTTTTCAGCTTTCACGAGTTCGAGAATCTGCGCGACAACAATGATGTCTTCACCAGCCTCATGGCTTTTTGCAGCCCCATTCATAAGATTCCCGTTGCCACCGGCGGCGGCGACGCAACCGCCAGCCCGCAAGTCCTGATGGCCAGCGCCGACTATTTCTCGACGCTTGGCGCTGAACCGATGACGGGCCGCACCTTCAGCTCCGACGTACATCACGGCATCATGGACCATCCGCAGGCCGTCATCAGTTATGCATTCTGGCAACGCCGCATGCAAGCCGATCAGAATGTCATCGGCCTTAAAATCCGTCTCCGCCAAAACTTATTTGACGTGATCGGCGTCATGCCGCCGACATTCACCGGCGCCGAAGTTGGCACCGCACCCGACATCTACATCCCACTCACTATGCAACGAGTGATCGTGCCGAGGCAGGATGTACTTACTCAAGCGGTGGGCAAGGCGACCAGAGTGCTATTCCTCCACGTCGTCGGCCGACTTAAGCCGGGCGTCACGCTTGCGCAGGCGCAAGCCTCCGCCAACATCACATTCCAGAGTGGCTTGCAACTGGAAGCCGCAAGCGTGACCGATGCCTCGCTCCGCAAGGATTTGCTCGACGAAACCCTGGCGGCGCATCCGGCACAACACGACCTGTCGGCCATGCGTGGCAATTATCAACGGCCGCTCGAGGTCTTGATGGCGCTTGTGGCCCTGCTTCTTCTGCTTGCATGGCGGGCGTCGCGCACGGATCCGATGACGGCGCTACGTTACGAATAACTCGGCTACGAATAATTCGCGGCTCCCGGTGGAGTCCGGTATAAAATCATCAGGCTCGTCCGGACGAATTTCGCTGAGGAGTTCGCGTGAATTTTCTCGATAAACTGCGGCCGATTTCCCTGCTGCTGTTGCGCTGGATGCTGGCGCTGTTGTTCATCTATCACGGCTATCCCAAACTTCAGAACGTCTCCGGCACGCAGGCGTACATGGTAAGCCTGGGCCTGCCGCACTACTTTGCATACATCGCGATTGCGCTGGAAGTCGGCGGCGGCGCGCTGCTGATCCTAGGACTGGCGACGCGGCCCGTGGCGCTGCTGCTGGCCATCGAAATGGCCGTGGCGATGTGGAGGTCCGATCTGGCTCACGGCTGGGCCGCTGTGCCTGACTATCAGTTCGCGCTCGCACTCGGAGTGGCCGCGTTTGCGCTGGCCACGTTCGGTGGCGGCGCGCTTTCCCTGGATGCCGCGTTTTTCGGAGGCCGCGGCGGCGGGAAATCGCGACCGAAGCCCAAGCCTTAACTTCCGGAGATCAGACCTTTGTCGCGCGCGTCATCACATAATCCTGCGTAACAATATTATCGGCCATGTATTCCTTCGCGAGTGACTCGAACTCTCGACGGAACACGTCCAACTTCGCCGGATCACTTGCTTCCAATGCCTCGACTAGTTTTCGTATAGGCCCGGCGGTGCGCTCCATGTTGCCGCGAAAGTGTTGAATGCTCAACGCGGGAACCTGCATCGCGCCCCGGCGGAAGATTACATCCTTCACAGCTGAGCCTAAACGCTGCTGCACGATGTTTGCATCACCCCATTGTGGAGGCGATGACGCGCCCTGGGGAGGTGGCGGCAGATACCGTCCGGCCAGCGCAAACATCCGGCCGACATACATTTCCGGCGGCCAGGTTGCGAAGGCGATGGTTCCTCCCGGCCTTAGTACACGCAGCATTTCCTTTAAGGCCAGGTCAGCCTGAGGAGCGAACATGTGGCCAAACTGACTGAGCACTGCATCGAAACTTGCGTCGGGAAACGGTAAGGCTTCGGCGTCGCCTTCGTGCCACTCCACATCAACTCCCGCGATGCGCGCATTTTCTCTCGCGCGTTCTAATAATTCGGGCGTCAGATCCAAACCGGTCGCACGCGCTCCGGCTCGGGCAGCAGTGATGGCCACGACGCCGGTGCCACACGCTACGTCCAAGACTCGCTGGCCGCGTTCGATGCGGGCGTGCCGCACAAGTTGCGCGGCTGCGGGGGTGGTCATGACCTCCAGCGGAGCAAAGTGCGCCCAACCTTGCTTTTGCATTGCCTTGAATGACTCAAATGGATCCATTTCTTTCACCGTTTAGTTTGAATTTGGTTCCTACTTCGGCTTGTCCTCCTTTATACACGGATTTGTCCGGCCATGAAGCGAATAATCAGCTGGGCAACTGCCGCGCAGCGAAATCTCCTGGAACATTTAAGCGGATGCGGTCGTACAAGTTATCGGAGACGCGCGGCGGGCGTCTAGACCGGCGCGGCGGGGATGAACCATGCACACTTTCCTTCAAGACTTGCGGTATGGCACGCGGATGCTGGCGAAGACGCCGACGTTCACGGCGATTGCGACTTTGACGCTGGCCCTTGGAATCGGCGCGAACACGGCGCTATTTTCGGTTGTGAACAGCGTGCTGGTGAATCCGCTGCCCTACCCTGAGCCGCAGCAGCTGGTCTCGGTGTATCAAAAAACGTCTGACGGAGATCACAACTCCATCACCTACATGAATTATCTGGACTGGGCGGCGAACAACAATGTCTTCTCCGGCCTTTCGGCATATCGGAATGACAATATTTTTCTGACGGGCAGCGGTGAGGGCGAAGAGCTGCGCGGCTTCATGATCTCGGCGAATTTCTTCGATGTGCTCGGCGTAAAGCCGGTGCTGGGCCGATTTTTTCGCGCCGATGAGGACCGCATCGGCGGACCGCACGTAACGGTGATCAGCGAGGGATTGTGGGAGCGCAAATTCGGGCGCGCCGCAGACATTCTGAACCGGACGATTACGCTGAACAATGAAAGTTACACGGTCATCGGCGTCGTGCCCGCAACCTTTAGCATGTATAACCGGCC
>Ga0335078_10003132_pt1 | contig 24696 bp, 24 predicted proteins | sample Lox_Sample_32_FD_206711 | JGI IMG/M metagenome (GOLD analysis project Ga0335078, IMG submission 206711) | Soil microbial communities from Loxahatchee National Wildlife Refuge, Florida, United States - Lox_Sample_3.2 | ecosystem: Environmental > Terrestrial > Soil > Wetlands | place: USA... | reverse complement strand
ACCGAATCCCCGCCAAGACGTCCTGGGACGCCCTGGTAGCGCCCCGGTCAGCGGGTCAGAAAAGGCCAATGCGGAACCGGGTGCCACTTATAGTGTAACGCGGCGAGATAGAGTATCGCACCCAGGATCACTAAGACGATAGTGGTAATCGTCAACATTTTGCGCCACGGGAAGTGGCGGCCTTCACGTTTCAGCACCAGCAGGTACCCGGCGAAGATGCCGACATAAAACAGCAGGCACATGGGGGTGGCGAACAGCATCATGTTGAAGGCGTCCGGCGTGGGGGTCAGGATGGCGGCCAGCACGAAGATGCCCAGCACCGCGTAGCGGCTGTGCCGGAGCAGAAATCTCGGGCTGACAATGCGCAGCAGCGTCAGGAAGAAGATGAGGATCGGCATCTCGAACACCAGCCCCACGCCCAGCGTGACGTTGACGAACAAGTCAAAGTACTCGCTGATGGAGACCATCGGTTCGACGTAATTTCCCATGCCAATGCCCAGCAGGAAGGTCAGGGCGAAGCGAAAGGCCACGAAGTAGGCGAAAGCGCCTCCCATTATGAAGAGGCCCGCCGAGCAGAGCACGAAGGGCGCGGCATACCGGCGTTCCCGTTTGTAGAGCCCCGGAGAGATGAAGGCCCACACCTGGTAGACAATCCACGGCGAGGCCAGGAAGACGCCACAGAGGATCGGCAGCTTCACCCAGATGACGTTGAACTGCTCCATGGGGGTGATGGCCTTCAGGGTGGGCGGCTTCACGCCCAGCTTGATCAAGGCGTCCACGGCCGGAACGGCGATCAGCCGCCAGAGCCTCTCGCAGTAAAACAGGCTGAGCGCGTACGCCACGGCGACGCCCAGGATCATCTTGATGATGCGCGAACGCAGTTCCTCCAGGTGCTCGAGGAACGACATGCGCAGCATGCCGTCTTCTTCGTCGCCGGAACCGGGCGGATGGGGAGGGGGCGGAATGCTTCCTCCGCCCCCCCTGGTGGCGGTCACGGCGGTGGATCCGCCGGCCGCAGCCGTTACTTCCCCTGCTGGAGCCTTGGCTCCTTTGTCGTCGTGAGAAGCCATCTAGTGAGAACTACGCTTTTGATCCCGTCGCTACCGTACCGTTGGCGGCCTCGGCAGCCGGCGCGGCGCCGGCCTCTGACGGATGAACCTCCTGGCTGGGACCTGGAAGAGATTTCGGTTCCGTTCCGTGAGCCACGGCGCCTTCCGGCGGCGTAACGGGTGAAGATTCAGCGCCCTGAGTTGCGGATGCGCTGGTGGTGGCAGTGATGGTGGCGGTGGAATCGTGCGGCGTGGCAGCCGAATCGTAGGGTTCCCCATAGGAACCGTACGGGTCGCTGCCCGCTTCACCTGAAGAATAGTCGTAATTGTAGTGATAGTTATCGTACTGGTAGCCGCCGGTGATTTCCTTCAGGTCGGTTTCCCGCTCCAGGTTTCGCATTTCGCGGTCGAAGGTGGCCTTCAGCTCGCCCTGCGCACGGCGGAATTCGGTGATCGCCTTGCCCAAAGTCCTGCCCAGCTCCGGCAATTTCTTGGGGCCGAAGAGGACCAGCGCCAGCAGGAAAATGAAGACCATCTCCTGCCACCCTATTGGACCCATCTGGCTCCTTCCTCGAATCGAAACTTCACCCCCATCATATCATCCGAAGGGCTGCGCCTGCCTCAGGGATTGGCCAGCACACAGATATCGGGCAGGTTGCGGTAGCGCTCCGCGTAATCCAGGCCATAACCCACCACGAACTCGTCCGCAATGCGGAAGCCCACATAGGATACTTCCACGGGGCGCTGCCGACGGTCCGGCTTGTCGAGCAAAGCGGCAATACGGACTGAGCGCGGTTTGCGCTGCTCCAGCACATGCACCAGGTAGGTCAAGGTGACGCCGCTGTCGACGATATCTTCCACCACCAGCAGATCGGCGCCTTCCACGGAGATGTCCAGGTCTTTGGTGACCTTGACTTCACCCGAGGTGGTCTGGCCTTTGCCATAGCTGGAAATGCCCATGAAATCCACCAGCACATCGCGGCAGATGGCGCGCGACAAATCGGCCAGGAAGAAACAGGCGCCCTTAAGAATGCAGATGAGATGCAGATCGCCCGCCGGGTAGTCGCGGTCGATTTCTGCGCCCATTTCGCGAACCCGGGCTTGAATCTGTGCGGCGGAAAGGAGGACGCGCAGGTTGGTCAAAGCAGGTCTCGTCGCATAAACAACATCTGTATTGTAGTACGATACGGTGAGGAGCGTTTCTGACCACAGCCGATCTGAGACACACCGAACCGCAAGAGAACAATTCATTGGAAATCCCGTCCTGGCTGCTGGCCGTGCGTGCCGCCGAATCCAAAAAAGCGACCGATATTCGCGTACTGGACTTGAGCGGCGTCACCTCGTTTGCCGACTACTTCGTCATCTGCACGGGCGCTAACGCACGCAACGCGCAAGCCATCGCCGACGAGGTGGCGCTGCGCCTGAAACAGACGGGCGAACTTCCGCTCAGCGTGGAAGGCTACCAGCAGGCGGAATGGATCCTGGCCGATTACGGCGATTTTCTGGTGCATATCTTTCTACCCAAGTCGCGCGAGTATTACGACCTGGAGCGGTTGTGGCGCAATGCCAAGACCGTTGAAATTCCCCGCGCGTGAAGGTCTTTTTGTATTTCATTGGCAAGCCTCGCGATGCGCACAGCAACGCCATTGCCGCGGACTTTATGGGAAGAGCGGGGCACTATGCCGCATGCGAGATGCGCGAGATCCGCCCTGAACGTACGGACATTTGGGCCCGGCATCCCATCGCGCGCCGCATTCTGCTGGACCCGGCGGGCCAGCAGTGGGACAGCGCCGCGTTCACCGCACTGATTGCGCGGGCTGAAATGGAGGGCCGCGACCTGGTGTTCGTGGTGGGCGGGGCCGACGGTTTGCCCGCTCTATGGCGGAGCCGCGCCGACGTGCTGCTGTCACTTTCGCGCATGACCCTGCCGCACGAACTCGCACGCGCCCTGCTCGCCGAGCAGATCTACCGGGCCTTTGCCACGTTGCGGGGCCATCCTTACCCGCGCTAAGGTAGTCCCATTGCCATGTCATGGTTCAAACAAGAGACCCCCAAGCCGGAAAAAGTGGCTGAGATCAACAGCGCCTCGCCCAAAGTGCGCACCGAGGGCCTGTGGCTGAAGTGCGAAGGGTGCCGCCAGATCATCTGGAAGAAAGACCTCGAATCCAATTGGAATGTGTGCCCGAAGTGCGGCGCGCACATGCGGCTGGACGCAGCTGCGCGGCTCAAGCTGCTGTTAGATGAGGACTACGAGACGTTCGACGGCGGCCTGCGTTCGGCCGATCCCCTGGGCTTCTACGATTCCAAGCCATACAACGAACGCCTCGAGGGGATGAAGAAAGCCACCACCCTTTCCGATGCGCTCATTTCGGCGGGCGGCAAACTAGCGGGCATCCCGGTACATGTCTGCTCGATGGAAGCGCGCTTCATTGGCGGCAGCATGGGATGCGTGGTCGGAGAGATGATCACACGGGCCATCGAGCGATCGATTGCACGGCAATGGCCGCTGGTGATCGTGTCGGCGTCCGGCGGCGCGCGCATGCAGGAAGGCGCCGTCAGCCTCATGCAAATGGCCAAGATCTCGGCCGCGTTGATGCGTCTGGATGAAGCTCGCGTGCCCTACATCAGCGTGCTTACCGACCCCACCACCGGCGGCGTCACAGCCAGCTTCGCCATGCTGGGCGACCTGAATATCGCCGAACCTGGCGCGCTGATCGGATTCGCCGGGCCGCGCGTCATCGAGCAGACCATCCGGCAGAAGCTGCCCGAGGGGTTCCAGCGGGCCGAGTTTCTGCTGAAGCACGGGATGCTGGACGCCGTGGTGCCGCGGCTGGAGCTGAAGAGCTACATCGCGACGGCGTTGCGGTTCTTCACGAACTAGAGTGGACTACCCCAGTTCTGTCCGGTTTCTGTACGCCCTGGGCAACGAGATCAAGACCGCCAAGCTTGGGCTGGAGCGGATGCGCACGCTGCTGGACGCGCTGGGCAGTCCGCAGCGGGCTTACCGCATCATCCATGTGGCGGGGACCAACGGCAAAGGCTCGACCAGCGCCATGATCGAATCCGGGCTGCGGGCCGCCGGGTATCGTACGGGGCTGTTTACCTCGCCGCACCTGGTCGAGCCCACCGAGAGAATCCAGGTGGCGGGGCGCCCGGTCAGCGCGGCGCAGTTTGCTGCCGCGTTCGACGCGGTGCACGCCTGCGCGGAGACGCTGCTCGAGCGGGACCGGATCGATCTGCACCCCACCTACTTCGAAAGCGTCCTGGCCATGGCGCTGGTGCTGTTCCGGGATTGGGGCATCGAGTTCGCCGTGCTGGAAGTGGGGCTGGGGGGGAGGCTGGATGCGACCAACGTCGTCGAGCCCGAGTTGTGCGTCATCACGCCGGTGGACTTCGATCACGAAGCGTACCTGGGCAAGAGCCTGGAATCGATCGCCGGCGAAAAGGCGGGGATCTTGAAGCCCGGCGTGCCAGCGGTTTTCGCGGCGCAGAGGCCGGAGGCGGCCGGCGTGTTGGAGGCGCGGGCCGCTGCACTCGGCCTGCGGGTTACGCGCAGCTTCGAAACTGCGGTCTCGGAAGTTTTGCTGGACGCACGCGGCAGTAAGTTCGTTTGGGATGGAATCCCGATGCGTTGTCCGCTGCCGGGCGAGCACCAGGTGGAAAATGCCCGCACGGCCATCGCGGCGCTCGAGTCTGCCGGCGCGCCCGGCGAAGCCATCCGTCTGGGCATTGCGCAAACGTGTTGGCCCGGCCGCCTGGAGCGCGTGGCCGAACACCCCGAGATCATTCTGGATGGCGCGCATAATCCGGCGGGCGCCCGCGCGCTGGCCGCGTACCTGGATCGCTTTTACGATCCCCTGCGCGTCTGGATGATCTACGGCGCGATGCGTGACAAGGCCGTGGCGGAACTGGCGGGTATTCTGTTTCCCCGCGCGCGGCATGTGATCGTCACGGCGCCGGCGCAGGCCCGCGCGGCGCGCCCCGAGGCGATCCGTGAACTCTCCGATCACCATTCGATCGAAGTTGCGCCGAATCTGCGGACCGCCTTGGCGCTGGCCGGAAGAGCGGCGCCCGAAGATGCCATCTTCATCACTGGTTCGCTGTTTCTGGTGGGGGAAGCGCGCGCCCTGCTGGCGGCGGATGCTATACTCCCTTTCGCGCCATGTTCCTGAGCCGTCTGCGGGCGTATCTGCTGATTGATCCGCTGATTGTCCTGGCCACGCTGGTGTGCGGGACCCTTTCCCTGTTGGCTTCCACGTTCGACCGGAGCGGCCGCACGCAGCATGCGCTGGCGCGCGCCTGGGGGCGCATTCTGCTGACGGTCAGCGGCGTGCGCGTGCGCGTGGAGGGCTTGGAGAAGTTGCAGCCCGGCGGCTGCTACGTGCTGGTGGCGAACCATCGCAGCTACATGGACACGCCCGTGATGCTGGCGTACATGCCGCTCGAAATCCGGTTCTTCGCCAAGCAGGGCTTGTTCCGCATTCCACTGCTGGGCGGGCATCTGCGCCGCGCCGGACACCTGCCCGTGGTGCGGGGTAACCCGCGCGCTTCGCTCAAGAGCCTGAGCGCCGGGGCGCGCTTAGTACGCGAGCGCGGCGTCTCTGTGGTGTTGTTCCCTGAGGGTGGCCGCTCGCCCGCGGAACTGCGCGAATTCAAAGAAGGCGCCCCCTACCTGGCGATCAAGGCGGGAGTGCCGGCCGTTCCGATCGGGATCATTGGCACGCGTCCGGTGCTGCCGATGCACTCGTTCGTGGTGCGGCCGGGCCAGGTGACGGTGCGGATCGGGGACCCGATTGCTACAGACGGCTGGAAGCTGGATGCCCGCGGTGAATTGAGCCAGAAGCTGCGGCGCACCATCGCCGAATTGATCGGAGAACCATTGCAACTCTGAACGCCGGTAGAACACACTCTGTCAGAACCAGTGCTTCGTAACGTTGCTGCCGAACTGAAATCCGGGACCTACTGAAAAGCGGATCGTGTTGCGGCCATGCTGTAATAGATCGGGAAACAGGTGGTCGTGCACAAAGTCGGCTTGCACGATCAGGCTGAAATGTTTCGTGACATTGAACGCCACACCGCCGCCGATTCCGTAGAACGCCGTCCACTCCTCTTCTTTGCCGGAAGGCGCAACGGCATTCACCACCAGCGTGGTGATGTTATCGCTGGGATGCGCCGCGGCAGTCTCGTTGATGATCCCGCAGGACGGCCGGATGTAAGGCGTGATGTGCGTGAACCGGCGGAAGGGAAACTCCGGTCCCATGGTGAACGTCTGCGTCACAGAACTGAACGGCAAAGCGGGCACATAATCGGCCGGGAGCAGGCCCGCGGTTTTGAACGCGTTCACCAATGGCCCGAACTGGTTCTGCAGAGCGGTGGTGGCCTGGCTCAGACCGATGGCCGTGTTGCCCGTGCCCCGGCTGTAATCAAGACCCAGGCTGATGTGCCGCGACCAGCGCATGCCGGCCTGAATGTGAATGCCGGGTTCGGTCAGGTTGATCGCGGGGCTGTCGAGAAACATGTAGCCCGTGTAAACAACGAAGCGGCCTACATATTGCTTCTCCGGCTCAGGTGGCGATGATTGTTGCGCGAACGCGTGAGGAACCGGCAGAAACAGGATCGGCAGTGCGATCAGACCGAGTCTATGGTTGCGAAACAGGTTTCGGGACATTCATCCTCTGAGCCAAACAGATGGGAACAGCGTACCATCTTCCGTCCGGATTGAAGCAACGACCGGTACTAGGTCTTTTCATAGTGTCCCAAACCCGATATAATTACTAGAGTATGGAGGGCATTCGCATGGGAAACTACGCTCATCCCGAGACTCTGGTCAGCACAGAATGGACAGCGGCTCACACCAGCGACGCGCACGTGCGCATTGTGGAAGTGGATGTGGATACCAAGGCCTACAACGAGGGGCACGTGCCTGGCGCCATAGGCTGGGCCTGGAACTCGCAACTGTGCGACACCGTACGGCGGGACATCTTGTCCAAGGCGCAGTTTGAGGAACTGCTGTCGGCATCCGGCATCAACCCGGACACCACCATCGTACTTTACGGCGACAACAACAACTGGTTCGCGGCCTGGGCGTTTTGGCAGGCCAAAATCTATGGCCACCGCGACGTGCGCATCATGAACGGCGGCCGCAAGAAGTGGCTGGCCGAGGGCAAGGAACTGGCCACTGGGGTGCCGCACCACCCCCGCACGAGATACCGGGCAGCGGAGCCGGACTTGTCGCTGCGCGCCTTTCTGCCCCAGGTGCAGGCCGCGGTTGCGGCGCGTTCGGCATCGCTGGTGGATGTGCGCAGCCCGCAGGAGTTCAGTGGCGAGATTCTGGCGCCTCCGGGACTGCCGGAAACCTGCCAGCGCGGGGGTCACATTCCGGGAGCCCGCAGCATCCCGTGGGGAAAGGCTTGCAACGACGACGGCACTTTCAAGACGGCCGCCGAGTTGCGCCAGGTTTACGGCTCCGAAGACATCGATGGCTCTCGGCCGGTGATCGCCTACTGCCGCATCGGCGAGCGCTCCAGCCATAGTTGGTTCGTGCTGAGGTATCTGCTGGGCTTCGAAAACGTACAGAATTACGATGGCTCGTGGACGGAGTGGGGCAACCTGGTGGGCGCGCCGGTCGAGCGGGGGGCTGCGGCGACGGCAGCCAGGGGATAGCAGGTTAAGCTATGCGGTCTTGATCTTTGCCGCCTCCCCGAGCCCCAGCCGCTCAATCTCCTCTTCACGGATGCGGAATTTCTGCACCTTGCCCGTGACCGTCATGGGAAAGGTATCTACGAAGCGGATATATTGCGGGACCTTAAAGTGCGCGATCTGCCCGCGACAATAGTCACGCACCTCATCCTCGGTCAGGGATTCGCCGGCCTTCAGGCGGATCCAGGCTAGCACCGCCTCGCCCAAGCGGGCATCCGGCAGCCCGACGATATAGGCATCGGCAATTTTGGGATGCTGGTGGAGGAACTCCTCGATCTCGCGCGGGTAGATGTTCTCGCCGCCGCGGATTATCATTTCCTTCAGCCGGCCCACGATGTGAAAGTAGCCGTCGTCGCGCATCACTGCGAGGTCGCCGGTGTGCAGCCATCCGTCCTGGTCGATGGCGCGCGCCGTAGCTTCCGGCTCCTGATCGTACCCCTTCATCACCAGGTAGCCGCGGGTGCACAGCTCACCTCGCTCGCCAATCTTGACTGGTTCATCGTTCCACGGCGAGACGATTCTCACTTCGGTTTCGGGCATCGGCCGGCCGACGGTGGCCACACGATGTTCCAAGGTATCGTCGGCGGCCGACATGGTGATTCCCGGCGAGCTTTCCGTCAGGCCATACGCGACGGTCATCCCGCTGCAATGCATATCGGAGACGACGCGCTTCATCACTTCCACCGGACATGGCGCACCGGCCATGGCGCCGCCGCGCAGCGTACTGAGATCGTACTTGTGGAAGTCCGGGTGCTCCAGCTCGGCGATGAACATGGTAGGCACGCCGTAGATCAGCGTGCAGCGCTCCGCTTCGATAGCCTGCAGCGTGGCCAGCGGATCGAACTGCGCGGCGGGCAGCACCAGCGCAATGGCGTGCGCAATCGAAAGCAGGGAACTCGCCACGCAGCCGAAGCAGTGATAGAGCGGCACTGGCGAGCACAGCCGGTCCGCCGCGCTGACCAGCATCCCCCGGCCGATCAGATACCCGTTATTGACCAGGTTGTGATGCGTCAACAACACGCCTTTGGGAGAGCCGGTAGTGCCGGAAGTGTACTGGATGTTGACGACGTCTTCCGGCGCGAGCGGCAAAGCCGGCACGTCCACACCGCCTGCCAGCATGCCGTCCCACTCCGGCGTGCCCAACAACACCACGTGCCGCAGTGGCAAATCCTGTCCGTGGCGCGCTTCGTTGAGAATATCGAGATACCTGGCGCGCGCATCGCGCTCGTGCAGGAAGATGGCCTTCATGCCGGACTTGCGTAGCACGTAGCGCAATTCGTGAGAGCGGTACGCCGGGTTGACATTGACCAGCACAGAGCCGGTGAGCGCCGTGGCAAGCTGCAGATAGACCCATTCGACGCAGCTCGAGGCCCACATGCCGACCCGATCGCCCGGCCGGATGCCCAATCCCCACAAGCCGCGTGCCGTGCGCTGTGCGTTCCTTTCCAGTTCCGAATACGAAAGGCGCAGCCCTTGATGGCGGGACACCAGCGCATCGCCGGAGGAATTGCGAGCTACGGCATCGGCGAGCACCTGGCCGATGGTCTTTTCAATGAGCGGCAGAACAGGGCCGCGGGCGTAGCTTTTCACGCTGGAATTATACCGCGGCCACGTAAGGAATCGGCCGGAGTCTAGACTATCTGATTAGAAAGGACGAGGTGGCGAAAGAAATCGGGCTGGATCGCAAAGCCGCTTTCTTGCGATTGTTCAATGCGTACGGCCCGGCGCTGACGCGTTTGGCGGGTGCTTACGTGGGCACCCGCGAAGACCGCGAGGACCTGGTGCAGGAGATTGCGACGGCGTTGTGGCAGGCCTTGCCGGCATTTCGAGGGGAGGCCAGCGAGCGCACCTGGCTTTACCGCATCGCGCACAACGTGGCCATGACGGCGGCCGTCAGGATGCGCAACCGGGACAGGCGGGAGGTCGTGCCGGAGGATTCTTTGGACTTGCCGTCAACCGGCGCGAACGTCGAGCAGACCCTGCTCGAGAACGAAAAGCGGCGCATGCTCCTCGCCGCTCTTCGCGATCTTGCGGCACTGGACCGGCAGATCACGGTGCTGCACCTGGAAGGTTTGAGCGGCGCTGAAATCGGTGAGATCACCGGCTTGGCCGAAGGCGCCGTAGCGACGCGTCTGACGCGCATTCGGGAGAAGTTGCGGAACGCCATTCGGGCGCGGGAGTCCTGTGATGCCGGATAGAGACGAGATCGAGCAGCTTTGGTGCGGCCAGACCACCGGCCCCCCAATGAAAGGAGAGGACATGTTAGCGCTTGCCATCAAGAGGGCGGACCAGTTCGATCGCACGATCAGGCTCCGCAATTGGCGCGAATGCGGGGCGGGAGTGCTGGTGACGGCAATCTTCGCGTTTATAGCGTGGCGGTCGCCGAATGCGCTGGCGCGCGCCGGCAACCTGGTAGTGGCGGCCAGCGGTTTGTGGGTTGCCTTCTGCATGTTGCGCTACGGGCGCGAGGCGCCGACAGCCACGCCGGATCGTAGCCTGGCCGATTTCCAGCGGGCGCTGCTGCGCAAGTACGACTACCAGATCCGCCTGCTCAAGAACGTGAAGTATTGGTACCTGCTGCCGCCTTATGTGGGGCTGCTGATGGCGAGCGCGGGCATCCTGATGGCGGACGCCGCCAAGGGCCGGCCGGGCTGGCCTCAACTGATCGCGGTGGCGATTTACACCGCGGTCTTCGGGACCGTCTGGTGGCTCAACGAAGGCTATGCCCTCGGAAAACTGCGCCGCCAGCGCGCGCGCTTATGGGAACAAATGAACAACGCAGAAGGAGAACAAAAATGAGAACCACGGGATTGTGCGTGATGGTGCTTTGCGGCGTGGCCGCGGCGGCCCAGCCGGACACGAGCCGCTACCAGGCGTGCGCGGATCGCCTGATGAAGGCCATCAACGCGGGGGATTATGAGGCGATTGAACACGAGTACAACAGCCAGATGCGGGTGGCCTTGCCGATCGAGAAGACGCGAGCGTTCTTCAGCCAATTGACCGCGCAGCTTGGAAGCTTGAAGGAATTAGGAAAGCTGCATTGGGAGGCAGACTCCCTGGCGGTGTTCCAGACGACCTTCGAACGCGCCACGCTGGATATGAAACTCAGCCTGGACGATGCCGGCAAGATCGCCGGGCTGCTGTTCGTGCCCTCCAAATCGTCACCGTGACGCCGAGGGGCTGGCGACCGGCAGTTCCAGCACACTGGGATGCGCGGCATCGTGATATAGCGTAATGTGAGCCGTGCGGGCGTCCTTGGCGGACTCATTCGCCACTACGCCGCCGGAGTTGTAATTCTTCTCCACCTGGATGGAGTTCGGCGAGCGCAGCATCAGGCGCAGCCGGCTGCCCTTCGAGATGCGGCGCGAAAAGAAAGTAAAGCCGTGGAACTCGTATTTCACGATCCGGCCCGTTGGGACGAGCTCCGGCTTGTGGCGTGATTGGCGATAACGCGCCCGCATACTGTCGCTCGTGAGCAGGACGCTGCCGCCGTTCGGAAGAATCTCGTACAGGTTCACTTCGAAATCCGTGTCGGGCATGTCCATGGAGATCCAGGCATCCAGCCGCACGTTGCCGGTGATTTCGGAATCCTCGGGGAACGGCGCGCTGTGGTAGATCAGCCCATCGCCGAACAGGTGCAGCGGCTCGGTCTGATCCGTCAGGTAATTCGGATTCTCGGCGGTCTCAAGCGCGCCGGGCCGCAGGTCGAGCGGATCGTAGACGTAGTGGTCAGGTGTGGCACTAGACGGCGGCTCCTGGCGGTCCAAGGCGCCCGAATGCATAGCGTCGTTTGCTTGGCCCGCGGTCGAATTGAGATAGAGCCGAAGCGTGCCGTCGGCGAGACCTTCGAGAGAATCGGCGTATTTCCACTTCTCGGCACCCACCACGTAGCACGCCACGCGCTGCTTCAGGAACGCGGGCTTGGGACCGTTCTTCATCGTCCAGTCGTACCATTCCTTGTGTAGGTCGTTGAGATCCAGCATGCTGGCTTCGCCGAACTTCAAGCCGCCCACTTCCCGATTGGGCGTCCGCGTGCCGGCGTGGTCCCACGGTCCGATGATGAGGTAATGGCGGGCGCGGGCGGCGGGGGCGCCGTACCGCATGTCGTCGTGATAGTAGTGCATGGCGCCGGCCTGGTCGCCGTCATAGTCGCCCGTGATAGTCAGGATGGGGACGTTGATGCGGGCGAACTGCTCCGGCGTGGGATACATGGCGTCCCAATAGGCGTCTGCCTGCGGATGGTCCATCCACTTCTGGAACACCGTGGACATGTTTCCCACGATCCGGTCAAGCCGGCGGAACGGCAGGTTGCGATTGTAGCGCTCGCGGAACTTTTCGGTCCAAAACGTGGAGTCAGTGAATTGTTTGATGTTGCCGGTCTTGCCGCTGGTAAAGGTGAGCCACTGGATCACGTAATCCGAGAAGATGCCGTGGTAGAAAGGGAAATCCACGGCGGCGGCCGGCGCGGCTGCGGGCACGATCGTCTCGAGGTGCGGCGGAAGCTCCTTCAGAGTGGACCACTGGTCGAAGCCCGCGTAAGAGCCGCCCCACATGGCCATTTTGCCGTTTGACCAGGGCTGGCGCGCCAACCATTCGACCGCGTCGTAGCCATCGCGCCCTTCGTTGGCGAACGGCTCGAAATCGCCTTCGGAGTTGCCGCGCCCGCGCACATCCACCAGCGCGAAGACGTAGCCGTGGCGGGCGAAGTACGACGCGCGGTCTTCGTAGCTATCCGCGATGTAGGGAGTCAGGGTGAAAACCACCGGCAGCGGCGCCGGCATGTTCTTGGGCTTGAATACCGTGGCGTTGAGGTGAACACCGTCGCGCATGGGGATCCGGACGCCCCAGAGCATATCGACGTCTTCCGCGTGCAGCGCGGAGAACGCCAGCACGGCGAGCAGAGAGATCTTGCGCATGAGTTACCAGTTGGTAATAGAGCCGTCCGGGCGGAAATATGTCTGGGCGCGATCGGTGACGCGTTCGGTGATCTCCGTGATCTGCCGCAGCGGTTTGAAGTCCACTTCGACGCCGAGGCCCGGCCGGTCATTGGGATATAGCTTGCCCTTCTTGAAATCCAGGCACACCGGCAGATACGGAAACGTGCGGCCCTGGTAGTTGTACTCCATCAGCACGGGGCCCGAGTAAGTGCCTAGCGAGTTCACCAGCGCCGCCGTAGCAATGGGTCCGGTAAAGTGCGGCACGATGCCGATGAAGTGCGTCTCACAAATCGCCGCGATTTTCATCATCTCGGTGATGCCGCCCACATTGGGCAGGGTGGCGCGCAAGAAGTCGATATCGTGGTTCTCCACCAGCCGGTTGAAGTCCCAGCGATTGCCCCACTCTTCGCCAGCCGCGATCGGCACCCGGACCATGCGCCGCAACATGGGCAGGTCCTGCCGGAAAGCTTCGGCGCGCACCGGATCTTCGACAAAGAAGGGCGCTAGGCTTTCGATCAGAGTGCAGCCGCGGACAGCTTCGTCCAGATCAAAGCGCTGGTGGAAATCGACGCACCAGTCGCCGTTCTTGCCCACGCCTTCGCGCGCCTCAACGCTATCTGCATAAAGCTGGTTTAACCGCTCGCGAGTGTTGTAGGTGAGGTTCGGCGGCCTGTCCGCCGCGCCCATACGGAACGCCCGGTAGCCGGCCGCGATGGTCAACTGCGCGCGCTCGCGGATGCTCATGCCGGGTTGGATTCCGGGAATGATGCCGCCCGTGTTGTAGCACTCGCAGTAGTTGCGCACCATGCCGCCCAGGACGGCGTGCACGGGCAGTCCCAGCACCTTGCCCCGGATGTCCCACAGCGCCAGGTCGAGAGCGCCGAGGGCGTCCTCCTTTTCCCGGCCGGGCGGGTAAAAGAAAGCGCGCGACATATCCTGCCACAAGCGCTCGATATACTGCGGGTCTTCGCCGATCAGCCGTCCGGCGCACTGTTCCAGCAGCTCCTTGGAACCGCCTTCGCCAACGCCGGTGATGCCGGCGTCAGTTTCGACGGTCACCACCAGGTCGCTTTGGTTGAAGAGCGGATTGGGATGCGGCGGCGCGTAGGCACGCACGCGCGTAATCTTCATTTTGGCGGGCGCCGCCACGAGACGGGAAGGGCGCGCCACGCCGATCGCCGATGCCGCGGCGAGCGACTGAAAAAAAGTCCTGCGCTGCACGAACCTTACTCTACCACCAGCACACCCTTCATGCGCTTGTGCCCCAGGCCGCAAAACTTCGAGCACTCGAACGGAAAGGCGCCCGCCTTGTCCGCCGTGAAGTCGATGGTGACAGGCACGCCTTTTCTCAATTCCCGATTGATGTGAAAAGCTTCGATCTTGATGCCGTGGTCGCGATCCAGGGCGGTGACCACCAGGCGCACGTGTTCGCCCTGCTTGACCGTAATCCGGCTGGGGTCGAATTCGTACTTTTTGGCCGTCATCGTAATCTCGTGAACGGCGGTTTGTGCATGCGCCGCGCCGAAGATCACCAGGGCAGCCAACAACGCGATTGCAACTCTGAGTGCCGTCATGTTTTTGCTCTCCCGATTATAGCCGCGGAAATCCGCGAAACGCCCGCCAAATCTGTTACATTCATCGTCTTGAGGAACACGCGCAAGACGGGGCGACCCGCGCCGCTGGAGTCGAGGGAGTTCCTTCCCTTTATGGCAGCGCGGGAAACCGCGTCCCTTTGCGCTCATAAGAAAGCCATATGAGGCAGCCCATTCCACTCAACGAGCGCGCCCGCCTCGAGCTTTTGCGGCAGTATGACATACTGGATACCGCTCCCGAGACCCAGTTCGACGAGATCACGGCGCGTGCCGCCGAGGTCTGCAAGACGCCCATCAGCCTGCTCAGCTTTGTGGACCGGGATCGCACGTGGGTCAAGTCCAACACCGGCCTGGAACTGCGGCAGCTTCCGCGCGAAAACTGGGTTTGCGCCTATGTCATCTGCAAGGACGAATTGTACGTGGCGCAGGATCTGCTTGCCGACGAGCGCTTCTCGCATCACCCGCTGGTGGCGCAGAAACCGCACCTGCGGTTTTACGCTGGCGTGCCGCTGGTATCGCCGGAAGGGCTGGCCGTCGGTACGCTGTGCGTGCTCGATCGCAAGCCGCGGGTGCTCACCCTGGAGCAAGGCGCCCGGCTGAGGGAACTGGCCAAAGGCACGGTGCTGCTGCTCGAAGTCCGGCGCGCCGGCGGCCGCCCGGCCGAGTGAAATGTCTTTCGCCGGCATGCGGGTCCTGGCGCTCGAGAGCCGCCGCGCCGCCGAAATGGCGGAGCTGATCCGCAAGCAGTCCGGTGAACCCGTGCTGGCGCCTTCCATGCGCGAAGCGCCGCTCGCGGAGAACCAGGAAGCCTTTCGCTTCGCCGAGCGCCTGTTTGCCGGCGAGTTCGACATGATGATCCTGCTTACCGGTGTGGGCACCCGCCTGCTGAACCAGACGCTGGCCACGCGTTACCCGCCGGAGCGGTTTGCCGAGGCGCTGCGCCGCATCACGGTGGTGGCGCGGGGACCCAAACCGGCGGCGGTATTGCGCGAACTCGACGTGCCCATCACGGTCCAGGCGCCGGAGCCGAACACCTGGCGCGAGCTGCTTGCTACCATTCGCGGCCGGCCTGAGCGGCGCATCGCCGTGCAAGAGTACGGCCGCGCGAATCCACAACTGCTCGAGGCCTTGCGTCAAAGTGGCGCCGAGGTCACCACCGTGCGCGTCTACCGCTGGAACCTGCCCGAGGATACCGGACCCTTGCGCGAGGCTGCCCGCAGACTGGCCGCCGGCGACCTCGACGTGGTCCTCTTGACGACCGCCATCCAGATCGGCCACCTGTTGCGCATCGCGGCCGAGGAGGGGATCGAAGATGGCGTGCGCGAAGCCTTCCGCAAAATGGCCGTCGGCTCCATCGGCCCTACCACGACCGAAGCTCTCGAAGAAGCCGGCGTGCGCCCCGACCTGGAACCCTCGCATCCCAAGATGGGATTTCTGGTCCAGGAGACGGCGCGGCGCGCCGCCGACATCCTGCGGGCCAAAAGGTGATAGCGTAGACATCGGGGCGCCTGCATGGTGATTGCCTCGCAATTACGCGCCGGCATGGCCATTCGATTCGAGAACCAGACATACAAGGTGGTGGCCTGCGACTATCATCCCGGCCAGGGAAAAATGGGCGGCGTGGCGCACGCGCGGCTGAAGAATCTGGGCACCGGGACGTTCTGGGAACACAGTTTCCGCGCCGAGCTGAAACTGGAGACTTTGCCCGCGGACAGACATTCGCTGGAGTTTCTCTACACGGACGCCGGCGAATGCTACTTCATGGATCCGGACACCTACGAGCAGGTCAGTATTTCCGCCGCTGTTATCGGTGAGCAGGCCAAGTTCCTGAAGCCGCAGATGCGGCTGCCTGTCGAGTTCGTGGAAGACCAGCCGGTCAGCGTGTTGTTCCCGGACATTCTGGAAGTGCGGGTTGCCGAGACGACTCCGCCGGTTCACGCGCAGCAGGACAGCACCTGGAAGACCGCCCGCCTGGAGAACGGCGTAGAGGTTATGACGCCGCAGTTCATCAAGGCCGGGGACCTGATCCGGCTGGATGTAGAGAACCTGAAATATGTCGACCGGGCAAAAGGCGCCGGTCATTGATTCCGCAACTTGCGGCGCGGCAGGCACGTCTTCGGGATAAGGATGCCGTCGTGAGCGCGGTAACCAGGTTATGGCCGCCAGCCGCAATGCCTGCTAGGATATGTGAGAATGTACCGCCTGTTGGCTCTGGGATGTCTGCTGTGTTTGCCCGCGATGGCGGCGGAAGACGCTTGCGGTGTGGAGTCCCCCGAGATCGACGAGGCCTTCAATAATCTCTACAATTTCAATTTCCCGGCCACGCATGCCGTGATCGACCGCTACATCGCGGCCCACCCGCGCGAATCGATGGGCTACGCCATGCGTGCTTCCGCGTACCTCTTCTATGAGCTGGACCGGTTGGGGGTGCTCGAAAGCCAGTTTCTGATCAGCAACAAGGAGATCGCCGCTAAGCGGGCCATGCGTCCCGACCCGCATGTGCGGTCGGCGCTCCTGCAGGCCCTGAGCGACGCACAGGCGCGCGCGCAAAAGGAGTTGGACGCAAATCCACATGACCGCGAAGCCCTGTTTTCCATGTCCATCGTGGAGGGCGTCACTACGGACTATCTGGCATTCATCGAGCGGCGGCAGTTCGCCAGCCTGGCGCCCGCCAAACGCTCCAACAGTTATGCGCAGGAGTTGCTGAGCATGCGTCCGCCCTGCGTGGATGCGTATATTACCGCGGGAATATCTGAATATCTGATTGGCAGCCTGCCGTTTTTCATTCGCTGGTTCGTACACTTCGATAACGTCCAGGGCAGCAAGGAAGCGGGCGTCAAAAATCTCGAGACTGTGGTGCAGGAAGGGCATTATTTCAAGCCCTTTGCGAAGATCCTCCTGGGCATCATCGATCTGCGCGAGAAACGCCCGCGCGACACTCAGAAGCTGCTCGAGGAACTGGCGCACAGTTATCCAGCCAACCCCCTGTTCCGTACCGAATTGGCCAAACTGAACAGCTTCACGGCCAACGGCGGCCAATAGCTTGCCGGGCCAAGGACACTTGGGGACAGGAGCTTTCAGCTCTCCGCGGTCGGCGTTCAGCTTTTGAAGCAGCGCGGTGAGCATGCGCTTCAGTTCTGTTTTCCGCTGCGACACCCCCGATCGCTACGGCTGACGGCTGATTGCTGAACGCTGACAGCTTGCACGCTGCGCCCATACCGTTCGCGCACGTGACGGCAATTTAGCAGCAGCCCAGGCGCACTTCGCCTTCGGGCGTGAGCGGCGGTCCGAACGCCTCGACGGGAGCGGGAGCGCCCTTCACTCCGGCAATCCATCGCCGGACGGCGTCGCCGGCTACCAACAGCACGCCCGCGATGAAGATCACCGTGAGCGCCGAGTCCAGGTAACCGGTGAACTTCTGGCCGGAAGTGGCGGTCAGCGGCAGGAAGATATTTTTCACCGAAAGCACACCGGCCGTGACCGTCGTCACACCCACGAAGCACATCGGCAACCCCGTGATCCATGCGTACTTTGCCTTGCCCATGTTGATGAGAAACGTAGTGGCCACAGCCAGGGCAATCGTGGCCAGCAACTGGTTGCCAGTGCCGAACAGCGGCCAGATTGTCGAGATATTTCCTGTATAAATAAGATAACCCCACCCGACCACCACCAGAAGAGTTGTGGCCAGATTTCCGGGCAGCCACGCGGTGTTGCTGAACCTCTTATCCACGCGTCCGAGGAGTTCCTGAAGCACATAGCGGGCGACGCGCGTTCCCGCATCGATGGTTGTCAGGATGAACAGCGCCTCGAACATGATCGCGTAGTGATACCAGTAGGCCAGCAGCCTGTCCATGCCGGGCAGGCCGCGGAAGATCTGGGCCATGCCGAGCGCGAGCGACACGGCGCCGCCCGTGCGCCCGGCGAGTGCCTCGCCCACATCGCGCGAGAAGGCGTTCAGGTTGGCGGTATGGAGCCCCATCTTGCTGAACGTTGCGACGCTGGTGTTGATGGCGAAATAGTCGCCCGGATGCAGGGAGGTCGCGGCAATCAGCGCCAGCACCCCCACCAGCGACTCAGCCATCATGGCGCCATAGCCGATGAAGCGCGCATCGGTCTCCTTGTCGAGCATTTTGGGCGTGGTGCCGGAGGAGATCAGCGAATGGAAGCCGGAGATGGCTCCGCAGGCGATCGTGATGAACAAAAACGGAAAGAGCTGGCCCTTAATGATCGGGCCGCCTCCGTGCACAAACTGCGTGAATGCGGGAAACCGGATATCGGGGTGCACCAGGAACACGCCTGCGATCAGCGCGGCGATGGTTCCCAATTTGACGTACGTGGAAAGGTAATCGCGCGGCGCGAGCAGCAGCCAGACCGGCAGAACCGAAGCGATGAAACCATAGGCGGCCATCAGAAGAGTGATCTGGTGCGGCGCGAACGTCAGCACGCCGGCGGCGCCCGATAGCGCGAACCAGCGGCCGCCCAACACCGCCGCCAGCAGCGTGATCACGCCGAAAATGCTCGGGCCGGTGACCGCGACTTTGCCTCCGGATCTGCGGAACATCCACACGCCCATGACCAGCGCAATCGGGATGGTGGACCCGATGGAAAACATGCCCCACGGGCTGTTCGCCAGCGCATTGACGACTACGATCCCCAATCCGGCCAGGGTCACCAGCAGAATGAACAGGACGGCAATCATGGTCACCAAACCGGCGAAGGGGCTGATCTCGGTGCGCGCGATATCGGCCAGCGAGCGGCCGCGATGCCGCACGGAAGCCACTAGGACCGTGAAATCCTGCACGCAGCCGGCGACCACCGCGCCGATCAGCAGCCAGAGAAAGCCGGGAGCGAAGCCGAACTGTGCGGCCAGAGTCGGCCCAACCAGCGGCCCGGCGCCTGCGATGGCTGCAAAGTGGTGCCCGAAGAGCACCCAGCGCGGGGAGGCGATGAAGTTGTGCCCATCCTTGAACTGGTGCGCGGGCGTAGTGCGGCGGTCATCCAGCGACAGGGCCTTGGCGGCGATGAAAGCGCTGTAGTAGCGGTAGCCGATCGCATAGACGCAGAGCGCGCCGAACAGAATGGGGAAAGTGTTCATGCTCTACTTAACGGCGGGAATCGTGCCGGGCAACAGGTATGCCTGCACAAGCATGACAACGCCCACCAGCGCCGCCAGAGCCACGCTGTGCGCGAACACGTACCGCAGGATGCTGCCTTCGCTGCCTTCCTGCCCGGTGGCAACGCCAGCCACCACGATGCTTTGCGCATCGATCATCTTGCCCATCACACCGCCGGCGCTGTTGGCGGCGGCCGCCAAAATCGGCGAGACGCCCACCTGCCGGGCGGTGATTTGCTGCAAACTGCCGAACAGCACGTTCGAAGAGGTGTCGCTGCCGGTGAGAGCAACGCCCATCCATCCCAGCAGGGGCGAGAAGAACGGAAACAGCGCACCGGTGGATGCAAACGCCAGCCCCATGGTAGCGTCCAGGCCTCCGTAGCGCGTCGTATAACCCAACGCCAGCATGGCGGCAATGGTAAGCAGCGACCAGCGAACGCGTTTCAGCGTACCCCAGAAAATCACCAGCAGCTTCAGCGGCGAGAACCCCAGCAACAGGCCGCTGATAGTGCCTGTGACGAGCAGGCTGGTGCCGGTCGCCGAGACCCAGTTGAACGCAAAGACAGCCGGCTCCGCTATCGGCTTGGGAACCACCGGTGGAACGCGCAGAACCGCCTTGTGCAGGATCGGGAAGTTGAAGCTGAGTTGCGAGAGGCTGTTGAGGAACCGTTTCACCTCCGGCGTGCCCCAGGCGAAGACCACGATCGAGAGCAGAATCCAGGGCATCCAGGCCCTCAGCGCAACGGCGCGGCCGATGGCCGGCCTGGATGCCGCCGCCCTCCTCCCGGCCGCCGTTTCATGTTCGAAGCTCCACGTGCTGCGGGGCTGCCAGAACTTCAGCAGGATCACCAGCGCCAGCATGGAAATCAGCGATCCAGCGATATCCACCACCCATGGTCCGTGATGATTGCTGATCAGGTATTGCGTAATGCCGAAACTCAAGCCCGCGGTCAGGCAGGCGGGCCAGACCTCCAGCATGCTTTTGAACCCCGCCATCGCGAACACCAGCCAGAAGGGAACAATCACACAGAACACCAGCAGGATGCGGCCCACCATGGCGCTGAGCACTAGCAGAGGTAGTCCGGTGACGCCAGCCAGCGCGATCAGCGGCGTGCCCAATGCGCCGAAAGCGACCGGCGCGGTATTCCCGATCAAGGCCATGCCCGCGGCTTCCAGCGGGCGGAATCCCAGACCGATCAGCATGGCGGCCGAAATCGCCACAGGCGTGCCAAAGCCTGCCGCCCCTTCCAGAAACGCGCCAAAGCAGAAAGCAATCAGCAGCGTTTGCAGGCGCCGGTCAGCGGCCAGCCCGGCCACGGTCTGTTTGACGATGTCGAAAGTCCCGGACGTGACGGTCACGTCGTAGACGAAAATGGCGCACAGCACAATCCAGCCGATCGGAAACAGACCGTAGGCGGCGCCATCTAATGCGGCGGCCGCGGCCAGCACCGGTGGCATGCGAAAGAGCAGCATGGCCGCCGCTAGAGACGTGCCCAAACCGGCAAGCGCCGCCCAGTGCGCCCGGGCATGGCCGAACGCCAGCATGCCGAGCAGCACCACCACCGGCAGCGCGGCGACGAGTGCGGACAGCGCCACACTTCCGGCCGCGGGCGCATAAACCTGGGTCCAAGTCAAATGGGCAGTCTCATTCTTCCCGCGTGCTCAACTTCGCGATCACCGAGAGATCCTCGAGCGTGGTGGTATCGCCCTTCACCTGGCCCCCCGCCGCGATCTCCTTTAGCAGTCGCCGCATGATCTTGCCGCTTCGGGTCTTGGGCAGAGCGTCGGTGAAGCGCACATCATCGGGCTTGGCCAGCGAGCCGATCTCCTTGGCTACCCATTGGCGCAATTCATCCTTCAGTTGCGGGCTGGGGCCGTTCCCGGCTTTCAACGTCACAAAAGCGGCAATCGCCTGGCCCTTCAAATCATCCAGCCGGGCCACCACCGCCGCCTCCGCCACTTTGGGATGCGCCACCAGCGCGGACTCCACTTCCATGGTGCTCAGGCGATGCCCGGATACGTTGATGACATCGTCGATGCGGCCCATGATCCAGAAGTAGCCATCGGCATCCTTGCGTGCGCCGTCGCCCGTAAAATACATGCCGGGAATCTGCGACCAATACTGATCCTCGTAGCGTTTGGGGTCGCCGTAAATCGTGCGCAACATCGCGGGCCAGGGCTGTTTCAGCACCAGGAAGCCGCCGCCTCCGGGCGGCACGGGATCGCCCTCGCGCGTCACCACGTCGGCCACCACGCCGGGGAAAGGCCGGGTCGCCGAGCCCGGCTTCAGAGGCGTGGCGCCGGGCAGCGGCGCGATCATCATCATGCCGGTTTCCGTTTGCCACCAGGTGTCCACGATGGGACAGCGGTTGCGCCCGATCTTATCGCGATACCACATCCACGCTTCCGGATTGATCGGCTCGCCGACGGTTCCCAGCAGGCGCAGGCTCTTCATGGCATGTTTAGCGGGCCACTCGTCGCCGAAGCGCATGAAGGCGCGGATGGCGGTCGGAGCGGTGTAGAAGACGTTCACCTGGTGCCGGTCGACGATACTCCAGAAACGGTCCGGCTCGGGGAAGTTGGGCGCGCCTTCGTACATCAGGCTGGTGGCGCCGTTTTGGAGCGGCCCGTAGACGATGTAGCTATGGCCGGTCACCCAGCCGATATCGGCTGTGCACCAGTACACGTCTTCATCTTTCAGATCGAAGACCCATTTCGTGGTCAGATAGGTGCCTACCGAATAGCCGCCCGTGGTGTGCAGAATGCCTTTCGGCTTTCCCGTAGTGCCGGAAGTGTACAGCAGATACAGCGGATGCTCGGCATCCAGAGGCTCGGCGGGACAGTCGGCCGAAGCCGCGGCCATTAATTCATGCCACCAGTGATCGCGGCCGTTCAGGAAAGTCTGCGGGGAACCGGTGCGCCGGAAGACCACCACGTTGCGGACGGAAGGGCAGGAAAGCAGCGCTTCATCCACCGCGGGCTTCAACTTCACCTCCGCCCCGCGGCGGTAGGAGCCGTCCTGTGTGATCACCAGCGTGGCCTGTGAATCATTGATCCGGTCTACCAGCGCGTTCGAGGAGAAGCCACCAAAGACCACCGTGTGCGGCGCCCCGATCCGCGCGCAGGCCAGCATGGCGATGGGCAGCGCGGGACACATGCCCATGTAAATCGCCACGCGGTCGCCTTTCCGGACCCCCAGCGATTTCAGGACGTTGGCGAACTTCGAGACTTCGGTCAGAAGTTGCTGGTAAGTGAGGGTCTGGATTTCGCCCGGCTCGCCTTCCCAAATGAGGGCGGCTTTGTTGCGCCGCCAGGTGGCCACGTGCCGGTCCAGGCAATTATAGGAAAGGTTGATTTCGCCGCCCGCAAACCATTTGGCCCATGGACATTTCCATTCGAGCACCCGGTCCCAGGGCTTGAACCAGTGCAGCTCGCCGGCGATACCGCCCCAGAACCTGGCCGGATCCTCTTCCGCCTCCCTGTAGAGCCGTTCGTACTCGGCCAGACTGCGGATGTGGGCTTGCGCGCGGAACTCGGCGGAGGGTTCGAAAACACGGGTTTCACTGAGAACAGAATCGATGTTGGCCTGCGGCGACATGCGAAGTTTCCCCTCAGAGCGAACATACCAGAAATTCCACTCCGGGAGAGACACGCATCCGCGGCAAACACAATTCAGCCACAGATGCACACAGATTCACGCAGATCTAAAAACCGGGCTTCATCGGCGTGCATCTGCGGCTGATTCGAAAATGCTTCCGCGAACCGCGGCGTCAGGCCTCGCGCAGTGCCGCCAAAGGATCCAGGCGGCTGGCCGCGCGCGCAGGCAGATAGCAAGCGGCAAGCGCCGCTACCAGCAGGACAACAGCGGCCGCAGCGATGCTGAGCGGGTCTCCCGCGCTCACGCCGTACAGCATTTGCGAGAGCAGGCGCCCCATCGCCAGCGCGGCTGCCAGCCCGATCGACAGGCCCACCAGCACCAGCGACATGCCCTGCCTCAGAACCAGCCGCAGCACGGCGCGCGGGTCCGCCCCCAGTGCCATGCGCACGCCGATCTCCTGCCGGCGGCGCGCCACGGCGTACGCCATGATTCCATATAACCCCACGCTGGCGAGTCCCAGCGCCAGCAGACCGAAAACGCTCAAAAGCGCCACTCCCACCCTGGCGCCAAACAAGGCCTGGTCCACGATCTTGCGGCCGGACCGTACATCGTTCACCGCCACGCGCGGCGCCGCCGCGCGCACCTCCTGTTGCACCGGAACAAACACGCTTTCCGGATCGCCCTTGCTGCGAACATACAATACCATCCCACCGGAATAGTTCTGCTCCAGCGGCACGTAGACGCAAGGTTGCGGCGGCTCACCCAGAGCGGAGTAGTCCGCATTCCGCGCGACGCCCACGACGGTCCGTTGGGCGCTTTCGCCAGGTAGCTGGATATACTTGCCGAGCGCGTCCTGGCCCGGCCAGTAATCCCGCGCCAGCTTCTGATTCACGATGGCCACGGGCGCCGATCCCGCGCGGTCCATGGCATTGAACTCGCGCCCCTGTTCGATTGCCACACCGGCCGTTTCGAAATAGTCAACATCCACCGTGTTCATCATGCTGGTGATCGCGTCGGCCTTCGATTGCGGCGCGCGCCCTTCCACCTGCAAACCGGTAACCACGCGCCCCCACAGCGGCAAGTTTGACGCCCAGGAAGCCGATGCCACGCCGGGCATGGCTGACACGCGCTCGCGAACCTCTTTGTAGAAGGCCTGCACCTCCGGTTTCGCGTATCCCGCCTGGCCGGGATTGGTCAGGAACACCGCGAGGTGCCGGGTTTGAAATCCCGGATCGATCTGGTACGCCCGCTCGATACTTCTCAGAAACAGGGCCGCGGTTACCAGCGAAACGAATGAGAAGGTCACCTGGCCCACCAGCAGGACGTTGGCGAATGTGACGCGTCTCCGGCTCCGTCCCGCGGTGTGCGACTCTTCTTTCAGCGCTTCGGCCGCCTGGATGGCCGAGGCGCGGAAAGCTGGAACCGCACCGAACACCAACCCGGTGGCCAGGGACACCACCAGCGCGAAGAGGAACACGGCCGCGTCCAGCTTCGGCTGGACTAGATTTGCGGACACGTCCGGCGGCAGCAACGACCACAGGGTCCGGAGGCCTTCGTAGCCCATCAGGAACCCGGCGAGACCGCTGAGCAAGCCCAGGGAAACGCTTTCGGTGAGAAGCTGGCGTACCAGTCTGGCGCGGCTGGCGCCCATCGCCAGCCGCACGGCAATCTCCTGCCGCCGGGCTGCCGCGCGCGCGATCAACAGGTT